>Ga0306920_100007725_pt1 | contig 14186 bp, 14 predicted proteins | sample flu12Cox44000170_FD_204666 | JGI IMG/M metagenome (GOLD analysis project Ga0306920, IMG submission 204666) | Lab enrichment of tropical soil microbial communities from Luquillo Experimental Forest, Puerto Rico - flux4day.12C.oxic.44.000.170 (v2)... | ecosystem: Environmental > Terrestrial >...
GCCGGCGTAGAAGAGCAGCAGGACGAGAAGGCTCTCCGGCCGGCTCCGCCCGAGGCTGCCCATTTCTCCGTGGAGGAGCGCCGCCGCCACGAAGAGCACGGGCACCGCGGCGGCGACCCAGAGCGATCCCTGAAGGAACGAGGGAAGAAATCCCACCAGTCCGCGAAAGCCCAGCTCGTCCCACCGCACGCGCTCCAGCCGGACGACCCAGAGCGCGTAGACGGCGGCGGCCACGAGGACGGCAATGCGGTAGACCGCGGGCAGGGCGTCCGTCCACAGAAGCAGGGGGAGCACGACCCAGAGGGCGAGGAGCTCCGTGCACACCCACGTCATCCGGGCCGCGGTCACGCCGCCCATCATAACGAGTCGCGGAGGCGGCGCCCCATGACGCCCGCGTGACGGCGGCGCCCGCTCGTGTCACGCAATCTTCATGGGCGAAATCGTATGCGGGTGATGCCCCTCGTGCATGGTGATCGTGATGCAACGAGACCTCTGGCGGCGGAATCAGCGCAACGCAACGGGGCGAGCGACGACCACGAGGGAGGGCGACCACATGGGCGACGACGCGCGCGCGATCGACTCGGAGCCGGACTGGCCGGAGTTCCGCTGGCTGGAGCGCGGAGAAGGCGAGCCGGTGGTGCTCCTGCACGGATTGATGGGGCGTATGGATCACTGGGAGGAGACGCTCGAGATCCTGGGCGACGGTTGCCGGGCCATCGCGCTCTCCCTGCCCATCCTGGAGGTAGACCTGCCCGAGAGCTCCATCGAGGAGATCGGGCGTCACGTCGTCCGCTTTCTCGACGCCATCGACGTTCCCCGCGCGGTGATCGGCGGCAACTCGCTCGGTGGCCACGTCGCGCTGGAGCTGGCCCTCTCGCATCCCGACCGCGTCTCCGGCCTCGTCCTCACCGGCTCCTCCGGGCTCTTCGAGCGCGGCTTCACGCGCGGCGTGCCGCACCGTCCGACGGAGGCCTACGTGCGGCAGAAGATGGAGGAGGTCGTCTTCGATCGAGAGCTCGTCACGCCGGAGTGGGTGGAGTCGGTCCGGCGCGTGGTCACCTCCACGTCCTCGGCCCTTCGCGTCCTCCGCTTCGCGCGCGCGGCCAAGCGGCACAACGTCGAGGAGCGGCTCGCCGAGATCGCCGCTCCTACGCTGCTCGTGTGGGGAGCGGAGGATCGCATCACGCCTCCCGAGGTGGCCCATCGGTTCCATGCTCTCCTGCCCGATTCGCGCCTCACCTTCATCCCTCGGTGCGGGCACGCGCCGATGCTCGAACAGGCGGAGGCCTTCAGCGCCGCGGTGGCCGCCTGGCTGCTCGACACCGAGGATCGCCGCGGCGCCCTGGTGGCGGGAGGCGTGCGATGATCGCCCGCTCCGTCGCCTCTGGCCTCGACTGGTATGCGAGCCGGCGCCGCCGCCGCCTGGACTCGCTCTGGCAGCGTCCGGCAGACGTGCAAGAGGTCGCCCTTCGCTCGCTGCTGTGGTCGGCCGCCGACACCGAGTTCGGTCTCGCCCATGGCTTCCGCTCGATCCGCACGGTGGCGCAGTATCAGGAGCGCGTGCCCGTCCGCGAGTACGCCGACTTCCATCCGCTGTGGCAGCGGGAGGCCGCCGGCGCCCGCGGCATCACCTGGCCGGGACGCTGTCGCGACTGGGTCAAGACCTCCGGCACGACGTCGGGGGACAAGATGATCCCGGTCACCGCAGAAGCCTTCACCTCACACCGCAAGGGCGGGTGGGACGCGCTCCTGCTCGCTTGCGCGCGCGTGGGCGCCCGCCACCTCCTGGGTGGCCCCATGCTCTTCCTCGGCGGAAGCACCGCGCTCAAGGCGGTGGGGGCGGGCGGCCGAGTGGGCGATCTCTCCGGGCTCGTGATGCGCCGTCTGCCACCGGGCATCCGCGGCCGCTACTCGCCCGGTCCGGAGATCGGCGCCATCCCGGACTGGGAGCATCGCATCGACGCGATCGCCTCGCTCGCGGCCAATCAGGATCTCCGGCTCCTCTCAGGCATGCCGTCCTGGATGGTCATCCTCTTCGAGCGCATCGCGCGGCGCCGCCAGGCGGAAGGCCGCCCCATTCGCGATCTCGGCGAGTGCTGGCCCGAGCTGCGCGTGCTCATCCACGGCGGCGTCGCCTTCTCGCCCTACGCCTCCGTGTTCGAGGAATGGATGGGGCGGCGGTTGGAGCGGATCGAGGTCTACCCCGCCTCCGAGGGTTTCGTGGCAGTGCAGACGGAAGCCGCGGGCGGCCTCACGCTCATGCTCGACTACGGGATCTTCTACGAGTTCATCCCAGTGGAGGACGTGGGGAGCGCGCGGCCCCGTCGCCACACCGTGGCCGACGTCGAGCTACACCGCTCCTACGCCGTGGTCATGTCCACAGCGGCCGGTCTGTGGTCCTATCTTCTCGGCGACACCGTGCGGTTCGTCGATCGCGACCCGCTCCGGCTGATCATCACCGGCCGCACGCGGCACTACGTCAACGCCTTCGGCGAGAACGTGATCGTGGAGGAGGTGGAGCGCGCGATCACGCGGGCCTGCCGGCGCACCGAGGCGGAGGTCGTCGAGTTCACGGTGGCCCCCCGCTATCCCTCGGCGGGCGAGTCGCGAGGCGGCCACGAGTGGCTGGTGGAGTTCCGCGTGGCGCCGCGAGAGCCGCACGACTTTGCTCGCATTCTCGACGAGACGCTCAGCACGCTCAACACCGATTACCGCACGAAGCGTGCGGGCGCGGTGGGCATGGTCGCTCCGCGCATCACCACGCTGCCCGGAGGCACGTTCTATCGCTGGATGAAGGCGCAGGGGAAGCTGGGCGACCAGCATAAAATTCCTCGCGTGACCAATGATCGGAAGGTGGCGGACGGCCTCCTCACCCTGGCGCCGGACGACGCTCGGCCGCTCGTCGATCCCGTCACGGCCTGAGTCGATGTCACCAACGCTTCCCCGAACCGTCATCGGATCGTAATGAGCGGACGGTAGGGTCCGAGTATGCCGAACGCGAGGGGAGGCTCGCGCGGATGACAAGGGCCTCCGTGATCGATCCGATTTCTCCCGTTGTGACGCTGGATCGAGCGAGCAAAGTTTTCTCGGGGCGTCGTGCTCTCGACGCGGTGTCGTTGACCATCGAGCCCGGGGAATTCGTGGCCGTCATCGGGCGCTCGGGAGCAGGGAAGACGACGTTGCTCCGATGCCTCACCGGGAGCATCCCGGTGACGGACGGGGCCATCCGCTTCGGTGATGGCGACCTCGCCGGCCTGCGGGGGCGCGCGCTCCGCGAGCACCGCGCGCGGGTGGGCATGATCTACCAGCAGTTCAACCTCGTGAAGCGCCTGCGGGTCATCGACAACGTGCTGATCGGCCGGCTGCCGCACCTGATCGGCTGGGCGCGCTGGGTCTCGGTGGCGCGCATCTTCCCCCACGCGGAGCGGGATATCGCCGCCCGCTGCCTCGAGCACGTGGGCCTCTCCGAGCGGGCGTGGCAGCGCACCGACACCCTTTCGGGCGGCGAGCAGCAGCGAGTGGCCATTGCAAAGATCCTGGCGCAGGAGCCGCGCATCATCCTGGGCGACGAGCCGGTGGCGAGCCTGGACTTGGCCAACGGCGCCATGGTGATGGAGACGCTCCGTCGCGTTGCCTCGAGCGCGGGCGTCACGGTGATCACCACGCTGCACCACGTCGACTATGCGCGACGCTACGCCGATCGCGTGGTCGGCTTTCGCCAGGGGCGGCTGGTTTTTAACGGGAAGGCCGTGGAGCTGACCGACCGGGCGGTCGTCGACATCCTCGGCGAGTCGAGGCCGAGCGACGCCGCGCTCGCGCCCGTCCTCACGGCGGAGCCGCGATGGGCGACCTCGTGAGCGGACCCTTCGCGGCGATCCATGCCGCGAGCGTGCCCGCCCTGCCGCCGCGCCGCTCCGAGCTGGGGCGGTCGCTCCTGGCGGCCTTCGCCCTGGCCCTCGTCCTGGGCTGGGCGGGACGGGTCATCGAGCTGCGCCCCCTCGAGCTCGCGCGGGATATCGGCAACATCGGCGTCTTCCTCAAGGGCTATCTCCATCCCTCTTTCGCCAACATCGGCGAGTACGCCTGGCAGTGCCTGGTCACCATCTGCATCGCATTGTGGGGCACGGTGCTGGCGGCGGCGATCTCGATTCCCCTGGGTCTGCTGGGCGCGCGCAACCTCTCCCCGCATCCCGCGGTGTACTTCGTCACCCGCCGGGTCATGGACGTTCTGCGAGCGGTCAACGAGTTCGTCTTCGCCCTCATGTTCGTCACCGCGGTGGGGCTCGGGCCGTTCGCAGGCATGCTCGCCCTCGGCATCCACACGGGCGGGGTCCTCGCCAAGCTCCTCAGCGAGACCATCGAATCGATCGAGCCGGGCCAGGTCGAGGGCGTGGCGGCCACGGGAGCGGGACGCCTCCACGTCATCGCTTTCGGTGTCGTTCCCCAGGTGATGCCGAACTTCCTCTCCTACGTGATGCTGCGCTTCGAGTCTGACATCCGCTCCGCCTCCGTGATCGGCATGGTCGGGGGCGGGGGCATCGGCTTCTATCTCTGGGACACGATCCGCTCGTTCAAGGACCGAGAGGCGGCCACCGTCATCCTCCTCATCGTGGCCATGGTGATGCTCACCGATATCGTCTCCTCCCGCGTGCGGCGGGCGGCGATCTAAAGGAGTGCCTATGCGACTGACTCGTCTGGCTTGCGCTCTCCTGTCCGCGAGCCTCGTGCTGCTCGGAGGCCTGCCCTCCTCCGCCCAGGACACCGCGACGTGGCCCAAGGAGATCACCTTCGCCCTCCTCTCCACGGAGAACGCGGCAGAGATCACGCGTCGCTGGTCGCCGATCCTCGCCCAGCTTGAGAAGGACCTGAACGTGAAAGTGAAGTCGGTGACGGCGACCGACTATCGCGGCACCATCGAGGCGCTCAAGTTCAAGAAGGCGGAGGTCGGTCACCTCGGTCCCAAGAGTTACGTCGAGGCCGCCACCAACAACTACGCCAACGTCGAGCCGGTGGCCCAGCTCCGGCTCGCCAACGGCTCGCTCGGCTACCGCTCGTGCCTCATCGTCCACAGTGATTCCGACATGTTCAGCCCCGAGGACATGGCGGGAAAGACCTTCGCCTTCAACGATCCCAACTCCACCTCGGGCTATCTGGTGCCCTCGACGTTCTTCATGACCGAGATGAACATGGACCCGAAGAAGTACTTCTCCAAGGTCACCTTCTCCGGCTCCCACGAGGCTTCGATCCTCGCCGTGGCCAACAAGAAGGTCGAGGTCGCCTCGACCAACCTGCCGGATCTCCAGCAGCTCACGCGCGAGAATAAAGTGCCCCGCGGCGGCTTGCGCGTGATCTGGGTGTCGAAGCTCATCCCCAACGATCCCATCGTGGTGCGCAAGGATCTACCGGCAAGCCTCAAGTCGGCCATCCAGGAGTCGCTCGTGAGCATGAAGGCCAAGAACCCCGACGCCTTCAAGGAAATCGGCGCGTGGCTCTCCGGCTTCGTCGCCGCGGATGACGGGAAGTATCAGGTGATCCGCGAACTGAACGACACCGCCAAGAAGCTCGCGGCTCAGAAGTAGTCACGATGGACCGAATGCCCGGCGCCGTGCGCATTGTCACCGTACTCCGCGTGCCCCACTGCGAGCGCTGCCGGAGGCCGCTGGAGGTGACGAGCGAGCGGCGTGTGAGCATGGTCCCTCCTGTCTTCGATCTCGAGTGCCGGTGTCCCGCCTGCGGGCACCGGGTGCGCGTGCGCCAGGTGCTGGCTCACTTCGAGTGAGGGCAAGCCCTCCCATGACGGCAGAGCACGCAGCTCGCCGGCGCTGGATGTCCGTCCTCGCCCAGGCGACGGGCGCGGAGATCGAGCGGGCGTGGCAGGCGCTGGCCGAGCGGCCCGAATACCGCGTGGTGCGCAGACCCGAGGTGGGGCTCGTGATGGTGCGCGGGCGGGCGGGAGGGAGCGGCGCTCCGTTCAACCTCGGCGAGATGACGGTGACCCGTTGCACTGTCGACTTGCCCTCCGGCATGGCGGGCCATGGCTACGTCGCCGGCCGGAACGTGCGCCACGCCGAATTGGCCGCCGTCTTCGACGCTCTCCTCCAGGATCCCCTCCTCACTGCGGGGATCGAGGAGAGCGTGATCGGTCCACTCGAGGCGATCCAGCGCGAGCGCCGACGCCAACTGGCGGCTCGATCGGCGGCGACGCGCGTGGAATTCTTCACCCTCGTGCGCGGAGACGACTAAGTGCTCGCCGGCTTCGCCGATCCCGTGCTCGATGCCCAGCGCGTCTTCCGGTCCGTGCTGGATGCGATGGCCCATCCCGGCCACGTCGTCGAGGTCTCCGCGCCCGAGTCGGCGCCCGTTCCGCTTCACGGCGCCGTCGCCTCGCTCTGCCTCACCCTGGTCGATCTCGACACGCCCGTGTGGCTCGACGAAATAGCGGGAACGCCGGAGACGCGTGAGTACCTGCAGTTCCACTGTGGCTGCCGGTTCGTCGAGGCTCCGGGGGCGGCCCGTTTCGCGGTGATCGGCGACCCGGCGGTCATGCCGGCGCTCTCGCGCTTCGACGCCGGCACCGACGAGTCTCCGGAGCGCTCGGCAACGCTCCTTGTCCAGGTTCCGTCGCTGCGGGAAGGTCGCGGCCGCCGGCTCGCGGGGCCCGGCATCGCCAGCGAGGTGCGCCTGGAGGCGATCGGCCTGCCGGCCGGCTTCTGGCATGGTCTCCGCGACAACCACGCGCTGTTCCCGCGAGGCATCGACGTGCTCCTCGCCGCGGGGCGCCACGTGGCCGCCCTGCCGCGCACCACCTCCGTGTCGGACTGACCGATGTACGTCGCCGTCAAGGGCGGGGAACGCGCCATCGAGGAAGCGCATCGCCTGCTCGCAGAGGCGCGGCGCGGTGACCCATCGGTGGCGGAGATCAGCCTCGCCCAGATCGAGCAGCAGCTCGCCCTCGCCGTGGATCGCGTCATGACCGAGGGCTCGATCTACGATCGTGAGCTGGCCGCCCTCGCCATCAAGCAGGCGAGGGGTGACCTGCTGGAGGCGATCTTCCTCCTCCGCGCCTATCGCACCACGCTGCCGCGCTTCGCGGTGAGCGAGCCCATCGATACCGCGGCCATGGTGATTCGGCGGCGCGTCTCCGCCATCTTCAAGGACCTGCCGGGCGGACAGATCCTGGGCCCGACCTTCGACTACACCCACCGGCTCCTCGACTTCGATCTCGGTGATGGCAACGGCCACCGCCCGGCCGCCGATGTGACGGCGCAGGGTGAGATCTCCTCCGAGCCGATGCCGCGCGTGGTGGACCTCCTCGACCGCGAGGGTCTCATCGAGACGGAGGAAGCGCCGGACGATTCGACTCCCGTGGACGATCTCACCCGTGAGCCCCTGCGCTTTCCGGCCTCCCGCGGCATGCGGCTCCAGAACCTCGCCCGCGGCGACGAGGGGTTCCTCCTCGCCCTCGGCTACTCGACCCAGCGCGGTTACGGCCGCAATCACCCGTTCGCCGGCGAGATCCGGCTCGGCGAGGTCGAGGTGGAGGTGGCGCCGGCCGAGCTCGGCTTCGCCGTTACCATCGCCAGCATCGAGGTGACGGAGTGCCAGATGGTCAACCAGTTCAAGGGCTCCGCCACCGCGCCGCCCCAATTCACGCGGGGCTACGGTCTCGCCTTCGGCGAAGCGGAGCGCAAGGCCATGGTCATGGCTCTGGTGGACCGCGCCCTCCGCGGTCGCGAGCTCGGCGAGGAGCCAGAGTCGCCCGCCCAGGACGAAGAGTTCGTCCTCTACCACAGCGACAACGTGGAGGCGTCGGGTTTTGTGCAACATCTCAAGCTGCCCCACTACGTCGACTTCCAGTCCGAGCTCGTCCTCGTCCGCAACCTGCGCGCGGAGCGGGGCGTGGGCCCGCGTCCATGAGCGGCTACAACTTCGCGTATCTCGACGAGCAGACGAAGCGCATGATCCGCCGCGCCATCCTCAAGGCGGTGGCCATCCCCGGCTACCAGGTGCCCTTTGGCAGCCGGGAGATGCCGCTCTCCTACGGCTGGGGTACGGGTGGGGTCCAGGTGACGGCGTCGGTGATCGGCCCCGACGACGTGCTCAAGGTCATCGACCAGGGGGCCGACGACACCACCAACGCCGTGAGCATCCGGCGCTTCTTCGCGCGGACCACGGGCGTGGCCACCACGCGTCGGACCGACGAGGCGACGCTGATCCAGACGCGGCATCGGATTCCCGAGACGCCGCTTCGCGAGGGCCAGATCGTCGTCTTCCAGGTGCCGATCCCCGAGCCGCTGCGCTGGCTGGAGCCGCGAGAGGCCGAGACGCGCAAGATGCACGCGCTCGAGGAGTATGGGATCATGCACGTGCGCCTCTACGAGGACATCACGCGGCACGGCCGCGTCGCCACCTCGTACGACTATCCGGTGCGCGTCAACGGCCGCTACGTGATGCGGCCCTCGCCGATCCCGAAGTTCGACAATCCCAAGCTCGATCGGAGCCCCGCTCTCCTCCTGTTCGGCGCGGGACGCGAGAAGCGCATCTATGCGGTGCCGCCCTACACGTCGGTGCGGAGCCTCGACTTCGAGGATCACCCGTTCACCATCGAGGCGTGGGAGCAGGCCTGTGGGCTCTGCGGTTCACGGGAGAGCTTCCTCGACGAGATCATCGTGGACGACAAGGGCGGACGCCTCTTCGTCTGCTCCGACACCGATCACTGTGAGCGACGCCGAGACCGCGCGCGATGACGGAGCACGCGCCCCTGACCGCGTATGGTGGCAGAGATCGCGGCGGGCGCCGAGAGGAAGGCGCGCGATGACGGAGCACGCGCTCCTGACCGCGTATGGTGGCAGAGATCGCGGCGGGCGCCGAGAGGAAGGCGCGCGATGATCGATCACGCGCTCCTGACCGTGCGAGGGCTGACCAAGCGCTACGGCGACCGGGTCGGCTGCCTCGACGTGGGCTTCGACCTCTGGCCGGGCGAGGTGCTCGGGGTCGTGGGAGAGTCGGGCTCCGGCAAGACCACCGTGCTGCACTGCTTGAGTGGCCGGCTCGAGCCCACCGCGGGCTCCACGGAGTTCCTCCAGCGCGACGGCTCCGTGGTGGACATCCTCCGTCTCCCCGAGGCGGCCCGCCGCCGACTCGCCCGCACGGACTGGGCGCTCGTGCAACAGAATCCGCGGGACGGCCTGCGCATGGCAGTAAGCGCCGGCGCCAACGTCGGCGAGCGGATCATGGCCGTGGGGGCGAGGCACTACGGCCAGATTCGCGACCAGGCCCTCGACTGGCTCACCCAGGTCGAGATCCCCCGCGAGCGCATCGACGACTTGCCTGGCACCTTCTCGGGCGGCATGCAGCAACGCCTCCAGATCGCGCGCTGCCTCGTGACGCGTCCCCGCCTCGTACTCATGGACGAGCCCACGGGGGGCCTCGACGTGTCGGTGCAAGCGCGCCTCCTCGACCTGCTGCGCGGCCTCGTGGCCGATCTCGGGCTCTCCGCCATCGTGGTCACCCACGACTTGGCGGTGGCGCGACTCCTCGCGCATCGCCTCCTCGTCATGCGGGGCGGGGAGATCGTCGAGTCGGGGCTGACCGATCAGGTCCTCGATGATCCGCAGCATCCGTACACGCAGCTCCTGGTCTCCTCGGTGCTCCAGCCGTGACGTCGCGCAGCGCGGCGGCCATCGACGTGCGCAATCTCGCCAAGTCCTTCACCCTGCACAACCAGGGCGGGGTGACGCTGCCCGTGCTGCGGCGGCTCTGCCTCCACGTGAGCGCGGGGGAGTGCGTCGTGCTCAGCGATCCGTCGGGAGCGGGGAAGAGCACGCTCCTGCGGGCCATCTACGGCAACTACAAGCCGCAGTCCGGCGAGATCCTGGTGCGCCACGGTGATCGCATGGTGGACGTGGCGTCCGCCGAGCCTCGACAGATCCTCGAGGTGCGCCGCCGCACCATGGGCTATGTAAGCCAGTTCCTGCGGGTCATCCCACGAGTGCCCGCCGTCCTCGTGGTTGCGGAGCCGCTGCGGGCCCTGGGCATGGGCCGGACGGAGGCGATCGAGCGGGCGCGGGCGATCCTGGCCCGGCTCCGGATTCCCGAGCGCCTGTGGGGGCTCTCGCCCGTGACCTTCTCCGGCGGGGAGCAACAGCGGGTCAACGTCGCTCGAGGATTCATCGCGGGGCACCCGATCCTGCTCCTCGACGAGCCCACCGCGTCGCTGGACGCGGCCAGCCGCGCCCTCGTCGTGCAGCTCGTCCACGAGGCGCGCCAGCGCGGGACGGCGCTCCTCGGCACCTTCCACGACACTGACGTGCGCGAGCGGGTGGCCACGCGCGTGGTCAGCCTGAGCGAGGCCGAGGCGGCATGAGGAGAGAGCTCGTCATCACCAACGCCAGGGTGGTCACCCGAGACGACAGTTTCCGCGGCAGCGTGCGCGCGGTGGACGACGTCATCACGGACATCGCCCCGGGGCCGAGCACGTGCGCCGGCGGCCTCGACTTCGAAGGGGATCTCCTCCTACCCGGCCTCGTCGAGCTCCACACCGACGTGCTGGAAAAACACCTGGCGCCGAGGCCAGGGGTGCTGTGGCCGATACCCGCGGCCGTGCTCGCCTTCGACGCGCAGCTCGCAGTCGCCGGCATCACCACCGTGCTGGACAGCCTCGCCGTCGGCTATCTCATCGACGGCGGGCAGCGGCCGCGTGACCCACGTCCGCTCGTCGAGGCGGTGCGCGCAGCTCAGGACGCACGCTGCCTCCGCGCCGATCACCATCTCCATCTCCGCTGTGAGGTCAGCACAGAGTTCGTGGTGCGGGATTTCGAACCCTTCGTGGAGGATCCACTGCTGCGCCTGGTCTCGCTCATGGACCACGCCCCGGGCCAGCGGCAGTTCGTGAGCCTCACGAAGTATCGCGAGTACAACCAGGGACGCTACGGGTTGTCCGACGCGCAGATGGACGTGCTGATCGAGCAGCGCCTCGCCGATCACGTGCGGTTCGGCGAGAGCCACCGGAGCGCCATCGTCGCCCTCTGCCAGAAGCACGGGCTCCGCCTCGCCAGCCACGACGACGCCACCGCCGCGCACGTGGAGGCGGCCGCGGAGATCGGGACGGTGATCGCAGAGTTCCCCACGACCCTCGAGGCCGCAGAAGCCTCGCGCACGTGGGGCCTCGCCATCATGGCGGGAGCGCCCAACCTCGTACGGGGCCGCTCCCACTCCGACAACATCTCGGCGGCGGAGCTGGCCAGCCGTGGACTGGTGGACATCCTCTCGTCGGACTACGTGCCTGCCGCCGCGCTGCACGGGGCCTGGGCGCTCCACGTGCGCCACGGCATGCCGGTCCATCAAGCCATGGCCACGGTGAGCGCGGTGCCCGCCGAGCGTATCGGCCTCGACGATCGTGGCGAGCTCCTGCCCGGGCGCCGGGCCGACATGATCCGGGTTGCCCTCCACGGCGAGGTGCCCGTCGTCCGCTCCGTGTGGCGGGCGGGGGAGCGAGTGGCATGAGCGCCGCACCTCGCGGAAGCCGGGGCCGCGAGGCGCGAGCCCAGCTCGCCGCCCGGCTCGCGCACGTCGGCGGCAAGATGGCGCTCGAGCGCTTCGAGAGCGCCCAGGTCGACTGGAAGCGTGACGACTCCATGGTCACCAACGCCGACGTGGAGATCCAGGGCTGGCTTGCCGACGAGATCGAGAGCGCCTTCCCGGAGGACGGCATCCTCGGCGAGGAAGGCCTCGTCCCAGGGCCCCGCCGACTCGACGCGACGCACGTGTGGGTGCTGGATCCACTCGACGGCACGAACAACTTCGGGCGCGGCATTCCTGGCTTCTCTGTCTCGGTCGGGGTCCTCCGTGGGGGCCGGCCCCTCGCGGGCGCCGTCTACGATCCCCTTGCCGACCAGCTCTTTCGCGCGACGGAGGGCAAGGGCGCCTGGTGCAACGAGCGCGAGCTCAGGCTCGAGCCGGCAGCGCTCGGCCCTCGCTCCCTCTTCACCGTGCGGACGCCTTTCAGGGATGGCGTCCCCTCCTGGGTCGAGGGCTGGATGCGACGCTACCGGATGCGCCGCGTGGGCTCGACGGCGCTGCACCTCTGCTACGTCGCCTTGGGCGCGCTCGCGGTCGTGCACGACCACGGCGCGTCGCTCTGGGACATCGCCGGCGCGGCCCCCATCGTCCTCGAGGCCGGGGGCCGCCTCACCACCGCAGCAGGCGACGAGCTGTTCCCCATCCCCGCCGACTCCTATCGCGGCCAGCCGATCGACTTCCTCGCCGCCGATCCACTCGCGCACGAGGAGGCGCTTCGTGACATGGGCGCCGCCCACGCCGCCCGAACGTGAGAGACGGTGCCGTGACGCACCAGAGCGTCACCGCCTCTTCGCGCCTCCGTCATGGGCGGGCAACCTGCGATCGCCAACCTGATCTCGGGAGGCTTGGAGCATGAAGGAGGCAAACCGCTCGGCGAAGGCTATCGGCCGTCGCAGCATCCTCAAGGGTGCAGCGGCCGCGGCGGGAAGCTTGGTCGTGGCCAGGCGATCGTGGGCGCAAGGGCAGGCCCCGGCCGTGGTGCCGTCGGACTTCCGGCGACCTGTGTTGCCGTACGGCGTGCAGAGCGGCGACGTGACGGGCGATCGCGCCATCGTGTGGAGCAAGACCGACCGGCCCGCGCGGCTCCTCGTCGAGTTCGCGACGAACGACGCGTTTCGCAATGCACGGCGGATCACGGGGCCCGCGGCTCTCGCCGAGACCGATTTCACCGCGCGCGTGGATCTCACGGGTTTGCCCGCGGGGCAGGACATCTTTTACCGCGTCACCTTCCAGGATCTTGCCGACACCCGCGTCCTGAGCGCTCCCGCTGCGGGGCGCTTCCGCACGCCGTCCTCCGCCGGCCGCACCATCAGCTTTGCCTGGTCGGGCGACGAGGCAGGGCAGGGTTGGGGCATCAATCCGGGATGGGGCGGCATGAAGATGTACGAGGTGATGCGGCAGGCAAAGCCGGACTTCTTCATCCACTCCGGCGATCAGATCTACGCGGACAACCCCATCGTGGCCGAGGTGGCGCTCGACGGCGGCGCGGTGTGGAAGAACGTGACCAGCCCGGCCAAGGCGAAGGTGGCGGAGAGTCTCGCCGAGTATCGGGGCAACTTCGCCTACAATCTGCTCGACGAGAACAAGCGGCGGTTCTGCGCCGAGGTCCCCCTCCTCGTGCAATGGGACGATCACGAGGTGCGGAACAACTGGTACCCGGGGCAGACCATCGGCGAGGAGCGCTACCGGGTACGCAGCGCCTCTCTCCTCGCGGCCTGGGCCAAGCGCGCGCTGTTCGAGTACAACCCCTTTCGGCTCGATCCCCTCGATCCCGAGCGCGTGTACCGATCGTTCGCCTACGGGCCGTCGCTGGACGTCTTCATGCTCGACGAGCGCAGCTATCGCGGTCCGAACTCGCCCAACCGGCAGACCGCCCTGGATGCGGACTCCGCATTTCTCGGCCCGGAGCAGATGCGGTGGCTCAAGCGCTCGCTCCTCGACTCGCGGGGCACGTGGAAGGTGATCGCGAGCGACATGCCGCTGTCCATCGTGGTCCCCGATCTCAATCCCGACGTGCCCAAGGGTACCTACGAGGCGTGGGCGAACGCCGATCATGGAGCGCCCCTCGGGCGCGAGCTCGAGCTGGCCTCATTCCTCGCCTTCATCAAGGCAAACGGCATCAAGAACGTCGTGTGGCTCACCGCCGATGTGCACTACGCTTCCGCCACCTTCTACGATCCGGCGCGCGCGAAGTTCACGGAGTTTACGCCGTTCTGGGAGTTCGTGACCGGGCCCATCAACGCCGGCACCTTCGGGCCGGGTGAGATCGACCAGACCTTCGGGCCCCAGGTGCGCTACCGGAGCGTGCCCGACGGCATGAAGCAGAACCGGCCGCCCAGCGACGGTTTGCAGTATTTCGGCACCGTGCGCATCGACGGCGCGACGGAGGTCATGACGGTAGCCCTCCTCGACATCACGGGGAAGACGTTGTTCAAGACCGACCTCGCTCCGGAGCCCTCCGCGACGCCGTGATCGAGCTGCTCGGCGTCGGCGTGCCGCGCAGGGACGGATGGCTGATGCATCGCGTCTGTGCCCGCATCCTGCGCGGCGAGCTCAGCGTCGTGTGCTCCGTCGATCCCGCGGAGCGCCTCGCTCTGCTCGACGCG
>Ga0306920_100007726_pt1 | contig 14186 bp, 14 predicted proteins | sample flu12Cox44000170_FD_204666 | JGI IMG/M metagenome (GOLD analysis project Ga0306920, IMG submission 204666) | Lab enrichment of tropical soil microbial communities from Luquillo Experimental Forest, Puerto Rico - flux4day.12C.oxic.44.000.170 (v2)... | ecosystem: Environmental > Terrestrial >...
GCGCTCGCGGAATACGACGCCGAGCGCGAGCGCATCACCGTCCATGCCTCGACCCAGGTGCCCTACTACGTGCACCTGATGCTGGCGCAAATCCTCGACCTGGACATGTCGCGCATCCGCGTGATCAAGCCGCACGTGGGCGGCGGGTTCGGCTGCCGCACCGAGGCGCTCAACGTCGAACTGATCACGGCGCTGCTCGCGCGCAAGGCCGGCGGCAGCGTGCGCACCGTGATCACCCGCGAGGAAACCTTCATCACTCACCGCGGCCGGCCGGAGACCGACATCAGGCTCAAGATCGGCCTCTCCCGCGACGGTCGCATCACCGCGGTCGAATGCGAATGCGACCAGCGCGGCGGCGCGCACAGCGGCTACGGCGTCGTGACCATTCTCTATTCCGGCTCGATGCTCTACGCGATCTACGACCTGCACAACGTCAAATACATCGGCCGGCGCGTGCTCACGAACACGCCGCCGTGCGGCGCCTTCCGCGGGCACGGCACCGTCGACGTGCGCTTCGCCTTCGAAAGCCTACTCGACCAGATGGCGCGCGAGCTTGGCCTCGATCCGTTCGCAGTGCGGCGCGCGAATCTGCTCGCCGCCCCGACATTCACCGACAACGACCTGATGGTGAACAGCTATGGGCTGCCGCAATGCCTCGACTGGGTCGAGACGGCGAGCGGCTGGCGCGCGCGCAAGGGCAGTCTCGCGCGCGGCAAGGGCCTGGGGATGGCGTGCTCGCACTACATCAGCGGCGCCTCGAAGCCGGTCAACTGGACCGGCGAGCCGCACGCCACGGTCAAGCTCAAGCTCGATTTCGACGGCTCGATCGTGCTGTTCACCGGGGCAGCCGAAATCGGCCAGGGCTCCTCGACCGTGCTGGTGCAGACGGTCGCCGAGGTGCTCGGGCTCGACATTTCCCGCATCCGCATCGTCAGTGGCGACAGCGACGTGGTGCCGAAGGACAACGGCTCCTATTCCTCACGCGTCACCTTCATGGTCGGCAACGCGGCGATCGCAGCGGCGCAGAACCTGAAAAGCCTGCTGGTCGCGGCGGCTGCGCGCAAGCTCGACGCCGATCCCGGCGACGTCGAGTGCCTGGGCGAGGTCTATCGCGCCGGCGCGCAGGACAAGGGGCTCTCGTTCCAGGAGGTGGTCACTGCGGCGCTCGCCGAGGCGGGCACCATTACGGTGACGGGAAACTACTCGACCATCCCGGAGTCGCACGGCGGCAAGAAATATCGCGGCGCCGCAATCGGCGGCACCATGGGCTACAGCTATTCGGCGCAAGTGGTCGAGGTGAGTGTCGACGAAGACACCGGCGTCGTGAGCGTCGACAAGGTCTGGGTCGCGCACGACTGCGGCAAGGCGCTCAACCGGCTCACGGTCGAAGGCCAGGTGCAGGGCTCGGTGTGGATGGGTATGGGCCAGGCGATGAGCGAGGAGGCCGCCTATCACGATGGCCTGCTGGTCACCGCCAACATGCTCGATTACCGGGTCCCGACCATCTTCGACTCGCCGCCGATCGAAGTCGGCATCGTCGAGAGCGACGATCCGCACGGCCCATTCGGCGCCAAAGAAGCGGGCGAAGGCTCGCTCGCCGCATTCCTGCCCGCGCTCACCAACGCAATCGCCGACGCGATCGGCGTGCGCTTCAACGATTTGCCGGTGACGCCGGATCGCGTCTTTGCCGCGCTGGGGAAGCGCCGCGGCGCGACACTCGACGGCGGCGACTGATGGACGCGCTTCCCGAGTTCCAGTTGCTGCGGCCGCGCACGCTTGGCGAGGCGCTCGCGGCGCGCGCCGCGCACCCCGAAAGCCAACTCATGGGCGGCGGCACCGATCTCTTGGTAAATATCCGCCGCGGCATCGTCGCGCCGCCGACGCTTGTCGACATGACCGGCGTGAGCGAACTTGCGCGGATTCTCGCCGACGCGCAGGCACTCGAGATCGGCGCTTCGGCAACGCTCGTCGACGTCGCCGCACACCGAGGCATCGTCACGCACTATCCCGTGGTGGCGCAGGCCGCGCACGTCATCGCCGGCCCGACCCAGCGAAACATGGGTACGGTCGGCGGCAACCTGTGCCTCGACACGCGCTGCCTCTTCTACAATCAAAGCACTTGGTGGCGCGCGGCCAACAATCATTGCCTCAAGACGACGGGAGACGTTTGTCACGTCGCACCGAAAAGCCACGGCGTGTGCTTTGCCACTTTCAGCGGCGACCTCGCCCCTGCCCTGCTGGTGCTAGGCGCCGAGATCGAACTCGCCGGGCCGGCCGGCCGGCGCACGCTTGCCCTGCGCGACTTTTACATCGGTTACGCCCGCCACGACGGCACAGACGGAGACGGCAAGAACTATCTGGCGCTTGCGCCCGGCGAAATCGTCGCCGCGGTACGAGCAAAGAACACGTCGGGACTGCGCTCGGCCTATGACAAAATCCGCATCCGCCGCTCGATCGAATACCCGGTCGCCGGCGTCGCTGCCGCGCTCCGCCGCGACGGCGCGACGCTTGCGGATCTACGCGTCGCCTTCACCGGAACGAACCCGCGGCCGGTACTGCTCGAGGGCACGGCGGCGCTGTGCGGCGACCCCATGGACGACGGCGTCCTCAAGGGCCTCGATGCCCTGGTACGCGACCAAATCATGGCGATGAAGACGACCTTTACGCCCGGCCATTACCGGCGGCGCGTCGCCGGCGTGCTCGCGCGGCGACTGGTGGCGCGCCTGTGGGCGCAGGGATCAGAAATCAGGGATCAGGACTCGCGCTGACCTGATCCCGGATCGTCTGATGCCTGATTCCTGATCCCTGATTCCTGCTGCCGCAGCACGTAGCGCTGGATCTTGCCGGTCGGGGTACGCGGCAGGTCGGCGCGCACCTCGACCCAGCGCGGATGCTTCCACGTTCCCGCGCAAGCCTTCACATGCGCGCGCAAGGAATCGAACAAATGTTCGTCGGCGGCGTAGCCGTCGCGCAGGACGATGAACGCCTTGGGCTTGATCAACCCGTCGGCGTCCGCTTTGCCGATGACGGCGGCCTCGCGCACCGCCTCATGCGAGACGAGCGCTGCCTCGACGTCGAAGGGCGAAACCCACATGCCGCTGACCTTGAACATGTCGTCGCTGCGGCCGCAGTAGTGATAATAGCCGTCGCGATCGCGCATAAAGCGGTCGCCGGTGTGCGTCCATTCGCCCTGAAAGGTCATCCGGCTCTTCGCCCGCTGGTTCCAGTAGCCTTCGCCGGCGGACGGCCCGCGCACCAGCAGTTCGCCGGTCTCGTCGTCACTCACTTCCGCGCCATGCTCGTCAACGATCTTCACGTCGTAGCCCGGCACCGGCTTGCCGGTCGTGCCGTAACGCACGTCGTCGGGCCTGTTGCTGAGAAACGTCTGCAGCATTTCGGTCGAGCCGATGCCGTCGAGAATGTCGACGCCGACGACCGCGCGCCAACGCTCGCCGAGGCGGGCCGGCAGCGCTTCGCCGGCCGAGACGCATAGGCGCAGCCGGTCCGAGCCTATGCCGCTTCGCAATTCCGGGTGCGCCAGCAGGGCTGCGTAGAGGGACGGCACGCCGAAGAAAACCGTCGGCCGATGTTCGCGCATGATGGCGAACACCCGCTCGGGCGTTGGACGCTCGGGCCGCAGCACCGCCTGCGCGCCAACCGACATCGGAAACGTCATGGCGTTGCCAAGCCCGTAAGCGAAGAACAGTTTGGCGGCGGAAAAGACGACGTCATCGCATGTGACGCCGAGCACGCCCTGCCCAAACAGCCGCGCGGTCGCCATCGGGCTCGCGTGCACGTGCTTGACTGCCTTGGGTTCGCCGGTCGAGCCCGACGTGTAGAGCCAAAAGGCGACTTCGTCCGCCACGGTCGATGGGGTGAAAGGCTGCGCTTGGTGTCGGGCGAGCAACTCGTCGAGGAGATGGACCGCGCGACCGGCGACGGCTTCTTTCTCCTTGTCCGCCGCGCCCGCAAGGATGAGCGCGCGCAGATGCGGCGCGCGCTCGAGGACCGGGGCGAGCGCCCGCACGAGCGGCGCCGCCGCGACGAGGACCTGCGCGCGGCTATCGGCGAGCATGTAGGCGTATTGCTCGACGGACAGAAACGTGTTGAACGGCACCGCGACCATGCCGGCGCGCACCGCGCCCCAGAACGCGACGGGGAAATCCACGCCATCGGGAAGCAGCAGCGCGATGCGGCTTTCCGGCTTGAGCCCGAACGAGGCGAGGGCGGCCGCCATGCGCCAGGTGCGCTCGCGCAATTGGCCATAGGTAAGCGAGCGCGCGCCGTCACAGAACGCGACCTTGTCGCCGCAGCCGCGCGCGACGGCGGCATCGATCAACTCGGCGGCGGCATTGCAGGCGCCCGTCCCAGTACGATCCATCGACATCCATTCCTGCCCGTGCGCACGGACTCTAATCGGGCGCCGACTTTCCACGGTGGCACAAATTCGGGGAATGGCGACCCACTTGCCGCACTCGCGATCACCGCGCCGGCACGGTAGCTTTGAGCGCAACATGCACTATATTGCAGGCCGCGAATCCGAGCGCGCGACAGGTCCCATGCCGCAGGTCACCTATATCGAGCACGACGGCACCACTCACCAGGTCGAGGCCGAAGTCGGCTCGACCGTGATGGAGACCGCGATCCGCAATGGCATCACCGGGATCGTCGCCGAATGCGGCGGCGCCTGCTCGTGCGCGACCTGCCACGTGTATGTGGAAGAGGCTTGGTTCGGGCGCCTGCCCCAGCGGTCGCCGGAAGAAGAGGACATGCTCGATTTCGCGTTCGAGGCCAAGGCGAACTCGCGCCTTTCCTGCCAGATCAAGATCGAGCCCGCGCTCGACGGCCTCGTGGTGCGCACGCCCGCCTACCAGGGGCAATAAGTAAGTTTGGACATGTGAGTGCGCGCGCGCCGGTCGCCACGTGCATGGCGCCGCGCCCGGCGCTCGCGATTGCGTAGGTGCGCCGTTTGCGGGTAGGAAACGCCTCATTCAAGGTCCCCCGCAATGAAGTTGAGCATTCGCCCCCTGGCTCTTCCCGAAATCAAACTCATCAGCGCGCCGCGCTTCCGCGATCAGCGCGGCTATTTCGCCGAGACCTACGTGCGGGGCGATTTCGCTGCTGCCGGGATCGCGAATGAATTCGTGCAGGGGAACGAGTCGCTTTCGCATGCACCCGGTACGGTGCGCGGGATGCACTTCCAGATTCCGCCGTTTGCCCAGGCCAAGCTGATCCGCGTGCTGACCGGCCGCATTTTCGACGCCTGCATCGACTTGCGCCGCTCCGCGCCGAGCTATGGGCGGCATGCGACGGTCGAACTTTCCGCTGAGACCGGCGACCAGCTGTTCGTGCCGGCAGGCTTCGCACACGGTTTTTGCACCCTGGAGCCGGACACGACGGTGCTCTACAAGGTGGACGCGGTCTATTCGGCCGAGCACGAGCGCGGCATTGCCTGGGTGGATCCGGCCCTCGACATCCCGTGGCCGATCAGCCCCGACGCGGCGATCCTCTCCGCCAAGGACGCCGTGCTTCCGCCGTTGGGGGACATGCCGGTTTATTTCGACTGAGCGGGGACACGGGTCATGCGCGTTCTGGTCACCGGAGGTGCAGGCTTTATTGGCTCGGCGGTATGCCATGCGCTCGTCAAGCGCGGCGCGTTCGTCGTCAACGTCGACAAGCTCACCTACGCGGCCAACCCGCGTTCGCTCGACGCGATTGCGCATCATCCGCACTACGCGTTCGAACGCCACGACATCTGCGACCGCGCCGCCATGGATGCGGTGCTGGCGGAATACCAGCCAACCGCCATGCTGCATCTCGCGGCCGAGAGCCACGTCGATCGTTCGATCAGCGGGGCTGCGCCGTTCATCGATACGAACATCACCGGGACCTATCACCTGCTGGAAGCGGCGCGGCATTATTGGGCCGGACTTGCTGCCGCGCCGCGCGCGGCCTTCCGTTTCGTCCATGTCTCGACCGACGAGGTCTACGGTTCGCTCGGCGCCGATGGCCGCTTCCATGAGGACACACCCTATAGGCCGAGTTCCCCCTATTCGGCCAGCAAGGCGGCATCGGACCACCTTGCGCAGGCATGGCACCGAACCTACGGGCTGCCGGTGATCGTCTCGAATTGCTCGAACAACTACGGACCGCGCCAGTTTCCCGAAAAACTCATCCCGCTGACTATTCTCAAGGCCGTCGCCAACGAGGCGCTGCCGGTTTACGGCGACGGTTCGAACGTGCGCGATTGGCTTCACGTCGAGGACCATGCCGCCGGACTGATCGCGCTCGCCGAGTGTGGCCGGCCGGCCGAGCGCTACAATTTCGGCGGGGAGAGCGAGCGCACCAATCTGGCCGTGGTCGAGCAGATTTGCTCAATTCTCGACCGCTTGGTGCCGGCGGCAAAGCCGCGGCGCGACCTGATCACGTTCGTGACCGATCGGCCGGGCCACGACCAGCGTTACGCCATCGATGCATCGAAAGCGCGCCGCGAACTCTCCTGGAAGCCCAGCCGACACTTTGAAGCGGGCCTCGAGCTGACGGTGCGTTGGTATCTGGAGAACCGCGCCTGGTGGGAACCCCTGCAGGCACGCGTCTACGGCGGCGAGCGGCTCGGCCTGCTCGAACCCGCCCAGTAACCGATGTCGGGACAACCGATCCTGGTGGCAGGTAAGACGGGGCAGCTGGCCCGTTGCCTCAGCGAGGAGGCGCGCCGGCGTGGCGTCGCACTCGTGACCCTGAGCTTCGATTCCGCGGGCCGCGCACTGACCATCGCCGAGAAGCCGGCGAAGCCCGATTCGCGCTGGGCCGCAACGGGGCTTTATTTCTACGACAAGGACGTGCTGCGCCACGCGCGCGAAGTGCGGCCGTCGGCGCGAGGCGAACAGGAAATCACCGACCTGAACATGCGCTATCTCGCGGCAGCCACGCTCCACGTCGAACTGATGGGGCGCGGGTTTGCCTGGCTCGACACCGGCACGTTCGACGCGCTGATCGAGGCGGGCACCTTCGTGCATACGCTAGAAGCACGGCAAGGCATGAAGATCGCCTGCCCCGAGGAGCTCGCGTACCGTATGGGGTTTATCATGCGCGACGACCTGCTCAAGCTTGCTGCTTACCTGGAAAAGAGCGGGTACGGCCAGTACCTGCGCGATCTCACAGAGTCCTCCGAGCGTTGAATCACCCGGTAACCACTTGGCTGCAGGCGATTCGACTGCATCACTGGTCGAAGAACCTGTTCGTATTCGTTCCGGTCCTGCTCGGCCATGCCTATGGCGAGCCGGCGAAGGTGCTCGCCGCCGCCGCGGCATTCCTGCTTCATGGCCTGCTGGTTTCCGCCGGCTACCTGATCAACGACATCGCCGATCTCGATGCCGATCGGCAGCACGAGTCGAAGCGGCATCGGCCGCTCGCGAGCGGCCGCATCTCGAGGCGCGCCGCCATTGCCGTTGCGGCCGCGATGATCGTCGCAGCCTTCGCCGGCGCGATCGCGCTGTCGCGCCAGTTTGCCGTCGTGCTGCTTGCCTATTTTCTGCTGACCGTCGGCTACTCGCTGTGGCTCAAACGGATCGCGCTCATCGATGTCGCGGCGATCGCCGCGATGCTGACCCTGCGGATCGCCGCGGGTGCCGCCGTCATCAGAATCGGCCAATCGCCGTGGCTGTTGTCGTTTGCGACGGCCTTCTTCCTCTCGCTGGCGCTCGCCAAGCGCCACTGCGAGGTCATGCAGGCGGCGTTTTCCGGCGCTGGCGCGATCGCCGGGCGCGGCTTTCACGCCGACGATTGGCCGCTCACTTTGACCTTCGGCGTGGGCGCCGGCCTGACCTCTATCCTGATCATGCTGCTCTATCTTGCCAACGACGCGGCGCCGTCGGGCTTTTATCCGCATCAGGGCTGGCTCTACGTCGTGCCCGCCGCCATGCTGATCTGGCTCATGCGCGTCTGGCTGCTCAGCAACCGCCGCGAACTGCATGACGACCCGGTGATATTTGCGCTGCGGGATCCCGCAAGCCTCGTACTGGGCGCAGCGGTCGTCGCCGCATTCACGCTCTCGCTTTGACAACGGCAGCCTTGCGCGCGACGACGAGGAATTGTTTGCCGAAAATGCGCCACGCCAACGGAACTGCCAGATAGAGTGCAACGAACGACGGGTGCTGCGGCAGGGGCGAACGCGTCGTGTAAGGAAGAAAGCGCGCGGAGGCGCTCGATTTCATAGTCCGACTGCACCCGGCCCTCTTCTAGCGACAAATGGGAGAGCGGCAGGTAGTAGTCGTAGAAGTCCCAATAGTCCGCCGCCAGATAGCGAATATTGGGCCCCATGATCACAAAACGGCCGCCCGGGCACAGGATGCGCCGCACCTCGGCAAAAACCCGTCGCACTCGTCTTTGGTGCGCAGATGCTCGAGGAAGTTCGACGCGAAGACGACGTCGACGCTCGCATCCGCAATGGCAGTCATCGTGTCGGCCCGGGACAGACAGAACTCGACGTCGGTCCCGAGGTGACCGCGCGCGTCCGGATTGAGGTCGACCGCGTATTTCTTCCTGCCCAGGATGTTGTTGATGAACTCGCCGTAACCGCAGGCGAGATCGACGATGACGCGATCCTCGCCCACGAGCGGCTGAAAAACGCTCACACAGTACTTTCCAGATTCGCATTTTGCCGGCCCGGTCGGCTTCACGAAATCGGAACCGATAGAGCTTGGAGAGATCGGGCGTGGAGTCGGCCGAACAGGTCAAGCGACGCGGAAGGTGATCGGCTTATGTAGCACGAAGTTCACGAAAACCGGCAGCGCCACGCCGCAGCAAGAGCAACAACGCGCTCGACCGCCATCATGCGATCCGTTCGGCCATCGCCTTGCCCAGGCGCACACTTTCGGCGATGCCGCGATCCTCGGGATAATAGAAGCACGTGTCGGCGATCTGCAGCCCGGCGATCGCGGTCTGGATCGGCGGCAGCATGGCGGCAAAGCCGGGCGGGCACACCGGCTGGGCGTGGCGCAGGCGCCCGACATGGCACGCGATCACATCGGCCTCGTCGAGTCCGGGATTGATGAGTTTGAGATAGCCGAAGGACTCAACGCGGAAGGCTTCGTCGTCGCGCGCGAACTTCGGATTTGTCACCGGCATGTAGTAGGGAATGTAAACGAGCGTGTTGCCGGTCGGACGCAAGTTCGAAAATTCGACAATGCCAGGGATCTCGAAGCGCTTATCGGAAATGTTGACCCAAAAGTGCGGAGTGACCGAGCGCCGCAGCCGGAAGACAACGCACACGACGCCGATGTTGACGATGGCACGATAGCGCGCGAGGTCGTTGGGCGGCAGGTCGGGCGCGAGGCGTTCAACGAGCGGCGTTGGCACGGTGCTGATGACGGCATCCGCGGGGAAGGTTTCCGCAGCCGCCACGACGGCGGCGACCCGTCCGGCTTCGACCGCGACGCGGCTCGCCGGGGTGCCGAGACGAACCTGTCCACCGCGCTTCGTGATGACATCGACGAGCGCATGGACGAGCGTTTCCGATCCGCCGTCGATGTAGCCAAGCTCCTCCTGGAACATGGAGCGACGCGACGTGCCGAGGCGTTTGATACGGGTCCACATCCAGGCGGCCGAGATATTGTCAGCGTATTCGTAGAACTTTAGCTTGAACAGCGGCGCCCACAGCCGCCCGTACACGCGCGCACCGCACCAACGCGTGATCCAATCCTTCGCGGATACCTGCTCAAGTGAACTCGCGTCGCGCCGGCGCACGGCGGAGGCCATCATCACCCCATAGCGCAGCTTCTCGATGAGCGAGAGTTTGGGAAAGCGCAGCAACGATAAGGGATCGCCCCAGGTTTCGAGCCGGCCGTCGATGTAATAGCCCATCGAGGTCGCCACCCATCGCATGCGCTCGCCGAGGCCGAGTTCGCCGAGCAGTTCGAAGGTCGGCCGGTCGGCCTTGCAGACGAAGTGATAAAACCGCTCGATCGACAGGCCGCCGAGGTCGAAATGCGCCGCCATGCCGCCGGCCTCCGGCGCCGCCTCCAGCACGGTGACCTGGTGCCCGCGTTTGAGGGCGTAGTATCCGGCCGCCAGCCCCATGGCGCCCGCCCCGATCACGACGACCCGGGCCATCGCTAGAACCCCAGCACGATTTGGGAATAGACCGGGTGGTGATAGGTTTCCGCCAGCGCGTTTTTCAGCGGCGTCGGCTTTACTCCGAACAGGCCGGGCCAGTCTATCACTTCAAACACATCGGGCGTCGCCAGCGCTTCGAGTTGCTTCGTCGTAAACGGCGGGTCGCGGGAGAAAAGTCCGTACACGAACAGCATCGACCAGAACAGCCGATAAGGCACGTGCACCACCCGCGCGGAGGCGCCGCACGCCTCCCTGACCGCGCGGATCAGGTCGATATAGTCGATTGGCTCGAGCCCGGTGATGTTGTATTCACCGGTCGGCCGGCGCTCGATGCAGGACATGACGATGTCGCAGAAGTCGCCGACATAGAGGGGCTGACGCAAGTAACGCCCGTCGCCCGGAACGGGAAACACCGGGATACGCTGCATGAAACGGGCAAGCCAGCCGAGGTGTTTGCGGTCGAACCAGCCGAACATCAGGGTCGGCCTAAAGACGATGGCCGGAAAGCCCGACCCCACGACCAACTTCTCCTGCGCCTCCTTGCTCCAAATGTAGTCGTCTTTGGCCATCGATCTGACGACCGAGGAACTGACGTGCACCAAATAAACATTCGGGCGCGATACGGCCGCGAGCAGCCGTTCCGTCGAAGCGATATTGTTGCGGGCATAGACCGCGCGATCGAGCCCGCCGATCTGCGCGTGGCAGATCACGACGACCTCGACGTCGGCAACGGCCTGCTGCCAGGCCCCCGCCTCCGCGAGGTCCGCCTCGATGACCGCGACGTCGGGATGCAGCCGGCGCAGCATCGCCGTATTGGCGGGATGCTTGTCGATCGCGACAATGTCGCGATAGCCGCGCGCCTTGAGGCGTGGGATCAAATTTTGGCCGACCAGACCGGCGGCCCCAGTGATGGCGATTTTCGCGGCCACGGATTCAAATCTTCATCCACCGGAACACGAACCACGGCAGCCCGCGGATGATCGCCATGATCGGCTGCCAGAACCACGGCGTATAGACGACGCGCGCGCCGCGGCGCACGGCTCGCTCGATATCGGCGGCGACCCGGTCGGGCGTACTCCACAGCGGCCCGCCCTTGGCCAAGGCTGCCGTCATCGGCGTGTCGACGAAACCCGGCTTGACCATGACGAAGCGCACCGGCGTACCCGCATGAGCGTGGGCAAGCCCCTGGACGAAGATGTCGAGCCCCCCCTTGGCGGCGCCGTAGATGAAATTCGTCCGGCGCCCGCGGTCGCCGGCGACCGAGCCGATCACGATTGCGGTCAGCGGCTGCGCGCCATCGCGCCGCTTGAGAAAAGCGAGCAGCCATAGCGCAGCGCTAGTGAAATTCACCTCGAGCGCCGCGCGCGCGGCGGCAAGGTCGCGCTCCAGCGCGGCCTGCTCTCCCAATATCCCGTAGGCGATGACAATCTCCTGCGGCGGACCGAACCGCGCATGGATCGTTTCCACCGCGCGCTCGATCTCGTCGCTCGCCGACAGGTCCATCGTCACGGGCTCGGCAGCGGCCGCGCCGCGCGCGACGAGATCCGCCGCAACGACGTTGAGCCGCTCTTCCCGCCGCCCGGCGAGCACGAACCGCGCGCCCGCGGCGGCACGGCGGCGCGCGTAGGCCTGGGCGATCGCCGAGGTCGCGCCGAGAACAACGACGAGACCGGAATCGTTCATGCGGCGTCCGCCGTGACCCGGCGCCAGAAGTCGGACATGATCGCCGGATCGCGCTGCTGCTCGAGTTCGCGCCACGACGGATAGCCGGCGCGGAACGCCTCGCCCGACATGGTCGCGTCTTTGGCCGGATAAAGCCGGCCCCCGGCCGCGACAAGCAGATCGGCCATGCGGTCGAGCAGCCGCCGCGTGGCCTCCCCGCGGTTGGCAAGATCGAGCGCCAATGTCACGCCGGACTTCGGAAACGAAAGCAGTCCAGGCGAGGCACGATCGCCTAGCACTTTGAGCACCGCGAGAAATGACGGTTCGCCGCGCTCGGCGGTGAGCTCGAGCAGGCTGCGCACCGTTTCCGGCGCATTCCTCATGGGCACGACCGACTGGTGCTGGAAGAATCCGCGGCGGCCGTATAGCCGGTTCCAGTCTGAAAGCGAATCGAGCGGATAGAAGAACCGATCGTAGTGCATGGTCGTACGTCCCGTCGCCCCGGGACGCGTGCGGTAGAAGAAATTAAACAGCGAGATCGTGCCGCGATTGAGGAGAAAGCCCGGCGTATGAGGAACGGTGAGGCACGCAGCCCCATGCGCCGCAAGCGCGCCCGTCTCGGCGTGACGTCCGCGCATGAAGAGGCCGCGGCCGAGCGTCGGTCCGCGCGCGAGGCTGTCGACCCAGGCAACAGTATAAGGCCAATCCGCGCTTTCGGCCGACAGCCGGAAAAAATCGTCGAGCCCCGCCATCGCGAGCGTCTCGACGTCCATCATCGCGGAGCGGATCGGCAGCAGCTTTAGCTCCACCCAGACGATCACACCGGTCAGCCCGAGCCCGCCGATGGTGGCGGCAAACAACGGCTGGTCGGCGGACAGGTCGAGCATCTCGCCGGTCGACCGTGCAAGGTAGATGCGGCGCACGTGGCAGCCGATGGTTCCGGCGCTTTCCTGATTCTTGCCGTGCACGTCGTTCGCGACGGCGCCGCCGAGGGTGACGAACTTGGTCCCCGGCGTGACCGGGAGGAACCATCCGCGCGGCACGCACACGCGCAGCAGTGCATCGAGCGACAAGCCCGCTTCCGCTCGCACCGTGCCGGCTTGCCAATCGGCGGAGAGGAAATGATCCGCCCGCGTCGTGTCGAGCAGATAGCCGCCGCCGTTGAGGGCAACGTCGCCATACGACCGCCCCAGGCCGCGGCACAGCAGAGGGTGTTTGTCGGACGCCCGGATCGCCGCCGCCATCTCGTCGGCGAAGGACGCCGGCACGATCACATGTTCGCGCGGTTGCAAACGTCCCCACGCGTAGACCTGTTGGCGTTCGCTGGTATTTCGGTCCATCAGCACCCCATCCGGCTATTTACACGGCTTCGAGCGCGTGGGAAGCGTCATTTACATAACTGCGCCGCGACCAATCCTGCCGCTCCTCTCATACCTGCTCTATGCCGCTGCCGCGCTGGTCGCGGTGCATCAGCACCCGTCCGCCTGGTCGCTCGAACATGACGACGGCTTGCCGGCGGCTATTTCGCACGCGGTCTATGGGACACGTCTCGGGCTTTACGACAGCAACGTCCGCGCCGTCTTTTTCCAATTGCGCGACACCGGGCTGACGCCGCAGTCGTTGGAGAACGCGCTCGAAGTCGTCAGTCAAGGCAAGACCCCGCGCGGCGCCACGACGCTCGCGAACGATGGAATTGGTGACGGGCAGCCCTTGTTTATGGGGATCGCAGCCGCGCTGTTCGGGGCGCATCTGTCGTCATTTCCGATTCTCTTCTTGCTGCTGATGGGCGTCGCGACCCTTACCTTCGTGGCACGATACCGCGATGACCGATTGTTCATGGTTCCCTTGACCTTCGCCGCCCTGTCATTCCTGTTGTTGACGCCGCTGCTGTCCGATCAGCAAGTCCTCGATGAGGCGCCGGTCGGCGGAAACCGCTTCTTCGGGATGCTCGGCGTCCTGCCGGCGCTTCACCTCTATTTCGATATCAGCGAAGAAGCGCGGGACGCACAATCAAACAGCTCCTGGCTGAGCGGCGTTCAAGTCGTCCTGCTGGTCCCGGGCTATCCTCACGCGCAGCAGCTCAGCGTATCTGCTCGGGTTGTTGGCACTCGGGGCATTTGAACGCTGGCGCTCCACGCGGACGGATCGCGGCCAGCGGCTGAGGCCGGTCGACTGTTCGACAGCCGCGTCGGTGGTACCGCACAATTGTTGCTCGCGGCCGAGGATCACGCGCGCGTCAATGGACGGCGCGGCGAGCGCATAGCGGATTATTCCGTGCAAATGCATCAACTGATCCGCAATCCGAAGTGATTGGCAAGGAAGCTTTCGACAGCGTGCGGCCAGCGTCGCCACCTTCCGAACGAGTCCGGAAACGCCGGCGCGGGTTGAGCACGCGCGCCTCGTCGACGCCG
>Ga0306920_100007727_pt1 | contig 14185 bp, 17 predicted proteins | sample flu12Cox44000170_FD_204666 | JGI IMG/M metagenome (GOLD analysis project Ga0306920, IMG submission 204666) | Lab enrichment of tropical soil microbial communities from Luquillo Experimental Forest, Puerto Rico - flux4day.12C.oxic.44.000.170 (v2)... | ecosystem: Environmental > Terrestrial >...
AGAAAAGATCCGGAAACAGACCGTGCGCGATCGCAATGTTCAGATCCAGGTCAATCGGCTGGTTTGACATTGGCTTCCGCCTCGATCAGCCGACCCTGCGTCCGCCAGCGATACCAACTTTCGATCTTGGCCACAGCATCCTGGTTGTCTCGCAACGCGTTCACCAGCTCGGCCGCATCCTTCAACAAAAAGTTGTTAATCGTAATGGTGCCCGGCGACGCCAACTCGCACGTAATCTTCGATCGCAATGACACCCCTTCGAAAACTCGTTGAGCATGGATCGACATCATTTTGTGATCACCCGCCTCGTGCGCACACGCCCACATTTGTGTGTGACCGCGGATCATTAAATTTAGTGTATCAACACTCTCCGAGTTCGCCTCCGTTGCGTCCTTCAACAACTTTTCATACGAAGCGTTGTAAGACGCGGCGACCATCGCCTTATAGCGAGGACTCACGTGTTGCTTAAAGTGACGATTCACATACTGCTGAACTAGGCCGAATTGCGCGGCAACTCTGCTCTGCGCTGCTCCGGTCGCACACAAATAATCAATTCTTGAACGATCCGGATGCTGACAAACGCGGCATTGTATTGGACCCGATCCCCACCGCCCTTGCCCGGCACGTTTACCCCCCACCCGGCGAGGCTTGTCTGAAGATGGAGCCGGACGATGTTTTACCTGCGCCATTTCCTGTATACGTAGCACCAACCTACCCGTAACACACAGCTAACACGTTAAATAGGATGCTGCAAGGGCTCGCGCTTCGCCACGAACCATCACACAACTGATAGCGTGCCTAGCAGGAGACCGGCCTTTTCAACGCTCGGTATAGCGTCGCCCGATTAACTCGCATCGTCGACGCGACCTCATCCACCGAAACGTCGCGGTCACCAAGCATCGCGCGCGCCATCTTGACCGCCCGCGAATCCAGCTTGCGCTTGCGACCACCGTTACGACCGCGTGCCCTGGCCGCGGTAAGTCCCGCATGCGTGCGCTCGCGAATGATGCTGCGCTCCATCTCGGCAAGCGCCCCGATCACGTGAAAGAGCATCTTCCCAGCGGCAGTCGTCGTGTCAAAACCCTCGGTGAGCGAACGAACCTGAACGTCGCGCGCCTCGAGCCCATGCACTACCTCAATTAGATGACGCAGTGACCGGCCCAACCGATCGAGCTTCCAAACCACAAAAACGTCACCCTCGCGCACGCAGGCAAGCGCCTCGGCAAGACCCGGACGCTCAGTCGTCGCACCCGACACCCCATTGTCCTGAAAGATCCGCTCGCAGCCCGCCTTCTCGAGTGCGTCGCGCTGCAGATCGAGATTCTGATCCGCCGTCGAGCAGCGCATATATCCGACCAACATCCTGCCTCTCCGTCGCAATTCGCAATTTCAATGTAGTATCGCGACGATGAAATTGCAACGGGAAACGCAACGGAATAGCTCGAAAAACACCAGCAAATAAGCGCTCATCCGCTCGTCGCAAAGAGAACCGTTTCCGCGACAACAAAAATCTACGACCGAGCGCGCACAAGATCATCGGCCGGAGACCGTAACTATCTCCGGGAAATTGTCTGTGTTGGTGTCTCCGGGAAATAGTCATACCTGCGGTCATGGTTTTGATGTGTTGGCGGCGGTAGGGGCGAGACACCCGCGCAATGAGGGGCCGCACAGCTGTTATAACTTCCTGGAGATACCCATGGTCTCGCCTTCGGCCCCGGGCTTTTAACGTGTCAACGACACTGCGACGGGTGGTCAGCTCCTGCGGGATCCATTCAACCACATTCTGCGCGCTGTAGATTAAAACGCGCGAGCACCGCGGGCTTATCCTTCTTCTGCCCAGTTTGGGGGGGACCGCGGAAACCGTTTGTGTGGTCTCTCTTAGAGAGAGACCCACACACAAATATTCGGTGCCATGGTTTCCGGGATGGTTTCCCAATGGTTTCCCGCAGTTTCCTTATGGTTTCCGATGGTTTCCTTTTTTTGAAAAACGGCAAAATTAACCATTGAGTCGCGCAGTTTCCACCTGCAAATTTGGCAGTTTCCACCCCCAGAAATGGCAGTTTCCGGTGGCAAAAGGAAACCATCGTTAAGTTATTGAAATTCCTGAATTGCGCGAGAGGCGTTGGTTTCCCTGTCCTTGCTACCTGCGGTGCAATTTCTCGACATCGCGGACGAGATTGGCGAGGGATATGAGGGGGTCGCTCTGTTGTGTTCCGATGCTGACGAAGGCTTCTGCGAATTCGCGGCGGTCGTGGATATCGGCGTCGAGTTTCCAGCAGAGGAGTGCGGCAATGTCTTGATCCGAGGTGGGGGACGACAAGTTGGTGTTTTTTCTGTTGATTCGGTCTCTAATTATTTCCTCTTCGACGCCACGGCCGACCGTGGGGTCGAGATTGCTGGTGTCGAAATAATCACAGGCTTTTAGCCATGGGAGGCGGAAAGGCGCTGCGACGTAGGTTTGACCGTTGTTATCCTGCTTCCATGCGATGATGAAATCGGATCCAAGCCTGGGTTCCTCAGGCATAGGAATCGGCGCCCAAAAAGGGCCTTCTCTGACATCTCCTTCCCAGGTGCCGTGCGGCGGCACCGGCTAATATGAAGCGGCGGTAAAGTTTGTCTTCGGTAGCATTGCTGAGACCATTGGTTGGGGCGCGTTCTGAAAACGGGCGCCAGCCGTACCAGTCGTCGATGATGCCAACATAATAAACGTGGAGGGTCATGTTGATTCCTTTCGGATTGACCAGATGAAATCGCCGTTGCAGGCGACCCAGTTGTGAGCGATGAGTTCGCCGCGATACTTTGAGACCATCGCTCGGCGTTGTCGGGGCGTCCCATCTTTGTTGAGCAGACCGAGACGGTCGAGTTCTTCGGTCCAGAGGTCCTGGGTAACGGAGACGCCGTTGCCGCAATTGGGACGGGGCTTGGCGGCATCGGTGCAGAGAGCATTGAGAAGGGCATCGTAGAATTTGCGCGCCATCGGGGGAGGCGGCTTGGTGGCAGTCTTCTGGGAAGCTTCGGTTTGTACCGATTCGGCGGGGACGACGACGCAACTGGTGATGGGGTTAAGGTTACCGTCGTAACCGGCGGTGACCATTTTCAGCATGCTATAGGTGATGGCGCCGTTCGGTCCGTCGCGCATTTCTTCGACTTCGGCGACGATGCGGTTGTTCTCGTCTTTCCTGGTTTCGATCAGGGCGTCGGCACTGCCGAGCAAGGATGAGTGGCCGCGCGGGCGATCTTCATTGTGACCGCAGTGATGGATAATGAGAACGAGGCATTGAAAGCGCTCGACGAGGGCGATGGCGGCGGCGAGGTAGGCAGCCATATCCTCGTCTTTGCTTTCCGAGCCACGCAGCGAGCGGTTTAAGGTGTCGATCGTGATGGTGCCGATGACCTCGCCACCGAATTGCCTGTCGATGTCCTCGATGACGCGGGGTGCATCTTTGATGAGGTCGAGTGCGGTATCCTTGCACAGGTGAAAGGGTGCGGCTTCGATATCGGCTATTTCGGCCGGGGTTTTTCCTTGGATATGGTGTAGCCGCCAAGCTTCCTTGCGGGCACCGAGTCCTCGCGCGCCTTCGCAGGCGATGTGCAGGACGATCCCTTGCTCGACATGCCGGCCGCGGTAGTCCCATCCGAGCGCGACGTGCATCTCGAGATCGAAGGTCCAGAACGTTTTTCCCGACTTCGGTCGCCCCCAGACGATGGCGACGCCGACGCGCGGCAGCATCTCGTCGACGCGATAGGGTGGCGCTGTATCCAGTTCGATGTCGCGGAATCGTGTAAACTTGAAGCGGAGCCCCTCGTTGTGATCCCACGGTTTAGCGGCACCGTTCGGCGAAGGAGATGGGATTTCTTGGGTTTGCCGTGTTCTCTCGGTGGGCTTATGTGACTGTGCCTGGTACCCGATGCTCGCAGGCTCAATGCTAAGACGCTCGCAGAGCCAGAGAGCGGCATCGACCACGGTGCTGGCGCTGCCGTATTGCATAACGAGATTGATCGGGGAGGCGGGCTGTTCTTCGCCGAAATCGCGCACACCATCGGGATGGATCGAGATGTCTTCCTCGAGATTCCGGCCCAGATCCGCTGATGACACACGCCACGCTCCGGTTCCCGGCTCGAAGCGGGCACGCGGGAAAATCGAGCGCGCCCATGCCGCGATATCGTTTAGCGCGGCGGTGTTGATCTGAGTGAAGAAATCGCCGGCATGGCCATTAGCCTTCGGGCGGTCTGGTTGCGGTTTCTCCTTCTCTGTGGCGCCGGCCATCCGCAACATGAGTTCAGCTTCGGCGATGATTGATCGGGCTTGTTCTTCGGTAATGACAGGCAATTCTTGGACGGGGACATCCGCTGGCGTTCCTTCTGTCCAGCGGTAAGGTTCGCCTGTGTCTGGGTGCACGCCATCGGCAACGAATTGCTGGCCGTCTGCGAGCAGCTCGACCTTCGCCTTGGTGCCGTCCGGAAAAAACAGCTCCGGCGTTTGCACCTTGCGAAACGGCTGATTTGGTCGATAGACGAGCAAGGTCTTCGGGGCACGACCGATACGCACCAGAGGAGTGGCGCCGAGGGTGCGTTCGATCATCGCAACGAGCTGCTCGACGAGATCGCCATCGAGCACATCGATGTCAAACCCGGCGACCCCGTCACAAAGAATTCCGGTGTTTAAAGCACGAGGGTCGGGCGCCATGCGAACTGCGTCCGGCGGATCGCGACCGGCGTCGATTCGCCAGGTACCGCGCGGTTGCTTTCCCGGATTTTTTAAGGCTTCACCTTTATCGTTAACCCGCTGGTCGGGGTTCCAGACAGCAATCGGGCGATAGCCGTGTTTCCAGAAAGCGCGGCGGCGCGCCAACACCTCGGCGGCGTTCATCGCCGGCTCCGAGACGGCATCGTCAACGCGGCAAAAGACGATAAGATCTTGCGCTTTGGTAGCGCAGGAGCCGCATCGAGCAAGTTGAGAGCGAGCATGTCGCCGGCAGGGTCGGCGGCGGCCTTCCCGAGCGCGCTGACCACGGGGTGATGGATCCCGAGATGCGTGAGCGTGAGCGCTCTAAGAATGGCGAGGCGTGTCAGCCGTTCTTGCTCGGAACCGCCGAGCAGGAACGCCAGCCGATGCGGGATCACGACTCTTCTCCCGCGAAGACCTGTGGATACGAGGCGCGCAACGCGTCGAGGCCCCGCTCCTGAAAGCGGGCGCGAACTTCACCGTGCAAGACGAGCACGGTCCGCCACGTTGGTTTGCCGTCGACCAATTCCTGAATCGATGGCATGGCGATCCACAACCGGCCCTTTGGACCGCGCTTCAATTTACAGCCGTGGAGTGTGTAGTTATCGGCTTTGATCGGATCGACGAGGCCGAGCACATCGCCCGCTGGGTTTCGCCACGGTGTGAAAATGACGCGATAATCCGTAGGACGCTTCGGGGCTGCCTCGGCAACGCGCATCTCGCGGGTCTTGCCGCCAAAGCCGGCAGCGGTAGCTACATCGCTGCCGTGCACGGTCATCGTGTGCGATTACCGACGATCTGAGCTACCGCCGCGTCCCACGGCAGCTCGGGATGTTTCTTGAGCAGACGCTCCACTCGGGCGCGGAAGTCTTTGCCGAGCTCGGTGTCTTTGGTTTGCTGCTCGATCTGTTCGGTTAATTTACTGAGTGCTTTTTGCTTCAGGCGTTCCTTAATGACCCGCCGAGCCTGTTGCTCTAGTATTTTGTCATCGGGTACGAGTTTCTTGACACCGTGCTCGACGAGCTTCTGTTCGACGAACTCGACCAATTGCGGCGAGCTCATAGCGTTCAATTCGATGCGCCGTGAGCGCAGGAAGTCTATCTCTGCCTCGGTCGCGCCATGCCGGCGCAACGTGTTCGCACGCTTGCGCCATTTGTATATGTCGTCCTGTGGCACGGGCTCGGACTCGAGGTCCATCGCCAGCGCGTCGTCCAGGCGCAGGCCGAGATCGATGAACTGCGCCCGCTTGTTCTGATAGCGATACCGGCGCGAGCTGGTGCCGAGGGTGCCAAAGATGGAAAATCCGGCACGATCAAAATCGCGCAGGACAAACACCTTCTCGACGAGATCACTGAGCTGGTCGAGCAACATCCGGGACGCCGTCACACTCATTCCCTTGTTGCTCATCAGCGCGATGTCGAAGCGCTCCTGCAGTAGTGCCGCTTCTAGGATCGGATGAAACCCCTCCTTTTCGATATACAGTACATAGCGGAAGCGGTTCTTTGGACCGACCGTCGGAAACAGCGGCAGAGAGTGCTTTGGAGGGTCGAACGACGGACGCAGTCCGAGGTACTGCCGAACTTCGAGGGTGCCGAGCTCCACGCGGTGCCGAGTGTGCGGCTCTTCGAAGTGGCCGCGAGCATCCCAAATAATATCCCAATCAGAACAGTCCTTCTGCTCCATGTAAGCAATCAACAAATTTTGCGTGAAGTAACTGTCGCTTAAATCGTCTTTCCCGGTTTGGTGCAAAATATATGGGCGTGCCTTGTACATGATCTGGCGCGGTTTTACGGGTAGCCGTGTCGGGCCTGCGGCCGTTTCATAAGCCTTCGCCATCACCTCAAAGGCCGCCTCTATGATCGTGTAACGTGCGGTGCGCACGAGCCTGACGCGCCGATTGAGCACGGCACTGCGGTTGCGCTCCTCGGCTTTACGTTGCTTGGCCCATTCCTTGGTGACCGCGCGCACCGCGTCGCTGATCGCATCGGCCGGCGAGGTCATGACTCACCTCCCGGCAGCACGATCGCTGACTTGCCCCGATCCGTGTATTGCGGGCGCGGGGACGCAAAGTGCAGGACAAAGACGATCGGCTCGTTGCGACCGGCGCGATGCTCGTGGAGTCTCGATTCAAGCCCTTCCGCAGTCGCACCAAAGGATCGAAACGGGTTGCCGAGCGCCACCGACCAGTTGACCCCGACCACGATGCGCCGTCGTTCGAGCCGGGGGCACCATCCGAATGCCGTCTCGACGACCCACGGCAACCCGTCTTCAGCTTCGCCCGCGGCTTTGCGATATTTGAACGTTTCGGGCTCGAGCCCGACCGCATCAAAACAGGTGCGGAGGTGCTCTTTGCCGATCAGACCCAGGTCGAGCGGGTTCACCGGTTTGCTGAACGTTTTAAGCGCCTGGAGCAGATGGCCGATCAAGACACGGTCGGGTTGCCACTCCTTATTAAACAGGGAGGACAACTGAGCGCGCGCCAGCCCCGTTGCTTCGAGGACCTGCTTTTGCTTGGCCGTGCCCGCATATCCGCGCAGCTCGCTGACGAATTCGCGCACCGTACGCTCGCGACCGTGGTCCTGATCGCGCGCCACGTGCGCCGCGATGTAGCGGGTGAAACGAGCCTCGTCATACCAATGAGCCGAGGTCGGATCACTCGGCCGCCATTTCTTCCACGCCGGTTCTGACGGCTCACGGCGAACTTGCTCGACCCCATCCCATGTGACGAGCAACCGGAGATGCGGGTTCAGCCACCCAAGATCATCGGCCATTTGTAAAAAACGGGCCCTCGCATCGAGCAGGACTGAGCTTGCTAACTCGACGCTCAGACGCGTCCCTTTTGACAAAGCGCTGGGGTTCTGCTGATGGTCGATTACCGGCCGTTGCCGCAACTGGTCGACCCGGAACGTGATCTCGTGACGGCGCCCACGAGACTCAGTGACACTGCTGCCGCTGTTGCCGTCGAGCGCGAACGGCATCGCAAAAATCGTCTTGAGGGCATTCCCTTGCGCGCCTCGGGTCGGCGATACATAGGCTTCGCGGCTCGACACCCTTGCGGTGTAATCGAGGATGTCGCATACGGTCTGCGGCGCTATCCCCGGACCGTTGTCGGTGACCGTAATAGAGCCCGGCTCGGTCGATACCTCGATCGTCAATTCCGGGGGGGTGAGAGACTCCTCACAGCCGTCCAGAGTGTTGTCGGCGGCTTCCTTGAGCAAGACGAGAGACCATTCCTCTGGCGGATGGCCGATCTGCGCCGTGAGTTCCCGCCGGCCGACAAACTCGCCGAGCCGATCGGTTTTGAAGACGACCCGCTCGAGACGTGGCCCGGCGGGCGAATTACCACGCGGCTTGACAACCGGGGGAGATGACGGCAAATAAGCTTTCTGCTGCATAGATTGTTCCCATGTGCGGCTCGGCGGCTACCACCCCGCCGGTGATGTTTTCCCAATCTGATCTGAGCGGCCGCGCCTGTCCGGGCAGCGGCCGTTTTTCTTAGGAGCATCGTCGAATCAGACCGCGGCGATATCGCGCTCGGCCGGCTTTTCGCCTCGGAGTAGGCGGTCGACGCTTTCACGCCGAATTAGCAAAGTTCGGCCGAGCCGAAAGCCCTCGAGCTCACCACGCCGAACCGCGTATCGGATCTGATAATTCGTGACCGCCAACCTCTCCGCCGCCTCCGAGACGTGATACGGCCGCGGCAACCTGTCTTCGCTCATCGATCCAATCCCGTTCTCTACTCGATATGAGAAAGTGATTACTATCATCACTTTTTGATTGCAAGAGCGAAGGTGGCCGCGTAACCTCTCCAATCGATGCTATTGCTCGAAACCAGCGCAGAACTGACCAACCCTCGCTATTCTCGCTTCTGATGGACGCGCGAACTGTTGCGAGGGCTGCGGATGTAAAATTGAACACCCTGAACGCGTGGATAAGTCGCGGGATGATCAGCTGGGTAACGGTTGGGGCAAGCGGCAAGCGCCGCGATTTTGATTTCGACAGCGCCTTGCGTATTGCGATTTTCGCTGAGCTGGTTCGGCACTTGGCGCCACCCGAGTACGCAGCGCAAGCCGCGAAATCGCTCTCAGAAACCAGGATCCACGCCGGGTGGTTGTCCATTATCCCGGCACAAGTCGAAGGTCGGATCACGATCGCGCATTTTTCGCCGGTCGAGACAAAGGAGCTTATTCAACTTATTCAACTCTGGGAAGATTCCCACGAAGCACCGAGCTTCTTCGCCGCCATCAACCTCGGCAAACTCGCCGCGCGGGTCCGCGCTGCCGAGGCGGAATGGCTAGAGAGCCGCGAGGGCAAGCAACCCGATGGCTGAACGTTGTTTCACCCTCGCCGAAATCGCTGAACGATTTCAGTTCTCCTCCCGCTGGATGCGCGATTTCATCCGAGCTCACGGCATTCCGGTCTTGCACACCGGTAGACAAATTCGATTCGATGACCTCGCTCTTCGTTCTTTCGAGGAGGCTTTGCGCCGATGCCCCTCAAAATTGTTCGTCGAAAAGACACCGGCAGCCTCACCATCATCGGCACCATCAAGTTACCGGATGGATCGAGGCAGCGTATACGAGCGCGCGCTCAGTCTGACGAGCTCACCATCGCCCGTGAGGAAGCCGCCGCGCTCGAGGTCAAGATCCTCCGCGACGCGTGGCACGGCAAACGCCTTGGTGATCGTTCCTTCGGACAGGCGGTGATCGCGTATATCGAAAGCGCCGAGCGGTCGCTGAGCACCAAACGTCGGCTCAATCGTCTCCTACGAGCTGTCGGGGACGTACCGCTGTCGGTAATCAACCAGCAGACCGTCATCAGAGCGCGACAATTGACCTTGTCGCCAACGGCCAGCTCAGCGACGGTGAGGCGCGGGATCGTCACACCGCTCCGCGCCGTCATGAATCATGCCCACCGGCTGGGGTGGTGCGGACGGGCTCATTTTGAGACCCCGCGCGAGCCGGAGGGCCGAACACGGTATCTCCTTCCGGATGAGGCGCGCAGGTTGTTGGCGGCTGCCTCTCCCCATATTCGCGTCTTGGTCATGCTGCTGCTTTGCACCGGGGCGCGCATGAGCGAAGCCCTGGAATTGCGTTGGCGAGATGTCGACCTCGTCGGCGCGCGGGCAATCTTCTGGCGGACAAAAACGGGAAAGCGGCGCAACGCCTTCCTACCGCCGGCCGCTATCGCGGCACTTTCGTCTCTACTGCACCGCGATGGAGCGGTTATCAGACGCGGCGACGGCTTACCTTATGTTGATCGAGAGAGGCAGGGAGGCGGGCAGATAAAGACGGCATGGAAGGCTACGCTTCGACGAGCCGGGCTCGACCCCGAACTCACGCCCCATGATCTCAGACACACCTGGGCCTCGTGGCACTACGCCCTTCACCGCGATCTCCTCGCATTGAAGATCGAAGGGAGCTGGTCGTCAGTCGCTCTGGTCGAACGATACGCCCATCTGATGCCGGCCGGACATGATGCTGAGATCAAGGCGTTCTGGCACGCAGGCGTCACGGTTGTTGCAGTGTCCAACGGAACGCATTGATATGTTTGGGAGAAACCGCTACCGATCGCGCCCCTCCGAAGGCAGAGGTCGTGAGTTCGAATCTCGCCGGGTGCGCCATTTCTTTCAATGTCTCAAGACGGTCATCACGCGGAGGCGGATGCATCAAGGTAACGCATAGGTAACACCAACCGCCCGAAACGACCTTTGGGATACAGCGCGAAGCCCTCAGACGGAGTCGCGAGGCGGGAGTGTGGCAAGTGTCAGTAAAGGCTCCGTTTAAGCGCACTCCCGCCCGTCCTTGGTGTCGCCCTCAGCCTGCCCAGCTGCTTTGCACCGGGCGGGGACGCCGGAGTATAGACCGCCTTGCCACGCCGGGCACTGCCTCGAACGAACGCGGCCTCGCAAAGTCTCTCGGAACAGCGAGCGCCGGGTGATCGGCTCCGGCCACCGGCCCACTGCGATCACCATCCTCGGTTGGGCTGCTCCGGTACTCGATTACTGGCCCATTGGTCGGCGCCTCCTCATGCCCCGGCGGCCGCCATTCGCGGAACGCCTCGGCGATCTCGCGCTGGGCTTGCTCAGCAAGCTCTTGCCGCGTCAATTTCACTTCGACCTGGCCGAACGTACCAACCTTGGCATCGATGGCGGCCAGCCTTGCGCGGCAGAACGGCGCAGCTTGGGCGGCGGTAGCGCAGGCCTGCTTGGCCACATCGAGATCGGGGACACTACCCTCGAGAGCCGTGCGCAGTTGGACTTCCGGCGGAGTTATTCCTTCCTGGGCGGCCTCGACGGCGATCCTGCTGGAGCACCGATTTTTCGTTCCCCGTTGTCTTCCGCCGGTTTTCGGCAAGCCTTTGGGCCTTGGCACGGCAATCTATTCGGTTTCCGAAAATAGAAACGCTTGCCCCTATATCGTCGGGGCATTTCTGGCGCAAGTCTAGGCCCTGCTGAAGCGGCGCGAGATCGGCGCTGTCTTCAACTGATTTAGCCGAATGGCCTCATTTCGGATCGGCAAAGGCCAATCGCGTGTGCTCCCAACGCACTTCCGTCCCTGCGTGGGGGTCGCTCGTCTGGTTGAAATTTCGCGTCACGTCGGCTGGCGCTTGGGGTTGACGGCTAATTTCGGCCGTAGATTGTGGATCTACTCCAAGCTCGTTTAGAACCAATCGGTAAAGACCGAAGGCGTGGTCAACGGCGCGTTGGATGACCTCAGCCTCGCCGACAGCTAGTCGCCCGCGGCTGCCGTATGCGCGGCTTTGCGGAATTTCCAAGGTCGGCAGCATTTCCGCCGTCAAGATGGCGGCGATCAGTTCGCGGTCGGCCATTTGGGATCTCCCGTTACTCCACATCAGAGTGGTAACGCCGATTGCATTGTGTCCGTCGCGAGTTTGGCCTCGGGTCAAATTAGTGGCAGAACACCCGGCGTCGGGGCGCATTGGCGCCCGCGCTGCGGGAGGGGTTGCGGAACTGGCTTCGGAGGCGCCGGAGACGAGGCACGCCGCGAGCGCGACCGGCAGCGCCATCATCGAAGAGCTTGCGGCACGCGAGTTCGGCAGCGGGCCTCAGTCACACCCAGACCGGTACGGGGAAAATCGGGGGTGCCGGGGAGGGGTCGGGAGAATTTGCGGACCACCTCGAAAAGTGCTCTCGATTTTTGGGAATATTTAGGAGCAAAAGCGACGTTGACCGCTCGCGCAAGCACCGACGGGTTATGTCCCCAATCCGGTCGTTGCCCGAGGCGAGACCGAAGGGCTGCGTTGGGTGATGGAGTGGACGCCCCCCGACGGCATCTTCGTGCCAAGGTGACGGTGTCAAACTGCCACCGAAGGAGGCGTCTATGGAGCAGGCTACCACGATCGGTTTGGACATCGCGAAACACGTGTTCCAGGTGCATGGAGCGGATGCTGCCGGGCATGTGCTGTTCCGCAAGCGCATCACCCGCGGGAAGCTTCTCGGTTTCCTAGCAGCGCAGGACCCGTGCGTCGTCGCGATGGAAGCCTGTGCCGGCGCGCACTATTGGGCGCGTGAGATTGGTAAGTTAGGCCATCATGTGCGCTTGATCGCGCCAGCCTACGTCAAGCCGTTCATCAGACGGCAAAAGAACGATGCGGCCGATGCAGAGGCCATCTGTGAGGCGGCGCAGCGGCCAAGCATGCGCTTCGTTCCGGTCAAGACCGAAGAGCAGCAGGCGAACGGCATTGTATTCCGAGCCCGCGATCTCCTGGTGCGGCAGCGCACCCAGTGCGTCAACGCTCTTCGCGGGCACCTGATGGAATACGGCCACGTCTTTCCGAAGGGCATCACCCATGTTGAAACCCTGGTCGCCCTGGTCGAGGACCTACGGTCCTCACTCCCCGGTCGTGTGCGCGTCATCCTAAAGCTGCTCGTCGACACCTTCACTGCATTGGAGGCACAGATCACCGCATTGGATGCTGAGATCAACCAGCGCTCGAAGTCGGACCCGACGGCACGCCGGTTGATGACGATTCCTGGCGTGGGGCCAATTGTCTCGACGGCGATCACTGCGCTCGTGCCAGCGGCCGAGGAGTTCCCGGCGGGACGCGATTTCGCCGCCTGGCTCGGACTGACGCCGCTGCAAAAATCGACCGGCGGCAAGCAAAAACTCGGTGCTGTTTCGAAGCGCGGTGAACGGACAATCCGCCGCCTATTGATCATTGGAGCGAGCGCCGTGGTTCAACAGGCCAGCCGACGCGGGGCACCCAAGGGCTCGTGGCTTGCGCAGATGTTGGCTCGCAAGCCGAAAATGCTGGTCACCGTTGCTCTGGCCAACAAGATGGCCCGCATCATTTGGGCCCTGCTGGTCAAAGGCGGCACCTACAGAACTCCGACCGCGGCAGCGTAGCTGACCACGATCGCGACGACGTGAGGGCGAGCGGAAGGAGAGTATGGCGCAACAGTCGGCGAGACGGGGCTGGGACAACCAGGGCTTACCACTGTGCTTCGAGCACGCTATGGGTGATCTGGACCCGGTCCGCGAACTCCCATACAGGCCGGCGGCTGTCTCTGCCGCATCCAAGGCCGGACAGATGACAGCATCCGACCACGCGCAACACGACCCCAACGTTTTCCCTTGCCTGGAGGGGGGCGTCTACAGATGGTGACCAGTCATTCGGGAGTGGTGCGAAAATCAAAATCTAGGCATCATAGGGATCATCGCCCGCCGAAATAGCGATTGCTTATTCGATCACCTCGTCCGCAGTGTCAACGAGCAGTGGCGCCACCGTGATGCCGAGCGCCCGCGCGGTCTTCAGGTTGATCACGAGTTCAAATTTGTTTGGGTTCTGGACGGGAAAATCGGCAGGCTTGGCGCCTTTCAGGATGAGATCGACATAGGAAGCCGCGCGCCGGAACAGGTCGTACGGGTCGATGCCGTACGACATCAGCCCGCCGCTCTCGGTGAAAAAGCGGTAGGGATAGACTGCGGGGAGACGGTACCGGGCGGCGAGGGTGATGATGGCTTCGCGGTGCACAATGTTGAAATTTTCTGGCAGAACCAGCAGTCCGCCGCGCTCTTCGCGCGCGAGCCCCGCCATCATCGCCTCGATCTCGGCATCGTCGCTACACGGCGCGACCCGCACCGCCACGGCTAAGGATGAGGCCGTTTCCTCGATGACGCGTACCATCATACCGGCAAAGGGCGCGGTCGCGGGATTGAACAGGACCGCCGCGCGCGCGACGGGCGGCATGATCTGGGTCAGCATCCCCAGCCATTTGCCGGCCATCGCGGGTCGTAATCTGTGAAGCCGGTGATATTGCCGCCAGGGCGCGCCAGACTCTCGGCGAAGCCTTGGCCAACCGGGTCGGTGACATTTACTATGACGATTGGAGCCGTGCTGCTTTGCCGCCGCAACGCAGCGACACTCGGGCTGCCCCAGGCCACGAGCACCTCGGGGTCGAGCTCGATGAGTTCCGCCGCATACCGTTCGTAGAGC
>Ga0306920_100007728_pt1 | contig 14185 bp, 12 predicted proteins | sample flu12Cox44000170_FD_204666 | JGI IMG/M metagenome (GOLD analysis project Ga0306920, IMG submission 204666) | Lab enrichment of tropical soil microbial communities from Luquillo Experimental Forest, Puerto Rico - flux4day.12C.oxic.44.000.170 (v2)... | ecosystem: Environmental > Terrestrial >...
GTCCGCGGTCCGGAGGAGCCCGTACGCGTAGTTGATCAGGTACCCGAGCCCCGCCCGCGATCCCAGGATTTCGCCCACCAGCACGCCGACGGTCACGAGCGCCAAACCGGAGCGAAGGCCGGCCACGAGGGTGCCCGAGATCGCAGGAAGCGCCACCTTGACGAACACCGCCCGAGGCCCCGCCCCGTAGGCGCGCGCGACCCGGAGCAGGGCGCGGTCCACGCTCCGGAGGCCCGTGAGGACGGCGAGGAGGATGGGAAAGACCCCGAGCAGAAACCCGAAGGCGATCTTCGAGGCGGGCCCGAGCCCGAAGAAGAGCATCAGGGACGGATACCAGACGACGCTCGGCACCGCGTAGAGCGCGGCGAGGAGCGGCTCGTAGATCTCGCCGAGGTGACGGGGGAGCCCGAGGGCGAAGCCGAGCGCCAGCCCGGCCAGCACGGCGAGGGCGTACGCCGCGACGATCTCCCCCACGGTCAGGCTGAGGTGCTCGAGGAGCCCGGGAAAGACCTGAAGGCGAATGAGCGCCACCAGCGCCGGCAGAACGCGCGAGGGCGGGACGTAGAGCAAGGGATCCCGGCTACCGGCCCAGCCCTGCCAGATGACCAGAAGGGCAAGGAGGAGGAGGGCCCGCACGCCCCGCACCCCGGCCCGGCGCCGACCGTCGGTCACGGCCGGCAGGCCCCGGCGCCGGCCAGGGGCGTCGGCCCCCGCGCCGGTCGTGGGCGTTCGGCCGCCCCGCCCCTCACTGGCCCCTTTCCAGGGCACGCCGGGATTCGTCCCGGATGGCCGCCCAGAGCTGAGCGCGCAGGGCGGTCGCGGGGGCAGCGTCCAGGTCGCGCGGCACCGGCAGTCGGACGTCGAAGCTCGCCTGGATCCGTCCCGGGCGGGCGGTCATCACGACGATGCGCTGCGAGAGCAGGATCGCCTCCTGGAGGCGGTGCGTCACGAAGACGACCGTCTTCCGGGTCCGAGCCCAGATCCCCAGGAGCCACTCGCCCATGAGCAGGCGCGTCTGCTCGTCGAGCGCGCCGAAGGGCTCGTCCATCAAGAGGATCGGCGCGTCGAGGGCGAGGGCGCGGGCGATCGCCACCCGCTGCTTCATGCCTCCCGACAGCTCCCTCGGGTACCGGCTCTCGAAGCCCCGCAGCCCCACGGGCTCCAAGAGGCCCCGGGCGACCTCGCACCGCCGCGCCGCCGGCACGCCCTGGAGCTCGAGGCCGAACTCGACGTTCTCGAGGGCCGTCCGCCACGGGAAGAGCCCGGGGTCCTGGAAGGCCATGGCGATCCGCGCCGGATCGGGCCCGGCGACGCGAGCCCCCTCGATCCGCACCTCGCCCGCATCGGGCGCCACCAGCCCGCCGATGATCGAGAGCAGGGTCGACTTGCCGCAGCCCGACGGGCCGAGCAGGGTGAGGAACTCGCGGGGCCGAACGGTGAGCGAGACGTCCTCGAGCGCGACCACCGGCGCATCGCGCGTGGGCCAGCTCTTGCGAACGCCGGTGACTTCGATGGGCGGCGGCGCGGGCCCGCTCAGGTCAGCCCCGTCCCGGCCAGACACGCCCACGATGGTAGCGTGCAGGGCGGAGCGCGGGGCAGTGGGCGCCGGGTCGCATGGTACACTCCGGCCGCGATGCCGCCGCGCTGGCGTCCGATCCTCGACGACATCGAGCCCTACGTGACGCCGCCGCCGCTCGATCGCCTCGCCGCCCAAGTGGGCCAGCCCATCGCGCGGCTGTCCGCGAACGAAAACCCCGTCGGCCCCTCTCCGGCGGCCGTGGCCGCGGTTCAGAAGGAAGCGCTCCGGCTCCATCTCTACCCGGACGGCGGGGCGCCCGATCTGGCCGAGGCGGTGGCCCAGGTCCTGGGCGTCACCCCGGCCCAGCTCCTGTTCGGGAACGGCGGCGACGAGATCCTCACGCTCCTCGGCCGCGCCCTGCTCGAGCCGGGGGACGAGGTCGTCGTCCCCCAGCCGTCGTTCGAGCCCTACACAACGGTGACGCGGCTGGCCGGCGGGCGCGTCGTGCCGAGTCCGCTCCGCGAGTATCGGGTCGACCTCGACGACGTGCTGGCCCGCGTGACCCCGCGCACGCGCCTGGTGTGTCTCGCGAGCCCGCACAACCCGACCGGCGTCGCCCTGCCTCGAGCGGACTGGGAGCGGTTCGCCCGACGCTGCCCGGCCGACGTCATGGTGCTGCTCGACGAGGCCTACGTGGACTTCCTCGAGGCCCCCGAGGCTTGCGCCAACGGCCTCGCCACCCTCGCCACGCGGGGCGACGCCCTCGTCCTCCTGCGGACCTTTTCCAAGATCGCGGGTCTCGCCGGGCTACGGGTCGGCTACGCCATCGGGACCCCGGCGACGATCGAGATGCTGGGGCGCGTGCGGGAGCCCTTCAACGTGGGCCGCCTCGGCCAGGCCGGGGCAGCCGCCGCCATCCGGGATCACGCGCACCGCGAGGCGACGCGGCAGGTGGTGTGGTCGGAGAAGCGCGCCCTTCAGGCGGCCTTCGCCGCGCGGGGCTTGGCCGCGGCGCCGACCGACGCCAACTTCGTGCTGGTGCAGCTCGACCGACCCTCGACGCCCGTCGTCACGCGGCTGCGAGCGGAAGGGGTGCTGGTCCGGGACGGGGCGGCCGTCGGGTTTCCCGGGCACCTCCGCGTGAGTATCGGGACGGCAGCCCAGAACGCGCGGCTCCTGGCCGCGCTCGACCGGGCCCTCGCCCGGTCCGCCTGACGGGGTTCCCGGGCGTTCCCGGCGCTAGCTCCGCGGCTTGCGGACTGGCGCCTTGGCCCCCACCGGCACCGCCTTCGGCGGGGTCGGCCGGCCGGCCGTCATCCGCTCACGGCTCCCTGGCTCCTTGGCCTGGGCCAGCCGCTCGCGGGTCGTCCGCTCCAGCGACGCCACGCGGTCCACCAGCTGGTCCTTCTCGGTCGTGAGGGCGGCGAGGCGCTTCTGGAGGTCGTCGACCCGATGCAGCGCCTCCTCGGCCCGGAGGCGCTGGGTTTCCGCCTCGGCCCGCACGGAGTTGAGCTGCGACTGGACCAGCTCCGTGCGACTCGCGGCCTGGCTCCACTGGTAGGCGACGAAGAACAACGCGAGGGCGAGCACCACGCTGGCGAGGGTGCCCCAGGGTCGCCGGCGCGGGCTCTCCTCGTAGATCTCGTCCACGTCCTCGCTGGCGGGCGGCGCCACCTCGGGCCGGAGCTCTTGCTGGATCATCGCCATCGCGCACCTCCCCCCCTGCGGTGGATTCTCCCATTCGGAGCGAGACGGTCCCAAGGAAATTCGCGAACGCCCCGACCGCGCTTCGCGCTATCATGGGCAGTGAACGGCAAGCGATGGGCACCGGCGCGCCCGAACGGCCCCAGGGCCTGATCCGCTTCTTCGACCGCCTGGTCCGCCGAGCGCTCGGCGACCTACGTCTTCCCACCGACGGGCTCGCCGACTACCTCGCCTCATTGCTGGCGCGCTTCGCCCGGGCCGATCAGCTCTACGCCATCCGCGACGCCCGCGGTCGCCGCATCGACTCGGTGGTCGGCCTGCGCCTGGAGGCCGAGCGCGCGTGGGACTTCGCGGCGCCCGATTTCGATCCGTTCCGCGAGCGCCGCATTCGGCAGCAGATCGGCGACTACACGCTGTTCATGACGGGGGTGTTCCGGGAGCACGTCGAGCGCCAGGCCGCCACCGCCCTCTATGTCCGCGAGGGCCGCGAAGCCTATCGGGTCGTGGCCGACTTCGAGCGCTCCGCCCTTCACCGGGAGGCTCGGCTGTTCGCGGCGCTCGCTCAGGAATTCGAGCGCTACGCGGGGGCGCTGTCGTACATGAAGCGCGTCTACCTCCGCCCAGCCGGCACGCCGGCGCCCCTCTGGCCGCTCCTCCGGCTCCTCGCGGACTGGTGACGGTCCGGGCCCGCCGCCTGCCCCCATCGGCCCCGGCGGAGCCGTGCTAGCGCCAGCGCTCGAGGCCCTCCTCGGGGGGGAGCCGACGGCCGAGGTGGTCGAAGCCGCCCTGGCGACCATCCCGATCGCCGAGCTGCCGGCCGCGCTCCGTGGGCTTGCGCGCGCTCACGGGGCCGAGGCCGTGCCCGTGCTGGCCCGCTGCCTCGCCGGCCGTCCGGAGTGGGTGGAGGCGGCTGCCGGGGCGCTCGGGGGCCTGGCGATTCCCGCGGCCGCGGTTGCCCTGCAAGCGGCCGAATCCCGTGCTCCGACCCGAGCCGCGCGCGCGGCCGTGCGTCGAGGGCTGTACCGGCTCCGTCAGGCGGGCGTACCGTCGGCCGCGCCCAGCCCTTCCGCGGGAGGGCTGCCCCCGTCGCGCTTCCCCGCGCGGCCGGTCGAGGCCTGGATGTCGCCGATCGACGGAACGGGCTCCCGGGGGGTCTGGCTCCTCATCGAGGGCCGGCTCGGGGCTCACACCCTGCTGCGTGGCGTGGTCAGCGACACCGGGGGACTGCTGGAGGGCGCCGCGGGGCCGGTCGCCAAGCGCCGGGCTGAGCACGAGGTCGCCACGCTCGGCCGTCGAGACGGTCTCCAGTGGGTCGCGGTCCCACCCGCTTGGAGCTGGGCGGTCCTGGCCCGGGCCCTGGGTAAGCCCGACGGCTCGCCGGCGGTCGCGGGGCGGCGCGCGCTCGCGCGCGCCCTGGGCACGCTCGGGCCGCCGCCGATGGACGCCGACCCCCCCCGACGCACGCGCCTCGCGGACGCCGAGCTCGATGACCCGGCGCTCCTCGAGCGCTCGGGCGCCCTCCTGGAGCTGCCGGAGTTCGCCGGCTGGTTCCTGGATCCTCCGACCGTGCAGGCCGCGGCGCTGGACCTCCTGCAGACCCGCGAGAGCCGCCTCGTCGTGTCGGACCAGGTGAAGGCGGAGCGCGAAGCCGCGCTGGTCGACCGCGTGATCGAGGCCGAGCTCGATCCTTCGGCCCGCGCCCGCTGGGCGGCCCGGCTGGACGAGCAGGCGTTCGTCCTCCACGAGACTGGCCGACCGGCCGAGGGTCGCGCCGCCGCCGCGACGGCGCGGGCGCTCGCGAATCCCGATCACTCACCGCGTCGGCTCCCATTCGTCCGCGCGCTGGTGGAGCGGAGTCTGGCCGTGGCGGCCGAGGTCGCGCTGGGACGGGTCGCGGCCGCGACGGTCAGCCGCACGCCTCGTCCCCGCTAAGGCTGCCCCGTGGGTCCCTCGACGGGCGGGCCGCGGACCGGCCTGACCGACGTCGCCGGCCTGCTGGTCGGCCACGCCACCGACCCGGTCGGGCTCACGGGCGCCACCGCCGTGCTCTGTCCGGGCGGGGCCGTGGCGGGAGCCGTGATCCGGGGCTGCGCCTCGGGCGTCCTCGGTCTCGACGTGCTCGACCCCGAGCACGTCGTCGAGCGCATCCACGGCGTCATCCTCGCGGGCGGGAGCGCGTTCGGCCTCGAGGCCGCCTTCGGCGTCATGGCGCATCTCGAGGCGGCCGGGGTCGGGTTCCCCACGGCGGCGGGGATCGTCCCCCTCGTCGTCGGCGCCATCCTCTACGACTTGGGCCTCGGCGACCCGACGGCGCGCCCGGATCGCGCCATGGGACGGCGCGCCGCGGAAGCGGCGACCGGCGGACCCGTGGCCGAGGGTTCGATCGGGGCGGGCACGGGGGCGACGGTCGGCAAGGCGTTCGGTCTCGGCCGGGCCATGAAGGGAGGGATCGGCACGGCGAGCCGGCGCCTCGGCGCGGCCACGGTCGCCGCCCTCGTGGTGGTCAACGCCGTGGGGGATGTCCGCGATCCGGCCTCCGGCGCCCTCCTGGCCGGAGCCCGCACCGCGCCGGACGAGCCCCATTTGGCCGACGCCGCCCAGGCCATTCGCCGGGGCGCGGTCCACCTCGGCTTCGCCGCGACGCACACGACCATCGGGGTGGTCGCCACCGATCTCCTCCTGACGAAGCCGGAGGCCCGACGCCTGGCGGCCCTGGCCCACGATGGGCTGGTGGCCACGCTGTCCCCCCCGCACCTCGTCGTCGACGGCGACACGCTCTTCGCCCTCGCCACCGGCACCCGGACCGGTCGGGACCTTCCCTTGGACGCGCTGGGGCTCGGGGCCGGAGAGGCCGTGGCTGAGGCCGTCGGCCGCGCCATCCGTGCGGCCACGTCGCTCGGTGGAGTGCCCGCCTGGCAGGACCTCCAGGGGTGACGCGCGTTGCCGGCGCCGCCCGACTCTGTTAGGCTCGCGACATGGTGGGCAGGCTGTGCGGGGCCGGGTGATCCCCTTCCGTCGGATGGCGCCCCACCCGGCGCCGGACGGTGACTTCGAGGAGGCCACCCGCGTCCGGGATCAGGCTGAGGCGTTGGTCGTCCGGAGCCTCCTGGAGGCGCACGGCGTGCGGGTGATCCTCCGGACCCACGTGGCCCCGTCGGTGCACCCCTTCACGGTGGGCAATCAGGGTGAGGTGCGGGTGCTGGTGCCCCGGCAGGTCCTCGCCGAGAGCCGGCGCTTGCTGGCTCACGCCATTCCCAGGCCGTCGAACCCCTGACCCACTGACTCGAGCTCGAGCCCGCGCCGGGAGCCCAGGGGCGCGACTCCGCCGCTGGCCCTCGAGCCGGTTGGGCAGTTCTTCGAGAGCCATCGCCCGTCGGCCCTTCGCAGCGCCGCAGCTCGGGCTTCATCACGCGATCGGCCGCTAGCCGATGTGCGCTGCCAGTCCGACCCACCCCGCTCGGGCGGCACAGAGTCGCGGGAGCGAGGTCACCATGAGCGCGCGCCGACGGTTGGAGCCGAAGCGATCCTTGTAGGCCGCCGCCGTCGCGCCGTGGGAAGGAAGACGGGTGTTGGTGAGCTGAGCTGACGGAACGGCTCGCCGCCGAGCAGGCAGACGATCGCCCCCTCCGCGATGGCCTGGCGGGGATCGGCGCCGAGGGCGCGCAGCGTGGAGTCTCGGACTGGCCCCGAGTCCTGACATGGTGTCGGCCCGCCGCGGGCTGGAGCAAGACGGATGCCCCGGAGGCTCGACCGAGACATGCTTAGCTCCCCACCGGCCGGGGTGAATCCTGGTGGTCGTGGTGCCGCGCCGGCCCCGGCTTTGGCCCCACGGCCCGTCACTGATCGAGCTCGAAGCACAGGGCCTCGAGGGCCTGGCCCACCCGTGTCACCGCATCGAGCTCGAGCGTCTCCGGTCGGTCGGCGGCCGTGTGATAGGTGGTGAAGGGGGCGGGTCGACGGGCGGGGGGAACCAGGACCCCTCGGACCCCCCCATAGACGAAGGCACGCAGCGCCTCGGCCGCCTGGCCCGGAATGGCCGTCAACCCCACGCCGAGGACGCCCCGCTCCGCGAAGGGGCGGTGGTCACTGCCAAAGAACGGTACGGGCTCGGCGAGACGATAGGTCTCGTCCCTCCGGTATCCGAGGGTCTCGACGGCGGCGATCCAGGCGCGCACGAGCGGGGTCCGCTCCAAGGCGGGCGTGACATCCCAGAGCGCCAGCGTGTCCCCGATCCCGCACAGCTCCAGGCTGACGATCCCGACGAGGTTCGCGAGCGGGGCCCGCCGCACGTGGGCGCGCGAGCCGAGCATGGCGCGCTCCTCGCCGTCGAAGAAGGCCAGTCGCACCGCCACCCGTCTGGGCGGGGCCGCCGCGAGGCGATGCCAGAGGGCGACCAGCACGCCCACGGCCGCGGCGTTGTCGTTCGCCCCCGGGCTCCCCGGGACCGCGTCGTGGTGGGCCGCGAGCAGCAACACCGGTCCGCTCCCGCCGACCTCGACGAAGAGGTTGACCCCTGCCCCTTCGACGGTCCGGTAGGGCTCGCGGGTCACCGGGGTGGGTCCGGCCCGCAGCACGGCCTCGAGCACCCGCAGGCGCTCCCGGTTGGGGCGCCCCGCCAGGAGCCGGGCGGTCTCGAGTGGGCCCGGGCTCGGGAGAGCCCGGTAGACGTCGAGCGGGAGGGGGTCGATCGCCACTCCCGACTGTCCGCGATTCAGGACGCGGGCGGCGGCCACGTTGAGCCAGCCGCCCACCACGCGCCGGAGCTCGCGGCGCAGGGTCACGAGCCCTCACCGAGGCCGAGGCACCGCCGCGCCGCGCGCGTGGTCGCCGCCGCCACGACCTCGACGGAGACCTGGTGAAGCTCCGCCACCCGGGCGGCCGTCGTCGGCAAGTAGGCCGGCTCGTTCCGGCGGCCCCGCCACGGCTGAGGCGGGAGATAGGGGCAGTCCGTCTCCAGGACCAGCCGGTCGAGCGGCACGTGGCGCACCACCTCGGCGAGGCGTCGCGCGTTGGGGTAGGTCACGGGGCCCGCGATCGACAGGAGCAGGCCTAGGGCGAGGCCCTGCTCGGCGATCGCCAGGTCGCCCGAGAAGCAGTGCAGGATTCCGCCGATCGTCCCCACCTCCGCGGCCCGGAGCTCGGTGAGCAGATCGGCGTGAGCCTCGCGGCAGTGAACCAGCACGGGCTTGCGCAGGTCGTGAGCCAGCGCGAGCTGAGCACGCAGCGCCTCGCGCTGCGCTTGCCGAGGCGCGAGGTTCCGGTAGTAGTCCAGGCCGATCTCGCCGAGGGCGACGACCCGCGGGGCCCGCGCAAGCGCGGCCAGCGCGGCGAGGGTGGCCGGGTCGGCGCTGCGGGCCTCGTGGGGATGGACCCCCACCGCCGCGTAGACGTCGGCATGGTGGCCGGCGAGCGCGACGGCCGCGCCGGAGGTGCCGAGATCGGTGCCGATGGTCACCACGAGGCCGATCCCGGCCGCCCGCGCCCGGTCCAGCACGGCGTCGCGATCGCCGGCGAAGGCCGGGTCGTGCAGGTGCGCGTGGGTATCGATGAGCACCTCGGGCGCCCTCCCTCTCGGTCAGGGATCGATCCGGAAGCGCACGCGGCCGACGAGTTGTCCCGACGCGGTCAGCACGTCGACGGCCCAACGCCCCACCGGGGCCGGCCCGAAGTCGGTGTGTCGAGAGTACGTCCGAAACCCCTCGGCGCGCCCGCCCTCGACGGGCGTCGGCAGGACGACAGTGGCGACGACCCGCCCCTCGTGGCTCCAGCGGTGGCGGATCGCCTGATGAAGCCCCGCCGGGGCCGCCACCGGGGTGAAGGCATAGAGCCCGCCCCAGGTCCGGAGGTCACCGAGGGAGACACGGGCCACCGGATCGATCGGCGCGAGATCGCTCACCGCCCGAGCCATCGTCGGCTGGACCACTTGGAGCGGCGCCGGGGGAATCGCCGCGAGCCCCACCCAGGCGAGCCCGGCCGCGCCCAGCGCCAGGGGGATCGAGATCGACACGGCGGGGTACCGGACCGGCCCGCGCGCGCCCGACCGAGCGGAGGCCAGGCCCAGCGCCACCACGGCCAGGACCGCGCTCACCTCCGGTGCCCACGCCGGGGGAAGCCCCACGAGGGGCAACGCCACGTTGAGCCCGGCGAAGAGCGCGAAGGTGAACAAGGCCCGCCCGAGCCAGGGGTGCGGGTGCACGACGGCGCGGTACCACGGGTCGATGGTCGTGAGCAGCGTGGTCAGGACCAGGGCCAGAAAGAAGGGCGCGGTGGCGCCATCCAGGGTCGTGCTCGCGTAGTAGGCGGGGAGCACGAACAGCAGTAAGTCGTGGTAGAGGGTTTGGATCGTGTAGTCCCCGGCGGTGACGACGAGCCGCTGGCGGCGGTCGCCGGCGAGCAGGCGCGCACGGACCTGGGTGAGCACCGCCACGAGGAGCCACACGACGACCAGATAGCCGACGATCCAGCCGACCTGCGGCAGCCCGCGCCGGAAGACCAAGAGCACGGTCAGCCCGCTGGCCAAGGACCCGAGCGAGATACCCCAGCGCAGGAGGAACGCCCGCCACGCGCGCCAGTCGGCCAGGCCGAGGGTCCGGCGGCGCACGAACGGGTCGACGGAGGTGGCCACGGCCCTGACGGACGAAAGCCGCGCGGCTCCCGCCGCTACCGCACGACGGCGCCGGGCGCCAGGTCCCGGTCGGGGGTCAGCAGGGACAGCACGGGGCCAGCCGAGCCCGCCAGCACCATCCCTTCCGAAGGGACGCCCATCAGCGTCGCCGGCTCGAGATTCGCGACGATCACGACGGTCCGCCCGCGGAGGGCCGCGGGGGCATAGTGCTCGGCGATCCCGGCCACGATGGTCCGGGTCTCCTCGCCGAGGCGAACCGTGAGCTTGAGGAGCTTCTTCGACTTCGGCACCGGCTCGGCGTCCAGGACGAGGGCGACGCGGAGGTCGAGCCGACGGAACTCGTCGATGGTCACGCGGGGCTTGGCCGGCGCGTCGCGGGGCTCGGGCGTCGTCGGCGCGTCGGGGGAGGCGTCGCGCGCGGGCGATCGCGGTCGGACCGCCACCGCGGGCTCCGGGCGCGACGCAGTCGCCGGCCGGCCGTCGGGTCGACGCCGACCCCCGAGGTCGATCCGCGGGAACAGCCCGCCGAGCCGGGTCACGCGGTAGGTCCGGTCGCTGAGACCGTCCAGCGTGGCGTCGCCCAGACGCGGCTCTTCCCCGTAGCCGATCGCCTCCCGGATCCGGCGGGCCGCGTCGGGGACGAACGGCTCCAGGATGATCCCGAGGAACGCGAGCCCCAGCGTCAGCGTGTCCAGGACCTGGAGGAAGCGCTCCCCCTTCCGGGGGTCCCGCTCGAGCACCCACGGTTGCTCGCGGTCGACGTAGCCGTTCAGGGCCCCGATGAAGGACCAGATCTCGGTGAGGGCGCGGTGAAACGCGAACTCGGCCAGGGCGGCGTCGACGTGCGCTCGCGTGGCGGCGATGGCACGGCGCAGCATCTCTCGGTCGTCGGCCACGGGGGCGGCCGGGACGGCCGCGTCCCGGGACAGGGTCCGGTGGAGCGTCGTGACCCGGCTCACGAGGTTGCCGAGGTCGTTGGCGAGGTCCGCGTTCAGCCGCTCGAGCAGGGCGTCCGCCGAGAAGTTCGCGTCCTGGCCGAACGGCATCTCCCGGAGGACGAAGTAGCGGAAGGCGTCCCGGCCGTAGGTCTCGGCGAGCGCGAGGGCCTCGACGACGTTCCCGACGCTCTTGGAGATCTTGCCGCCGCCGAGCGTCCAGTAGCCGTGCACGTTCAGGTGCTGGAACAGGGGGATCCCGGCCGCCTTCAGCATGCACGGCCAGTAGATCCCGTGCGGCTTCAGGATGTCCTTGCCGATCAGGTGCTGGACCGTGGGCCAGTAGCGTTCGAACCGCGGCTCGCCGGGGCCGCCCAGGGCCGAGACGTAGTTGAGCAGCGCGTCGAACCAGACGTAGGTGACGAACCGGTCGTCGAACGGAAGGGGGATCCCCCACTCGAGGCGGGTCTTCGGGCGGCTGATCGACAGGTCCTGCAGGGGCTCGCGCAGGAACCCGAGCAGCTCGTTCCGGTAGCGCTCGGGCCGCACGCGCGTGGGGTTCTCCTCCAGCTCGCGCCGGAGCCAGTCCTGGTACTTCGACATCCGGAAGAAGTAGTTCTCCTCTTCCAGGTAGACGAGCGGCGTCTGGTGGTCGGGGCACTTGCCGTCGACCCCCTCCCGGTCCGTGTAGAACCGCTCGCAGCCGAAGCAGTACTGCCCCCCGTACTGTCCGAAGTAGATCTCCCCGCCGTCCCACAGCCGCCGGAGGATCGCCTGGACCACCCCGGCGTGGCGCGCCTCGGTCGTCCGGATGAAGTCGTCGTACCGGATGTCCAGGAGTTTCCACTGCTCGCGGAACGCCGCCGAGTTACGATCGGCCAGCGCCCGCGGGGACTCGCCCGCCTGGTGGGCGGCCTGGGCGATCTTGTCGCCGTGCTCGTCGGTCCCGGTCAGGAAGTGGACGTCGTCGCCGGCCAGGCGGCGGTAGCGGCACATCGCGTCGGCCACGATCGTGGTGTAGGCGTGACCCAGGTGGGGCCGGGCATTGATGTAGTAGATCGGCGTCGTCAGGTAGAAGGGTCGGCCCGTCCCGGACTGGGGCGGAGAGCCGGTCATCGGTCCCCCGTGTTCGAGGCGCCACGGCGCCGGCGGGCGCACTCCCCCACTCGGGTCACGGGCTCGGGGCGCGGCTAGGGCAGCGGGCGGACGTGGGGCCGCCCTTCCCAGGTGAGCTCTGCGAGCGGCACCTCGGCCTCGGTCCCGTCGTGGAACCCAACGACCACCGCTTCCTTCAACACCTTGAGCGACCGGACGCGTCCCTGCATGCAGCCACCGCCCCCGCAGTCCGCCTGGCAGGCCTGACCCACGCGGGGGAGCCGGGCACGCAGCTCCTCGTAGTGGGAGAACTCGTACAGGAGGCAGCAGTTGAGCCGGCCGCAGTTGCCCAGCAGTCGACTGTCGTTCAGCGGGACGTCCTGGGTCTTCGCCATCTTGACGGAGACCGGCTCGAACCCCCGGAGGTACGTCGAGCAGCACAGCTGACGGCCGCAGGGGCCGATTCCGTCTTGAATGCGGGTGACGTCGCGGGCGCCGATCTGGCGCATGTCGATCCGCGCCCGGAACTCCCGGGCCAGGTCCCGGACCAACTCGCGGAAGTCCACCCGCTGCTCCGCCGCGAAGAGGACCGTGACGCGCCGACCATCGGGCGCGATCTCGACGTCGACGATCTTCATGGACAGCCCGCGATCGCGCGCGCGGACCTGGCAGGTCTCGACCGCCGCCCGTTCCCGGGCTTGCCGGCGCCGGTGCTCTGCCCCTTCCTCGGTCGTGGCGAGACGGAGGACGCGGGGGAACGTGCGGTCGCGCTTGGACTCGGGGACGGGTCGCGCCGGGCGGCGCACCTCCCCAATCGCGTCCCCCAGGGGGCGCTCCACCACGCAGAGGTCCCCCACGTGGACGCCCCAGCCCTCGATCAGGTAGTCCTCGGCGCGCGCACCCGGCCGCAGCCGGATCCCGATCAGCTGGACGATCGGGGCTTCGTCGCCGGTCATGCGGCGAGACCCCCGAGCCCGAGCAGCGCGCGCTCCAGACAGAGCCGAGGGGAGACGTTCCCCTCCAGGGCGAGCCAGGCATCCTTCAGGGTCGCGAGGGAGCCGAGCAGGGTCGCGCGGGGCGTCCGCTCCGCCAGGCCCGGCAGCTCGGCTCGATCGGGATCGAAGAGGAGCCCCGGCTCGGCCCCGGCCTGGACACAGAGGGCGTCGCGACAGAGGCGCCAGTAGACGTCCAGATACCCGGCCACGGCCAGTCGATCGCGGTCGAGGTTGGCCTCGTCCAGTCGGCCGGCCTGGCGCACGGGCGGGATCCGCAGCAAGGCCAGGGCGGCGGCCTCCCGCGCCTCCAGCGCCTCGAGCTCCGCGGAAGCCACCCGCCCGACCTGGCCGTGGCTCCATCGGGCCTGTCGGCGCGCCACGACGGGGGCAGCGCCCCGCTCCTCGAGGACCCGCGCGACCTCGGCCTCGGCCAGCGGCCGAAAGCGGACCCGCTGGCAGCGGGAGAGCACCGTCGGCGGCAGCGCCCGTGGGTTGGCCAGGATCAGGATCAGCACCGTCCGCGGGGGCGGCTCCTCGAGCGTCTTCAGGAGCGCCTGCGGGGTCTGCAGGGTCATGCGGTCCGCGTCGTCGAGGACGAACACCTTGCGCGGACCCTCGTGCGGCGTGAGGGCCGCCCAGTGCGCCAGGACACGCACGTCCTCGATCCGGATCGCCAGCGCCCCTCGCGGGTTGTCGGCGGGCGGCGTCGGGGCGATGACGCGGCAGTCCGGATGTCCGGACTGGTGGTCCAGATCGCGGAGGGCCGCCACGCGTCGGCACGCCGAGCACGTTCCGCAGCCCCCGCGCGGGCAGAGCAGACGCTGGGCAAAGGCGAGCGCGCCGAGCCGGCGCCCCACCCCGGACGGCCCGAGGAACGCGTAGGCGTGGGCCACGCGATCCTGCGCGAGCGCACGCTCCAGGAGGTCGAGGGCGCTCGACTGCCCGACGATCGTGTCCCAGAGGGGCCGCGGTCCCGGACCGGTCACCGGCGAACCTCCAGCCCGAGCCGACGCGCGACGAGCATCCGGACCTCGGCCGCGATGGCGGCCTCGTCACGGCTCGCGTCCACCAGGACGACCCGGTCCGGATCCCGGGCCCGGATCGCCCAGTACCCCTTGCGGACCCGCTCGTGGAACTCGAGCGCGAGCCCCTCGAACGGGTCCGTACCCGGGGCCCCGAGTCCGCGGCGGCGACCGACTCGTCGGAGCCCCTCGGCACCGTCCAGGTCCAGGACCACGGTGAGGTCGGGAACTCGCCCCGCCGTGGCCAGGTCGTTCAGTCGGTGGACGACGTCGAGAGGGACGCCGCGGCC
>Ga0306920_100007730_pt1 | contig 14183 bp, 12 predicted proteins | sample flu12Cox44000170_FD_204666 | JGI IMG/M metagenome (GOLD analysis project Ga0306920, IMG submission 204666) | Lab enrichment of tropical soil microbial communities from Luquillo Experimental Forest, Puerto Rico - flux4day.12C.oxic.44.000.170 (v2)... | ecosystem: Environmental > Terrestrial >...
GGCCGTTCCGGGGCAGGGCGACTTCATGATCCGCTCGCTGCTCGGCGCCGACCCGTCGACCGGAGCGATCAAGATCGACGAGGTCGTCGAGGTCGGCACGACCGTGCAGTTCCAAGTCCGCGACGCGGCCGGGGCCGATAAGGACCTGCGCCTGGCCGTGGAGCGGGCCGCAGCACAGCTGCCCGGCCGTCCGGCGGGCGCGCTCGTGTTTACCTGCATCGCGCGTGGCCGGAGGATGTTCGGGGTCGCCGATCACGACGCGTCGACGATCGAAGAACTACTCGGCGGCATTCCGCTCGCCGGTTTCTTCGCCGCTGGGGAGATCGGACCGATCGCGGGGCGCAACGCGTTGCACGCATTCACCGCCTCGATGGCGCTGTTCATCGACGATGCGGAATGAACGTCCACCGAATGAACGTTGCTGTAGCACAAGCGCGTTCAAACATCCGGCGACAGCGTCACTCGGGCTGTTCGAGCAGACCGTAAAGCCGCGGTCGACGCACCTCACAACTCAGCGCGTCCAGGGTGCACCTGAACCGCCGGTAAGTCAACAGGCGTTGGCCTACAATTGTTGATTTGGCGTTGAGAAGCTCCGAACGGACCAAGGCGGCCGCTCGCGAACGGTTCGCGGCGGTTGGCTTCGAGGCGCGTGAATTGGTGACCGACCACGACCACCGTTTCTGTTTCGGCGGCTCAGGCTTGGATCTCGCCCGCGATCTTGCGTTCGATGCTCGCCCGCGTCATGGCGGGCAACGCGATCAGCCCATCGAGTTCCTTGCGGGCCCGGCTGTATGCACTCTGGCGTTCTTGGGCGGTCGCGCCGCTGTCGGTGGCGAGCCGCAACAGGTTCTGGGCACGGGCGATCCGCTGCTGATCGTCCGACGAAAAGTCGCTGCGGCGCCGCCGAATCGCCTCGGCCTCGGCGACGTCGAACGCGCTGACGTAGTCGGCGACCGCGTCGCGGTACTCGAGCTGAGCGTCCCGGTCGCCCATCAGGTCGTCGACCGTCTCCGGCCGCAACAGGTCGGCCCGTCGCTTGGCCTTGTGGAACGCGATCGTGGCGGGGTTGCGCATGTCCGTCATCATCGGGAAGTCCAGGAGTTTCGCGATGTCAAGCTCGTAGTCCAGCCATTTGGCGTCAGTTCGGTTGTGCTCGTCGAGAACTCGGGTCATTTCCCGGCGATTCGCGGCCTTGTTGGTTTGCCCGCGGCCCGCGGCCTCGGCAACGGCGATCTTCGTTTGCTGCTTGATCCGGTAGCGCTCGAGCCGCCGTTCGGCCCGCCGCTCATTGGCTGCCGCGATGGCCCTCAGTCCTCCCCCGATCACGCCGCCCAACGGAAAGATCAGCCACCAGAAGTTTCCGGCGAAATGCAGCAGAGGCACCATGTGCCCAGCATGCCACCGGGTCTGGGGTCAGGTTTCGAACTGGCTACACGCCGGGGATGATGGCGAGTAGCGACCATCAGGAAGCGATACAGTCGCGGATGCGGCGCTCGACGCGCACGTGTCCCGGATAGGAGCATGTAATGACCTACTCGACCCCCGGCGGTTACGGCGGCCCTCCACAAGGACCGAGCACCCCGGGATACGGCCCGCAGTCGCAAGGCTATGGCGCCCCACCCGCACCAGGCCCTGCCGTCCAAGCCGGGCAGGCCGGCGAAGGCAGCCAAGGCAAAGGCCCGGCGGCCGGCGTGTCGTTCTACTTCAACATCGGTGTGGTTGTGCTGGGCGTGCTCAGCTTCTTCCTGGGATTCTTGCCGTACATCAGCGGTGCCTCCGCTGAGTTCGCCGGTGAATCCATCTCGGTGAGTTCGTCTGCGAACTTCTTCATGACGAACGGGCTGGTGAGTACCTCGCTGCTCCTCGTCGCGGCGCTCGTTGCGGCCGTGGGCATGCTGCCGAAGCAGGAAATCCACGACGGCGCCGTCGCAAGCCTGTCCGTCGTGGGGTTCGTTTCGCTTCTGTTTCAGCTGGTCAGCCTGCCCGGCGAGGCTAAGCTCGGCATCGGCCTCATCGTCGTGCTGATCACATCGTTTTTGCAGGCCGCGCTCGCCATCACGGCGCTGCTGTTCTCCTCGGACATCATCAAGCCGCCGGCGCCCAAGCCGCCCCAGTACAGCTACTACGGCCAGGGCGGATACGGCCAACCCCAGCCGCCGTCGCCGCCGAGTCAGCCCCAGCAGCCGTACTACGGCGCAGCCCCGGGGCCCGGGACGTATCCGCCACCGCCCCCACCGCAGTCGCAGTGGTGAAGGCCGGCGATCAGCGCAGGCCGATCCGGCGGTAGCGGGTCAACCGGTCGGCATAGCGCTGCTCGTCGGGCAGCCGCCCCAACGCGGCGAGTTCGCCGGCGATCGCTTTGGACAGCCGCTTGGAGAATTCGATGGGCTCGTCGGCGGCGTCCGGGTGTTCGGGAACGATCGTGTCCACAATGCCCGACGCCAATAGGTCTGCCGACCGGATGCCTTGCGCCGCAGCGAGTTCCGGGGCGTGCGCGGTATCGCGGTAGACGATCGCGCTGGCACCCTCCGGCGGCAGCGGCGCCAGCCAGCCGTGTAGCGCGGCCAGCACCCGGTCCGCGGGAACCATCGATAGGGCTGGTCCGCCGCTGCCCTGGCCCAGCAGCACCGACACAGTCGGCGTTTGCAGCGTGACGAGGTCGGCCAGACACCGCGCGATCTCGCCTGCAAGCCCCTCTTGTTCGGCCTCGGCCGACAGCGCCGGCCCCGCGGTGTCGATCACCAGGACGAGGGGCAACCGAAGGCCGGCCGCCAGCGCCATCCCGCGGCGCGCCTCGCGAAGGGCCGCCGGCCCGACCGTGCCTTCGGCCGTGCGCTGCTGACCGAGGACCACCGCGGGCTGCCGGTGGAATCTGGTGAGTGCCAGAAGCGTCGTGGCCGCGTCGCCTTGGCCGGTGCCCGACAGCAGCACCCGCTCGGTGGCGCCGTGGCGTAGCAGGTGGCCGACCCCGGGCCGGTCACGCCGCCGGGACGCGATTACCGACGCCCACGCCGGCACATCGGGTATCGGCTGCGCGGGCGCGGGCGCCGGTGCCGCTGCCGCTGCCGGGGGGTCAACCATCACCTTCAGCGCCCGCTCCAACGTGCGGCGCAGCCACTTCAGCGGCACCACGCCGTCGATCACGCCGTGGCGTTGCAGGTTCTCGGCCGTCTGGATGCCCGGCGGGAACGGCTCCCCGTACAGCTGCTCGTACACCCGCGGGCCGAGAAACCCGATCAGCGCGCCCGGTTCGGCGATCGTCACGTGGCCGAGCGAACCCCACGACGCGAACACCCCGCCAGTCGTCGGATGCCTCAGGTACACCAGATACGGCAGGTGGGCGCGCTTGTGCAGCTCCACGGCCGCGGCGATCTTGACCATTTGCAGGAACGCGACCGTGCCCTCCTGCATCCGAGTGCCGCCCGAGCTCGGTGACGCCAGCAGCGGCAGTCGCTCGGTCGTTGCGCGTTCCACTGCCGCGGTGATCCGTTCGGCCGCCGCAACGCCGATCGAGCCGGCGAGAAAGTCGAACTCAGACGCGATGACCGCGACGCGGCGGCCGTGCACCAGGCCCTCACCGGTGATCACCGACTCGTCCACGCCAGTGTCCCAGCTGACGAACGACCCGGCGTCCAGCACGGCCTGGCGCAGGGCAGACGTGGGGATACGGCTCACCGGATGAGGGTAAGGTAAAGCGTGGCCCAGGCTGTTACTGCGGTCTCGGCGGACTCTGTCCTGCGCGGCCCGGATAGGCTGGCCCCATGATCGGTGTCACCCGCGTCGGCAACGTCACCACCCTCGAACTGCAGCGACCGGAGCGACGGAATGCGCTGAATTCCGAGCTCGCCGACGGTTTGCGCAGGGCCGTCGAAACGGCCGTCGTCGAGGACGTCCGCGCGATCGTGCTGACCGGGCAGGGCAGCGTGTTCTGCGCGGGCGCCGACCTGTCCGGCGACGCATTCGCCGCCGACTATCCGGACCGGCTGATCGCCCTGAACAAGGCCATCGACGAGGCGCCGATGCCGGTGATCGGGGCGATCAACGGGCCGGCCATCGGTGCCGGTCTTCAGCTGGCGATGATCTGTGACCTGCGGGTCGTGTCGCCCGACGCGTTCTTCCAATTCCCGACCTCCAAATACGGTCTCGCGCTCGACAATTGGAGCATTCGACGGCTGACGTCGCTGGTTGGCCATGGCCGGGCGCGGTCGATGCTTCTGACTGCGGAGAAGCTCACCCCCGACGTCGCCCTGCAGACCGGCATGGCCAACCGGATCGGCACCCTCGCCGACGCTCAGAAGTGGGCCGAGGAGATCGTCGAGCTGGCGCCGCTGGCGTTGAGCCACGCCAAGCGTGTGCTCAATGACGACGGCGCGTACGAAGACCAGAGCCCGACCCACAAAGAGCTGTTCGACAAGGCCTGGGGCAGTGAGGACGTCGTCGAGGCGCAGGTGGCGCGGATCCAGAAGCGTCCGCCGAACTTCAAGGGCGCCTGACCGCGATGCTGCGGGGAGCGCTGCGGTTGGGCGTCGGGACCGCCACGCTGCTCGGGGGCGGGTGGTTCCTGCGGGCACTGCACGGCGGACCTGCGGCGTTGGGTGCCAGCCCGTTGGAGATCCATGCGGTGGCGCACGGCTCGGAGAACTTTCGCGACGGGGCCTTCGTCAACCTCGACCCCGGCTCGACGATCGACATCAACCGCGAGGAGCAGCGGATAGTGCTGCGCGAGATGCTTGGCGTGCGCACCGGGCGGCCGGCCGGTGCCATTCCGCTGGCCCAGCCGGAAGGCCTCGGCGTGGCGCCTGCCCCCCTGGCCGTCACCTGGTTCGGCCACTCCACGGCCCTGCTGGAGATCGACGGCTACCGGGTGCTCGCCGATCCGGTGTGGAGCAACCGGTGTTCGCCGTCGCGCACCGTGGGGCCGGAGCGGATGCATCGGCCGCCGATTCCCCTGGAGTCGTTACCGGCCGTTGACGCGATCATCATCAGCCACGACCACTACGACCACCTCGACGTCGACACGGTGCTCGCGCTGGCGCGCATGCAACGGGCGCCGTTCTTCGTCCCGCTCGGCGTCGGATGCCACCTGCGCAGCTGGGGCGTGTCCGCCCGGCGGATCGTCGAACTGGACTGGGGACAGAGCGGCGCCGTGGACGACCTGACGCTGGTGTGCACGCCGGCCCGGCACTTTTCCGGCCGGTTCGTGAGCCGCAATACGACGCTGTGGGCATCGTGGGTGGTCGCGGGCCCGACGCACCGCGCTTATTTCGGCGGCGACACCGGATACACGAAGAGCTTCGCCGACATCGGCGCCGAGCACGGCCCCTTCGACCTCACGCTGATGCCGGTCGGTGCGTACAGCACCCTGTGGCCCGACATCCACATGAATCCGGAGGAAGCCGTCCGCGCACACCGTGACGTCAACGGTCGTCTGCTCCTGCCGATCCATTGGTGCACGTTCCGGCTTGCGCCCCACCCGTGGGCCGAGCCGATCGAAAGGCTCCTGGATGCCGCGGGCGACGCCGGGGTGGACGTCGTGGTGCCCAAACCCGGCTACCGCCTTGATCCCTCGAAGTCGCCCGCGCTGGACGCATGGTGGCGACCAGCGGCGGTGCCTTGATGCGTCGGGCCGCACGGGCAGCGCTCGCGGTGACGTTGCTCGCCCTGGTCGCGTGCGGCGGTCCACAGCGTTCGGCGCCGCCGTCGGGATCGTCCGACGTTCCGCCCAACGAGGTGTACGGCGTCGACATACCTGCCGGGCGGGTCGACGCGGCCATCGGCAGGGTCGACGGCCTGGTTGACGAACTGATGACGCGGTCCGGAATTCCAGGCATGGCGGTCGCGGTGGTGCACGACGGAAAGGTCGCCTACACCAAGGGATTCGGCGTCAAGGATGTGCGAACCGGTGCGAAGGTGGACGCCGATACGGTGTTCCAGCTCGCCTCCCTGTCGAAACCTGTGGGCGCGACCGTCGTCGCCCACGAGGTGACCGCGAACGTCGTCGACTGGGACACCCCGGTGTCTGCCAAGCTACCGTGGTTCGAGCTGTCCGACCCATATGTCACGCATACGGTGACGATCGCCGACCTCTACTCGCATCGGTCCGGCCTGCCCGACCACGCTGGCGATCGTCTCGAAGATCTGGGCTACGACCAGCGGCAGATTCTGCAACGACTGAAGAATCTTGCGCTGGCCCCGTTCCGAATCACCTACGAGTACACCAACTTCGGCCTCACCGCGGCAGCCGAGGCCGTTGCCGCGGCGGCCAGCAAGCCGTGGGACGAGTTGTCCGACGATGTGCTGTACCGCCCGCTCGGGATGACGTCCACCAGTTCGCGTTTCGCCGACTATCAAGCGCGGCCGAACCGCGCGGTGGGGCACGTGAAGACGCCGACCGGCTACCAGCCTCTTTACACCAGAGACGCCGACGCGCAGTCGCCGGCCGGTGGTGTCAGCTCGTCGATCAACGACATGGCCCGCTGGCTGGCAATGGTTCTCGGCAACGGCACCTACAACGGCGTCCGGATCGCATCGCCGGAAGCGGTGCTGCCCATCATCACTCCGCAGGTGATCGCCGTGCCGTCGGCCGACCCCAAGGCCCGGGCGTCGTTTTACGGCCACGGCTTCAACGTGTCGGTGACGTCATCCGGCCGCACCGAATACAGTCACTCGGGCGCATTCGCGTTGGGAGCCGCGACAGCCTTCGCGGTGTTGCCCTCGGAGAACGTCGGACTGATCGCGCTGACGAACGCCGCCCCCATCGGTGTGCCCGAGACGCTTGCAGCCGAGTTCATGGATCTCGTGCAGTACGGCGAGATTCGCGAGGACTGGTCCAAGCTATACCAGCAGGCCCTCGCACCGCTGAACAAGCCGGAGGGGACGCTCGTGGGCAAACAGCCGCCGGCCAACCCGGCGCCGGCGCGCCCGCTCGATACCTACGCCGGTGAGTACGCGAATCCCTACTGGGGTCCGGCGAAGATCAGCCAAGCCAACGGGGCGCTGCAGCTTTCCATCGGTCCGCGGGGTGATTCGTTTCCATTAACCCATTGGGACGGAGACACATTCACCTTCACGCTGCAAGATGAGAACGCACCGCCTGGTACGATTTCGAAGGCGACGTTTGGGTCGAACACATTGACGCTGGAGTATTTCGACCAGGACAAGCTCGGCCAGTTCACGAGGTAACTGGCTAATGTGCTAGCCATGGCAGGCTCTGATGTCGCCGGCTATTCGGCTCCGGCGGCGACGATCGGGCTCACCGACGCCGAAGTCGCGCAACGGATAGCCGACGGCAAGACCAACGATCTCCCGGCCCGGGCGGCGCGCAGCGTGTCCGACATCGTTCGCGCGAACGTATTCACCCGGATCAACGCGATCCTCGGTGTGCTGTTCATCTTCGTGCTGGCGACCGGATCGTCGATCAACGGCCTGTTCGGGCTGCTGATCATCGCCAACAGTGTGACCGGCATGATCCAGGAACTGCGTGCCAAGCAGACCTTGGACAAGCTTGCGATTGTCGGGCAGGCCAAGCCCCTCGTGCGCCGTCAGGGCGTTGTGCGTGAACTGCTACCCGGCGAGGTGGTGCTCGACGACGTCATCGAGTTGGGCCCGGGCGATCAGATCGTCGTCGACGGCGTGGTGGTCGAGGAGTCGAACCTCGAGGTCGACGAGTCGCTGCTGACTGGTGAGGCCGATCCGATCGACAAGGATGCCGGCGACCAGGTGATGTCCGGGAGCTTCGTCGTGGCCGGCGGGGGCGCATACCGCGCGACCCGGGTCGGCCGCGGAGCATACGCCGCCAAGTTGTCCGAGGAGGCCAGCAAGTTCACGCTCGTGAAATCCGAACTGCGCACGGGCATCAACACGATCCTGCGGTTCATCACCTACCTGCTGATCCCCGCCGGGCTTCTGATCATTTACACCGAGTTGTTCACGACCGGTGCCGATTGGCGTGAATCGGTGCTGCGGACGGTCGGCGCACTGGTGCCGATGGTGCCGGAGGGGCTGGTCCTGCTGACCTCGATCGCGTTCGCGGTCGGTGTGGTCCGGCTGGGGCGACGGCAGTGCCTGGTGCGGGAGTTGCCCGCGATCGAGGGTTTGGCGCGCGTCGACGTGGTGTGCGCCGACAAGACGGGAACGTTGACCGAGAGCGGGATGCGGGTCGCCGACACCAAGCCCGTGGGCGACGCGGGCAGTGAGTTGGCCTCGGTGTCGGCGGTGTTGGCGTCGTTGGCGGCGGACGACACCCGGCCCAACGCGAGCATGCAGGCCATCGCCGAGGCGTTTGGTGAGCCGCCGGGGTGGACCGCGACCGCCGTCGCACCGTTCAAGTCGGCCACCAAGTGGAGCGGCGCCTCGTACGGCGAGCACGGCAACTGGGTCATCGGGGCGCCAGACGTGCTGCTCGACCCGTCCTCGCAGGTCGCGTTGCAAGCCGAGGGCATTGGCGAACAAGGACTTCGGGTGCTACTGCTGGCGTCGACGGCTTTTCGGGTCGACGATCCGAAGGCGCCGGGCCGGATCACGCCCGCCGCGTTGGTCATCCTCGAGCAGCGCATCCGCCCGGATGCTCGCGACACGCTGAACTACTTTGCTTCCCAAAATGTTTCGGTCAAGGTGATCTCCGGAGACAACGCGGTGTCGGTCGCCGCGGTGGCCGCAGCGCTCGGCATCGAAGGCAAGACGCTCGACGCCCGCAAGCTGCCGTCCGACCCCGCCGAGCTCGCCGACACCATGGACGGATACGCGACGTTCGGCAGGGTGCGGCCTGATCAGAAGCGGGCGATGGTGCGCGCCTTGCAGGCTCGCGAGCACACCGTCGCGATGACCGGCGACGGTGTCAACGACGTGCTTGCCTTAAAAGACGCGGACATCGGGGTTGCGATGGGTTCCGGAAGCTCCGCTGCGCGGGCGGTCGCGCAGATTGTGCTGCTGGACAACAAGTTCGCCACCCTGCCGCACGTGGTGGCCGAGGGCCGCCGAGTGATCGGCAACATCGAGAGGGTCTCGAACCTGTTTTTGACCAAGACCCTTTACTCCGTACTGCTCGCGATGCTCGTCGGGTTCGCCGGGATCTGGTCGAAGGTGTTCCACACCAACCCACTCCCGTTCCCGTTTCAGCCCATCCACGTGACGATCACGGCGTGGTTCACGATCGGGATTCCGGCATTCATTCTGTCGCTCGCGCCGAACAACGAACGGGCGAAACCCATGTTCGTGCGCCGGGTCATGACCGCGGCCCTGCCGTCGGGGCTGATCGTCGGCATCGCGACGTTCTTGTGCTATCTGCTGGCCTACAAAGGCCGCCAGGCCAGTGAGGCGCAGCAGATCCAGGCGTCGACGTCCGCTCTGATCACCATGCTGGTGGCCGCGGTGTGGGTACTGGCGGTGGTCGCGCGCCCGTACACCTGGTGGCGGCTGGTGCTGGTGGCGGCGTCCGGATTGGCATACGTGGTGATCTTTTCCGTGCCGCTGGCCAGGGACAAGTTCATGCTGGATCCATCCAACGTCGCCCTGACCGCGGGTGCTTTGGCGATCGGGCTGGTCGCGGCCGCCGCGATCGAGGTGTCGTGGTGGGTGCGGGGCAGGGTCATCGGCGGGGAGCGGAAGTTGTCGAGATGAGCGGATCTCGACAAGAATGTCGGCATGGGTTTCCTCGACAAAGCCAAGGATCTTCTTTCCGAGAACGCGGACAAGGTTGAAACCGCGATTGACAAGGCCGGCGACATCATCGACAGCAAGACGCAGGGCAAGTACTCCGACACCATCGACAAGGTGCAGGACGCGGCGAAGAAGGCCGTCAACAAACCGCAGCCGTAGATGGCCACGTAAATGGCCAAACTTTCGGTCTCCGTCGTCGTTCCGCTGCCGCCGGAGAAGGCGTGGGAGTGCGCTTCGGACCTGTCCCGCTACAAGGAGTGGCTGACCATCCATCGGGTGTGGCGCAGCACGTTGCCCGAAACCCTGGACAAGGGAACCGTCGTCGAGTCGATCGTCGAGGTCAAGGGCATGCCCAACCGGGTGACATGGACGATCGTGCGGTTCAAGCCGCCGATGGCGATGACGCTCGACGGTGACGGCAAGGGCGGCGTCAAGGTGAAGCTGATCGGCAAGGTTGCACCGAGCGGGGATGGCTCGACTGTGACTTTCGACGTGCATCTGGGCGGTCCGGCGCTGTTCGGCCCGATCGGGATCGTCGTCGCCGGCGCGCTCAAGGGCGACATCAGGGAGTCGCTTGACAGGTTCAAGCGGGTGTTCGCCGGGGAGATCGGGGCGTCGTAGACTCCGGCAATGTCCGAAAAGTACGAATACGGTATTGATTTCGCGCGGGTGGATGCGATCGACATTCACACCCATGTCGAGGTCGACAGTCATGGGCACAGATTCACCGACGACGAGCTGAGCGCGGCGACACAGCAATACTTCAAACTCGGACCGGAGCGCACCCTCACCGTCGATGCGCTTGCCGAGCATTATCGTGAGCGCAACATCGCGGCCGTGGTGTTCACGATCGACGCGCAGTCGGCCACCGGGCACCCACCCAACTCGGTCGAAGACCTGGTCGAGGGTGCCGCGCGCAACAACGACATTCTGATACCCTTCGGCACCGTCGATCCCTGGACGTTTCAGCGTGCCGTTCGCCGCGTGAACACGCTGGTGAGCGAGTACGGGGTGAAGGGTTTCAAGTTCCACCCGAGCATCCAGGCGTTCAAACCGAATGACCGCCGGTTCTACCCGATCTACGCCGAGATCGCCGAAGCCGGGGTCCCTGCGCTGTTTCACACCGGCCAGACCGGGCTCGGCGCGGGGCTGCCCGGCGGTTACCGGATCAAGCTTTCCTACTCCGACCCGATGCTGCTCGACGACGTCGCCGCCGACTTCCCCGAGCTGACGATCGTGATGGCTCACCCCGCGGTGCCGTGGGTGGACTCGCAGATCGCAATCGCTACCCACAAATCCAACGTGTACATCGACCTGTCTGGCTGGTCGCCGAAATACTTCCCCCCGCAGCTCGTGCACGCGGCGAACCGTCAACTGAAAACCAAGGTGCTGTTCGGGTCGGATTTCCCGTTCATCGAGGCCGACCGTTGGCGCCGCGACTTTGAGATGCTCGAGATGGACCCGGCCGTGCTGCCTCTGATCTTCAAGGAAAACGCGATGCGGGTGCTGGGGCTTTCAGCACCGCGATGAGTTTCGGCGCCGTGGGCGGTCTGTACCGGCGACCCTGGAAGGAGGACCCATGTACACCGCACCACTTAGCGCCCCGATCTGGATCGACCTGTCCTCTTCGGACGTCGAGCGGGCCCAGGAGTTCTACGGCACGGTGTTCGGCTGGACGTTCGAGTCGGCAGGCCCCGATTACGGCGGCTACATCAACGCCGCCAAGGACGGCAAGCCCGTCGCCGGGCTGATGCGCAATGACCCGCAGTGGAACGCGCCCGACGGGTGGACCACCTATTTCCACACCGCCGACATTTACGCGACGGTCCAATCCGCCGAGGTCAACGGCGGGACCAGCTGTGTGGCGCCGATGGAGGTGCGCGAAAAGGGGTGGATGGCAATGGGCACCGATCCGTCGGGCGCGGTCTACGGCCTGTGGCAGCCGACCGGCCACCGCGGCTTCGAGGTGATCGGTGAGCACGGCGTGCCGGCATGGCATCAGCTGACCACCCGCAATTTTCGCGGGGCGCTGGAGTTCTATCGCGAGGTTCTGGGCTGGAGCACCGAAGCCGTGTCCGATACCGACGAATTCCGTTACACGAATGCCGTTTTCAACGGTGAACCGTTGCTCGGGGTGATGGACGGAAGGGCGTTTCTCGGGGACGTCCCCTCACACTGGTCGATCTTTTTCGGCTCCGACGACGTCGACAAGACGCTACAGGTGATCACCGAACTCGGCGGCGACGTTGTGCGGCCCGCCGAGGACACGCCGTACGGGCGGCTGGCCGCGGCCGCCGACGCAGGCGGCGCGGTGTTCAACCTGTCTTCGCTGGGCTGAAGCCGTCGCCTGACTGCTGGACATGCTGACCCTTGCGCAGCATGTCCAGCAGCTCACGGTACGGGCCGACGATGTAGGCGGTGTCGCCGGCGGCCAGCCGAGCGTCGCGCCGGGGATGCAGTTTGACCGGCGCATCGTCGCGGGTGATCGCGAACACTCTTGTTTGCGTTGACATCTCGAACATACGGATGCCGTCGAGTTCGCTGCCGGCTTCGATCTTGACGGCGCCGACCATGAACGAGCGTTGCCCGACCGAGAACGTGGTGAGCACCTGCAGGCCCATTGCGGCGCCGATGAACCACGGCGTGGCGAGTTCGACGGTGGACCGCACGTACGCGAACTCGAACCGCTGCGCGACAGCCGCGCCCAGCTCCTGGTCGTAGACCCGCATCACGATCGGGACGTCGTGGCGGACAACGTCGGGCATCGTGCGCGGGCCGAACATCTCGCCCAGCACAATTCCGGTTTCGATGTTGACCATGTCGTCCTGGGTGAGCACCGCCACCGCGCGGGCCACGTCGACGCGCGCCGATTCGAGCGTTTGACGCAGCGTCGCGTCTCCGAAGATCACCGGCACGTCCAGCTCTGCCGCCGTGGACAGGAAGCGGTTGTTGTCGTCGCGCTCGATGACCGCGACGTCGTATCCCGCGGCGTACAGGTCGCTCACGACACGGATGCCGAATGAGCCCAGCCCCACGACCACGATGTGGTTGCGCAGGTGCCGGACCTTGCCACGGCGGGCGGAGTGAACGAACCGACGGGACAGCAGCAGATCGGCGATGAACGCCACCAGGACGGCGACGGTGAACACGCCGGCGAACATCATCACGACGCCCCACAACCGCAGCCAGGTCGGCTGGTGGACGAAATTGAAATCGCCGTAGCCGACCGTGGCCAGCGTCTCTGAGGAGAAGTAGAGCGCATCCACCCAGCTCATTCCGGGATATCGGAACGCGTAGCGCAGCACCACCGTGGACACCAGCAGCAGGGTCAGCATGACCGCCAACGCGCGGTAAAAGGTCGGGTTGATGTCGTCGCGGATGGTCCGGAGCGTGTCGAACGCCCGCCGCACGGGAGGCCGGCGAACCCGGGTGGTTTTCTGTCTGCGTATCTTGATGCCCCTGGCGGTCAACTCGTCTGCGGTGCCGATCATCGCCGTCCAGTCCCCGGCACGCACCCGCTCATCGCGACCCGGGCAGGCCACGACGTGGCCGGGGGTGGGCGAGTTCTCGCCGTGAATCACCGCGACCGGTGCCAGATCGCCGTAGATCTCGCGCAGCGTGGCGTCGCGGGGTGCCTCGGTGTCTGACACGACGAACCGGATTCCCGCGGCGTCGAACGTGTGGGTGGTCCGCGCCAGGCACGCGTCCACCACCGACGGCGCGGCCAGATCCGCGACGTCGAGGATCGCACCTAGGCCGTTGCCTTCCGCGACCGCCTCGCGCAGCACGCTGTTGGCCAACCGGGCCACCACCCGGACATCCGGGTTGGCTTCACGTGCCAGCAGAGCAATTTCGAGATTCGTCGCGTCGTCGTCGGCCACGCAGATCACGGCGGTGGCGGCGGCCACACCCGCGTCCGGGAGCTCTGCGGCCGAGGACAGCATCACGACCGACGTGCCGGCGCTGTTGAGCTCCTCAACGATTCGCACCGCCAACGCGTCGTCGCCGCAGACGATGGTATGGCCCCGCATCCTGTGTAAGGCTACCCAGAGCCGTCGCTACCCGCGGCGTCTGCGCGGAAAAGCTCAGTCGTTGGCGGCCAGGGCGAAATCGGCATAGTCGAACCCTGGCACGACCACGCAACTGACAAGGCTCGGCCGATCGTCGCGGGGGCGTGCGCGCTGCCAGTACCCGGGTGGGACCACGACCTGCGGCTCTTCTCCTGCGTGAAAGTCGGCGCCCAGCAGATGAGTTGTGGCCGTTGCCTGTTCGCTGCCGACCTCGAGCAGCAGCGGGCTACCGCGATGAAAAAGCCATAGCTCTGCGCTGCGCACGGTGTGCCAGGCGGACTGCTGACCCGGCATCAGCAAGAACAGGATCGCCGTGCCGGCGCTGCGCGGGCCGGTGTAGTCCGGCGGAAGCACCGACTGTGCGATCGTCAGTTCACTGCGCCACGTTTCACAGAACCAGCCGCCCTCCGGGTGAGGTGACATGGCGAGTCGCTGAGCCCACTCGGGAATTTCCAC
>Ga0306920_100007731_pt1 | contig 14182 bp, 17 predicted proteins | sample flu12Cox44000170_FD_204666 | JGI IMG/M metagenome (GOLD analysis project Ga0306920, IMG submission 204666) | Lab enrichment of tropical soil microbial communities from Luquillo Experimental Forest, Puerto Rico - flux4day.12C.oxic.44.000.170 (v2)... | ecosystem: Environmental > Terrestrial >...
CGCTGGGAACTGTGGCCTACATGTCGCCGGAGCAAGCGCGGGCCAAAGAGCTGGATGCACGGACCGACCTGTTTTCCTTCGGAGCAGTTTTGTACGAAATGGCAACGGGACAGTTACCTTTTCGAGGAGAAAGTTCGGCGACGATCTTTGATGCCATCCTGAACCGCGCTCCTGTAGCTCCTGTGCGGTTAAATCCCGACCTGCCTGCCGAACTCGAGCGGATCATCAACAAGTGCGTAGAGAAGGACCGCGAGTTGCGTTACCAGCATGCCGCTGACGTTGGTAGCGACCTGAAGCGCCTGAAGCGCGACACGGAATCGGGCCGCAACGTAACGGCAGGACTCGTACCTGCCGTTGTGCTTGGCCAAAGGAGGGGCCGAGAAAAGGCGCCCCTAAGAAGAACTTGGATAGTGGCAGCCAGCGTAGGTGCACTGGCTGCATTGTTGGCAATCTTGTTCGCCTCCAATGTTGCTGGACTGCGCGACCGCGTGTTTCATCGTGGCGCCGTAGTGCCCAAGGTCGAATCCATCGCGGTGCTGCCTTTGACGAATCTTTCCGATGACCCGCAACAGGAGTACTTCGCCGACGGCATGACGGAGGAGTTGATCGGGGAACTTTCCAGGATTGGCTCGCTTAAAGTCATTTCGCGAACCTCGGTGATGCCGTACAAAGGAGAAAACAAGAAGGCATTGTCGCAGATTGGCCGGGAACTCAATGTGGATGCCGTCCTCGAAGGATCGGTTCTGCGCGTAGGGAATCAGGTGCGTATCGCGGCGCACATGATCTATGCGCCGACCGATCAGACCCTGATGACGGAGACTTACGAGCGTGATTTGGGGGACGTCTTGAAGTTGCAGCGTGAGGTGGCGGAGTCCATAACGCAGCAGGTCCGGCTAAAGTTAACTCCAGAGCAGAAGGCACGACTCCAACAGGCCCGGCCAGTAAATCCGGAGGCTTATGAAGCCTATCTAATGGGCATTTCTTTAGACGGGTCGAGGCGGCAAGAGATCAAGAAGTCCCACAGTTACCTTGAAAAAGCCATCCAAAAGGATCCCGGCTTTGCCCCAGCTTACGTGGCAATCGCATGGGGATACATAAACCTTGGACAGTTTCGATGGTTGCCCCCACGAGATGCCTATGAACCCGCCAGGCAAGCTCTCCGCAAGGGTCTGGAACTGGATGAGAAGAACTGCGGCGCGCATTTCCAACTTGCATGGCTTGCATGGCGCTATGACTGGGAATGGCAAACTGCTGAGAAACAGTTCAATTATGCAGTTGAGCTGTGCCCCAACGACGCGAGGATTCATTACCACCACGCGTACTACGCAGCGTGGAATGGTCGAGGAGCCGAGGCGCTGGCGGAGATGGAACGGGCCCGCGAGCTCGATCCTCTTCTGCCCGAAGTATCGCGAGGGGATAGGATCATCCACTTTCACCTGCGCAATTACCGAGCGATGATTGAGTCGAGCCGAGTCGCGGTAGCTTCAGACCAGAATTCGTGGCTTGGCCACTACTTTCTTGGCGTCGGCTACGAGGGTTTAGGCCAAACACGGGAAGCGATTCCTGAGTATCAGAAGGCCATCGAGCTATCGCAGGGCGATTCAGATCCTACGGCTGCATTGGGACACGCGTATGCAGTCACAGACAACCGAGCGGAGGCGCAGAAAATTCTTTACGAATGGTTGCACCGATCGGAAACCAGCTATATTTCGCCTTATATGATTGCAACGGTCTACGCTGGATTGGGAGAAAAGGACAAAGCCTTCGAATACCTCGAAAAAGCGTACCAGGAGAGATCCGCTGACCTTCCTTATTTTTTGAAGGCCGACCTCAGAATGGACAGTCTGCGCTCGGATCCGCGCTTCCAAGATCTTATGCGGCGCATGAATTTCCCGACATCCCCATCCTGAAGCAAGCCAAGGCTGAGTACGCCAAGATTACAATAGTTGTTTTGCGAATTTGGCCCTATTGGGTCAAGTGCCTTCCATGAGAAGGCCGATCCGTGTCAAGAGTTTTTGGTCTCTCCATGGTTTTTCTATCTTTTTTCCCGTTCAGCCAAGCCGCCTCTGTCGCCACCCTTCCATCCGCACTCCTAGTTGAGCGATTTTTCGCTCGGTGCAAGTTGGGTGTTCTCGATTCAGTAGGTGCTGCCACCTGATTTGCGTCCTCTTTCCCACCTTTATGGTGAGATTGGGCCCAGGCACTTGTCGCAGTCACCTAAACTCGGCGGTCGAGCTCGGCTGTTCGGTACAAACTCTCTTAATGCCAGGTTTTTCTATGCGGCTGCGTGCATCATCTTCTGGCTGTTGCGCAGCGGTTCGTACACCTCTCCACTCACCCATAACCGATGCAGCAGTACCGCCAGCTTGCGCGCCACCGCCACCACCGCCCGTTTCTTGCCGTTTTTCCCTCCTCGTGCGGCGAGTCTCTGCCCCCAGCGCCGCAAATCACTATCTTCCCCGAAGGGTCCCAAAATGTAGTGTGCCCCCTGCACCAGCAGCGTCCGTAGATATTCGTCCCCTTGTTTGCTGATATGCATCTGGGGCTCGCTCTCGCCCGAGTTCCTCCGCCCAGGCTGTAACCCTACAAAACAGCCGGCGTCGCGACTCTTCCGGAATCGCTGCGGGTCCTCGATGGTCAGGACATAGGTCGTGGCGATGAGATTTCCTACACCCTTCACCTGTTTGAGCAGCGCCGTTTCCGGATACCTCTCCTTGATCATGCTTTCAATCCGTCGATCATATTCGTGGATGCGTTCGTTTAACGATTCCACCTCTCGCAACAACGGCTCCAAGGCTTCGCGCAATTCCGTGCTCAATCCACTCGCGATTTCCCGACCGACTTGAGAGGTGCCACACTTGCGCAGCCGTTCGCCGTGCGACTTCACCAATCCTCGTCCGGCATTCACCAGAGCCGTTCGAGCACTCACCAGTCCCGCTCGTGCTCGGATCTCGGTCAGGTGCAACTGAGCTTGGGCACTGCGATGTTGCACTGGGCTCAGCAGCTCCGGATCGATGCGCGCCAGCCGCGCCAGTGTTCGCGCATCGATGCGATCATCTTTTCGCCGGCTCTTCACGATCAAGCGCACGTTCTGTGCGTGCGCCACGATCACCTCGTGCCGCAGCGCCTTCAACAGCCGGCTGACCCACGGAGAATGCGTTCCCGTCTCCATCGCTATGCGACTCAGCGGCATCCTTGCGAAGGTCTGCTTCATTACTTCCGGAGCTGTTGGTAGCTTTTTTTCCAGGATGACTTCGCCTGCTTCACTCAAAACGCAATAAGAACTGGAACGATCTCCCAGATCCAACCCAATCGTGAGCTGCCCTTTACAAATCTTTTTTCCACTCGTCCGCATAGTGCTAATCTTCTGCATCGCCGGTCTCCTTTTCTTTGTGCCTCGAGCACGTCGAACATTGGGAGCGTATCGCATCCCGTAGGAGACCGGCCTTCTCATCCCATCTGGTTTGTCGGGAAATCGGTAAGTTGGGCGCCGCCAGATCCACTTGGGCGGTTTTGCGGTTAACCAGGCTCTTGCTCAGATTAGTTCTTGTTTTTTCTCTTTGCTACTGCGTCGTCGAAATAGGTCCTGTCACCATCTTGCGAGACCAACCTGTACGTTCCGTTGTCGAACCTGAAAATTTCCAGGCCGCTCACCTTTCTGCTTTTGCTTTGAGGATTTGAGTCATTTAGTGGAAGGTCGGTGCCAGTGAGTTTTAGCTCGATGTCGAAGTATTCCGCATCGTCGTAACGGACAAAATTAATCGTGCGATGATTCTGATAGCAGGGCAAGCCAGTCGGGTCACACAAGCCTTTGTCGTCGTCCGCAATGGTGCGTTGCAGACCCAACTTTACCGTGTGATTCCAAGGCACCAATATGTCCAAGAGCGCAGTTGTTTCGCCGTTTCCTTTGCTAACGTCGACGATCTTCACACCCGTCAGATTTGACCCTATCTGCACCAGTTCAATGTGTCGCGGCGGCTTTCCCCACTCTCCTGCGAGTGTGATTGCTCGATTGGAGGCATCCATCGTCCATTTCCCTCCGTTCCAATTAAAAACAGACATTCCAATCACCGGCGCACAAAGGTGGCACTCGTAGGTTTCGTCGTTGCTGGGGATCGCGTAAGTCAGAAGAAAAAGTCTTCGAGCAAACGGTTCGCCGACGAAGGACTTGAAGAGGACCCTGACGGTCATCTGCTCATCGCCCGGATCGGGAAGGCTGGTCGTGTTCTTTGGGAGCCGGGTAATTGATGTCTGTTCTCTCACATCGTAGTTCCCATAGAACATCCTCATTGCCTGTGCAACGCCAAAGGCTTCGCCAGTCTTTGAGTTTTTAGGAAGAGATGTGGGGCTTTGCCCAGCGTGAGAGACTGGCGCAAGAAACAGAAAAACCGCCAACAAACCAAGGCCAATTCGCATGGAGGTTCGAACCTCTGACTCCACGAACCTAGCATTTCTTGCTTTCGACCGAAAACTGGTCGACGGTTCAGTTGCGGTTTCGCGTATAACCCCCCGAGAAGTCGCATAATCGGTAAGGTGTGTGCCGGAACGGCCCTGTGAGCGGGGCGAGCGTAGTAGGATGAGCGTATGGCGCATCATTCAGAATATCTCGACTACGCCGTGTACCCGACTTCCATAAGAGCGGGTTCTGCTGGACGTTTCGTCGTGTCTCGAAGGCTCGCTCCAAAGCGAAGAGTCTAGGGGTTGACTCTTGGATAAGGCGTTACGCAGTTAAAGGTAATGACAGGTCGACACAGCGGGATTGGAAAATTGTGCGACTCTGGTTATGGAATGGAACTCAATTCATTCGCATCCGCGAAGAGCCAGAATTGTTTCATCTCCCAGGACCTACGTTCGCCACTTCCTATCTCCACAGCTAAGCGGCGGTTGGTTGGACTAACTGGCTGCATAGTCATCGGTTGCTTTATTCGCCTGCGCGAAGCATATCATCAACACAATTGAAAAAGCGGCGTCCTCGCTACCCGCTTCAGCTTGCCTAGGGAAGTAGCTGGACTTTGCTGCCGACCACGGGATGACCCTCCGGGTACGGTCCCCAAGAATCGAGCCGGACTTGCTGGGAAGACCCGTCCGATCCACTAAGTGTGACGACGCCAGCAGCCCTGTCGATGTCCGTCACCGTGTAGACCGGAAGCGATCTGGTGAACATCTCGGGATTGGTTTGGATTGTGATCATATCCTGCACCTCAATTCCTCTGGTAGTCGGGCGGCGCGAACCCCTGTTCAGCGTATATCGCCTTCTCGATCAGCCTGAAATAGCTGTTGCAGGTTTGAATGACCTGCGACAGAAAGCCTTCCGCGATTACGATTTCCTCATTCCCAGTCAGAAAGCCTAGTTTCTTCATGTCGGCGACGAGTTCCTTCTTCAGGTTACCCTGATGGTCTCGCAGTTTACCGTCGCTATGAACGATGGCGTTTCGGATTCGTTGCAGCGCCTTGAGCACACTCCATTCTCCAGACGCCTTCAACCCTTGGAGACCAGCGACCTTTTCCAGATACGCGATCGAGCGATCAATTCCTTGACCGCTCAAGTCCGTAAAGGACAGCCCGGACTTCCTCTCGGATTGATAGAGCAAACATAGCCGATCCAGTTGGTGTTCAAGGTAGCTCCACACGGTCAAGAAAGCGGAGCGGCGCTGTAGGCTGGGAAAATACTCCCCGAATATGTTTTCTAAATCCCAGCTTTCTCGGTCTAATCCTTGATGTCCGTCGGCAGTGTGTTGGATGGCTTTGTAGCGGACAACCGAGTCGGCAGCCTGCTTCTCGATGCCATCCACGAAGCTATTCATCAATTCGATAGAGAAACTGGCGTCATATTGGTACCAGTTGAGAACGACCTTCTTTGGCGTGTATAAAGCCATGTCTTAATCTGGTTTTGTCGCCGGAGCCGACACCTGATGCTGCGCGGCGGGTTGAGCCTGCTGGGTATCGCTCTTTTTCGGTGCAAAGAGCGCATACGCGCCCAGCCCAATGTAAAGCACGGCGAAGGCGACCGGAACCCACCGTTCGAGATGCGTCAGCGGGACGTACATGTCTTCGACTGGCTTGTCCCTCTTTTTCCTGTTGTGACCGCAGACGAACCATTCGTGGCGGAAAAGCGCGACCGGAAGCTGCTCTTCAAGCTCGTGGATCACCGCGAACTTTGCCGTGTTTAAGTCCTTGTAAGAGTCCACCAACGACCACCAGATGAAACACAAGATCAGGCCCGTGACCGGGATCAATGCGTTCCACCGATTGTGCCCGAACGTCGAGAGGAAGACCACGAACAGCGTCACCAGACTGGAATTAAGCGTGAGCAGGTAGTTGTTTGCGTTCTGCCGTTTGTCGCTGAGGTGCTGCGAGGTTTCGACGAACAGCTTGTACTGCTCCAGCAGGTGGTCTTGATACTTGTCGCCGTAATCCTCCGGCTTCCGACTTTGCAGCTTGCTGGACAGCGAAGGCAAGTCAGCGATCCCCCCGAACCAAAGCCTTCAGGTTTTCCCAAGTCCACTTGTAAATCTTGTCGGAATCTAGGGCAGTCGTCGGCTTGTAGCACGTTTTGTCGCCATATCCCCAGAGCAGGAAGTACGGCTTCTTTTCTTCGCGGGCGATCCTAAGCTCGGTAGCTACTCCGGTCGCTGTGTGGGTGTGCTCGCCGCAGATGACGATCACAACGTCTGTCTGCTTGATCCGGGTTCGGACTTTCTTTTCCCACTCGCGCTCTGCAAATGGCTCCTTGACCGACCAGTCCGCTATCTCGAAGTCCGTGTCTGGGTGCTTCGATTGTCCGACCAACGCGGTACGGAGGAACTCATCGTGATCGTAGTCAAACGCTATGAACGCTCTGGGATTCGCCATAATCGCTTTATACCCTAAAAGTTACGTTTCACCAAGCATGATAACTAACGAAAAATATTCTTAATTCGTTTAGGTATGAACTGTCTACTTCACCCGCACAGGAAACTCCAGTGCCTCGTGTGCGTCGGCTCTAAACCGCCAGCACCGGGAAAGAAGCGGGCTCGACGCGGTGCAACCAGCAAAGGCGCAGTTAAACGGACCGACTTTTGGCGTAACGGTGGACTCGCTGATCCTTCTTGAAGTCTCGGGCTTTCGCTTTGGAGCGTTCAGCATACGTTAGGGATATCGTTGGGTTAGCCAGCCCAAGCGACAATAATTTCGCTTTCGCTTCAGGCGTTTTCAAGCGTACATAGCGCCGCTGTTGCTGGATTCGCCTTGCAAGGTCGGAATGCTGCCGCACATATTCTGTGACGCGACGCGTGCGTTTAGGTGCTGTTGCGATTGCTTCTTCGAGGCCGCGTGTGATGATTGCGAGACAAATGGAGTACAGCGCCTTCTCTTTCGGAGACTTCCTCTCAATTCGCTCGATAAAAATCAAATCCGTATGACCGACTTCGGACAGCCTCCAAATTCGCTTCATGTCGGGAAGATATTCGTCTAACAGCCCTCCCTTCAGCTCTTGACCCTCGATGTTTAGTGGCCTGCTCACATAGTGCGGTCCCACTGCACCTGGCCGGAGCTTGTAGTGCACTAGACGTTTCCGATGGGCCATTGCCAAATGGGTTTGCAACGCCTTTCTGCTTTCCATGGCCTGTCCGCAGTCGGGGCAAAAAGGTGCGTAAATGTTTGTGAAGTGCGAACGCCGCTTTATCGTAAGTCCAACTCTGCGTTCCATTTGCCGACCTTTCCCGGAAATTCTTGAACCGTCCGTTCACTCCCATTTGAGGCAGAGCGAAAATATGTCTCAAATTTGAGGGAAGGAGTCAAATGGCTCGCCACAAACTAACGCGCTTACAGCAACTGAAGGGACTCCGAAAGGCGGTGCGGTCACCTCGGACGCCTTCATGGCTCAAACCATCGATTCGCCGATACCTCCAAAGAATTGAAGAAGAACTAAGGCAGGGAAAGGGGAAGGGAGGAATCGATGGCATCTCGAACTGACTATCTAGCCGCTGTCGCCGCGAATCCCGGTACAAGCGCGGAAAAGATTTATGCCCTTGTGAACCAATGCCCCACGGTCGCCGCTGCCGACACAATGCTCCGCAAGCTCGCGAGCAAGGACCTGCTCATTGCTGACAGCAAATCGCCGCGCACCTATTCGCTAACAGACAAGGGCAAGGCCGAACTCGACTCTATTTCTGGGTCATCGGAGGAACCACACGCAGGTGGCAGTAATGACTCGCCTCTAAGTCAAGGCGCAGGCACGCCGGTGTCCAGTCGCATGCAACGGGTCCGGGCACTTCTTGAGCGCCTCGCAGCAGATGAAACGAGGACTACTGACAGTGATGAACCTTCGGAAAAGAAATCCCGACCGCAGATCAAACCCGGAATGCTTGAACTTCTTGCGTTTGAAAGGGCGTTGTCAGACCTACCACGCAGCGATTTGCAAAAACATAGGCAATCACTCTGCAAACAGGTCGGGAGCGAGGAAATAGTTCAAAAAATCGCGCGTTTGGCAAAGGCGGAAGCTGAACTCTGCGAGGAAAAAGGTTGGTGGGGTGAGGAGAGTGAGGCTGAACGCCTAGAAAACGAGATTGCCGAATTGAAGAACCAACTCGGCCTATCAGAAGTTACGGTTGGTTTCGAGGAGTAGCGATGGTCGCGCCAAACTCCAACTCGGAGAGGAAGGCAAGCTCCTATGCACAGCTATCATTGCGCGGACTGCGGAGCCGTGTGCCGCGAGCCGGTCTACGTCAGGCTGCACTTTACACGGAACGGTTGGAGCCGCGCCAGCGGCCAGAAACGCTGGCAGAAGTCTCTCCCCGTTGGTCGATTCTGCGTAGCATGCCTGCAAAAGCGTGTGCGCACGTTTACGAGCAACGAACCGATTGTTACCGAGCTTGGGCTTTCATTACAGCAGTAGTTCCATCCTCTTTTCTGCGCACACAAGAATTAGACGGGATGGCCGAGGACACTGCAGCGGCGAACAGGGCGAGCAACGGTGGGAACCGACTCGCGACGCATACGACTGGTGCAGCTCCTCGGCCTGCATCACAAGGCGGGCGGTCGAATAGGCACGGAGCGCCGCGTGCAGTCGGAGCGGAAGTAAATCCCCGATCCTTCCGCGCGCGTTGTTTGCGCGCGATTGGAGGGATCGGAACGGTTTGTCTCTGGTGTAGGGCCTCGGTTTAAGCGCGCCGAGGCCGGCGAAGTTTGCCGGACTTGGCGTGCGGCCTTACCCATCCTTGTAGCCACAAGTGTGTCTGGAGTAGACGGAAAGCGGAAACGGGAAACGGAAAGGCAAAAGTTCATGCCACTCACGGATCATCGAATGCAGCAAGAAAGCTGGGCGAGGAGTAAGCAGCAGCGGGCTCTGCTCCCGCACGCCTATGGAGACTTCCTGTCACAGCTCGCGGAGTGGCACTGGTTTGTCACTATCACCTTCAGGGAAATCATCGCTCGTGACCTGGCAGTTGCGCGAATCGAAGGCTGGCTAGCTGACATTCAAGCGGCTGCGGGCGGCAAACAGATCGGCTGGATTCTCGCGGAAGAGTTTGGCCGGATGGGCGGTCGTTATCACTGCCATCTTTTGGTAACTGGCGTTGCCAAGCAATCAAGGAAATTTTGGTGGAGCGAAGCCTTCCGGCGATTCGGACGGAGCGAAATCAGACCGTTCAATCCCGAGCAAGCTGCGGCGTTCTACGCGGCGAAGTATGCAGCGAAGCAGCTAGGCTTCATTCATTTCGGCGGCACACTCGCGGGAACAGTCCTGCATCACTTCGCTCACGCCGCAGATGGCAAGAGGGAGTGGAGAGACGCGCTGAACGAAAGCAGCAAAGGCGTTGCAACGCACGGCATCGTGAGTCCTTCCGTTGACCTGCCAAGAGACTTTTACCGCATGACCTTGAACCGGGGGAAAAGATGAAAAAGCAAACATTGCACATTTCTGGAAGGGGTTGCAGTCATTGTCGACGGCGCGTTGAACTTTTGCCTTTGGAGGAAACATGCCCGGATACCTATCGCTGCCCGATATGTGGAGCGCTCTGGATTTTTTGCGACGCCGAATTGTGCGCGGGTTGCCAAAAGTCCGTTTCCGTGTTCGGCATATTCGGAAGTGTCGGCGAATCAGAGCCGGATGGCGTGCTCATTGAAGGGGCACCCTACTGTTGGGAGTGTGCGGAAGAAGCGATGGGAACGGTTGAGCGGACAGCCTAAGGAGAATGAGCGAAACCGTTCCATCGGCCTCACCTGGACGCTATGAGCTGTTCGTCGGCTCGGCTGAGGGATTCCACGCCCCTGTGATGCGCCCGGTTCAGGACAGTAATGGAACGCAGGCTTCATTGTGCAAGGAGGCTAGTCAAGCTAGTATTCGGCAGGGGCAACGAACAACGAGCCAAGGAGGTTCTTTGGCTCGGAAGCGTTACCAGACAGGCAGTGTCTTTTTGCGAGGAAAGAATCCGGTGTGGATTGGAAGATACCGGGAAGATGTAATCCGGCCAGATGGCAAAGTTGTGCGCAAGCGCAGGTCTGTCGTTCTTGGGACAAAAAAAGAGTTTCCAACGAAGCGATTGGCCGAGCGACGCTTTGAACAATCTCTTGCACGCGTCAATGCCATTGGCTACCGTCCCGGTAGAGTAACGACTCTAGGTGACTTCATCGAGCGATGGAAGATCGAGGTTCTTTCCAAACAAGAGCCGTCATCCATTCGTGCTGTGAGGTCACATCTGAAATGCTACATCGTTCCGCACCTCAGGCAACTTAGACTTGACCAACTCGGAGTGGAGAATCAGCAAAGTTTCGTGACGCGCGTAGCTGAAGCGGGCGTGTCGCGCAAGACTGTGCTGAACGTCATAGGGACGCTCTCTTCGATGTTGAATACGGCGAAGGATTGGGGCTACACCTGCGAACCTATCGACATTGGCAAGTTGGCCCTTCCAAAGCGGGGATTAAAATACGAGGCACCACATTTCACGTTGGAGCAATTGCGGCTGATTCTCGCAACCGCTTGCAACCCGTGGCGAACGTTGTTTTATATCCTCACGTTGGACGGCCTGCGTGCTGGTGAAGTTCTCGGTTTGAAGTGGGTTGACATCGATCTCAACCTCAGGTCAATCAAGGTCAACCGCTCGGCTTGGTACGGAAAGATCAAAACCGCCAAGAGCGAAGCCAGTGAGACAGTTTTACCCATTCCGGAAACTCTCGCGGAAGTTCTCCGCGCCTACCGTAGCGAGTGGAAACCGAACCCCGATGGTTTTCTATTCGTTACGCGCAACAACCGGCCTCCCTCATCGAACAAAGTAGTGGAGTATCGCCTTTGGCCAATCCTCGACAAGCTCGGAATTCCGCGCTGCGGCCTCCATGCGTTTAGGCATACTCACACAAGTTTGTTACTCGAAAGCGGAGCAACCCCGGCGGTTGCGCAGCGCCAACTAAGACACTCTGACGCACGTACAACGCTCGGCATTTACGGGCACGTGGTTGGAAACGCGCACAGAGAGGCGGTTGAGAAAGTGGCCTCAATTTTGGACCCAGTTGGACCCAAATTGGAGCCGGTTACTCAAGTAATTCAATAACTTAGCAGCGGTTGGCGATGGTTTCGATTCCCATCGCCCGCTCCAGATTCCTGCAAAATTTCCGTTGATTCGGCTGGCCTTACTCACCAGACATTCTCGATTTGCGCCCAAAAAGGCAGGGTTTTGCGCCCATTTTGCGCCCAATGGGACACGCTTGGCTGTTCGTGCCCCTTCAAGACGCTTCGATGGGTTTACAGAAGGACGGTTAACAAAAATACCTCCGAGGGGTGCCTGGCCGCCATCGAGGTGCCCCTCTGCACTTTTTTCGATCCAGAAACAGAGCAACCCCACAAGGGAGGGTTACGAAATGCCGCAAAAAGGCTCAGGACGAACAGTAAAGTCACGTCAGCAAATGCTTATGGCGCTTGAGCTTAGAGCGACCGGCGCAAGTTTTCTTCAGATTGCAAAGGTGCTTTCCGTTTCCAAGTCTCGTTCCTGGCGAATCGTCATGCAGGCACTATGCGAATTGGCTGAGCAGTGTAAGGAAACCGCCGAACGCGTGCGCCAGTTGGAACTGTATCGGCTGGATCGGCTGAGATTTGCCCTCGATCCGAAGCGAGCGGATCCGCGCGTGGCTGATACGCTGATACGGATTTCCGAGCGCGTGGCCAAGCTACACGGACTCGACCCGCCGCAAAAAGTTGAAAGAAGCGCGCCTGGCCAGACGCAGCCAGTGGAACCTGCGTCTGACCTGAGCAAGCTAACTCTTCCCGAGTTGTTGGAGCTTGAGCGGTTGCAGAAAAAGATGGCTGGTGAAGCGCCGAGTCTCGGAATGTAAAGTCGGGAAGGCGGTTCCCACGGCGCAAAGTGAACATGAAGGTTCGAGCTTCGCGCTCCCGGGCTTCCTGGCGAGCGAGTGGAAGAAAGCTAAGGGTTGGGGGCCGGAACGGCGTTTCGGACACATCCAAGCCCACTGTTGACACAAGGCAGTTGACGCGATTCTTTGGGATGCTTCGATAACTTCTTCACCATCAATAGGTTGTGGGAATGATAGGACGAAGTCGTCAACAGGTCCGAAACGCGACCAGATTTCTCGACGTGTCACAAGGCGCGTTCAAATTCACCAAGGTTGCTACTCCGCCGATTGAGCTGAATCGCCTCGACTCTCAGAGCAACTGGGAATACCTCACAACGATCAGCAGCGAGCCAACTTAACTGAGAGAGTTCGGCCGTTGCTTCAACAGCGTCTGATTGTGGTGGAGCAGGCTCGCCAATTATGGGCAACAGAAAAGCTAGACTTGGAAGTCTCGATTTCGACAGGGGATTTGGGCAGGCAGAGGTTTTGTACAAGCCTAACCTCTCAGAGCTACTGGCAGCTTTGAGCCCGAAAAGACTGTACTCGTACGAAATTACCGCGCACACTCCAGTTGGCAAATTGTCCGAGCCACTAGGATTAGTCTCCGCTCCCCCCGCGAAGTCTGAGCGTGACCGCCTTTTCCCCTCCCGCAGTTTGCCGTACATCGCTACCCGCACAGGGGGCAGCCATGCATTTGCCTTTTGACATCCTAAAGAAAGAGCGAGATGGAAGTTTCCGCTGGTTTGAGGCGGTGAACAACCTGGGGTCTGCGCAAAAACAAATCCAACAGCCGGACCCGATACCGCAGCCAGCGCCGGAACCCGCCCCCGAGCCCGCACCACCAGACTGACAGCCGCCTGTTAGGTGGATAACGATCTTACTGTGGGAGTCTTTAGAGTGGATTGAACGGAGGATAGAAAAATGACTGTGCATGTGACACCCCTGCACGACCGCGTCCTGGTGCGGCGGTTGGAAGAGAAAGAAATCGCGAAGGGCGGCATCATCATCCCCGACACGGCCAAAGAGAAGCCTCAAGAGGGCGAAGTGATGGCCGTCGGAGCCGGCAAAATTGAAAAGGGCAAACGGATCCCGCTTGATCTGAAGGTGGGCGACCGAATCTTGTTCGGCAAGTTTACCGGTAGCGACATCAAGATCGATGACCAGGAGTACCTGATCCTCCGCGAGGACGAAATTCTGGCAAAGGTTAGCGGGATCGCCAAGGCGGCTTCCGGCAAGAAGTAGTTTCGCCCGATCCGAAGGTTTTGGACGTGGCAGCAATTCTCAATCACCCAGGAGGGTGAAGTCCAATGGCAAAGCAAATTGTAACGGGTGAGAACTCACGTCAGTCGATTCTGCGCGGCGTCAACATTCTGGCCGATGCTGTGAAGATCACGCTCGGCCCGAAAGGGCGTAATGCGGTGATCGAGAAGAAGTTTGGCGCGCCGATCATCACTAAGGACGGCGTGACCGTGGCGAAAGAAATCGAGCTGCAGGACCCACTTGAAAACTTGGGTGCACAGATGGTGCGCGAGGTTGCGTCCAAGACCTCGGATGTGGCCGGCGACGGCACCACCACCGCGACATTGTTAGCCCAGTCGATCTTCCGCGAAGGCGTGCGAACGGTAGCGGCTGGCGCAAGCCCGATGGCGATGAAGCGCGGCATCGATAAGGCTGTTGAAGTCGCCGTGGTTGAGATCAAGAGGCTATCCCGCGATGTGAAGGGCGACATGATCGCGCAGGTGGGCACCATCAGCGCCAACACCGACAAGCAGGTCGGCAGCATCATTGCCGAGGCGATGAAGAAGGTCGGGAAGGACGGTGTCATCACCGTCGAGGAATCGAAGACGATGGAAACCACGCT
>Ga0306920_100007732_pt1 | contig 14180 bp, 11 predicted proteins | sample flu12Cox44000170_FD_204666 | JGI IMG/M metagenome (GOLD analysis project Ga0306920, IMG submission 204666) | Lab enrichment of tropical soil microbial communities from Luquillo Experimental Forest, Puerto Rico - flux4day.12C.oxic.44.000.170 (v2)... | ecosystem: Environmental > Terrestrial >...
GACCACCGATCAGGAGGATACGCTTGGCGTCAGGTTCGCACTGTTCCCCGAGCTCCTGAAGACTTCAGACATTATCACGTTGCATGTGCCGCTCGACAAATCGACCCACAATCTGATCGGTGAACGCGAGTTCGGCATGATGAAGCCGACAGCGATCCTTATCAACACCTGCCGCGGCCCTGTCGTGGACGAGAAGGCGCTCTACATGGCATTGCACGACGAGAAGATCCTCGGCGCTGGGCTCGACGTCATGGTCGAAGAACCGCCCAAGCCCGACCATGAGCTCTTCACGATGAAGAACGCGATTTTCAGCCCACACGGCGCCGGGCCGACCTGGGACAATCACTGGAAGCGTTGGCGCAACGCCTTCGACAATTTCGAACGCGTCGCACGCGGCCAGAAACCGTTCTGGATCGTCCCGGAATTGCGCGACTAAGCGGGGTGGGGGCAAGCGGGGTGAGGGGCCTCTAGCCGAGGAACTCGTGCAAGGCGGCGGCGAGTTCTTTCGGGTTGTCGCCTTGCACAGTGTGGCCGGCTTTGGGGATCGTGACGTAGCGACCGTTGGGTAGGCGTGACGCCAACCGCTCGGCGTCGTCTTCATGAAAGACGTCGCTTTCGGCGCCACGCACGACCAGGGTCGGACAGGTTATCTTGGCGCGCCCTGCGGCGCGCCCGCGTCGCTCTGCGGTGTGCGCCTCGCCCATCTGTTGAAACCGCCGGCGGTCGTATTTCCAGGTCCAGGTTCCGTCGGTCTGCTGCCGCAGATTGTGCATGAGGCTGCGGCGCAGGACCTTCGGGTCGCGCCGCGGGTTGAAGGCGAGCGCCCGCTGGATGATTTCGTCGAGCGATTCCGGGTTGGCTCCGCCGTTCACAAAGTCGCGGATGCGGCTCGACCCCGGACGCCTGACCTCGGGGCCGGCATCTATCACTACAAGATGGGAGAGCCGTTCCGGATAGTGGATTGCAAAGGCGAGCGCATTGATTGCGCCCATCGACATCCCGGCGAGAACGAAATTGCCGAGGCCGAGTGTATCGACAAAACCTTTGACGTCCTCGCGCTGTGCCGCAATGGAATAATCGGCGTCGGGCGCCCAGTCGGTGTCGCCATGCCCGCGCTGATCGAGCGCAATACAGTGAAACTCCTCGCGCAATGCCAGGCAGCAGAGATCCCAAGTATGCGCTGTCAAAGCGCCGCCATGGAGAAAAAGAAGCGGCCGCAGCCGCTCGTTGCCCCAATCGAGATAACGAAATCGAAGATGACCGACGAGCACGGTCTTTTCGTTCGGCAATACAACGTCTTCAAAGCTGAAGCCGGCGCGCACCGCGGTGGTCTTGAGGTGATCGTGATACTCGTCGGCGGATAGTGTCATGGCTTGGCGGCTCCGTAACCAGCGTCGGCTAGCACAGCCTTAGCACGAACCGGTGTGTCGGCCACTACCGTCGTCGCTTTGTGATTAGCACACCCGCGTCCTCGTCATGGCTAATAGCGCTCCCAAGGTGTGTCTACGGTGATGGAAGGGATACACTGTACGTCGAAACCATCCGCCTAAAGGAGAATGCCGATGGCGTACGATCTGCTGATCAAGAACGGGCTAATTGTCGATGGTTCGGGGATGCCTGCGTTCCGAGGTGACGTCGGCGTCAAGAACGGCAAGATCGCTGAAATCGGCAAATTGAGCGGAGCGGCGAGCCGCACGATCGATGCCGAGGGTCGCGCCATCGCTCCCGGTTTTATCGATAATCACTGCCATTACGATGCCCAGGTCACCTGGGACCCGCTCTGCACGTTCTCGCCCGAACACGGAGCTACCACCGTGATCTTCGGGAACTGCTCGCTGTCATTGGCGCCGGTGCGCAAGGGCGCCGAGGAGCGGCTGGCCGAGTTCCTTTCTTATGTCGAAGCGATCCCGATGGAGGTGTTGCGCACGGTCGAGTTCGACTGGGAGACGACCGGCCAATACATGGAGCGGCTCGACAAATCCCTCGGCGTCAATGTCGGCAACCTGATCGGGCACACCGCGGTGCGCCATTACGTGATGGGCGACGAGTGCCAGAAGCCGGGGGCCTCGGACAATCAGATCAAGGCCATGCAGGACGTCGTCCGCGACGGCATGAAGGCTGGCGCGCTCGGTCTCTCGGTATCGCGTGAGAAGGGCCATTACGACCCGCAGGGCGTCCACATCCCCGCCCTGTGGGCCGACGAAAAGGAGATCTTCGCGCTCGGCGACGTATTGCGCGACATGGGCACTGGCACAATCCAGGCCGGCGGTGGGCAATATGTCGAATTGAAGGACGGCATGATCCGTCGTCTCGCCGAGGCGACCGGGCGGACCGTCGTTTACAACAGCCTCTCGCAGACGATGCGCAAGCCCGACGAGTGGAAGACCCATATGGCGCGCGTCGAGGAGACCGCGGCAATGGGTATCCGGGCCTACCCGATGTGCAGCCCGAACCGCGTGACGCAGGACTTCACGATGAAGAACTGCCAAGTCTTCCGCGGCTTGCCCACTTGGCACCCGATCCTGTTGATGTCGGACGAGGAAAAATTACGGCTCTACGCCGATCCCGAGATTCGCGCCAAATTGCACGACGAGACGGTCGTCAACAAGCCGGAGAGTGCCGTCGGTTTCTCGAAGACCTGGTGGAATTACATGTGGGTCAACGAGCCGGTGCTCGAAAAGAACAAGTGGATGCAGTTCAAATCGATCGGGCAGATCGCCGAGAAGCAGGGCAAGCGCGTGATCGACGCTTTCCTCGATCTGGCTGTGGAAGAGAAGCTCAAAACCCGCTTTCTGCAGGCCGAGAATAACGTCGACGACGAAGCGCTGACCAAGATCCTCACCCACCCCAACGCAGTAATCGGGCTCGGCGACGGCGGCGCGCATGTGCAGTTCCACGGCGGCTACGGCTATCTCACCAAGCTTCTTGGCGAATGGGTACGCGAGAAGCAGGCGATGAGCCTGGAGCAGGCGGTGCGGCGGCTGACTTTCGACTCTGCCTCGACCTTCGGGCTCTATGACCGTGGGCTGTTGCGCCCCGGCATGGCCGCCGATGTGGTGATTTTCGATCCCGCTACAGTCAAATGCGGGCACGAGGTCGTTGTCCGCGACTTCCCGAAGGGCGCCTGGCGCATCAAGGAGCCGGCCGAGGGCATCTTCGCCACGGTCGTCAACGGCCAGGTGCTGTACGACGAAGGCAAGCACACTGGCGCCTTGCCCGGCCGCGTGCTGCGCAACAGCTATTATCACGCCAACCACGCGTAGGATCTCTCGTCAGCCTGAGATTGATTCGCTTCGCTCGCAATGACAGAATTTCCGGTCATTGCGAGGAGCGCGGAAGCGCGACAAAGCAATCTCGACGGGAGGACGGGAATGGCTGAAATCCTGGGGCTAGGCTGCACGCACCGCCCGGTGATGCTGCGCCGGGACGAGGACTGGACCGCAATGATGCGGGCCTCGCTCGACGACCCGGATATGCCGGTGGAGATGAAAGATCCGTCGCGCTGGCCGCCGCAGTTGCGCGCGGAACTCGGCGACGATTTCGGGGCCAGCGCGGCCGGTCGAGCGCGCCAGGTCTTCCGCCGCCACTTTGCCGAGGCACGGCGAGCGCTGGATGAGTTCAAGCCGGACCTCATCGTCATGTTCGGTGACGACCAGTACGAGAATTTCAAGGAGGACGTTGTCCCGCCTTTCGCAGTGCTGGCCTACGACCGGCACGAGATCGAGCCATGGAAGAACCGGGCCTGGAACCCGTGGGGCGAGCCGAACAACAAGCGGTTCAGCTTCAAGGGGCATCGTGCCGCCGGCAAATATCTGGCATCGGGGCTGCTCGAGCACGGCATCGACGCAGCCTACGCCTACCGGCCACTGCATCACCCGCTCGGCCACGCTTTCGCCTACACGCTGCTATTGCTCGACGACGAGCGGCGCGGGTTCGGCTACCCGGTCGTGCCGTTTTCGGTGAACTGCTATGGCCGGCGCGTCAACGCGGCGCGCGGGCTGCGACTGCCGTTGGCGATGCGCGACAAGATCCGCGAGCTCGATCCGCCTTCACCGAACCCCGCACGGTGCATGGCGGTGGGTGCTGCCACGGCGCGGGTGATGGCAAAGAGCCCATGGCGCACCGCGATCATGGCCTCGTCGAGCTGGTCGCACTCGTTCCTGACCGAAAAACACTACCAGCTATGGCCCGATGTGGCTGCCGACCGGTGGCTCTATGCAGCGCTCGAAGCTGGCGATTACGCAACTTGGCGCCGCTACACGACAGACGAGATCGAGGATGGCGGGCAGCACGAGGTGCTGAACTGGTTTTGCTTATTGGGCGCCATGGAGGAGCTCGGCCGCAAGCCCGACCGCTCCGATTTTATCGAGACCTGGGCCTTCGTCTCACCCGCCGTATTCGCCTATTATCCGCCTTAGCCGGCGGGAACCTCGGCCAAAAGGCGGCCGAAGGTGGGAAGGCGGTCGCCGGTGTTGAAGGTCCGCAGCATTGCCCAGAACGAAGCCTGGTTGGTGGTCACCACAGGCTTGTTGAACTCCTGCTCCCACGCAGCAATCGAGCTCAGCGTTGGGAAATTGCCGCCGGGGACCACAAATGCCTCGATCTCGGGCCGGTCTATTCGGGCGAAGGCGTCGCGCGCATTCTCCGGGCCGAGCTGTCCGATGGCATAGGAGTCGGTCGCGCCAAACCCTTCGAGCGCAATCGTTTCGAGGCCGTGCTTGGTCTCGAAATAGCGAGCGGCACGGTTGTTGACCGCGTCCGAATAGGGCGAAACGATCGCAATGCGGTGCGCCCTCAGCGCGTGAAGCGCCCGCCCGACCGCCTGCGCCGAGGTGATCGCCGGAACGCCGGCGCCCACGGTCATGCGTTGCGTCACGACCTCGTCGTAATCGTCGGCGAAGAGGCTCGCCGAAGTCTGCGCCAGAATCACCAGCTCGACTTTCGCAGTACCGAGCAGACGCGCCTGATGGTCGATGTCCTCATCCCGGCTCGGCGAAAAAGTCTGCCCGGGTGCGCTCGTCATCAACCGCCCGATATGCGCCTGGTAGGCCGGCGGCAACAGACGGCATTCCATCTCCACGGTGGTATTGGTCGACGGTATCAGAACCCCGAAGTGGCGGGTCATTGCGTGGGCCTTTTTCTGATCTGGGCGGGTCGTCAGACTAGCAGCGAACACCCGCGATTTGCTACGGTTGCCGATCGCCTCAATAAATTAGAAAGGATGCTGGGAAATGAACGATACGATGACTTTGGCCGAGCGCGCCGATGCGCTCGAGCATCGGATGATGCGCCAACTGGATGCGATCATCGTAAGATCCCGTCTGTTCAAACTTGCCGATGGGGATATGAGCATCCCGAACGGCCCGGCATTACTGGCCGCCAACCCCGGCAAGCACATGCTGATGGGGGACGATCCGCGGCTGCCCGAGATGCCCGAGAAGCCGACTCTGATGGATTTTTTCAAATACCGGTTCGGCCCGGCAAACCATCTGCTGCAAAGCGCCCGGCATGCAGCCAGAGCGGGTATGGACGAAAAGGTCATCCTCGCCAGCCTGTTGCACGACATCGGCGTCATTGGTTTTATCCGGGCCGATCACGGCTATTGGGGTGCCCAAATGGTCGCGCCCTATGTCGACGAGGAGGTGTCGTGGGCAATCCGCGCCCATCAGGCGCTGCGCTTCTATGCCGACGAATCGGTCGGCTATTCTTATCCCGAATCCTACACCAAGAATTTCGGCGCCAATTACCGGCCGGACCCTTACATCGAGGAAGAATACAAACGAGCGCGCGACCATAAATGGTACATGACCGCACGGTTGATCACTGTGCATGACATCTATTCGTTCGACCCCGACGTGGTTGTCGAGCTCGAAGAGTTCACCGATGTCATCGGCCGCAACTTCAAGCAGCCGAAAGAGGGGCTTGGCTGGGACAGCAGCCCCTCAGCGCATATGTGGCGCACGCTGATCCGGCCCACCCGATACCTGTAACCATTCGCGGGGTCCGATGGCCGACCTTCCGATCAGCCTGACCTGCGCCGATTATGCGCGGGTCATGCCGCTGGCCGCGGGTGACGTCAAACCCGAGGGTATCTCGCTGACCTTGGTTCATGGCACCAGCGGATCTTGGGAGATGCGCGCCGAAATGCTGCGGCGTGCGCTCCACGATCCGAAGGTGCATGGCGGCGAGGCGTCGATGGCGGGGCATCTCCGCCGTATAGACCAGGGCGACCGAAGCCATGTGGCTTTACCGGTCTTCCCCTTGCGCAATTTCACGGCGCGCGACCTCTATGTGCGCAAAGACGGTGCCATACGAGCTCCGGCCGATCTGAACGGCAAGCGGATCGGCATGTACGATTGGGTGGCCAGCGGCTCGATCTGGTATCGCCACTTTCTGCGATTCGTCGGGGTGCGGCCGGAGGGCGTCCAATGGTGGATCGGCGACATCGACACGCCGCGAGCGCAGACCCACGTCTATGCCTTGCCGGATGGCGTGCATCGACCGCCGGCGGGGCGCTCATTATCCGAGATGCTGATCGCCGGGGAGCTTGATGCGATCTACAGCCCGGCCCGGCCGCAGAGTTACGACCCGGTGAAGGGGCCGATTGTGCGGCTGTTTGCGGACATCCGGACAATCGAGCGCGATTATTTCCGCCAGACCGGCTGCTTCCCCCCGCAGCATCTCGTGATCCTGCGCCGCGACGCGTGGGAGCGCGATAAGTGGATCGCGCGCAGCCTCACCGACGCGTTTGTCGGTTGCAACGACCAGTTCGCGGCGGCGCAGCGCAATTTCCCCTATGTCTCGCCCTGGCTCGATGCCGAACTCGAAGAGACTGAAGCGGTGATGGGAAAGGACTTCCATCCCTATGGTTTCGAGAAAAACCGCGACGTGATCGATGTTTTCTGCCGGCAGGCACACGAGCTCGGGATCGTCAGCCGACTGATCACCGCTTACGAATATTTTGCCGAGTATCTCGCGTCTTGAGGCCGCCCAAGGCGCAAATCAAACCCCTCGCTCAACCGTAGCGGATAGCGGGCCCATAAGGGTCTGGCCGGCTCGCCGCCTGGCTCTCCTCCAATTGCCGCAGTCGATTTTCAAAGTCGCTCGTGTCGATTGCCCGCAGAAAGGTTTCGATCATATTGGACAGCGCGACCCCCTCGCTGGGAGTAATGGCGCCGCGCCCGACCGCTCCGGTGATCACTTTTATCGCACCCAGGATATCGGTTGCGCTGTGGATCGGCGGCAGAGCGAGCTCGACCGACCGTTCGCGGCGTGGCGCGACAGTGCGGTCGAGACAGAGCCGCAACGCGGCCTGATCGCCGGCGAGCGCCAGCTCGACCGCCTTGCGGGTTAGTGCGGTGGCTTCGCTATCGAGCAACAACTCCGCAGCCCGAGTGGCCCGGTTCGAGGAGCCGCGGGGGCGGCCAGAAGGATTGCCGGACTGGCCCCTTCGAAACGGGCGCCCGCGGCCCCTCCTGGCTGTTTTTGCTGTTTTTTGCAGCGAAATATCAGTCATCATTCCATCTCGTTCGGCGATCCTGCGCCGGCCATCGGCGCTTCCCGGAGCGACATGGAACACGAACATTATGGCAATTTTAGCGTTGCCGATAAGGCAATAAAGAAGGTAACTCACGATCGGCGAAGCCGAATGTGATCCTTCGGTTTTCAAGAGATTTACTGACGACTAAGGGTTGACCTTCTAGAATCCCAATGGTCGAAAATGAGCCGGGATCAAGGAAGAACATGAACACAAGCGCCAGAACCATGCGACCTCGGCAGACCGCTGATCGACACGGGCAGCCGCCGCTACCGTTGATCGGTCCGCTGACGATCCGGTCGGGCACACATCAGCCGGAGCCGGACAAACCCCATTTTGAACAAGCCTTCAAAAACATCGATGACGTGCTCCGCAAGGAGGCCGGCTGCACCACCGAGCTGGACTACACCGAGCAGACCTGATGGCTCTTGTTCCTCAAATATCTCGATGGCCTCGAGCAGGACAAAGCCATGGAGGCCGAGCTCGAAGGGAAGAAATACACCTTCATTCTCGATGAAGCCTACAGTTGGGAAAGCTGGGCCGCACCCAAAGACCTCGCCGGCAGGCTCGACCACAATAACGCGATGACCGGCGATGATCTCCGCGATTTCGTCGACCAAAAGCTGTTCCCCTACCTGCACGGCTTCACCCAAAGGGCCGGCGGATCGAACACGATCGAATACAAGATCGGGCAGATCTTCGGCGAGATCAGAAACAAGATCTCTACCGGTTATAACCTCCGCGAAATCATCGACCACATCGACGAACTACGCTTCCGCTCGCAGACCGAAAAGCACGAGCTGTCGGTCCTTTACGAGGAAAAGATCAAGCGCATGGGTAATGCCGGGCGCAACGGCGGCGAGTATTACACGCCGCGGCCGCTGATCCGCGCTATCGTCCAAGTCACAAAGCCCCGCATCGGCGAACGGATCTACGACGCGGCGTGCGGGTCGGCGGGCTTCTTGTGCGAATCGTTCGATTACCTGGAATCCAACGGCAATCTCACGACCAACGACCTCTCGACACTGCAGACCCGCACCTTTTACGGCAAAGAGAAGAAGTCGCTCGCGTACGTTATCGCGATCATGAATATGATCCTGCACGGCATCGAGGCGCCGAACATCATCCACACCAACAGCCTGACCGAGAGCCTCGCCGACATTCAGGAAAAAGACCGCTTTGACGTGGTGCTGGCAAATCCGCCCTTCGGCGGCAAGGAGCGGCGCGAAGTTCAGCAAAATTTTCCAATCCGTACCGGCGAGACAGCCTTCCTGTTTCTGCAGCACTTCATCCGGATGCTAAAGGCCTGCGGGCGCGGCGGCATCGTGATTAAGAATACCTTCCTGTCCAATACCGACAACGCTTCGATCAGCCTGCGCAAATTATTGCTCGAAAGCTGCAACCTGCACACCGTGCTCGACCTTCCCCGCGGGGTCTTTCAGGGCGCGGGCGTCCATACCGTGGTGCTTTTCTTCCAGAAGGGCGCCTCGACGCGCAACATCTGGTTCTCTACCAGCTCGACCCCGGCCGGAGTCTCGGCAAGACCAACCCTCTCAACGATGACGATCTCGCTGAATTCGCGGCATTGCAAAAGACGTTTGCCGACTCGCCGAAGAGCTGGAGCATCGACCCCGCGAGCATCGACAAATCGACCTTCGACCTTTCGGTGAAAAACCCTAACAATGGCGACGAAATCGCCCATCGGAGCCCGCTCGACCTCCTCGCCGAGATCGCCGCGCTCGACGCGGAGAGCGCAAAAGTGCTGGGCAACATCAGGGCGCTGTTGTGAAAAACGGATGGCAGGCCAAGAAGCTTGGTGCGCTTTGCGAGATTGAGTTGGGAAGAACACCGGCGCGGGCGAATAACTCGTATTGGGATGAGAGGCGAGAAACAGGCAATGTTTGGCTTTCAATCGCTGACCTACTAAAAGCTGAAGACAATATCGTCGCTGATAGCAAAGAGTACGTGTCAGACGAGGGGGCGGCAATATGCAAGCTCGTCCCCAAGGGGACGTTGCTGGTCAGTTTCAAGCTTACGCTTGGACGTTTGGCATTTGCAGGCCAGGACCTCTTTACAAATGAGGCGATTGCCGCGTTGTCCATCCTCAACGAGCATGAGTTGTCGAAGGAGTTTCTATTCTACTTCTTGCACTTTTTTGATTGGACAAAGGCAGCCGAAAACGATGTGAAGCTGAAGGGGATGACGCTCAACAAGGCGAAGCTGAAGGAAATGACGATTCACTTTCCGCCGCCAGCCGAGCAGCGGCGGATCGTCGGCATCCTTGACGAAGCGTTTGAGGGTATTACGGTTGCGAAAGCCAACGCCGAAAAGAACCTCAAAAACGCCCGTGCCCTCTTCGAAAGCTTTTTGAATCTCGCTATTCAAGGAAGGTTGATCCCACAAAACTCTGCCGATTCCCCTGCAGCGGAGCTCATCAAGGAGATCGAACAGGCCCGGAATGCCGCCATCAAGCAGGGCAGAGCGAAGCCCGAAAAATCACGTCCGGCCGAAACTAAAGAGGACACTCAAGTTGAGCTACCGAATAGCTGGAAATGGGCTCGGCTTGAATCTTTGACAGGTAGCATCAGCGACGGCGTGCATAAGACGCCGCAATACTCGTCCAATGGCATCCCGTTTGTCACGGTCAAGAATTTAACGGCAGGACCGGGCATTTCCTTCGACGAGACAAATTTTATCACGCGAGAAGACCATGAGGAGTTCGTCAAACGCACGCACCCTGAGAAGGGCGATATCCTAATCACCAAGGACGGAACTATCGGGGTTGTCCGTTTAATCGAGACCGACATCGAATTTTCAATCTTCGTCTCTGTAGCGTTAATAAAGCCCATTATGAGAGAGCTGGGGCCATACCTTGTTTATGCGCTACGTGCCTCGTGCGTGCAGAGCCAAATAGTTCCACAAGGAGCTGCGCTGAAGCATCTATACCTAGTTGATCTGCGAAAGCTTGCAATACCGTTACCGCCATTGGCTGAGCAAAAACGAATTGTCGCCACCCTCAATTCCTTAAACGCGGAAATACAACGCCTCGAATCCATTTGCGGACGGAAGCTCGCCGCGCTGGAGGCCCTGAAAAAATCACTGCTGCACCAAGCCTTCACGGGCCAATTATAAGCCGCCCATGAACGAAGCCGAGACCAGAGCTGAGCATATTGACCCCGCACTGGCGGCTGCGGGCTGGGGCGTCGTGGAGGGAAGTCGCATCCGACGTGAGTATCCGATCACCCTCGGCCGCATTGAAGGTCGCGGCAGACGCGGCACACCATTGATTGCCGATTACCTGCTGATCCATCGCAATCACAAACTCGCCGTCATCGAGGCTAAGGCGTGGGACGAACCGCTCACCAAAGGGGTGGGGCAGGCGAAGGACTACGCCGGCAAGATTGCGGTCCGCTTTGCGTATTCGACCAACGGGCAGGGTTTCTACGGCATCGACATGCAGACTGGCATGGAAGCTGCGTTGCCGCGCGTGCCGATGCCGAGCGAGCTGTGGAACCTGACCTTCGCCGAGGCCAACGCGTGGCGCGACCGGTTTGCCGCCGTGCCGTTCGAGGATAAGGGCGGTTTCTACCAGGGCCGTTACTACCAGGACATTGCCGTCGACCGTGTTATGGAGGCCATAGCCGCCGGAAAAACGCGCATCCTGCTGACCCTCGCCACGGGCACCGGCAAAACCTTCATTGCCTTTCAGATCGCCTGGAAATTGTTCCACAGCCGCTGGAATTTGACCCGCGAGCCGTCGCGCCGACCGCGCATTCTGTTTCTCGCCGACCGCAACATTCTCGCCGACCAGGCCTATAATGCGTTTTCTGCCTTCCCGGAGGACGCGCTGGTGCGCATCGAACCCGACGAGATCCGCCGGCGAGGGCGCGTGCCGAAAAACGGCAGCCTATTTTTTACGATCTTTCAGACTTTTATGAGTGGCCCGCCGCGGGACGGCCAACCCTCGCCCTATTTTGGTGATTACCCACCCGATTTCTTCGATTTCATTGTCATCGACGAATGCCATCGCGGCGGCGCCAATGACGAGAGCAACTGGCGCGGCATCCTCGAATACTTTGCCCCGGCCGTGCAACTGGGCCTGACAGCCACACCCAAGCGCCACGAGAATGTCGATACTTACGCCTATTTCGGCGAGCCCGTTTATGTCTATTCACTAAAGGACGGCATCAACGACGGTTTCCTTACGCCGTTCAAGGTCAAGCAGATTTCGACGACGCTCGACGAATATGTCTATACGCCCGACGACGCGGTGACCGAGGGCGAAGTCGAAATCGGCCGCCGCTACACAGAAAAAGACTTCAACAAGATCATTGAAATCAAGGAGCGCGAAGCGCACCGCGTGCGCTTGTTCATGGAGCAGATCGACCAGAACGAAAAGACGATTGTTTTCTGCGCCACCCAGTTACACGCGCTGGCGGTCCGTGATCTTGTCAACCAGCTCAAGACGAGCAAGGACCCAAATTATTGCCAGCGGGTCACCGCCGATGAGGGTGGCCTCGGCGAGCAACATCTGCGTGACTTTCAGGATAACGAGAAGACCCTTCCGACGATCCTGACCACCTCGCAAAAACTGTCGACCGGTGTCGACGCCCGCAACATCCGCAATATCGTGTTAATGCGCCCGATCAACTCGATGATCGAGTTCAAGCAGATCATTGGGCGCGGCACCCGGCTCTACGAGGGCAAGGACTACTTTACGATCTATGATTTTGTGCAGGCGCATCATCATTTCACCGACCCGGAATGGGACGGCGAACCGATCGAGCCGGAACCGAGAGAGCCCGTGCCGGTTCCCCGGCCGAGAGGTCTTTTCGAGCCTCCAGAGCCGGGATTTGAGCCGCCGCCGCGGCCCCAGAGGATCAAGGTCGAGCTCGCCGACGGGAAAGCCCGGACCATTCAGCATATGATGACGACAAGCTTTTGGCATCCCGACGGGACGCCGATGTCGGCCCAGCAGTTCCTGGAAATGCTGTTCGGCGCATTGCCCGAGTTTTTCAACGATGAGGCCGAGCTTCGCGCTTTGTGGAGCGATCCGGATACCCGCGCGAAGCTAATGCAGGGCCTTGCCGAAAAAGGGTTCGGCAAAGACCAGATGGCGGAAATGCAGCGGCTCATCGATGCCGAGAAAAGCGACTTGTTCGATGTATTGGCACACGTCGCCTATGCGCTGCCGCCACTGACCCGCGAGGAACGTGCCGCGAAGGCCAAGGTGGCGATCAGCACTCATTTCAACGGCAAGCAGCAGATCTTTATCGATTTTGTGCTGTCGCATTACGTGCAGGTCGGCGTCGAAGAACTGGACCGCGCCAAACTGCGCCCATTGCTCCTGCTCAAATATCACAACGCGATTGCTGACGCGGTCGCGGATCTGGGGAGGCCCGAGGAGATCGGCAACGTCTTCGCGGGCTTTCAGAAGTACCTCTATCAGAAGGCGGCATGACTTCCGGACATAAATCACCGGGACCGCCCCGCCACCGATTTTGCGCCGCCTGGCTTTCCTCCAATTGCCGCAGCCGATTTTCAAAGTCGCTCGTGTCGATTGCCCGCAGAAAGGTCTCGATCATATTGGACAGCGCGACCCGCTCGCTGGGAGTAATGGCGCCGCGCCCGTGACCACTTTTATCGCACCCAGGATATCATTTGCGCTGTGGATCGGCGGCAGAGCGAGCTCGATCGACCGTTCGCGGCGTGGCGCGACAGTGCGGTCTAGACAGAGCCGCAACGCGGCCTGATCGCCGGCGAGCGCCAGCTCGACCGCCTTGCGGGTCAGTGCCGTGGCTTCGCTATCGAGCAACAACTCCGCAGCCCGAGTGGCCCGGTTCGAGGAGCCGCGGGGGCGGCCGGCAGTATTGCCGGACTGGCCTCTTTGAAACGGCCGCCCGCGGCCCCTCCTGGCTGTTTTTGCTGTTTTTTGCAGCGAAATATCAGTCATCACTTCAACTCGTTCGGCCGTCTGGCGCCGACCATCGGCGCTTCCCGGAGCGACACGGAACACTAACATTATAGCAATTTTATCGTTGCCGAGAAAGCGATAAAAAGGGCTGATTGGCCCCAGGTTGCGCGCTTTCGTTCGCCCGACGTTGTGATAGTCGCACTGGTTGAATGAGTGATCCGATCGCTCGCGACCATCTCAGGAAGGGAGGCAAGCTTCCGATATTTGAGGGACGCGTAAGCCGACACCACCGCGATTCGTGCAAGGGCCTTTTCGGCTGGCTGATTTGCCAAGAATGAACGAGCAGCTTTACGGTTCTAGTGGTCAACATCTGATGCGGTGGACCACCCCTGACGGCATGGATGTGCAGGCTCGGGCCGTTGAGTGCAACGAGGTGAAGGAGCCGTCCACCATGGAGATTACCACAGTCGGTTTGGACATCGCCAAGCGTGTCTTCCAGCTGCACGGCGTCGATGCGGCTGGCAAGGCAGTATTGCGGCGAAAGCTGCAACGGTCGGAGGTGCTGGCATTCTTTAAGGCTCTACCGCCGTGTTTGGTTGGGATTGAGGCTTGCGGCACGGCGCATTATTGGGCGCGTGAGATCAGGCAACTGGGGCATGAGGTGCGATTGATGCCGCCCTCATACGTGGCGCCTTATGTCAAGCGCGGCAAAACCGACGCGGCCGACGC
>Ga0306920_100007734_pt1 | contig 14179 bp, 25 predicted proteins | sample flu12Cox44000170_FD_204666 | JGI IMG/M metagenome (GOLD analysis project Ga0306920, IMG submission 204666) | Lab enrichment of tropical soil microbial communities from Luquillo Experimental Forest, Puerto Rico - flux4day.12C.oxic.44.000.170 (v2)... | ecosystem: Environmental > Terrestrial >...
GCATATGACAAGTTCCGCAGGCCGATTGAGTATCCCAAAGTCAAGTACGTCTAACGCAATCCAAACCTGTCGCGGAGTCCGCTTTACCCCCATAAGGAGACGTGCTAATTACTGGACATTGATAAATCAGGGTTTCCTTTCTTTCATACCCGCACTAATACCCAATATGTCTTGCTTTCTCTCTCCTTCGGTGTTACGTGTGTTACTTGGGGCAACACCCAAGCACCGGGGCATATGTTGCCCCAGCGTTGCCCCGAAGCAAAAGGGCTGGACAATGAATCCGCGAAAAATTCTCACTGATAGAGGCTGCAAAGCACTCAAAGCCGCCAAGCCGGGCGCACGTTATGAAATCATGGACGGCGTGGTGCCGAACATGGCAATCCGCGTCACCGACTCTGGCGCAAAATCATTTGTGTTGGTCGCCCGCTTTCCCGGCAGCGATAATCCGACACGACGTGCATTAGGTTCATACGGCGCGATCACGTTGGACAGCGCCCGCGACATGGCGCGGCAATGGCTCGATGACATTCGGCACGGCATTGATCCGGCCGAGCGGCAGGCACGCGAACGGGCCGAGGAACAGCGCAAGCGGTTAAACAGCTTTGCCGCCATGTGCGAGGATTTCATCAGGGACAAATTGCCGAGCGAGAAGCGCGGCAAGGAAATCGAACTGACCATCCACCGCGAGCTACTGCCGAAATGGGGCGATCTCCCGGTCACCGCGATCACCGAGTCGCATGTCCGCGATCTGGTCAAAGCCAAGGCCCGCGATTATGAGGCCATGGCGCGCAACTTGCTCGCCCTGATCCGGCGCATTTTTAATTGGGCCATCGATCAACGCGCCTATGGCCTAGAGCATTCCCCATGCGCCCGGCTGAAGCCGAACAAGCTCGTTGGCGAACAAGAAGCCCGAACCCGTATCCTGTGCAATCTCGAAATGCGGGCGTTGTGGCGGGCGGCGGAAGCCATCAGCGGGCCTTACGGCAAGTTCTATCAAATGCTCTTGCTGACCGGGCAGCGCCGCAATGAGGTTGCCGGTGCGCGCTGGTCCGAAATCGATCTGAAAGAGAAGCTATGGACGATCCCGGCCGAGCGGATGAAAGCCGGGGCGGCGCATGAAGTCCCGTTGTCCCCTGACGCCATTTCGATCTTAAAAAGCCTGCCGCGTGGCAAGGGCGGCGACTTTGTATTCTCGCAGAGCGACGGCGTGCGGCCGATAGCGCGGTTTTCAGCCGAGAAGGAAAAGCTCGATAAGGCGATGAAAAAGGAGCTTGGCAGCAAGCTCGATGCGTTCGTGGTTCACGACATCCGCCGCACCATGCGCACCGGCTTGTCGGCGATCCCGAACGTCACCGATCTGGTCCGCGAGCTTGTCATCGGCCACACCAAGCCAGAGCTTCACAAGGTCTACGATCAGCACGCCTATCAGGATGAGAAGCGGCACGCGCTCGATGCGTGGGCGAAGCGGCTGCGCGGCATTGTGGCGGGCGACAGCAGCAACGTGGTGCAGATGCGCGGCTGATCAGAAGTAAAATTCCGAACTGACAAGGCCGGGCGCGTTGCCCGGCTTTTTCTTTGTCACCATCGTGCTTGGTAGCAAGCAGGTTGATCGGACCAAGAAGTGAACTGAAATTCATTGCTTTAGCGCGCGTGTGGGTTTAACGTCGTTAGTGCAATTCCTAACGAGGTGACCTCAATGCGCGTACTTCGTTTTCCCGAACTGAAATCCCGCAAAGGTATCGACTGGAAGCGCAAGACCATCATTCAGAAAGTTCACGACGGTTCGTTTCCTCGCCCGATGAACTTGGGCGCGAATAGCATCGCGTGGGACGAAGACGAGATTGATGCTTGGATTTTGGCGCGCAAGCACGAACGCGATCTTAGCTGGCTGGGTACTCCAATGAAGGAATTCCAGCCGCGCAAGCAACAAGAGACTTAAACGAAAGCCCCGCGCCTTTGCCAGCGCGGGGCTGAAATTGGTTTTCGCAATGGGCGCGAAAAACCGGACCACCAAGCCCGGTCATACCGCGCCCGATCAAAGGGCGCAAGGCTATGACCGACGCAACATCATCCGCCACACTCACATCATCCGCCTTCATTTCGACGTTGCTCTACCTCACGCAAGCGCGCCTTGCCGCGCTGGGGCTTGAATATGCCGAGGTCGCCTCGCGTCACGGCTGGATTAGCAAGGCATCGTCGTGATTAGCGGGCGTAGTCATGATTGGCGGGCGTAACCATGAAACCGTCGATTGAATATCTCAATGCCCGCCGCGCAATCAAGCCAGCAAGCGGAGGGACAAACTACAGGGCGCGTGAACGCGCCCGATATGCTCCGGATAGCGAGGCGACGATGACCGAACAGCAGACCATCACTCCGTTCATCAGCCTCGATGATGCTGTGCTTCGCGTTCATCGCAAATGGGAGCAGGCGTTTAATGCATTCACGAAATTCACTGCTGCGCGCATCGAATGCGGCGCGGAGCTATTGGCATTGCGAGCGCGGATTGAGGCCGGTGAGGCTGGCGAGATTAGTTGGTGGGAATGGTATCAGCAAAAATTCACCCGCAGCCGGGCCGATGCCGAAAAGCTTATGGCCATCGCCTCAAATATGAATCCAGAACTGGCGCACGCGGCGGCCAAAGCGAGAAACGCGGAAATCAATCGGGCTTATCGGCAGCGCCAACAGCAACCGTCCCGCTCACGTGAGCGGGAGCCGGAACCGGAGCCGGAAATACTGCCGCCCGAACCGAATCCGCAGGAAATCGAAGATCGGATAATCAACCTCTTTAAGCAGCTTCACCGGCAAGCCCAAGTCCGCTGCGCCACCAAGCTCCGCAGAATCATTCAGGGCCGGGCATGAAGCCGCGCAAGCAATATTCGTGGCGATACGCCGTAGCCGTTTCCAATGGCTTGGTGCATGCCGCCCGCCACAACGAACTGTTGGGCGACATGCTGAAAGCCGGGCCAGCCGCTACCTATGCCGGTTTGCTGCACTACGCGCAGGCCAAAAACTACAATCCCGGCTGGGCGGCGCATTCCTTCAAAGAAATCTTCGGCACTTGGCCACGTCCGCAAGATCGCAAAGCCGAGCCGACACCCTTACCGAACTTCCTGATCGATGAATGGGCCGCAAGTCATAAGAGGCGGCGATGAGCAGAAAACGATTCAGCGGCAAGATCGAAGGTCCATTTGTGCCGCTACTCAAAGACACCCTAAAAACACCGGCATGGAAAGCACTCTCATACGGCGCTACGGCGCTAGGTGCCTCTATGTCGTGCTGAAATGGCGGTACAACAAAAATCTCGGCAACGCGGTTTATGTTTCCACGCGGGTCGCCGCGCAGGAACTTGGTGCGGGACGCAACAATGTCCGGGATTGGTTCCGCGAACTGGCGCATTACGGCTTCATCGTGATGGTTAGCCCGGCGCATCACGGCGTCAACGGCCACGGCAAGGCACCGCACTGGCGACTGACAGAAAGCAAGCATTTAGGCAAAGAGCCGACCCGCGACTTTCTCTGTTGGGATGGTAGTCGAATCAACCGGACCAGAAACGCGGGCCGCCTGCATCGACTCCATGCCCTAAAAAACAGAATCCGAGGCTCCGGCGTCGGAGCCAGTGTGGGTCTGGCGTCGGAGCCACTTGTTCCAAGCTCCAAGGCAAAAAATAGAACAAGTGGGTCTGGCGTCGGTGCCATATCCGGGAACGGCACTGGCTCCGGCGTCGGAGCCATAACTAGTCAACCACTGGGGAGCGCAAAAGTGCGTCTAGGGCCGTGCGCTCCGGGGGGCACTTGGGGGGCGCTAACCCCGGACAGCCCTACGGCCGGGAGTTCGTGATGAAAAAATCTGATGCTGACAGGCTTGAGAGGATGGTTCGCTCAATCAGCAGGCGGAAGTACTGGAATTTCGTCGGCTGGCTGGCCAATGCCGGTGAAGGCCCGCTGTGGGAGTACATGAAACCGAAACGCTGGCCTGCGCCCGCTGTGGAATCCGACGAAGCGGATTCTGAGAAAATGCTGGAAGGCAGAACATGAAAATCACGAAAGCCGATGTCTTGTGGGTACCGATCTACAGCGGCACCGCCGATGCCGGGAATATTTGCGTCCGGCGTCACGGTACTCATCACCGAGCCGAATATCCGAATCATATGTGGCTGCCAGCGATAGATATGGGGCCATACGGCACCGTTCATCCGGTTGATAATCCGACCAAACAATTGCTGGCGATGTTCATCTTGTTCAACACCGTCACCGTGCGCGACGGCATCGATGTTAAGCGGGCGCACGAAGCCTTTTTGGCGATAGACGAATACCGCCAGACCATTTCACCGGATGCGCCCGGCGCGGAAGATACGGACGCCGCTTGACGACACCGCCGCGCGACGGCCTTCGCGCATATCGAAAGAGGAGAACCGGAATATGACCGAGCCAGAACAGATGACCGAGCCAGAACAGATGACGATACGCGACCTTCTGCTAGCTCTATTCAAAGCCGAAGTTGCCGAATGCCATGATGAGCTTGTGCTCGTTGAAGTGCTTCGTGGGTTAATTATTGCAAAACGCGCTGGGAAGCCACCGGCGCATGCCTACGCAAAGGCCGATGACGCCGCATGAAGCATTTCGTTCTCGCCTTCGTCATCTTCGCCATCGCGGCGGCGTTGCCGCTCGGCATCGTTGTTGCGTCGTCGGGTCATCACTGAGGGGCCGCCGTGAGGCTTTTTGGAACATGGGAATGCTGCGGCTACGACCGGGTCCGGCATCAATATCAAAGTTCCTTGCGGTCGTTGCGATTAAGGCACATACATGCATAAAGTAATGCGACCTTGTGTATTAAGCGCATAAGCCACGTTCTCATCGTCTCCTTTATTTCGACCTGGAATAGCCTCTTTTTCGCCACCGGGGGTGGCGTTGGGGGGCAGCTTTATTGCCAGCATGCTTGTGCTAGGTCGCGAGGTGTTCGCCTCCCATAACAATGGGAGCTAGCGATGTTTGAATATCTTGCTGCGCTTTGTAGGTCGACGAGAATCCGCTGCTTGCGACAGCTTGCGGTCGGATTTGTGGCTGTTGCACTTGGTATCCACGCTGCTGCGGCTGCAGGTGCGGCTGACGGAGTGACGCCGGTAAGTTGGGCGGGGCTCAACTGGGGACTTGGAGTTGCCGCGGACTTCGATACGGGTGGCACCCGAGTTGGTGACGCGACGATCGTAAATAACATCGTGCGGGTCAAGGATACTTCCGCCAACGTAGGCGTTAGTTTCGTGCTGGAGGCCCATTATTTCATAAGGGACTTCATCTTCGACTTCGGTCATCCCGCACTCAGGGGTCCAGGTGGGTGCACTGCACAGGCGAAGGCTGCTGCACCACTCGATTATCAGGCGATCAATTGTACGGAACTGGCGCACGGTCCTTTCGTCGCCATCGAAGTAGGGGGAGGTACCTCCGCACAGCCAGCCAATAACGGGCCGATCACGGGATACGCGCTAGGATGGATGGTTGGCTTGCATCATCCAAAATTTGACGCGAGCGGTAAGCCCGTGCCCGACAACACAAGCTGGAATTTGGGGGTGGGACTCCGCATTGATCCCAAGGCTCAGGTTCTCGGTGACGGTTTCGTTGCGAATGCACCTCCGCCAGCAGGAGAAACGGCGGTTCGCTTCAAAACAGAGCCTCGACTTGGGATTATGGTGATGTCGTCATTCAGCTTCTAATACTTGCTGCTGGTGGTGAAGCCACTTTGCTTCACCACCACTTCGTCAATCAAACATCTTCGGCTGCAATTCTGGCGCGCGCGCAAACGGTCGAGCCGTATATCAATACGGCAGTGGTTAGCCGGTCAAAGTGAGTGTGGCCATAGGCTGGCGATGACCAGCGCCGCCGCGCTGTCTCTATGTTCGGGCGCAAATAGCTCAAGCCGTGCCATAAGCGTGTTGGCAACCAAAACGACACCCTCGCGGGCATCGCGGTCACGATGCTCGGCAGCTAGTGTTTCCAGCTCGATCATAAGCTGGTTAGCAAGTTGTGTAGTTTCTACAGATGTTTTCAGGCGGCGGCGAAATGGAAACCACATCGCACATTTCCGTTACCCGCCCGGCGTCGTTTGATTCGGCGAAATGTAGCCGGGCCATCCGCTATAATCTACGCCAGCCATGCCCCAACAACGCCGCTTCCCGCCGCCGCGGGCCGCCGAGCTAACCCCGAACTGTTTCATCGTGCGGGACGCTGACGGGCAGCAGCTCGAATCGTTGCCTCCCTTTTCGGGTAGCGATGATCGTCCGGTGCGTACGACCGCGTGATGGACCAAATAAAAGATGGGCTTCGGCTATAAGGCTCTTTGATCTAGATCAAATCGTGATGGTCCAATTCAGGAGGTAGAGGCGACCTAACAAACAGAACAACTGTTGTTTGCTTTATGCAACCGCTTGCGCCTTCCGCTTCCTGCGCCAGCCGAGCAGAGCTAAGCCGCCGAGGCCGGTCGCAAGTAAGGGCCGTGACGTTGCCTTAAGGACCGGGGCTAACCCAGGCGGGAGGACGGGGTACCATTGCGCCCCTGTAACCTGTGTACCTGCAGAGCAGCGTCCTTTTGCTCTCGATGGTGGCGGTTGAGATGACGTTCTTTGACGCCGCGTCCACCATGTCAATTTCCCTAGCCGAGCCGAGATCTAACTCGATATTCTTTGATCCCGCAATGCAGTCGCTGAAGAAGGTCGAACCGTAGTCCGGGAAGGGGTAGGGACCTCCACCGCGCTTGCTAGGATCCTCAACAATCCATTCGGCGACATTGCCGACGAGGTTAGTCGACTCCGGGGGATCAATACCGACGTTCGTGGTTGCACCGGACGTCAGGTTGTTGAACATCGCGGTCCCGTGCGTGGTGCCGACCGCGGCGCAGACTGTGCATGAGATCAGGTCGCCGACCTCAACCGGGAAGTTATGAACGTACGCTGAAGGCCCCGAGAACCACTCAGTCCACGCAGAAAACCTTCTGGACGTCACTTTGCCGCCCGACACGACGCACTCCGACACGGTTCCCGCTTGCATCACATCGCTCGTCCCTTGCGTCCCGTCGATACCGACCCAAACCGCGCACATGTAGGTGTCATCGTCGTAACCTGTTTTATTCCACGCAGAGGGTGGCGGGTTCACGCCCGGCACTCTCCACTCACCGGTGACCGTCATGAGTGGCTCCGCAATCGGTCGCTTGACGTACGCACCGCTCCAAATCCCCGAAGTTTCCGGGATCATCCTGGTGAGAATCCAATCGATATCGATATCGGCCATCTTCTCGCCCGTGTACTTGAGTGCGAACCACTCGGCGAGAATCCTATGGATATCGATATCGGTATCGGTGATCGCCTCGCCCGTGTACTTGAATGCGAGCTTCTCGTGGTAGCGAGCGAGCTCCCTGTCGGCAATCTCCCTTCGCACGATGAGATCGCGATCGATGGTTCGTCGCTTCGACGGCATCACCCGAAGGTCGGGCCGGATAAAATGGGGGCGCTGCTCAGCAATGCGTTGCCATTTCGCCGCGAGCCGTGGGTGCGTGCGCTCATTTGGGCGCGGTGGCAATCCGTAGACGAGCAATTCCCGTTCGGAGGCTGTCATTACATTGAAGTCGCTGGGCGGCGTCTTGAAGACTCGAAAGTGGGGTAGAACTTCCGCCTCAGGCAGCTGGTCTTTACTGCCGACAGCTCTAACTTTGCTCATATGACTTCTTTTTTTGTGACTTCTTTTTTTGCTCATTTGACTTCCCTTTCAGCGCGACAGCAGCACATGATCGCCAAGCTGCCAGCACACCGGAGCGCGCGAACTCGCCAGCTTCGTAACGGACCAAATAAAAGATGGTCTAGGAGATGCAGTGCCCGCCGATGGCACTTTCGCTGCCCGTCACTACACGTCGCCCTGTGGCTTCGGCCAGCCGGGATTGGGCAGTCTGAATAAAGATTACAGGATGGAGGCTTTAAGGTTCTTTGATCTGGATCAAGTGCAGTGTCACAAGGTGAAATTCAGGCAGAAGGCCGCCTCGCAGCAGCCCGTACTTGTTCCCCTTTATTTGTTTGTTCAGGCGACCGCTTGCGCCTTCCGCTTCCTGCGCTACCACGCGAGCAGGCCACCGCACGCGAAAACCAAGCCGGGTAATCCGGTGCCAGCGCTACGGATTTTCAGGCGGCGGCTTTCGCCATTCCGGAAGCGGCTCCGCCCGCTTGGGTTCGAACGGCCCGCGCCTAATCGTGTAACCAGCCGCAAGTTTTTCGGCGTCATCGCAGATTTCGGCAACGCGCGGATCGTCGCCCGCAAGGCGGCGCAATTTTCTGGCCGCCGCTTTTAGTTCGCGGTCGGTTGGCACCACAACACCCTTCATGCACGCCACAGCGTAACCTCTATCTCAGTAACCGGAATGAAGCGGCCGCCTTGTAGACGGTGCGATATGCCAGACAATTCGACAACAGGAAAGCGCAACAGTTGTGCGAGCCGTTCCAACAATGGCGAGCCGTCAGGCACTTGGCATCGCGCGCGGCCTTCGGCTGGCGGCGTCACCACCCAGCCGCCAGCATCGCGGACGAAGCGAACGAAATCGTGCCAAAGCTGGTTGCGGTAGGTTTTTTCGTCGCGGTACAGCAGCGGGTCATCGGTCAAAGCGGCAGGCTGTGGTTTCTTGCGGACAATGCGCGGATTGTTGTCCCAGCGTCGTTTCACCGGTTTCGGGTCAACCGCGACCGGCATTAGTGCGACCGCATTAGCGGCAGTGTCTTGCAATATTCGATCCCGCTCATGCCCCATACCCTGCGAACCTTTTCATAAACGTAGGCTTTGCCGGGCGACTGCGGCGGCCAGCAATCCCGTTGCGCCTGTAGCGGCCAAGGAAGAAACGCGGGACGCTTAGGCACATCGAAGCCCGCCATCGCATAAACGAACGCGGCGCGCGTTAACTCGCCAATTTCGGCATCGGCTAGAGCCATGACCGCCTCATCGCATGCTCAGCGCATCCTTATCACGAAACCGCAACGCCGCTTCGGGCTTCATAAGCCTAATATGTTTATTAGGTCCGCGCGCCTTAGCTCTGTTCTGATATGAGTGTGGTTGTCTGACGTGAAGGATGCGATGCGTGGCAAAAAAGGACCCGGAGTTTTCCGACATTCTCTGCACCGGCATTCGTCCGGAAATGCGCGAACGGTTGAACCGGCTTAACCGCGACAAGTGCGCGGGCTTCGCACCGACCAGCGAACTGGTGCGCCATTTGTTGGACGTGTCGTTGACTTGGTACGGCTATCCCAGCCCGCAAGCGCAGGCGCAAGGCCAATTCGCACCGCCGTTGCCCCCGACACAGGCGCAGCAATCACCGTTCGCGCAAGCGCCGCCCATGAACGGAGTCGTTGCCAATGGGCGATAAATACGACGACTTACTCGCCATCAGAAACCAGAGCGCGCAGCAGGCCGCGTTGCGGCAGATTTACAATCAGGCGCAGGCCGAACGCGCGGACTATGACCGCTACATTCAGGAAGGCGACGTGGACAAAGCAGCATGGGCGCAGCGCGGCTATCAGGCGCTGGCGATGGAGTACAACGCCATGCTTGCCGGTATGGCGCAGCAGCAGCAGCAGCAGCAGCAGCAGCAGCAGCAGCAGCAGCAGCAGCAGCAGCAACAGGGACCGCAGGCACAAACGCAGCAACAGCAGCAGCAACCGCAGCAACAATACACTGACGCTGAGCGGGACTTGCTCAGAGACTATCCGCAGATTGCAAACGATCCTGTGAAATGGCGTACCGCACTGGCGGCAGCAAACAACCTGATCCTGAGAGGTTACGACCGCAACAGCGGCGAATACGTCGCTGCCATCGCGCATGCATGTGACGTCCTCAATAGCGACGGCACCGAGTCGCTTGAGGTTGCTTCGCCTGATGAGGCGTTGCGCGCGTGTCAGAGCAAATACGGCGCGGTAAGCGTCGAAACGTATAACGAGGGCGTGAAGCGCCTCATCCAAGAAAAACGTGCTGGAAAATACCCGATGGGTCAAACATGAACATGAGCGACGAGCAACAAGCTGAAACTGCTGGGAAGCGCAGCCCCAGACGGCCGCGAGGTTCAAGAACGAGCAAGCGGCACATTAAGCCGCCGCCGCACCGTGGATCGCATAGCGGCAGCGACGACGTGCTGGAAGGGTTTGAATACAAACCATTTGAACAGGAAAATCCGCTTTCCATCGATGCCGACATTGTGCGCGGCATCGAGCGCGACTGGGGGTACAGCCTCTTATGGGTCTGCTTTGAAAACTGCGGCGTGCCAACTCCGAATCTGGTTTCCGCCCGCGTGAAAAACGGCTACGCCCCGGTCCAGCGCGGCAACTTTGGCGGCGCTTTGGACCATATGTGCGACAAGCGCGACGACGGCATTCGCCATTCGGGTTTGATGCTGATGGCGAGACCAACGCAGATCGAGGAAATGGCAAGACGGCATGACAAACGCGCCGCCAAGGCCGCCGTGGATCACATGAAGGCCAGCCATCAAGCTGAAGGCCTTAACGTCAGCATGCCCGGCGGCGGCGATCATCCTTCCGCGCTGAGACAAAATCGGCACCGGTCAACTTTTGAACCCGGTCCAAAAATTCCGGAGTGACCATTGCCTTCGTTTAGCGGCACTTATCGGCACGAGACACGCGGCGACGTGCAGGTTGAATTTAGCCAGCGCGACGGCGGGCAACGCTGGCATGTGGTCGTCAAGAACGGCATGACCCGGCGCGAAGTTTCGATCTGGGAACCTGCGGACCCATGGCAAGCGATGCGCGATCTGGTTGCCGATGTGCTTAACGACGCCAGCCGCGACGTTGAACCGGCCCGATTCGACATGAACCAAAGACTTGTTAAACGGCCCGTAGCGCCGACGCCCTTGCGCCGACGCGGCAGAGTATCGCCCGGCGATCTGCCGGAATGGAAACCGCCTGAAACCGCCTGAGAGGTAATGCCATGGCAGTCAACAAACCCGATCCGGTTCGCAATCTCGGCCATAAGGCAAGCGACCGGAGCCTGACTAAAAATCCGGCCGGGCGCGTTGTAACCTATGACACCGCGCCGCAAGCTGAGAGGGAGATCAAAGAGGGCCAGCGCCTCACGACAGGCGTTTACGGTCGTCACGTTCCGATCAAATCCGGCATCAGCACCGCCGACAATCTGCGCGCGTGGAGCAAGTACGCAAAGTCAAACTCCTACACCGGCCACGGCGCTAAGGACGGTCCCGGCCGTGAGCCGCCCGTGCGCGACGACCGGCGCAGTGTGCCATCTGCCGCGCGCGACAAAGGCAGCGATGGCCATTTGGCATCAACCAAAGATTGGGCGTCGTTTGAGTACGGCGGCGATAGCGGTATGGGCAGGCTTGAGAAATCGCAAAAGTATTGATGAGCCGTGGCTCGCAGACGATACCGCTCCGAGGCAATCTCGACGGCCGGACAGCAAGAACGGCCGCACGATCCTGTGGGCGACGACAGCCTCGCGCAGCCAGTTCAGCCGATAGGCGAGTACGGGAAAAGCGAACCCGCATCGCAGCCGCAAGCTGCACCCGAATCCGCGCCACACTTTGCGACCGGGCTTGGCGAGCAAATGCGTGCGCAACGGGCCTTCGCCCAGCAACAGCGGATCGCGCAGCTTCACGGCTACATCGATCAAATGCCGAACCTGTCACCGGCCCAGCGGCAATGGCTGCATAACAATCCGCTTGGCGTTTTCCGATTCGATTTGCTGAATGACGCGCATCTCATTGCCGGGCAGCGTCACATCCCGGTCGATAGTCCGGAATATTTCCATTTCCTCTCGGCCATGCTCAACGCCTATGGCCACTTGCCGCCGCAACAAATGGCGCAGCCCGCGCCAGCACCTTCACCGTCGCCAATGCCGCCGCCTATTCACATCGACGTTGAGAAAACCGAACATGATCACGAACCCGAAGCGGCCAGCGTGGCTGTGAGTGCACCGGTATCGCGCGGAGCCGAGCATTACAGTGCCGACTATGAGCCGGGCGAAGGCAGCCGCGTCACATTGAGCAAGGCCGAACGCGAGCATGCCGAAGCGGCAGGAGTCAGTGTCGAAGAATACGCGAAACAAAAGCTCAAAATGATGAAGCTGAAAAAGGCCAAGGTCATTAAGGACGAATGAACCTATCGGCGGAGTCCTTCCAGACTGAGGAGATTATGCGGCCAGTATCACCTCACGGATTGCATCGCCGTTACCGCGCGCTGCCGAAGCTTTCCCCCGCGCCCCTGAGCCAATCTTAGCCGGTTATGGGGGAGCAGGCCGAGCAGAGCGGATGACAAACGCGCGGTTAGCTCGAAGCGGGGTGATGACGCGACGAGCGAAGGCCCCGGTCACACCAAGGGCCGGGGCCTTTTATTTTCGCCCGCTTATTTGCAGGGAAACGCCGCTTGGCACCTGTGTGACACAGGTCACAGGGACGCTCACTGATTTGTCGTAAAATATGGAATGAATTCAACCGAAATGAATATTGGGACCAACCATGTCAAATCAAGCAAAAATCATGATGGGAAGTATCGTGCTCAGCACTGCATTGGTTGCATTGCTAGTCCGATCCTCCCCGGTCATAGCCCAGCCCAATAATTTTTTTATATGGGCCATGCATAGTCAGAAATGCATGCAGGTAGATGGCGCGTCACAGGATAATGACGCCACTATTAGTCAGTGGGATTGTCTGCAACAACCTAATGTTCTGTGGCATTTTCGGGGTGGCCCCCCCGGCGGATTTTTCAATCTTGAAGCAAGCCACAGTGGTAAATGCGCTAGCGTCCTTTACAAGAGGAGTGGCGTTGTAATTAATCAGAATAATGGCACCCCTATTCTGCAATGGGATTGTCAATACTCTTCGCCCGATTCAGACCGGACCGATTACTTATGGCGACAGCAAGATGTAGGAGGGGGATATTACTTTATAATCAATAAGGCATCGAACAAATGTCTGCAGGTTAATGGCGGCTCACAGGATAATGGCGCTGCTATCAGCCAATGGGATTGTGTCGATCAGCCTAATGTTAAGTGGAAAATTCCGCTGTACGTCGCACATCCAGTAGACTGAAGCTTTGTTCGTTCAAATCCGAAATGGGTAATGGACTCGGCAGGTCTGTTTCGGCCGCTGCTTAGCCCGCCACTTGCGCATGTAGTCGCGTTCAGTGAATAAAAATGTGGGCGTTCGTATCCGCAGCGAGCGAATGAATATCAAGTCATTTGATGTTTTGTATAATTGTGTCTGATGTACTGCTGATCTTTTTCATTATGTTTGACAGTGTAGTTATGAGCTTCGAGCGCCTATCCATTACCATCTGCAATTGGAGTGACTCGATGGCCGACATATCACCCATGCTGTCCAGTTTGCCATTAAGATCATCCCAAATGGCTTTGAGTTCGGCGACATTAGTTATACTACCGTTGTGCAGATCGGTAGGGACTACTCTCACTCCGCCGACCGAGCCGGAGGCAGGTACTGGTATTGGTGCTTGGTGATAAGCTTCCTCGCTGCCCATACCGGTCGAAAAATCGAGTCCTGCTGGCTTACCTGCGCACGAAATATTAGCCGCGACATCGTTGTTAACCTTGTTAATAATTTTACGCAGTTGATCTTTTGCGGCATTTATTGCTTTGACATGAGACATAATCGCTTTCAAATCTTCATTCGCGCTTTTTACCGCCTCCATCAAGACAACAAAAATCTCCGCTTCGATATCTGCACCCGCCAGACCGCATATGGTCGAGGTAGCTACGCGATCTGTTTGTTGAAATTGCCGCAGGGCTTCGATCAGCACATCGCTTGCCTGTTTATATCGACCACCCGCGAGCTTCTTGTCGACAAAACTGGCAAGCTCAGGAGGCAAGGTTATTTTCATGACACAACACGCGCGTTCACAGCAAAGCCGCCGGTGAAATGATCAAAAGTCCGGCGGCCTTGTCGTAGCGCCCCAATGCGAGGCAAATCGTTTGGGGCTGTCGAACCGGGGCAACCACCATCGGAGCAAGGTCCGGTCCGACCCGGCGATCATACACCCGCGCTTCGCGGCTTGGATACAAAATGGGTTGATGACCGCCGCATGACCATCGCCCGTCATGGCGAACGGCCGTATTCCATCACCCCGCATGCCAATAAGGCGAGTGCCCTGCCTGGGTGACTGCTCGATCGGCAATCCGACGG
>Ga0306920_100007736_pt1 | contig 14179 bp, 15 predicted proteins | sample flu12Cox44000170_FD_204666 | JGI IMG/M metagenome (GOLD analysis project Ga0306920, IMG submission 204666) | Lab enrichment of tropical soil microbial communities from Luquillo Experimental Forest, Puerto Rico - flux4day.12C.oxic.44.000.170 (v2)... | ecosystem: Environmental > Terrestrial >...
TGCCGAATTCTTGTATAGCAGAAGTGGCGCAAGGTGTGGACGGCCGAAAAATGCCCGATTTGCCAGCGGCGATGATCCTCAGCCACACTCCAAGCCTGTGAGCGCGCGGCGCTCTGCGACTAGAGGGTGATGAGGAAAATGGGTGCGAATTTGCTAGCCGAGCCGGTGAGGATGGCAGACCGACTCGACGTGGCATCTAAAAAAAATTTTTTAAGGGTTAGTCTGCTGATACCAACGCATACGCTTACAGGTCAATAAGACTCGCACTTCCACATATGCTCACTTAATGTTCTCTGCCTTATATCGCACCGGCTCGATCGCTATAGCGGAACAGCCGTAAGGCGATGAGGAAAGAAGCGAAGCCATAGGCGATAAGTATGAGCAACACGGTTGAAACTCCAGTAAGGCTCCGCTCACGAAGTATCACGTCCTGGATGCCGAACATCGACCAGGTTGTTATCAGTACCTGAGCGACCTTCTGCACCGATTCCGGCAGGCTGTAAAGGGGCCACAACAGTCCGCCGAGGGAGGCCAGTATAAATGCCACCGCCAGACCAACCGGAACCGCCTGCTCGCGCGTGCGCACGAATGCTGCCACCACCGCCGCAAAGCACGTCATCGAGGCAACGGCTACTGTCACGACCGCTACCATTGCAAGCGGTGAATCGCCAAGCCCCAGTCCATAGACGAAATGACCGAACAGCAATAGCAGCAGCAATTGGACGGTGCCGATGATCCAGCGGGCGAGAAGCTTACCGCCCAACAGCGATGCCATCGGCACAGGCGCCACCGAAAGACGCGTGCCGGTGCCCCAGACTTCCTCCTCACGCAAGCCGAGCGACACAGTGAAAAGCAGAGTCAACAGGACGAACATAAGGCTGAACCCCGGGATGTTCTGCTTCAGCGAGGAGAACGATAAACCGTGACCGGTGAGGCTTTCTTCGCGCACGGTCAACAGTTCCTGGCTCAATGGATCGCTCTGCGATGCTGTGTCACGATCAGCTACCAGCATCGCTAGCTTGATCCCGTCCAGTTCCTGCCATTGAGCGGGGTCCGTCAGCAGTTCGATAGTAGATGGCTTCTGGCCAAGGTAATGCTTGCTAAGTTCGGGCGGTAGAATGAGTGCTGCCGGCGCTTTGTTCGCGTCGGCGACCAACCGAACTGCGTCCGCGCGCGAGACGATGTGCACATCGAGATGCTTACGAAAGGATCTGATCAGCGCGGTCGCTATGGGTCCCTGATCCTCATTGACGACCGGGAACAAGATGCTCTTGCCGCTATTCCCTGATTGAGTGGCGACCGCGATCACCATAATCACGACGATCGGAACAACGAGCATGCCGACGAGTCCAAAACGGTCGCGACCGATGAGCCGGAGATCCTTCAGCATTACAGTCAACGTCTTCACGTCTGTGCTTCTCCGTTTGAGTTGCTGAACTTGCGCTTCATTAGGGCGACTAAGTCGTCGGCGGTCATTCGAGACTGCACACGGTTGAATTGGTTGCCGTAATTCACGGTCAGACTTACCCCTTCGACCGTGATCGCGGTCACCATCCACTTGTCGCCGGCAGGTATCAACGTATATCTGACGTCGAACTGATCCTTTGGTGTAACGATCTTGGTATCAACCAGCGCTCCGCCTGCGAGCAGCTGCTGTCCCGAGTACACGAAGTCAGGATTCTGAAACAGCAGCAAATCCTGCACGTAGGCGCGCTGGATAAGCTCTCGGAAGAGAGGCAGGAACTCCTTCTGTTGCGCCAGCGTGAAGCTCGACCAATGCTGCCCGAGTGCTTTGGTGTCTGCTCCCAACTATCCCGAGAAAACCTTCTCCGAGGCCGCCGACCACATAATCTATCAGGCCAACAATTACTCGAAATGGCTATCTGCGGCCGGACTTCAACCCCCTTCTGAGCATCTGCAGGATCACCAACAGCTGCGCAAAAGCGGGTTGCTCCAGGTCGTCGCCTCCGAGGCAGCCGTAAAAATGATTCGGAGGCTGGCCGACGCCGTTCCAATCACTCACTTCTATTCGTGGACGCTACCTCCTGGGCTGCCGCCGCGGTGGGCACAAACGCATCTTGAGCTGTTCGCGTCCAAGGTGATCCCGGCGTTTCGATAAACCACCTCCGGAGCGACTGAGGGAAACAACCCCATGTGGATCGTTGACTTAGCTCTCCGTCGACGGCTTTCAGTCGCGGTCATGGCGCTGCTTATGCTGGTTCGGGGCGCGCTCTCGTCCGCCATAATGAACGTCGAAATCGTTCCTCCGATTGGCCAAGGTCATTCTCGGAAATGACAGCGGACAGACCGTAAGAATTGCTTGATCGGCATAGGGGCAGCGCTTGCCCCTGTGCCGAGCGGCGAGTCTCACCCATCGCTGCGCTCTAAAGCTTCGCCTCACGCGCGAACCGGGGAAGTGAATCCGTTATCTCAAACCATGGAGCTTTGAATTCAACGAAGATATGGCCCTGCGGGCGAATTCCGGGATCACCATCAAGCGTCCCAGCCGGAATCCCGACAATATCGCCGAACGCCATCGGAGCGGGTCCGCCGCATCTGCCGCAGAAAGCGTGCGGATAGCCCGGTGGCGTATCGCGAACTGGAAGCTCAAAAACCCTTACAGACTCGGCACCCTGTATGAATCGGAAATCAACGGCGCGGCCGATCAGCCAAGCCGCGAAAGCTGATCCGCTCGACTTTCTGCAACGCGAGCAGTGGTCGAAGCCAAAGCGCTCGGGTCTTCCCGTCAGTTCAAACTGTATGTCTCCGCAGAGACAGCTCCCACGCAAAATAGAGTTCATGCGGAAAGATTACCGACCCAAGGAGCGCACGCCAAGGAGCGCACGCCAAACATCATTCGCGGACGTTTCCAGGCGGCCTTTTCAGCCGGAGATCGCTGAGATACAAGGCCGGCCTGCTCGGGAAACCGGCAAGCATTCGACGAACCGGCGAGGAGGGCAGCCCTCCTCGCGCTCCTCCGCGGTTTAGCCCCGCCCACCAGCGTGGGTCAGTTTTTACTTCGGCGATCCCTCGGACTGGTGGGTCAACATTCAATCGGCGTTGACAATTAGTCCGCGGTGTGAAGTTCGACGCATTGGAAGGCGAAGAGGTCGTGTCGCTGCTCGAAGGGGTTAGACCTGAAGTCGCTCGCAACTGCGATGGAACGAGTGGCGGAGTGGGGCTAACAAAAGGCCAAAACGTTAAAGGCGAAGGTGAGCCAGTTCTTTCATAAACAATTCCGGAAGCGAGTGTTATCGGGTCAGCTCCTTGCGATTCATGCCCAGCGCTGAGATGCGCGACGCCAGCGTAGTTGGTTTCATGCCGAGCAACTCTGCTGCTCCCCCTGGGCCAAAGATCTTGCCATTCGAATGCTTAAGCGCGGCAACGATGGCGTCTCGCTCCTGCAGTTTCAACTCCTCGCGCGTCAGCAGCGTCGGCTTTCCGGCCGGCGCAGCGTTGTTGACCGAATTCTCGCTTAGGCGCGAGACGGGCACATCAAAAGTCAACGGACCTTCTTGCCACAGGATAATACTGCGCTCGATCACGTTCTGAAGTTGACGTACATTTCCAGGCCAATCGTAGGAGTTAAGTTCAGTCAGCGCCGCTTGCGTGATCGGCGGCTCAGGACATTCATTTTCCTGGCGCTCTGCCTGACGAAATGCGCAGCTAGCGATGCGATGTCCTCGCGGCGCTCGCGCAAGGGCGGGACTTCAATCAGGAAAACCCGCAAACGATAAAAAAGATCCTCCCGGAAACGACCCTCATCAACCTCCTTCGTCATATCGCGATTGGTCGCAGCGATGATCCGAACATTGACTTTGCGGGTACGGGTATCGCCGATGCGCTCAAGCTCCTGCTCCTGCAAAACGCGCAGCAGCTTCGCCTGCATGGCCAACGGCACTTCACCGATTTCGTCGAGAAACAACGTGCCACCGTCGGCGAGCTCGAATCGACCAGGTTTGTCCTTGAGCGCACCCGTGAATGAGCCTCTCACATGGCCAAAGAATTCGCTCTCGAACAGACCCTCTGGCACCGCGCTGCAGTTTAATTTGATGAGCGCCCGGCCGTTCCGTGCGCTATGCTCGTGAATCGCACGGGCGACCAGTTCTTTGCCAGTGCCGCTTTCGCCAGTGATCAACACGGTGGCGTCGGTGGACGCAACCAATTCGATCTGCTTTATCACTTTGCGCAGGCCGTAACTTGCGCCGATGATGTCGCCGTAGTTTTGTTCGGTGTGGAGCTCATCGAGCAGATAGGAGTTCTGCGCCTCCAGGACAAGACCACGCGAAGGCAGGAATGGCGTCGATCATGATGCGGAGCTGTTGTGCAGTCAGATTAACGTTGCTCCGAGTTCCCGACAGCAGGTCTATGTTTCTCGGTCCGAAATCCTTGGTCTTAATCCCGCTTGACCAAGAAGAGTTCCTGTCACGCGGTGACCCGACGCCGCCGTTCGTCGACTCGTCGGCGCCGTGATTCGGTCGCTCGATCCGAGTTCGCTCGATTTCGCCCGCTCGGCCGTTCCCCGATACGTAAAGGATTTGAGTCGCGTCCAACATCGATGCACCCGCCATGGTTTAGCGCAGCAATTCCTGTATAAAACCGGAGCAACCTTGAATCACGAAACCGGCCGCGCTCAGTTCTTTCAGAAGGGAAGCGCCCAGGCTGTCGGCAAACACAACCCCCGAGACATCCACAACGACTCCGCTGCCCGGCGATCCGCCACAGCTCTTTCGGAGTTCCTCAACGGCGGGGCCGCTAGGCTGTCCCTCGACAATCAGTGTCAATCCGTTGGTGTTAACCGTAGTTATTCGAATCACGGAGGGCGGTAGTGCAACCGCCATGCCCCGACGCGCGGGTTGAAAAATGAGTGAGCGTGGGTATTTTCTTTCGATCCGGGAGCCGCGACCGCCACGAAGCCACGACATGTCACGGGGAACTACGACATATCGAGGCTGCGTTCCAAGCCAAACTTCTTCATGCGGCTGCGCAGGGTGCTGGGATTGAGCTTCAAGATTGACGCGGCGCCGTTCGGGCCCTCGATGCGCCAGTTGGTTCGCTTCAGAACATCGAGGATGTGTTCCTTCTCGATATGACCGAGCGAACGATCGTTTGAAGGCACCAAGCCGGTATCGCTGGCACGGCCAGCCTCGGAAATATCGTGCCGTGTGACGGCGGCCGGGGGGATCAACTCCGAGGGCAACTCCAAGTTCGGTCCGCTGGAGAGAATCACCGCCCGTTCGATCACATTTTCCAACTCCCTGATATTCCCCGGCCAGGAATAAGCGCTGAGCCGCGCCATAGTGGCGGCCGGAACGTGAGTAATGGGGCGTCCCATGCGCGCCGCGTGGCGCTGAACGAAATAGTGCAAAAGCAAATATCGTCCGGGCGTTGACACAACGGCGGCATGAGGATTGGAAAAACGTTCAGTCGGTAGAACAGATCGCTGCGAAACTTGCCCTCGGCCACCGCCTAGTTGAGATCGCGGTTGGTCGCCGCGATCACCCGGATATCAACCCTCACCGTGCTGCTAGCGCCGATGCGTTCGAATTCGTGCTCCTGGAGCACGCGCAGCAACTTGATCTGGACGTCAGGTGGAAGCTCGCCGATCTCGTCGAGGAAGATGGTGCCGCCGTTGGCAAGTTCGAAACGTCCGATCCGCTTATCCGTTGCTCCGGTAAAAGCTCCCTTTTCGTGGCCGAAAAGTTCGCTTTCGATAAGACTGGCAGGCAGCGCCGCGCAGTTGACCTTGATCAGAGGCCGCTCGCGGCGGGAACTGGTGGAATGTATCGCCCGCGCGATCACTTCCTTGCCGGTTCCGGTCTCGCCCAGGATCAGAACGGTGGAATCAGCGGGCGCAACCAGGCGGACCTTCAAAGACATCCAGGCAGGCAACTCCGCGCGAGTTGTTCTGATTTGCTCAAGTTGGTCCTGGAGCTGAGAGTTTTGGCCAGACTGTCACTCCCTTGGCAAGCTATTTGTGTATGCAAGCATCCGGGATCAAAGCTATGAAGCATTCCATCGAAGCAGATGATGAGTGCTGATTGCGCCTCGCGAACAGCATGGCGATTTGCGAACAGTTCCACGGATCAAGGAATCGGACGAACAGGTTTTTACTGGTTCAGGCGCTGCTGAACCTCAGCTACACAAAGATCTACGCACCGGCAAATGGCATTGTCGACAAGCGCTCGGTGCAGCTGGGCTCACGTATCCAGCCCGGACAGACCCTGATGTTCGCGACCGAGACCGATGACATCTGGGTGACCGCGAATTTCAAGGAGACGCAGCTCGCCCGCATGCACCGCGCCAAAAGGTCACGATTCACGTCGATACCTTCGGCCGGAATTATCGCGGTTACGTGGAGCATATGCCTGGCGCGAGCGGCGATCGGTTGAGCCTGTTACCGCCGGAAAACGCAACCGGCAACTACGTAAAGGTCGTGCAGCGGCTGCCCGCGAGAATCCTGTTCGAACCGGGGCAGGATCCCGACCATCAGTTGCACCCTGGAATGTCAGTGGAGCCGACCGTACGGCTGCAGCAGTCTCATCGCCGATAGCCGCCGCACCCCATGCGCCGGCGCGGCCGGCGCATGGGGTGCGGCATAACCCGTGGGCAATCGCGCTCACGGTTACAATGGCCACCTTCATGGGAGTTGCTCGATACCAGCATCTCCAATGTATCGCTGCCCCACATCGCGGGAGGCAGTCATCGGCACCGGAGATTACATTGGAGCCGGGACGTCTGATGCAGCCCGAGGCCGTGGCTGAAGTTTATTGCTAGCTCTATCAGCAGCCTGCCGACACATGGACTTTTGAACAGGAGATTCGCCCATTCGGGGAAACGTGGTGACAATGGTCAAGGTGGTCGAATTTGCAGAGGTGCCGACGGCTATCTTGTTTCCCGTCGTCCAGGAAGCATGATCTCCCGGCCCGTCGCTCGCCGTTCCCGCAGCGAACGCTGCCTTTAGTGACTCGCTCAGTACCACCCCTACGAGTACAACTATGATCGCCAGAATGGTTCTAAGATTTGCAAATGGATACGCGGGTGTTGGTGAACATCAATCTGATCACGGTCGCGACTCGTCGTAAAAGCATCTCCCATCGTAGTGATTCCAATGTTTTAGCCCAGTATTATTAATTTGGGGTGGAGATTGCGGATCGCCGAATCGGCCACACTCGTTCGTCGACAACGTCCACGTCCAGAGATGCTCTATCAAGCGACAGCCAATGCTATTTCAGGAGCTGTGGTATCCAGATGCCAACTACAATCCCTATCGCGACTGAGTTTCTACTTCCGCAGGTAGAAAATATGGCCGACCTCGCAGCTCCTCACCAGCATGAAACTGGTAGCTCACGAGCAACGGTTTGTAGCGACAATGAATTGGCTGAGGGTACCCAGCATGCACCAGTCGGCCGACCGGCCTGAAATTCCCACGATTAATCCGCCCACGCAGCTCCAGCAATTGTCAGCCCCGAGCTTCGCCTTAGTCACTTTTATCCTTTAGTCTGGGTCGGAGTTGTTGCGCGACAGATACTCAATCGTTTTCGGCGCCTGTGGAGTCGAGGCAATCTGGAGGCGGACTACTGGGCTGAGGCGCATTCGGATTGTAACCCGATGCCTGCCCTACATCGTCTTTGGCCTTCGCGTTCGCTACTGCTTGCATCGCCGGCGGAAACGCTTTCGCCAGTTTCGAGTGTTGCGCCTTGAGGCACGTCAGGGTTTCAAGATCCCTTTGAGTGCAGTCCGTATCGTTGCCGACCCGATCTCGCACCCCTTCAACTTGACGCAGGTAATCCGCCCACCTGAACTCAAGAAACAAGGGTTTACCGCAAATCTTCTCATTGTCGGACATTGGGCGACAATGTTCATCGTCGCACTTAACATAACCACAGCTATCTCCTACCCACGCTGACAGGGTTCGCATGGGATCGTCGCTCATAGACCGCACTTGATTAGGTATCTCATCGGGCGACCTAACTTGACCATTGTTGTCCTTAAGCCAGACGAATCCATGGTCCTGCATTCTCCTCCAAAACTCCCCAGAGCTTTTGCTATCCGAGAAGTCTGCTTTCAGAATCGCATGCATTTCCTTTTTCGAGTCTTTTACGTGCGCATTGGCAAGGGCGACTGCGAGGTGATGATGGTCAGTAAGATAGAAAGCATTGTTTAATCCTCGCACTATGGGCGCAGGTTTTTCTGCCAAATATTCTTCCAGTTTATTGTGCCGGTCCTTCTTCTCCAGCTTTTCTTTTCTGCATAATACCTCTTCCATGCCCACCGCAAACTGTGTTGGGTGAAGCTTATCCACATCTATGATGCACTCGTCCCCTACCTGCGTATGCTTTTCACATTTCTCTACTTTGTCCTTGGCGTACAGGCTATGAGGTCGCAATGCGCCAAACAGCACTAGTATTATAAGTACTCGCTTCATAATGGCCGCTTTTCGATATCGGTATTCAGTGAAACAACGTCTAACATCAATACAATTGCTGATCACTGATTGTCAACACCTGCGGAGCTAACAGCTGTGGTCGGCTCGCTATGGTATTCGGACCACCATCTGAAAAGCGCTTTACTATCAACCGGTCGACGTCAGTACCTAGGAGCTCAAAATACTTGCCTCCGAGGCCAGCGAATGGGCAATTTTCACCTGATATCTGTAGAGAAGCGCAACCGGACTGCCCGCTGGAGCGGGGGATTTGAAACGTCGAGACCCTTCGATTTCACCAAGTAGCGCGTGAACGGAGGCCGGCTGTCTCCACGTTTCTCAGGCGGCAGTGCGTAGCACTCGTCGTATTCGTCAAGAATTTGATCTGTCCGCCTGCCCGGTCCTCCGCCATCCCCTCGCGCTGCAGAGGCACCATCGCATTTGAAGCAGACCGCCTTGATGATACTGGTGACCTGTTCCGCCGTCGATGCCCATAAAGTTCAAGCCGCTGATGAGGGGCAGGTTGCGAGCTCGCTGGAGGAATGCTGCAATGTTGCGGAATCTCACCTAAAGGAGTCTGTCCATGCCAACTCTCTATGGAGCCCCGATCTCCCCATTCGTCCGCAAAGTGATGGTCGCACTCGCGGAAAAGGGCATTGCCTACGATCATGAGCCGGTGGCGCCTGCGATTGCGCCACCAGAAATGCCGCGGGTTAGCAAGGATGTCAGTCCCCTAGGCCGGATTCCCGCCTATCGCGACGCCGATTTCCCACTGGCGGATTCATCGGTGATCATCGCCTACCTCGAGCGGGTAAAGCCGTCGCCCGCGCTGTATCCGTCTGACACGCGCGACTATGCTCGTGCGCTTTGGTTCGAGGAATTTGGCGACGGAGGCCTCGCTCCGATTATCGGCGGGAAGATCTTTTTCCAGAAAATTGCCGGGCCTGCGTTCTTCAAGCAGCCGACCGATGAGGCGGTCGTCAACAAGGCAATCAACGAAGAACTGCCACCCTTGCTCGATTATCTCGAAACTCAGCTCGGAAACGGTGACTGGCTAGTGGGACGCGGCTTCTCGATCGGCGATATCGGCGTCGCAACGCAATTCGCGCAGGCAAGCCTTTGCGGTGTTTCGCCGGACGCCAAGCGTTGGCCTAAGCTCGCGGCCTATGTTCACCGTGCACTGGCGCGCCCCTCGTTCGCAGACGCGATTGCCAAAGCCAAAGCGATGCTGGGCTTAAAATAATGGGTTGGTCCGGCGGATGGAGCTCGTGGGGCCGCATCGCCGGCCGCTTCCTCAGCTGGTGCGACCGTCGAGGACTCGAGCTACGCCAGGTCGCACCGGGTCTGGCCGGCGAATACCTCAGCAGGCTCCCAGGCTCCTCGCCGACCAGGAACCAGGCGCTCGCCGCGCAGCGGCATTTCTTCGACGCCCTGGTGTAGCGCCACGCGGTGGTCCTCAACCCGTTCGCCTGTGTCCATGGCGTCAAATACAGTGTGACCGAGGGCAAGACCGACGAGCTCGCCATCGAGCAAGCCGGCAAGTTGTTCCGCACGATCGAGATCCGTCATATTTGAGCCAGGTTGCGTAGAGATCGCGGAAGGCCGCGTCGTCGATCGTCGCAACCTTGAGGCCGCTAATGATCGCACCAAACGCGGCCTCCAGCGGTGCGATTTGGAATGAATGAGCCATTAGATCGCCTCAACAATGGCGCATCGAGGTGTTTCGCCGCGAATCTATCGAGTGTTGACAAAATCGTCGAACCTGGCACCCCACACTTCTGCTCCATGGCGAGACCGCGTATCGGGCAATAACCATTCCACGTACAGGAAGCATCCCGGACGATGGATCTGACCATGGGGGAAAAGTAACGTCGTTGCCGCCTGTACCATTTCTGCCGCTTCGGCCAGAAAGTGCGGCTCTTTGAAGAGGGCGGCGACGTATGATATCGAATATTGCTCAAATTGTTTGTAGCGCCAGAGCTAGCTGAGCACGGCCCATAGTGCGTTAAGAGGCTGGCGCCAGAAAAGCTCGGCCTTCGCTACTAGAACCGCTTAACCGACGAGGAACCCAAAGAGGAACTCGAATGAACGCTGCTGTCCGTATCGACCCCGAGACCGGCCTGAGACTCTTCAACACGCGCGCCGCCAAAGCGTCAGAAAAGATCGCTGGCAAGGGCTATTCGGTCGTCACCGATCAGAAACTGACGGAACTGCCGAAACCGCCTGCCGGAGCGACTTTTAATGCTGAGGAACAGGCCAAGTACCGTGCGTTCAAGGAAGTGCGGCGCGGCGCTGCCGACTACATGGCAATGGAAGGCGACTTCAGGAAATACCTGGACGACGTTTATTCGGAACCGCCCATTCCGCGCGAAGCGCTGGACGATGAGTGCGAGATTCTGGTGGTCGGTGCCGGCTTCGGCGGACTTTTGCTGTGGCAAAAGCTCAACGAAGCTGGGTTCACCGACGTGCGTTTCTGTGAGAAGGGTGGCGACGTCGGCGGCACCTGGTACTGGAACCGCTATCCCGGCATCGCCTGCGACGTTGAATCCTACAGCTACCTGCCGTTGCTCGATGAGACGGGTTACATCCCGTCGATGAAGTTCGCCTCGGGCTTCGAGATACTGGAACACTGCCAGAGAATGGCCCAGAAATTCGGGTTCTACGACCATTGCCTGTTTCACACGACGGTCGAGGCAACGACCTGGGACGAGGCATCCGGTCGTTGGATCGTTGAGACGGACCGCGGCGACAAGATGCGTGCGCGCTTCGTGATCCTGGCCAACGGCATCCTGACGACGCCGAAGCTGGCACGCATCGCCGGTATGGAGAAGTTCAAGGGCGAGTCCTTCCACACCTCGCGCTGGAACTACGACATCGACCTGAGCGGCAAGCGGGTGGGGATTATCGGGACCGGCGCGACTGCCGTGCAGGCCATCCCCGAGCTCGCCAAGGTCGTTGGGGAGCTCTATGTCTTCCAGCGCACACCTTCCTCGATCGATGTGCGCGCCCAGCGTGAGACGACCACCGAGGAGCGAGAGATATGGTCAAAGGAACCGGGATGGGCTGCAGCGAGGCGTGGACGCTTCGCCCGGATTTCGGAAGTGCGCGCCGCCGTGCTGGCCAACGATGATTACCTGTCGGGCAAGTCTCCGGATTTCAAGGAGCGGAAAATATACGACCGCAAGCTGACCCCAGAAGAGTTCATGCAGAAGCAGCTCGATTCCAGCTTCCGCTTAATGGAGCAAGTACGGGCGCGCGTGGACGCGATCGTCAAGAACCCGAAGACCGCGGCGGCGCTCAAGCCCTACTACCCATATGGCTGCAAGCGGCCGACTTTCCACGACGAATACCTGCCGACCTTCAACCTGCCGCACGTCCACCTAGTGGATGTTGCACCCCGTGGCGTCAGCGAAATCAATGAGCGCGGCGTGGTTCACGAGGGAGTCGAATATCCGCTCGACGTGCTGATCTATGCGACCGGGTTCCAGTGGATGGGCACCTCCTCCTTCAACCTGATCAGGGGCCGCAGCGGCCGTACTTTAACGGAGAAGTGGGAAACCGAAGGGACCAGAACTTTCCTCGGCCTGCATACCCGCGGCTTCCCCAATCTTTTCATCGTCACCGGTCCGCAGGGCGGCGGCGGCAGCTTCAACTTTACCGATGTGATCTACGCACACGCTGATTATCTCATATGGATGATGCAGACCATGCGGGAGCGCGGCGCCGCCGTCGTTGATGTCCGCAAGGAACCCGAAGACAAGTATGCGGAGCATTGCCGCGACGCTGATATCGCGACGGCGCCGCTACGCGATTGCATCTCCTACTATAACGGTGAAGGCAAGGCGACGCCGGGCAGCCTCGCGTATTACGGGGGCCGCGCCTGGGATAGGTTCCGTATGGAAGCGCAATCGTCGCTTGAGCCGTACGTGTTCGAAGGTGATCCGAACTAAGGCTGCTTCGCCACAATAGCTCGGTTGCCAGCGGTTGGACGTGGCATTCTCCTGCTGCGGCGGCTCACGCCTCTGCAGCAGGCGAACTTACAACCGTGATGCAGGTTTCTTACTCCACGACAAGGTCTTTGCTCAAGTACGGCCGCACGACATGACTGGCTATCGCCTCGGATCGCAAGATTGTTCCCCGTTCAGATGGCCATTGAGCGGGTTGCGCAGCTAGGTCCAGATCTTTCTTATGTCTATTGGGTTGTTTGCCGCTGACCGCCCGCTATCGTTCTTTTAGTAGTTATGGGCGCGCGGATCTTTGTAAATCAGAGCTTCGGCCCGATCGACCTCAACGTTATGCCGCCAATAGGCATCGAGCGAGATATCGACCGTACGCTTTTTCTGATGATCAAGGAAAAGATCGGCTACGCGATGTCGAAGAAATGATCAGGGTTCATGGGCCTGTGGCGGAGAAATCCGGCATCTGACAGAATTCTTTTATCGAGAAATGTTCCAACCCAGCTATTCCACAATACGACTCTATTCGTGGCGTTCGTAGCTGGCAGCGAGTCGTTGTCCGGATTCATGTAGCCGCTCAATTTACGCGCTAATGGCCGCAGTCCCTTTCTTCTTGTTATCTCACGCTACCCTCATGCAACGGGCGGAACACACTCATAGTCATTTGCTTCGGATCCGAGGGTTGGGGGTTAGAATCCCTCCGGGCGCGCCCGCCTTTGTCGGGTCTAGCCGCTATAGTGGGCGTCTGCTTCAGGTGATGCAAAGGAGTATGAAGGGGCCATCGCTCGAGTGGTTCATCGGAGTCATCCTGATGTTCGGAGTGTCCAGCAGTTGCGCACTTTTCCATCGACCAATCGGCCATATCCAGGTGAAAGCGGTTTCCTGGAAGCTGGTCAAGAAATACGCTGAACCGGGCGCTGGATTGGTGGGTCACAAGATAACAATCATCGACCCTTCGAACGGACAGGTCGTCGCGGAGAAATCAACCGACAATCTCGGATATGCCATTTTCGACGTGCCCGCTGGCAGCTATACGGTAACCGGTCTCGGCGGTGAGCCTCAGAATGTTGTCGTTTCGCCTGGTCAGACGGTAGGGTTTCAGTTGATCGTACATTAGTGCCATCTGAAGTGGACTCGGTTATTGCGACAGAGGTCGGGCGCGCCGCCTTGATAAACGCCACTCTCTGCGACTGTCCCTGCGCGCAGTCGTCTTGTCGGCGGCGTAGTTATCTGTCTTACTCTATCCTGCAAAGCTCATTGTAGTCTCGCTGGTCGGCAGCAAAGAACCCGGCGCCGCCGCAGGCGTGGCTGTCCCTGTTGATGCCACTTGAAGCCCATATTAAAGCGGTCTCCGCGTTCGTTGCGGCAGGCTGGCATTTGGGAGCCGATTTCCCGCTCAGCAAAGCCAACTGAACCCAAATTGGATAAGTGCTGGATCTCGTGCTGTGTAGGCTCCAGAAATAAAGCCTGACGGTTAACGATATTCATTTCCCGTCGTTTTCTCGGCGCCTGAAAAGCGCAAAAGCAGGGAATTTACCAATGCTTTAGCCAAAAAAGCGACTCGTTCAGGTGAATATGGGGCAAGACGATTCACTAGAACTGCAAGTAACAAAGAAATATAAGAAGCCGCGTTCCGTACCGAACGCAGCGATGTCCTTTACGGTACCTGAATGGCCGTCAACATCGATTGCAATATGAAGTTGGTCTTTCCCCCTGCAGGTATCCCACGGATGAGCTAGTGTCTGCCGGGAAGGAAGGCGGGCATGAAACACGCGCGGTTTAGCGAAGAGCAGATCAT
>Ga0306920_100007739_pt1 | contig 14178 bp, 11 predicted proteins | sample flu12Cox44000170_FD_204666 | JGI IMG/M metagenome (GOLD analysis project Ga0306920, IMG submission 204666) | Lab enrichment of tropical soil microbial communities from Luquillo Experimental Forest, Puerto Rico - flux4day.12C.oxic.44.000.170 (v2)... | ecosystem: Environmental > Terrestrial >...
GCGCTACTGGCCGCGTGCAGCTCAAGCAGCAGTTCGAGCTCGAGCGCCGCCAGCTCGAGCACCAGCGCCGTGCCGAGCAGCGGCAGCACGGCCGGCTCGGGCCTCACCGCGGCGCAGAAGATGGTCACGCAGCTCGAGTCCACGACCTCGGCGTACCCGGTGCCGACGGCCAGCATCTCCGGCGTCTCCAAGCTCCAGGGCCGGACCGTTTACTACGTTCCGCTTGACGCGCACATCCCCGGCTTCGTCGTCACCGCGGCGACCATGAAGGTGGCGCTCGCCAAGGCCGGGCTGAAGTTCCAGGAGTGCGACGGTCAGGGCAACCCGACCGCGATCGCCGCGTGCGTCAGCCAGGCCCAGGGCGCCGGGGCCGCGGGCATCGTCCTGGACGCCATCCCGTACGGGATGGTGCAGAACGCGCTCGACTCCGCCAAGTCCAAGGGCGTGCCGATCATCATCGCCGACCAGTACCCGCCGACCGGAACCACGAATACCCAGCAGGTCGCGTACGTGCCCGGCGTGGTCAACCAGCCCACCCAGGTCGCGTGGTGGCTGATCGCCGCATCGGGCGGCAAGGCCAGCGCGATCATCGGCGAGGAAGAGGACTCTCCGTCCTCCGTCGCCTACGTGCAGAACGCGCTGCCCATCTTCAAGCAGTACTGCCCCGACTGCCACGTCGTGGTTAAGCCGATCACGGCGTCGATGTCCGACCAGCAGATCACCGCGTCGGTGACGTCCAACGTGCAGACCGACCCGACCGCCCAGTACTACTACACCGAGTTCGAGGACAGCCTGCAGGACACGGTGTCCGGCATCCAGGCGTCCGGCAAGGGGTCCAGCGTCGGGATCGCGGTCGCGGGCGGCTCGGTCAACGGCCTGGGCCTGCTCAAGAGCGGTCAGATGGTGAAGGCCGTCGTCGCCGTCGACCAGGCTTACGCCGGCTGGGCCCTCACCGACGAGATCCTGCGCATGGCGGCCAAGTCCGCCCCGGTCACCGAGACGTTCCCCTCCCGGCTGTTCGACTCGCAGAACATCGGCTCCATCCAGGTAACATCGGCGGCTCAGGCTTCAGGCGCCTGGTTCGGTGACGACTCGTACCAGGCCGCGTTCGCGAAGCTCTGGGGCGTCGGGTAAGGAAGGTCCACAAGCGTGACCATCTCGCAAGCTGACGGAGCGGGCACGTCGCGGCACCGGCTGGAAGTCGCTCATCTGTCGAAGACCTTCGGGCCAGCGCGGGTGCTGCGTGACGTCCAGCTGAGCGTCGCCCCAGGAGAGCTGCACGGCCTGGTGGGGCAGAACGGGTGCGGGAAATCCACACTCGTCAAGATCCTCACCGGCGTGTACACGCCCGATCCAGGCGGTTCCATCACGGTGGACGGCAGGCGCCTGCGGACGCCCGTTCAGCCGGCGGAACAGCGCGAGGTGGGAGTGTCGGTCGTCCACCAGAACCTCGGTCTGGTGGACGACCACACCGTCTGGGAGAACGTCCGGCTGGGGCGGTACCAGGCGCGCGGCCCATTCCGCAAGATCAACAGCCGCGCCGAGCGGGAAGCGGTGGCGGCGGTGCTGGCCCGGCTGGGCCGGGCCATCGACGTGAACGTGCCAGCCGGGACCCTCACGGCGGAAGACCGTGCGACGATCGCGATCGCCCGGGCGATACAGGATCACCGCCCGGGCGGCGGGCTCATCATCTTCGACGAGTCCACCCGGGCGCTCGGGAAATCGGCCCGGGGCCGGTTCTTCGAGCTCGTGCGGTCGCTCACCGACGGCGGCGCGTCCGTCCTGCTGATCTCGCACCAGCTGGAGGAGATCGTCCAGGCGACCGACCGGGTCACGGTGCTGCGTGACGGGCAGGTCGTGGAGACCGGGATCCCGACCCGGGACACCGACGAGGCAGGTCTGACCCGGCTGATGCTCGGGCGTCACCTGGTCACCCACAGCCGGGTGGACAGCCACGCGCAAGACGATGCCGCCGCTACGGTACGCGGTCTGTCCGTCGGACAGGTGCGCGGGCTGGACCTCACCGTCAGGCGCGGCGAGATCGTCGGTCTCACCGGTCTGATGGGATGCGGCTACGAGGAGGTGGCCGAGGCGCTCGGCGGCGCCAGGCGCGCCGGGTCGGGGGAGCTGGCCGTGGGCGCCCGGACCCTCTCACTCAGCGGCCGCCGTGCCTCCACCGAGCATTTCGTCCGGGCGGGCGTCGGGTACGTGCCGGAGCGCCGGCTCGACGAGGGGCTCGCGGCGGAGATGACACTGGCCGAGAACATGACATTGCCCCGGATCCGCAGCAAGGGCAGCCGGCTGCGTACCGGCAGCGCATGGCAGGCCGAGGAGGCCGCGACCATGATCGCCAAGCTGGATATCAAGCCACCGAACCCCGACGCCCCCGTCGGCACGCTCAGCGGCGGCAACCAGCAGAAGGTCGTGCTGGCGAAGTGGCTGGCAGGCAGGCCGAACCTGCTGGTGCTTCGCGAACCCACCCAGGCGGTCGACGTGGGCGCCAGGCACGACATCATCGACGCCATCAGGGAAGCGGCCAAAGACGGCTGCGGCGTCCTCATCGCCTCGATCGACGCCGCGGACCTGGCGGTGCTCTGCGACCGGGTGCTCGTCTTCCGCAACGGCGAGGTGACCTCCGAGCTGAGCGGAGAGCTCGACCAGGACAACATCATCCATGCCACGTTCGGCGTGCCACAAGAAAAGAGGTGGGTCGGTTGATGGACGCCGCCCGGCAGGAACAGCGCGACGTGCCGTCCGCACCGTCGCCCGCCAAGCCGGGGCCGGGTTTCGACGTCCGGCACGTCGCGTCACGATACGCGGTGATCGGCGTCTGGGCCATCATGATCCTCGTCTACGCGCTGGCCGAGCCCGGCGTGTTCATGACCCGGTCGAACTTCATCTCGATCTTCACCGGTCAGTACGCCTTGGTCTTCATGACCATGGCGCTGCTGTGCACGATCATCGTGGGCGAGTTCGTCGACCTGTCGGTTCCCTCGGTGTTCGGGATCGCGGCCACGATCTTGCCGGTGCTCGTCACCAACCATCACTGGGGAGTGTGGCCCGCCGCGATCGTGGCCGTCATCGGCGCGATCGCGTGCGGCGCGGTCAACGGCCTGCTGGTGGTCGTGCTCGGCGTGAACACAATCGTTGTGACACTGGGCATGGGCACGCTGCTGACCGGCCTTGCCCTGTGGATGTCCAACCTTAACGTCGTGGTCCTCCAGCCCAGCAGCTTCGAGAAGATCGGCACCTTCACGATCGGCGGACTCTACATCTCGTTCTATTACGGCATAATCCTCGTCCTCGGATTCGCCTACGTTCTCGCGTACACCCCGCTCGGGCGTCACATGCGGTTCGTCGGCGCCAGCCGCGAGGTCAGCCGCCTGTCCGGGGTGCGGGTGAACCGGATCCGCTTCGGCTCATATGTCGCCGCCGCCGCCATCAGCGGCATCGGGGCCGTCATCACCGTCGCGACCCTGGGCAGCTACAACGCGGAGTCCTCCAACTCGTATCTGCTGCCGGTCTTCGCCGCGGTCTTCCTCGGCACCGCGATCATCCAGCCAGGCCGGTTCAACCCGATCGGCACCTGGATCGCCGTCTACTTCCTGTATACGGGGATTCTCGGGCTCGAGGACCTGGGCCTCCAGCAATGGGTGTCCGACGTGTTCTACGGCGGCGTCCTCGTCGTCGCGGTCACGATCTCCACGTTGCTGCGGCGCCACCGAAGTTCCTAGGGCAGCAAGAGCAGCTTGCCGGTAGTACGCCGAGCTTCCAGGTCGGCCTGGGCCTGGGCCGCGCTGGCCAGCGGGTAGGTGCCGCCGATGCGCACGTCGAGCTCGCCCTTGGCGATCCACTCGAACAGGTCTCCCGCACGCCACAGCAGCTCCCCGCGATCAGCGCTGTAGTGCACGAGCGTGGGCCGCGTGAGAAACAGCGAGCCGCTGATCAGCCGCTGCGGGTCGAACGGCGGCACCTGCCCGCTCGATGCGCCGTAGAGCACCAGCGTGCCGCGGATCTTCAGGGCAGCGAGCGAGTTCTCGAACGTAGCCTTGCCCACGCTGTCATAGACCACGTCGGCGCCGCGCTCGCCGGTCAGGCGCCGGACGGCGTCAGTGAACGCGCCGTATTCGACAACATGGTCCGCGCCGGCGTTCGTAGCTAGCTCGGCCTTCGCCTGGGTGGACGTGGTGGCTACGACGACGCCGCCGCGGCGCTTGACCATCTGGGTGAGGAGCAGGCCGACGCCCCCGGCCGCCGCATGTATGACCGCGACGTTGCCTTCCTGGATGGGGAACGTGCTGTTCGACAGGTAGTGCGCGGTCATCCCCTGCAGCAGGACGGCCGCGGCGACCTTGAGGTCGATGTGCGGCGGCACCGGCACCGCCCGGCCGGCCGGGACGATCGCCTGCTCCGCGTAGCTGCCCGGCACGCCGGACCAGGCGACGTGGTCGCCGACCGCGAAGTCGGTGACGCCCTCGCCGACGGCGGTGACCGCACCGGCGCCTTCCGCGCCTATGGCGAACGGCGGGTCCTGCCGGTACGAGCCAATTCCCTCCCGCTGGTAGACATCCATGAAGTTGACCCCGGCCGCCGCTATCTGGACCACCAGCTGGCCCGGGCCGGCGGCGGGAGCGGGGCGTTCCGTCACGGCGAGCACCTCGGGGCCGCCGTGCCTGGTCACCATGACAGCGCGCATCACATCACGTCCTCTCCGTTTCGTGCGATCACTGTTATCACGCCCGGACCCGCGTTGCCGAGGCCGAAGGCTAATGTTTCACGACCGCCATGGACTGTGCCGTGCTGCTACCGCACTGTTGAGCCGGGAGGTGGGCCATGTCTTCAGAGCGCCTGGGCGGCCTGCGCGTAGCGGTCGCCGGCGGCGGCGTGGGCGGTCCCGCCGCGGCTCTCCTGCTGGCCCGAGCCGGCGGGCCGCCGCCCGCGTGCCAGGGAAGGGGCTCGCCCCGGCCGACCTGCGGATCCGGTCGGTCATGCAGGAGGACCCCGGCCGCGTCTACGAGACCGTGCTCGACCTGTGCAGGAGGTAGGCCGGAGCGCATACTCAGCTCATGAGCCTTGCTGGCGAGATGGCCCGCGCGGCGGACTCCTGGCTCGCGTCCCTAGCCGATGACCAGCGGGAAGACGCGCAGCATCCAGGCCCTGGCCGCGACGACGCGGAACGCACCACGTGGTTTTACACGCCCACTGATCACGGCGGCCTGCCGCTGGGCCAGCAGCGTCCGCGGCAGCAGGGCCTTGCCATGCAGTTGCTCGCCACCGGGCTTTCTGTCGAAGGCTACGCCGTGGTAGCGACCGTGATGGGGCTGGAAAACGTCCTGGACCGCGTGGAACAGTGGACCCGCGACTGGGGGCGGGAGCGCGGGCGGGATCCCGGGCTTTACTACTTCCGGGTCTTCGGATCCCCGGGCGATAACGCGTGGGGATGGCGCTGCGGCGGCCACCACGTCTCGGTGAACTACACGATCGTGGACGGGCGCGTGGCGTCCTGCACGCCCTGTTTCATCGGGGCTCATCCAGCGAAAACGACGCTGCTCGCCAACGGGACGCTCATGCCGCTCGGCGACATCGAGCCAATCGCGCGCGAACTGGCGCGCGAACTCGAGGAGCGTGGCGAAGGAGCCGCCCTGCTGCACCCATCGGCGATATCGGACATCGTCAGCGGCAACCGGGCGCGGGTACGAGACGGCGATGAGATGATCCACATGCAGGACCTGTGGCGGGGCAGGTTCGCGGAGGGCCGGCTCGTGTCCCTGCTGGACCAGAATGACACCGACGCCGAGGCGGCGAGCGGTTACGGACCTGAAGACCATCGGACACTCGCGCTGACGGCGCGGCCGAAGGGCATCCGGGGCGGCGCGCTGAGGGCAGGCGAACAGCCGCGGCTCCTTGAGCTCATAGCGGGCTACCTGGGGCGTTTCCCGGAGGAGATCGCGGACCCGTGGCTTGCCCGGTACCGCGCCGACGGTGGCCTAGACGACCTGTATTTCGCCTACGCGGGCGAACGCGTCAGTCACGGGCCGGTCTACTACCGGCTCCAGGACGAGCGGCTGCTCGTCGAGTACGACAACACGCAGTACAACGCTAATCACGCCCACTCGGTCGTCCGCGACCTGACAGCCGACTTCGGCGCCGACGCGCTCGCCGAGCACCGGCAGCTTTTCCACGGCGGCGTCTGAGCGCGCGCGAAATTAGCCGCCCAAGGTTTTCCTTGGATCGTCAACAACCCCGGATCGTTGACAATCGTCCGGCTCTCGTCGCAGGTCATAAGGCCACGATACGGTCACGACGCCGCGCGATTCCCGAAGGCTAAGGCTTCACCCGCGGCGTTTTATTGCGGCGTATAACACAAGCGTTCACGCGAAATTGCGGGACGTAAGTGGATGGAGGCCTTGGCAATGAAGCTTACAAGGACCCGGTGGCTGGCGGCCTGCGGGGCCGTCGCCGCCGCATCGATAGCCGCCGCCGGATGCTCGTCGAGCAGCTCCAGCAGTGGATCGGCGGGCACTTCCGGATCATCAGCAGGATCGGGAGGCAACTACGCCGTCACGGCCGGCGTGCTGCACGCCTTCACGGGACAGAACGCCTTCTTCGGCCTGAACGCGCAGACTGCCTGTAAGGCGGCGGCGGCTCAGGTCAACGCCGCGGGCGGCATCATGGGCCACTCGCTGACCTGCACCGCCTTCGACACCAAGGGCGACCCGGCCGACGCGGTGCCGGTGACCAACCGGATGCTGGTTGCGGCGTCGCACCTGGAGATGGTCGTCGGGCCCGACGGCGGTGACATCCCGTCGGTGCTCCCGCTGCTCGAGCAGGCGAAGGCGCCAGAGATGAACACGGTCGGCGACCCGCGGTATGACACCCAGACGTCGCAGTACTTCTGGCGCCTCACCCCGAGCGACAGCACCCAGGCGCCCGCCCTCGCCTACGCCGCCTACCACCTGGGGTATACCAAGATCGCGGAGGTCTTCACCAGCGACCTGTCGTCGCAGACGACGACGGCTCCGTTCCAGGCGAGCTACGCCAAGCTGGGCGGAACGATCGTCAAGCAGCTGACGGTAGCCCCGGACCAGGCCTCGTACCAGACCGAGGTGGCGGCCGCGCTGGCCGCTCATCCGCAGGCCATCGTCGGCGAGATGGACGCCCGCACCTCCGCGACCTTCCTCACCGAGCTCCGGCAGCAGCACGGGTCCCTCATCCCGTTCGTGGTGACGCAGCGCGCCCTCCAAGGCGACTGGGCCGCCGCGGTCGTGCCCGCGATCGGCGGGGCGGCCGTGAGCAAGTACGTCACGACGGTCGCGCCGGCGCTGCAGGCGACGGGCGCCGCATTCAGCGCCTTCCAGAGCGCGATGGGCGCCGTCAAAGCCAACCCGTTCCAGAAGAAGAACCCCTTCGTCGCGGCAGGCTACGACGGCGTGATCGCGTTCGCGCTTGCCATGGACGCGGCCAAGTCCACAGACGGGTCGGTGTTCGTCAGCTACATCCCCAAGGTCACCACGGCGGGCGGCGGCGCCACGGTAGTGAACACCTACGCGCAGGGCGTCGCGGCTCTCAAGGCCGGCAAGACGATCCAGTACGTCGGCGCCGCCGGGGCGATGGTCTTCAACCAGTACAACACCGCCGACAGGCCCTACGCCGAGTGGACCTACAACGCCACCGCCCACAGCTGGGTGATGGGCGAGCAGTTGCCGCAGAACGCGGGGCAGTAGTGAGCCAGGTCGTCCTTAGCCTCGGCTTCGGATTGGTGACCGCGTCTATCCTCGCGATAGGCGCGGTCGGCTTCACCATCCAGTTCGGCGTCACCAACCTGTTCAACCTCGCGTACGGCGAGATCATGACCGTGGCCGCCTTCGCGGCCTACCTTGCCCGCACCACGCTGCACTGGGACATGTGGCTGGCGATGGCGGTCGGCGGCCTGTGCGGCATGCTGGTGTCCCTGGCGATGAGCCGCTGTGTCTTCATGCCGTTCCTGCAGCGTGGCACTTCGCAGTTCGCCATGGTCATGGTGACCGTCGCGGTGTCGTTCATTCTCAAGAACGTGCTGCAGATCTGGAGCGGGGCGAACTTCTACAGCTACCAGCTTCCCCCGGAGCCGTCCATCCGCTTCCTCGGCATGGTCTTCGACGCCAGGGAACTCGCGATCATCGGGCTGGCCGTTGCCAGCCTGCTGGGGCTGCACCTGCTGTTCCAGTACACACGCCTCGGCAAGGCGATGCGGGCCACCTCCGACGATGCCGGGCTGGCGCGCAGTGTCGGCATCCCGACATCCCGGATCGTAAGCGCCGCGTGGCTGCTGTCCGGCCTGCTCGCCGGTATCGCCGGCGTCGCCCTGGCGATGGACCTGGGCACGTTCGACTCCAACACCGGCGGCAGCTTCCTGCTGCTCATCGTGGCGGCGGCGGTCTTCGGAAGCGTCGGTGAGCCCTACGGCGCCGTGCTCGGCGCCCTCGTCATCGGGATCGCGAGCGAACTTGCGGCGATCATCAGCCCAACCCTCAAGGACGTCGTGGCCTTCGCAATCCTGGTGCTGGTCCTCCTGTTCCGCCCCGAAGGCCTGCGATCCGGCCGCGTCCAGCTTCGCGGAGAAGTGACGGCGTGAGCGCCGCTCTGCAGAGCTATGTCGCGACGCTGCTGATCTATCTCGGCGTCAACTCGATCGCCTGCTGGGGGCTGAACCTGCAGTTCGGTGTCAGTGGCGTGATGAACTTCGCGTTCATCCTGTTCCAGGCGATGGGCGCGTACATCACCGCCGTGCTGACGCTGCCGAAGGCCACAGCGGGGTCGGCGGAGACCTACATCCTCGGCTGGCACCTGCCCTGGCCGCTGCCGCTGGTCGGGGCCGGCGTCGCGGGCGCCGTGCTCGCGCTGGCCGTCGGCTCGTTCGCGCTCCGGCCGCGGCGCCGGGACTTCCAGGCCACCGTCATGCTGGTCGTCTCCATCATCGCCTCTACCCTGGTGGTCTCCGAACAGGGCTGGTTCAACGGCAACCAGGGCCTGTTCGGCATCCCCCAGCCGTTCGCCGGCTCGCTGAGCCTGCTCCCGGCCGGCTACGACTGGTTCTTCGTCGCGCTCACGGCCGGCGTGGCGCTCCTGGTCCTGTTCGCCACCGACCGGTTCACCAGTTCGCCCTGGGGCCGGCGGCTGCGGGCGATGCGGGAGAACGCCGACGCGGCCGAGTCCCTCGGCACCAACGTCCGCGCGGAAAGCCTGAAGGTCTACGTGGCAGGCGGTGCGATCGCCGCGATCAGCGGCGGGGTCCTCGTCGAATTCATCACCAGCTGGGACCCGTCGGGCTGGGGGACGGGTGAGACGTTCATCTTCTTCGTGGCGATCATCGTTGGCGGCCTGGGGAACAACTTCGGCGCTTTTCTCGGTGCGTTCCTCGTGCTCGGCGTATTCCTGGAGCTGCCCACTTACCTGCCGCAGCTGTCCAACTCCAACGTCGAGGAGTCGCTGCAGTCGGCCGCGATCGGAGTGCTCATCCTGGCGTTCCTGTGGTGGCGGCCGCAGGGCATCATCCCCGAGCGCAGGCGCAAGCTCTCCCGGCTCGTCCCGGCGGCGGCGCGCGAACCTGCGGCCGTGGAGTCAGCCGCGTCCGTTCGGGAAGAAAAGCGTGAGCCAACGACGGCCGTCACGCGTGAGCCGGCGCAGGCGGCCACCGCGCGATCGGCTGAGCTGTCGGTGCGGGACCTGCACCGCGAGTTCGGCGGTGTGCATGCGGTGGACGGGCTGTCCTTCGAGCTGGTCCCCGGTCAGGCAACCGGCTTGATCGGTCCGAACGGAGCGGGCAAGTCCACCGCGCTCAAGCTGATCGCCGGGGCCATGCCGCCGAGCGGTGGGCACGTGCTGGTCGACGGGGTGGACGTGGCCGGCTGGCCGGCCCACAAGGTGTCCCGCCTCGGCGTCATCCGCACCTTCCAGCACACCAGCGAGTTCGGGCGGCTGACCGTGCTGGAGAACCTGCTGACCGCGGCACCGGGGCAGCCGGGTGACAGCATCGGCGGAGCGCTCCTCGGCCGGCGGCACGCCCGGCCCCGGCAGCTGGAGCTGCTGGAGCAGGCCTGGGCCCTGCTCGCGGACTTCCAGCTGACAGCGCACGCGGACACCTACGCCGGGCAGCTCAGCGGCGGGCAGCGGCGGCTGGTGGAGATCATGCGGGCGCTGATGGCGCGGCCGCGGATCCTGCTGCTCGATGAGCCGATGGCCGGGGTCAACCCGACGCTGCGGCTGACCATCGAGGAGCACCTAAGGCGGCTTCGGGACAGCGGCCTGACCATGCTGATGGTGGAGCACGAACTCGGCTCGGTGGAGCGAGTCTGCGACTGCGTGATCGTCATGGCCCAGGGAAAGCTGCTGGCCACAGGGACGATGGCGGAGCTCCGCAGGAACGAGGAGGTTGTCAGTGCGTATCTCGCTGGGTAAGCGCTCGCCGGGGCATGAGCCAGCGGACGCCGCGGCGCCCGCGCTCACCGTGGCCGGGCTGGCCGCCGGGTACGGCGACACGCCCACGATCATGGATGTCGACCTGACGGTGCATCGCGGCGAGATCGTCACGGTCCTGGGCCCCAACGGGGCTGGCAAGAGCACCCTGCTGAAGGCCGTCCTCGGGGTGCTCCGTCCCATGTCCGGCTCGGTCCGCCTCGGTGAGCGGGACCTGACCGCACTGCGCAGCGACCAGATCTGCCGGCTGTCGGTCGGTTACGTGCCGCAGGTGCGCGACACGTTCCCGCGGCTCACCGTGCTCGAGAACATCGAGATGGGCGGTTACACACTGCCCAGGTCCAAGGTCAAGGCGCGGGTCGAAGAGGTGATGGAGCTCTACCCGCACCTGCGCAAGATAGCCTCGCGGCAGGGCGGCCATCTCAGCGGCGGCGAGCGCAAGATGCTGGCGATCGCCCGCGCGATGATGATCAAGCCGGCGCTGCTGGTGCTCGACGAGCCCACGGCGGGGCTAGCGCCGAAACCCGCGGACGAGCTGCTCACCAAGCACATCGCGGCGCTGACCGGCACTGGCGTGTCGCTGCTGATGGTGGAGCAGCGGGCCCGTGAAGCGATGGCCATCTCGCACCGCGCCTATGTCATGGCCGCGGGCCGCGTCGTGCTGACCGACCGGGCGGACGTCTTGCTCGCCCGGCCCGACATCGGGGATGTGTTCCTCGGCCGATCCGCGCTGGAGACCCCCAGGCCGCCAGGGCCGGAAACATAGCTATTCGGGCGGCAGGTCCACGAACGTGGCCGCCCAGGTGAAGTGCATGTCGTGTGTCCGGGGCGAGAGCACCTTGGCGTAGAGCTCGTCCCGGTCGACGTCCTTAGCGACCGGGGAAAGCGGCCGCCCGTGCGACAGCGCGGTGACCAGCTGCCCGGCGTGCTCCTCGGCGAGGATCGCGCGGAACACCGCCTCCTGCAGCGTCCGCCCCACGATCACCGCGCCGTGCCAGCGCAGCAGCGCGATCGCCTCGTCGCCGAGCAGCCCGATCAGCCGCTGCGCCGCCGCCCGGTCCCGGACGAGGTCCGGCTCCTCCCACACGGGCATGTCCGAAGGCCAGAAGCTCGCGTGCATCATGAGCAGCTCCGAAGGCACCGAGGCCATCGCCGCCAGCGCCACCAGAGAAGGCGAGTGCACGTGGATGAGCGACTTGATGTGCGGCTTGAGCCGGTGCACCTCGGAGTGCATGTACAGCTCGAGTGGCAGCCCCGGCTCGAACTCATGGTCCAGGTCCAGTTCGATCACGTCCGCCGGGCGGCACCGGTCCTTGCGGGCGCCGGCGCCCGGGCAGACGAGGTACCGCCGCGGGTCATCGGTGAGCACGCTCACGTGGCCGAACATCCCGACCAGCTGATGACGCGCCAGAATTCGAGTCGCGGTGGCCAGCTCCGCGCGCAGGTCTGCCTCAGGCATGGCGAAATCAGATCTCGTTTCCCCAGTAGTAGCGCGCCGTTGTCTCGACGAGACGGAGCTTGGCGTGCTGTTCTTCCGCGCTCATCGCGGGGCTGTCCACCGACTGGGCGAAGCCGCCGTTGGTGGCGACGGCCACGTCCGATTCCCCGCGCTGCTCCAGCACGGGGTCGAGACGCTCCAGCAGCTCATCCACCGTCTCCAGCGCGCTCGCCGACACGTCGATGACGCCGAGGCTGACCACCAGGCCCGGCTTGACCAGTTCGAGCGGCAGCCGGGCGGCCGGATCGGCCGGGTAGTCGACGCACACCCGCTGGAACGGGGTCTCGTCCAGCAGTCCCTCCAGAGCGCCGGCGTCGTAACCGGCAGAAGTCCCCGGCAGCGGGCCCGCGTCGGTCAGGTCGAGCCCGACCCGGAACTCCGCCGGCACAGCAAGGCCAAAAACCGCAGCCAAGTCGGCCTCGGTCATAGCGGCGAGCACCGTGTCCGCGTCGATCCCGGCGGCTGCGATCGCCGCCCGCCCGGCCACCGTCAGCAGCGGGACGTACAGCGGGTTGCCCAGCGCCACGTACGTTACCTTGTCCGCCGCGAGCGCCTCGATCTCGGACCGCAGGATGGCCGCCAGCTCCGCGCCGCGGGCCCGCACCGCGTCGATATCGCCGGCACCTGCCAAAGACGAGCCGGCCGCCGCCAGGTACCCGGGAGAGGGCAGGGCGACGAACACCGGCCGGTCGACGGTGGCCAGCACCGGCGCGACCTCGGCCGCGGCCAAGCGCCCGGCCGCGGCCGGCGAAGAACCAAGAACCCGCCGCCGCGCCAACGGGATCCCTGCCAGGTCCGCGAGCGGCGTCGCGCCCGAAACAGGCGCGAAGCCGGACACATGGTCGTAGACCACGGACTCGAAGTGCGTGCGCCGGAACTGGCCGTCTCCGCACGCCGACAGCGTCAGGCGGCGCTGCGCGTGCGCGGCCGCGACCGCGGCCTCCTCCTCGGCAGCGGCGAGAACAGCGGGATCCCCGCTGGCACGCGCGGCGAGCAGCTCAGGCGGCCGGACCAGGCTCCCGTGGTGGTCGATGTGATATCCGAAGTCGTCAGCCATGATTGCCTCCGTCGCAAACGTCGCACGAGGTACCGCGTCAGTGCCGGCGGGCGCCAGCCCACTCGGGGAAGTCCAGCTCGAATCCGGCCGCTCGCAGCACGTCCTCGCAGATCTTCTGGTCCTCGTCCGGGCTGCCGCCGGAGATGCCGAGGCCGCCCACGATGATCCCGTCGCGTTTGAGCGTGTAGCCGCCCTTGGTGGCGACGATGGGGTGCTGGCCCATCCGCCCGACCTGCGTGAAGAACACCGGGTCGGAGTTCCGCCAGTTCTCCAGCATCGCGGTGGGGCGCTGCATGACGGCGGCCGAGTAAGCCTTAGACAGGGCGATGCTCGGCGTCATCGGCCGGGCGCCGTCCATGCGCTCCACCAGCACGACGAAGCCGCCGTAGTCGACGACCGCGATGCTCAGCGCCTTGCCGAGTTCCAGCGCGTGCGCCCGGGCGCTGTCGGCGAGGATCCTTGCGTCGGCGAAGGGCAGCGTCATCGTTTCTCCTGGGCAGGGGTCATGGGGAGCAGGCGCGGCCAGCCTACGGCGCGGCGCGAAGCCGGATCAATGCGCCGGTCACGCACCGGCCGAACTCTAATCATTCGCGCCCCACGTGGCCCGCGCCACGTCGGCGACCAGCCTGAGCTTCGCGAACTCCGCCTCGGGCGAAAGCAGGTTGCCGCCGTCCGCGATGGACGCGAACCCGCACTGCGGGCTGAGCGCCAGGTGGTCGAGCCCGGTGAACTTGGCGGCATCGTCGATCCGCCGCCGCAGCGAATCCGGCGACTCGAGCACGGGGGTCTTCGAGCTCACCAGCCCGAGCACCGTTGTCGCGCCGGCCGGCATGAACCGCAGCGGCTCGAACCCGCCCGCCCGGTCGTCGTCGTACTCGAGGAGGAACCGGTCGACGGGAAGGGTCGCGAACATCCGCTCGGCGATCGGCTCGTAGTCGCCCTCGCCCATCCACATGCTCGCCTGGTTGCCCCGGCAGACATGCATGCCGATCGTCACCCCGGCGGGCCGCGCCACTCCCGAAACGGCGGCGATGTCCGTGCCGAGCATCCGCTCGAAGCCGCCGGGGTCGGCGCCGGAGTGCCCGCCGAGGAACGCGCCGTACCCGGGGTTGTCGAGTTGCACGTACCGGACGCCCTCGGCGATCAGGGCCTCGATCTCCGCCTTGGT
>Ga0306920_100007740_pt1 | contig 14178 bp, 13 predicted proteins | sample flu12Cox44000170_FD_204666 | JGI IMG/M metagenome (GOLD analysis project Ga0306920, IMG submission 204666) | Lab enrichment of tropical soil microbial communities from Luquillo Experimental Forest, Puerto Rico - flux4day.12C.oxic.44.000.170 (v2)... | ecosystem: Environmental > Terrestrial >...
CTAGAGCTGGGACGAACCGACCCTCATATTCGATTATGACGAAAAATTGAGCGCGGACTTAACCTCACCAGTCTTCCCCTCCACTCGGTGGATTGAGCGGACCCTGACCCGCCTGAGCTCTCAGAACGTGACCGTGCTACACCGCACGGTTGGCGGATCTCGTGGCCGGGTCAGTGTCGGAGCCAAATCCGCAATAGGCGCGTCTCAATTCTCTATGCGGCGGAACAAATTTGACTTCCATTGTCTGAGGATTCCAAAGCCCAGACACCGTTTTATGGCTTGACGTCGGGCGACAGAGAGAGTGCCATTTTTATGTACTTGCAGTCGGTCATGGCCTTGGTGTGCTCGGCATCCATATCCCTGTCGATATTACTGGTGAGTGCATCTTCTGCGGGCTCTCAGACCTCGCGGAATGAGGACACGGGTTCACCTGCGCTAGACCCGGAGCGGGTTACGACAATTCCGACGAACGCTCCGCTCGCGGGCTTGAAATCCTCGGATCATCGCGCCGTCGTGCGGGAGGGGGTGAGCACGGCCGGCGATGCGCCCGCTCTCACCTTCAAACTCTTCCCACGAGCGTGCGCGGCTGCCGATGGTTATGTCGAAATCGCGCTTGCCGACGGCGGCTGCGCGCACGCGGTGATCCCATCTTCCGGGCTCGACCCGCGCGAAGAGGGCGCCAAGTTCGACGGTGCAGCGGACGACACCGCCGCCCTGCAACGCGCCTTCACCTATGTCGCCAAGCATTCCGCAAAGCTAAACATGCCGCCAGGCCGTTCGCTTTTTTCATCGATGCTGTCAATCGCGTCCGGATATAATGATTTTGCCATTACCGGGGCGGGCCACGGGTCGGTGCTGCAATATGTCGGAAACGCCACGGCAACCGATCTGATCGAGATTGGGACCCCGGGCGGCAGCGGAGCGACTAAGGGCGTCACGCTTACTGGCTTTCGCATTACCAGTACAACCCAGATGACGGCTGGTGCGGCACTGCATTTGTGGCATGTTGTGACCTCGCGCATTGATCCCGTTATCGATGGGCAGCCCGGGAATGGAAAGTTCTACAACGGCATTTGGTTTGACGAATGCGACATTATCGATGTGCCTTATGTTCAAATGGCGGGGGCCTCGAATGATGTCGTGCTGCTCAATGGTTCGCGGCAGTCAGAACCCTGGTGGCCGAATTTCGTCGATGAGATCCGATTTGGCCGCGGGAAAATTTCCCCAACGGATTCGCAAACGGGCGCTAATACTTTTCCAGTCAACGGCGTTCATGTCGCCGGTGGCGTTGGCGGCCTGTCATTCGACTCGGTCGACATTATCGGCAATCAGCACAATGTTACGATCGACCAGGCAGCCACGAAAACCGGCAATCAGACGGTTACCTTTGGAGCCGGTACTTACCTCGACATTTCGCAGCACGATGACGTTGTCATTGACGACAACAGCCCTCCAATACAGTGGCAGGGTGGCACCAAACTGATCGACTTTGGCGGTTGGATAGCGAGCGGCGGACAATGGGGCCATAAGGATCCGGCGGCCAATTGCGTCAATATCGTGTCGTTTACCGGCGGCAAAGTGCTGTTCCACGGCAATGTTGTCGCGGCATGTATGAATGATGGTATCTACGATCAGGATCCCACAACAATGGTACAGGTATCGTCGTCGGAGAATTTTTACAACAACCGTGGATACGATATCGCGAGCTCGAGCGTGAAGCCGCAGATAGCCGTTACCAACCCCCAGCTTGCGGGGAACGCTTTCGACGCCAATGCGCTGACCTCGACCTTGCCGATGTATACCGGCAAAATCGCGATGACAACACCAGCTGCCCTAGCGGTGGGTGGTTCGACGAATGGCATAACCTATTCTGTGCGACGGAGTTATTACCAGCTTCTTGGTCAATTGATGGTCGTCGATTTTGTCCTAAACCTTTCGAGTAAGGGGACAAACACCGGGGCGCTTGCACTCGTCGATCTGCCAATCGGAGAAGCGGCAAACGCGGCGCTTGGTGGGGGTGGCGCGCCTCGGTATTACACCGGGTGGAAATCGCTTTACGGAAGCCTTCTCTTATCCATGGACAGTCGCGGAACACCAGCCGCCAATATTTATCAATTAACCTCAGGCGGCGTAGCACAAACATTTAGTACCAACCTCACTGATCGGTCCACGCTGTGGGGCGAGTTGCAGTATTTTCGTTGATGGGGAAAGGCGGATCACGAAATCCGCTATTCGGTTCCGGGTTTATCGACCGCCTGAGACCTCGCGCCCATCCGGCGGTGTCGTTACTCCCGCGACCTTTATATGCGCGCTCTCGCGCTGCGTTACGAATACGGTGAGAAGAGCGTTCGCGAAGCCATCTTGCTCGAAATACCGCCATCTGGAGGAGAGCGTCGCAACCAAGGACGTCTCTGGCGGAAACGACGCCGATAAAATCCGCCTCCTTGCTCGCATTCCCGCGTGCGATCACCTCACCAAGACCCCCAATTTCGTATCTATCGGCGACACACATACTTGTGCCGTCAGGTCAGGAAATTCGTTGGTCAGTCTGGCCAAGAGGAGTTGTGCTGCTGCGGAATCGTCGCAGGAGGCGATGGAGCGCCATCCGCCGTAGGCCTGATGGCATAGCACGCTCAGCCTGACTCAGGCGCTCACACAACGCTGCGGTCTCGTTCCGCATCGCTTCCGCCGCTGTCGTACGCTCTCGTTCCGCCTGCGCCAGCGCGTCGCGCAGGACAGCGATTTCAACCTCCGTCGCTTTTACGGTTATCGCACGCTCCAGCTCGGTCCGTTCCGCCTGCGCCAACGCATCGCGCAATACAGCGATCTCGGCCTGCATCGTCTCTGTCGCGGCTGTGCGCTGCTGCTCAGCGTCCTCCGCCTGCACCAGCGTCTCCCAGAGCGTGATAATTTCGCTTTGCAGAGCAAGTCCCGCGCGGGCGGCCTCTCCCGCCTCTTGCTCGCCGCGCCGGAGGGCGGTCTCACGCGCTGCACTCTCGGCACGCGCCGCATCGAGCGCTGCGACAAGCTCGTCGACCCGGTGAGACAGGTCCGCAAGCGCTGCTTCGCGTTGGCTGACCACCGCCCTTAAGGACCCCACTTGCTGTTCGATCTCGGAATATTTGTCCGCGGTTTTGGCGACGGCCTCGAATTTCGCGATGAGCGGCAGCTGCAACTGCTGAAAGCCGAGAAACTGAGCGACGATGGAGCTGATTTGATCACGCACTCCGTCCTGATCGATGCGTCTAGCGAACTCGTACACAGTGCGGACCAACGGTTGGGCGGGTTCCCAATGATCGGAGCTGTCGTGTCGGGCAGTGGGATCGATGACGCCCGACAGTACCAGTGCGAGATCGGCTTCGCTCTGCTGCCACGGCAAATCGAGAAATTGCTGTAATTTCTCGGCGTTGACCGAGGGCCGGCTAAACCATTCTTCATATTCTATCGTGCAAAAATCGTAATTATTCGCGTATCGAAAGAAATCGATCATGTGGACGAGCCACCGGTATTCCCCGATCTCGGGATCGAGGCGGTCACGCGCACCCAGCGATCGTCCAATTTGTGCCGGATTGCGCAGGCACAGCACGATCTTTGGCGCCAGTTTGAGCTCGCCGAAGATCTGGTGCCAAACCGGCATCAGCCGCACCGTCCGCGGGTCCTTGAAGCCGAAATACCCCGCACCCATTCGCTCTTCGAGAAAAGCCACGATCTCGCGTCTGATCTCGGCCACCCGCGGGTCTGCCCACCACGCCACCGGCAGGGCGAAATCGTGAAAGCGTCCTGAATATTCCCGGTTGAAGAGGCGGAGAATCCGATCGTGAAACTCGACGATCTCCCAGCGCTCCCAATGACCCCGCGGGTTGTCCGGCGTCGGCGCCGGGTTCCCCGGACCCGGGATCTTGTCGGCCATATCGACCCCGAACGCACTCAGAATATGCGAGCACAACGACGTGCCGCTGCGATGCATACCCAAGACGAGAACGATCGGCCGGCGCTGCACCGCACTTGCAATCGCCGTGATCCGATCACCCCGCAGCTGGTCGGTGGAGAGCGGCTGCAGGCTCAGCATGTCGTCATTCATTCTAGATGGTTAACGGCCGATACGAGGGCATCTTCTAGCGCGGCTGCAACTGGCGAGCAACCGCCGCGCGGGCGGCAGAATAAGGTCGGATCGCGTGCTGCTTGCTTCGGGATGGAGAAAGAGGGAAGAGAGGCGACGGAGCTGACCAGAAAGTCGAACCAGATGCGTGCGCCCGTCCTCGCCTGCCTCGCCCTGCTCGCCGGTTGCATAATCGACAACGACCCGGTTCGCGTCGACAATTTCGCCGCCGACACGCCGGCGACCTTCACCTACGATGCGTGGACCAATACGGTGATGACGGCAAATGACGATGGCGCGGCCGAGCAGATCCGACGCGACTGGCTCGCAGAGGCGCTCACCGCCCATGGAATGTGCACCGCCGGCTATGTCGTCGAGACACGGCGGTTCGTACAACCTTGGGAAGGGCCGTTCGGCAACGGTGGCGACATTGTCTACACCGGGCGTTGCCTGTAACCCGCAGCTGGGGGACACCGGGCCGACCGCATCAGTCGCGCTCTGCGGTGCGCCAGCGCTCGAGCAGCGGCCCCGCAGTACCGTAAACCGGGTCGCCGGCGGGTAGCGGTACGCTGGCGATCTGCAGCGCGGCGCCGACGTGGTCGGTAGCACCGGGACGGCGCATATCGGGTTTCTGCCCATGCGGATAAGCGCCAACGACGAGGAGGTCCGGGCTCGCTCCCTCGTTTTTGTGGGCGACGCCGGCCGGGATCACGACGACATCGCCAGCACGCAGCTCCACGTTCAGCCCACCCTCGCCACCGAGCCTGACGTGGACCCGACCGGCGGCGATGCCGAGCACCTCGTGCGCACTGCTGTGATAGTGATGATGCGGATAGACGCCGTTCTTCCAGGCGCCCGTCCAGCCATTGCGGTCGAATAGCGCCACACAGCTCACCGCGGTATCGTCGCTGGTTTGGAACGCGCCGCGGTAGACGAGCACCAGCAGCCGAGGGTTGTTCGGCACTTGGCCGTCAGCGGCGAATTGGTAGTCCTCAACCTTTGGAGCTCCGGGTGTCGCAGCCATGCCGGAAGCCTCCCACTAATCAATGTCATCCGAGCTCATCTGAGACTTTAGTGGGTATATGCGCGAGAGCAAGAGCCTTTGTTAACGACGATGATGGGAGGACGCACTTGCCACAACAACGTTCTTCGGATATTGATGCGGCCGTCGCAAATCGTAATCTGTGATATTCCGAGTTAAGTTTTGGATTACACTTAGGCTGCCGGTCGATGGATTACCCGATCAGGACGGTATGCGTCATCGGTCTCGGCTATATCGGCTTGCCGACGGCGGCGACTTTGGCCAGCCGCGGCGTCGAGGTGATCGGCGTCGACATCAATCCGCGGGTGGTCGACGCGGTCAATGCGGGGCAGCCTTATTTTTCCGAGCCCGATCTCGACATGCTGCTGCGCGCCGCGACGACTTTGGGCAACCTGCGTGCCACCTCACGGCCGGAGCCCGCCGACGCGTTTGTGATCGCAGTTCCGACGCCATTCAACGCCGACCGGTCGCCGAACCTCGACTATATCGACGCGGCGGCCGACGCGGTTGCGCCGATCCTCGCTTCGGGCAACGTCGTGATACTCGAATCGACTTCGCCGGTGGGTGCGACCGAACGGCTGGCCGCCCGGCTCGCCCGCCTGCGGCCGGACCTGTCGTTCCCGCCGGGGCGCCATGCGGAACCACTCGACGTGCATGTCGCGCATTGTCCAGAACGCGTGCTGCCCGGCCGCATGGTCCGCGAGCTGATCGAGAATGACCGCATCATTGGCGGCATGACCGAGGCTTGTGCCAGCCACGCCGAAGCGGTTTATCAGATTTTCCTGCAAGGGAAGACGATCCCCACCGACGCGCCGACGGCCGAGCTGGTCAAGCTTGCCGAGAATGCATTCCGCGATGTGAACATCGCCTTTGCCAACGAGTTGTCGCTGATTTGTGATCAGCTCGGGCTCAACGTCTGGCAGGTCATCGAACTTGCCAACCGGCATCCGCGGGTCGGAATCTTGCAACCCGGAGCAGGGGTCGGCGGGCATTGCATCGCCGTGGATCCATGGTTCCTTGTCGCCTCTGCGCCGGAACGCAGCAGGCTGATCCGCACCGCCCGCGAGGTCAACGACGCCAAGCCGAAATTCGTCGTCGCGCAGATCCGCGAACGTGCCGAACGGTTCAAACGGCCGGTCATCGCCTGCCTCGGGTTGACTTACAAGCCGGATGTGGACGATGTGCGGGAGAGCCCGGCGATCGAGATTACCGGGCAACTGGCGCGCACCGGCGAAGAGCAGATCCTGATCGCCGATCCGAATTTGAGCGCGCTGCCGGAAGAGCTGGCGACACTGTCGAACGTCTCGTTCTGCGACACACAGGAGGCGGTCCGCCACGCGGACATCGTCGCTCTGCTAGTGGCGCATTCCCGGTTTCGGAAGATTCCGCGCGAAGAACTGATGCGCCGCGTCGTCATCGACGTAACCGGCCTCACACACGGATATGGTTAGCTCCGAGGCAAGATGAAGCTTCTGTTTGTCTTTGGGACGCGCCCGGAGGCGATCAAGCTGGCGCCGGTGGTCAGGGAACTCTCGTCTCGGGCGAATTTTCAGTGCAAGGTCTGCGTGACCGGTCAGCATCGTGAGCTGCTGGCGCAAGTCCTCGACCTGTTCGGCCTACGGCCGGATTGGAATCTCCAAATCATGCGGCCGGATCAGGACTTAGCCTATCTGACGGGGGCCGCATTGTCGGGCGTGAATGGGATCCTCTCATCCTACCGACCCGACCGAGTGATCGTGCAGGGGGACACGACCACGACCTTTGCCGGGGCTCTTGCGGCGTTCTACCACAGAATTCCGGTGGCGCATGTCGAGGCCGGGCTGCGCACCGACAACATCTATGCGCCGTGGCCCGAAGAGGTCAACCGCAGGCTCGTCAGCGAGGTAGCCGATCTTCACTTCGCCCCGACCGCTCGGGCCCGCGACAATCTCCTGCGAGAAGGAATGGCCCGCGATCGGATCCTTGTAACCGGCAATACCGGGATCGACGCCCTGCTGTGGGTGTCGGCTCTGTTGGACCGGCCGGGGGAGTTGCGGGCGCGAGCGGGCAAGATCCTCGACGGACGTTTCCCCGAGCATCAACGCGTGATCCTGATGACGGGTCACCGCCGCGAAAGCTTCGACGGCGGGCTCGTGCGGATTTGCCAGGCGATGGCGCGGATCGCGCTGCGACGGGACGTAGCCATCGTCTTTCCGGTCCACCCCAACCCCAATGTGCGGCGAGCGACCGAACCGCTGCAGCGGCAGAGCAACGTTCTTCTGGTCGATCCGGTCGATTATCCCGGGCTCGTCTTTCTGCTAAAGCGATGCCATTTCGTGGTCACCGATTCCGGCGGGATCCAAGAGGAGGCGCCGTCCTTCGGCAAACCGGTGCTGGTCACTCGCGACACGACTGAGCGGCCGGAAGCGATGGAGCATGGTTTGGCCAAGCTGGTTGGAACCGACGAGCGGCGGCTGTTTGACGAAATGCAGGCGTTGCTCGACGATCCGCAGGCGTACCAGCGCATGAGCCGCGTCGCAAATCCTTACGGGGACGGCCTTGCGAGCTGCCGGATCGCCGCCCAATTGGTGGCCCACGAGACCGGCTGCGTTTCGCAGGTTCGCCCGTTTAGTGCCCACCGCCCAATCGAGGGTACAAGGAATCTGCCGAAGGGCTCGGAAGGTATCGCCAGTGTTAGCCGAATATGGCAGACGCCAATGAGGCAACGGCCGTCCAGATAGCAGCCCATAGTCCGAGCGACAACGCAAGCACGACAGTCAGTGCCGCTCGTCTGGTCAGTCCGTCGATTGCGCCCTGCGGCGACCAGTCCAATGGTTCTGGTTCGTCCCAAAAGCTCCGCCGATCGGCGGAGCGAGCGGGTTCGAGCCCTGTATTGCTGCCCATCGGCCCTACCTTCGGTCTTCGACCCAGCGCCTGTCCGACGGTCGGCGCGCGCCATCTGAACCTCGTTCCGCCGGCTGTCGTTTGCCACCTTAACCCTACCGTCGTCAGCCCGGTGTCAGGTACCGCGTCAAAAAGTGGTCTCTCGTTCTTTGACCGATCTTACGGCTCGAAACGCTGGCAAGAGGGACAAAGCCGGCTAATCCAGGGAGAAGCGATACCCCCATGCACGGATTTTCGCCATTCCCGCCTGGTACCCCTTCGGCGTCAAACTGAAGCTGAACGTTCCTTTGGCTGTGATCACATCGATCAATATGAGCGACCCAACCTTTAGCTGGTTGACGACGGCGAGAGCTTGCGCGCTGGGAAAGATACAATATCGCGTCTGTCTACACTCGATTGGCGGGTTTTTGTCGACCCGGAGCACCGCCTTCTCGGGAAACGGCTGACCGACGATGCCGATGCTGCCGGTCTGGAGGATAACAACCAAGGCGAATGAGCCACCTTGGCCGGCTCGGGCTTGCCAAAACGGTACCGTAATCGAGCAGTCGGGCGCGCCTTTCCCGGGGGCAGCCTCACACTCCGTAATCCATTCGTCCGATCGAAACATCTGCTGTCCGGTTGCAGACGGCAGAACCAAGACCTGAGCGAAAAGCGCGAGGAAACAGACCCTTACCCGAAACTGGCAAATATGCATCTGCGATCGTCTCATGCTCGTCGCGGCTTTGACAGGGCCCGAAGATAGCGCGTAGCTCCTCACCGCCGCGGCTGACGGCTCACATCGTCGGCTGCTTTTGAAACACAGTGCACCCAGGCTAACTCTGTGCCTCGGGATCGCCTAGTGGGAAGCGATTTAAACGAATGTTAAAGTTTTATAACAGTTGGTAACAAGCGAAAGCGGTTTTTAGCTATCTTAACGTTGAATCTGCTTTCCACCTGCATAAAACAGCAGTATGCGTGACCAATCGGGCTCGGTGACCGTTCGTGGGATAGACGGTTTTGCTTCACCGAGCACAGACGCAGCCGGCGGAACGTAAGGGGCACAATCGATGTTTTCAAAGCTTCGAAATCAAGGGACATAAGAGGAAGAGCCGGGCCCTCCGTTGAATATCGCCGGGTACCGTTTTCGTAACAGCCTCAGGGATTTTTGATGTCTTGTTTTCTGGTGACCGGCGGCGCTGGGTTCATTGGCTCGCATCTGGTCCGCGCGTTACTGGACGAAGGCGATACGGTTAGAGTTCTCGATGATCTTTCGAGCGGTCACCGTAAGAATGTGCCGCATCAGGTCGAGCTAATCGAAGCCGATGTCACCGATCCGGCAGCGGTCGAGAGCGCGCTCGACGGTGTCGATGGTTGCTTTCACCTTGCCGCAATCGCTTCTGTGGCTCGCTCACATCTCGAGTGGCTCCGCACCCATCAAGTCAATCTCACCGGCACGATTAACGTTTTCGATCAGGCGCGACCGTCGCGTCGCCATCGAGAAGTGCCCGTTGTCTACGCCTCGACTGCCGCGATCTATGGGAATTGCGGTAGCTTCCCGGTCGACGAAGAGAGCCCCGCAGCGCCGCTTAGCGCATATGGCGTCGATAAGCATGCTTGCGAACTGCACGCCCGCATCGCCGGCGCGATACATGGGGTGCCGACAATCGGGTTGCGCTTCTTCAACCTTTATGGACCGCGGCAAGATCCGCTGTCCCCATATTCCGGGGTAATCTCGATTTTCGCCGACCGGCTGCTTCGCGGTGAGGCGGTCGAGATTTTTGGTGACGGCGAGCAGGCCCGTGATTTCACTTACATCAGCGATGCGGTCTGTGCGTTGCGGTGCGCAATGCACGCAGCGACCACCAGCGCTTTCGTCTTCAACGTCTGTACCGGCAAGGCGACGCGCGTGCTGGATCTTGCACAGACCATGGCGGAGTTGTGCGGAACCGAACTCGTCGTGCATCACCGTCCGGTGCGCTGCGGCGAGGTGCGGATCTCGATCGGCGATCCGCGGCGCGCTGTCGAACGGCTCGGCTTCACCGCGCAAACCGCGCTCTCCAAGGGTCTTGCAATAACGCTCAACACGCTGGGGCGCAACCCAAAGGTCGACGCGCGGATCGTCGCGTAGAGGTGCGGATCGTCCAGGGCTCGGCGCTGCCGCCTCGGGGTGTTTTCCCGGTCATCGATCGAGGTGATCTGACGCCCCAGCCGAAGTCGAACCCGCGCGTGAAAGTACACGGAAGTATAGACATCGACATGGTGCTAATCTCGCCTGTCCCCTGGCCTTGCCGTGAATACTACGTTGGCAGCGATCATTTCTGCCTACGACCGCTCCCTTGATATGCGGGTAACCCCGGCGGGCGACAGGATGGAGTCCGGGCGATGGGGGCGATGGGCGGGACCATGCGGTGGCGCGGCCGTGTTCACACGGCCGACACCAGAACCCCAGATGCTATCGAAGCGGCTCGAGCTCCTTCCGGGACTGGGATCGTACCGTGAAGCGCAAAACACTGCCTAGCGCTTCGGCTCGATCGTTGGGGACTGCGGCGCGAGAATGCTTGGTGTACGCCTCGGTGCTTCGGGGAGCCAGCACACGAGCTTCAGCCGCCAAGCAGCGTCTGGTTGTTGTCAGGCGACAGATAGAACAGGATCCCTGGCGACATTAGGAACTGGACCGCGTCGCCGAGGCGGAGGGTGATTCGTTGAAATATGGCGACCCCGGCAGAAGCAGAGTTCTCGCAAGAAATCAGCCACTTGTATCCGCAAACTGCACTATCGGCGCGCATAGAAACTAAAGAGCTTTTCGGAACTTTCGCAAACTCGGCTAGCGGCGAAGGTCGAGCGCTGGGCGCTCACATTTTTGCAAAGAAAGAACCGCTATGAGCGCGCTGCGGCCCCGGCAAATCCCAACGCTGCAGCGCGTAGCGTTCAAGACGTCGCGTCTTGCCGAATTCGTCGGCCAGCGTGAACTGACCGCGCAGACCGGTCATCACCCGCAGGACTGGCCGCTCGTCATCCTCAAAGAACTCGTCGACAATGCGCTTGACGAGTGCGAAGAGGCCGAAATCCCGCCGGAGATTACTGTTGAGGTATCGACCTGCCGTGGCGAGATCACCGTCAGCGATAACGGGCGCGGTCTGCCGGCCGAAACCCTCTGCGATATCCTCGATTATTCCTGTCGCATCAGCTCTCGCGAGGCCTATGTCAGCCCGACCCGCGGTGCCCAAGGGAACGCCCTGAAGACGTTGCTGGCAATGCCGTTTGCGCTGCATGGCTCATCCGGGACGACCGTAGTTGAAGCCCGCGACGAGCGCCACATGATCACCTTCAGGGTCGACCAGTTGCGCCAGGAGCCGGTCATCGACCACCAGCCCATTCCGCTCGTCCCGTATAAAAAGGGCACCTCTGTACGCATCGGCTGGCCCGAGTCAGCTTGCTCAATCCTGGCTGATGCGAAGTCGCGTTTTTTACAAATCGCCGACGACTTCGGCTGGCTCAATCCGCATTTGCGGATGCGCGTCGAATGGGATGGCGAACTGCTGGTCGACTGCGAACCATCAGCACCGTCCTGGCAAAAATGGCGGGCCTGCGATCCGACCTCGGCGCATTGGTACGACCTGGCCCGTCTGGAGCGGTATATCGCCGCGCATGTTAGCCGCGATCAGGACCACGGCCGCGATCGCACCATCCGCGAATTCATCAGCGAGCTTCGCGGTTTTTCCGGATCGGCAAAACAGAAACGTGTGCTCGACGAGACCGGGCTGACACGAGCCCCGCTCTCGTCACTCTTCGGCTCCGCGGGCGAAGCCAAACGCTCCGACATCGAACGCCTCCGACTGGCGCTGCAGGCCCACAGCAAACCCGTCAAGCCGAACGATCTGGGCCTCATCGGCAAGAATCATCTGCTCGCCCGCTTCACCGAAGCCAAGGTCGAGGCCGAGACCTTCAAATACAAAAAGGACATGGGTGAATTTGAAGGCCAGCCTTGGGTTGTCGAAACCGCTTTCGGCTGGTGTCCGAGCCAGGATCGCCGCCGGGTCGTTCTCGGCGTCAACTGGAGCGTCGGGCTCGGTAATCCCTTCCGGTCCTTCGGCCCGGCCGGCGAAGGCCTGGAATCGCTGCTGGCTCAGCAACGTGCCGGAAGTGATGAGCCCATCATTGTCGTGGTCCATTTCGCCTGTCCGCGGGTCGGATACACCGACCGCGGCAAATCGGCCGTCATGCTTCCGGGAGGCCCGCAATGACCACGCCAGCCGCCGCCATAACCGGGGCCGTCCGCTCGGTCACCAAGGACTGGGCCAAGCAGCGCAAGGCCGAAGAGCGCAACCGAAATGCTGTGTGGAACCGGCATGTGCGCCTGGTGCGGAGCGATCGGACGACCCTGCGCGAGGCCGCGTTCGACGTGATGGAGGATGCGTATTCCTATGCCAGTGACGGCGGCAAGCTGCCCGTTAAGCCCCGCCAGATCATGTATGCCGCGCGGCCGAAAATCCTGCGCAGCACCGGCCGGGAGAGCCTCGACGGACAGTATTTTTCCCAAACCCTGCTGATCGATTACATGGAGGAGTATGACTGCTCGGATTGGGACATCATCTGGGACGCCAGGGGCCATTTCGCCGAACCTCATACCGGCTGCGAAATTCCGCTCGGAACATTGGAGGTCAGGCAGTACCTCGGCGAGCGCCCATCCTTCGATCCGCCGGTGCAGCCGGAACTGAGCTTCACGCCTTTCCCCACCGCGGGACCGGAAAACCGCTACTTCTACGTCCTGTTCATCGAGAAGGAGGGTTTCCACCCGATCCTGGCGGCGGCGCACCTGCAGGAACGCTTCGACATCGCGCTGATGAGCACGAAGGGCATGTCGGTGACGGCGTCCCGCATGCTGATCGACCGGCTCGCCGGCGCCGGCGTCACCGTCTTTGCGCTTCACGATTTTGACCGCTCGGGGTTCTCGATTTTCGGCACCCTGGGCACCGATTCCCGGCGATACACGTTTGAGCGCGAGGTGAGGATCATCGACCTCGGTCTGCGCCTGGCCGATGTTCGAGAGATGGCGCTTCAGTCGGAGCCCGTGCCGTACGAGCAGCCGCACCAGTGGCTCAAGCGGGCTGTTACGCTCCGCCGCCATGGAGCCACATCCGACGAAATCGAATTCCTGCGCACCCGGCGCGTCGAATTGAACGCGATGACCTCCCGCCAATTGGTCGACTTCATCGAGACGAAACTGACCGCGCATGGTGTCGCCAAGCTTATTCCTGACGATGCCGCGCTCGAACAAGAGGCCCGCCGGATCATCACGCATCGGTTAACACAACAAGCACTCGGCAAGATGTCGGCCAGAATCGCCAAGCAGGCCCAAACGGCAAAGCTGCCGGACCATCTGCGCGAGCGAATCGCTGGCGTCTTCGCAAAATATCCCGAAATGCCCTGGGATCAAGCGGTCGCTCAAGTTCTGACCGGCGAAGTCGAGCGATAGTCGGTCACGCGCTAGGCGCATCCGGATCCTCGGTAATAGCAAGCGCCTGTTTCACGAGCCGTCTGATGGCTTCGGCCCGGTTAGGGAGGTCCGGTTGCCGCCGGCACCATTCGTCAATCTGGCGCACCAAATCGGCGTCCATCGGAATGCCGGCCGTGTAGGTAAAAAGAGGCCAAAGCACGCCGGCAACGTTGCAAAAAGGGGGCTTCCTCCGCGCCGGAATTTGCCGATGAGCGCAAGCTCCAGCGTGCGGGCGGCCTCGCTGCCCAGGAAGGGGCAGAAACGCCCTCACTACCCCCGCCGGCCGGTGCCCGCGGCAGCGCGTCATCGCTGCTCGATCAGCTGTAGTTCGCCGATCGGGTCGAGCGGCGGCTGGACGAACGCGGCCGAGTGGTGCCCTTGACCGTGCTGCGCCGGCAGCGCTCGGCTAGGCGCTGGTAGCCGCCGGCATCGGCACCTGGCACACGGCTTCAGGATGGCTATGTGGTTCTGATTGACCATGAGGAACTGCCGTGCTTTCTCACGGAAACGATCCATGTCAGTCCCTACCGGTACCCCGCTGACCTGGATCTCGTCCCCTGCCCCGATCTCGTCCTCGAAATCCGAGTAGACGAACGCTCGCTTTTTGTACTCGATCAGTTTGATTAGACGTCGCAGCCGGCGCCGCACGGTCTTGAGTATCGGCACGGTGATGTCCTG
>Ga0306920_100007741_pt1 | contig 14174 bp, 19 predicted proteins | sample flu12Cox44000170_FD_204666 | JGI IMG/M metagenome (GOLD analysis project Ga0306920, IMG submission 204666) | Lab enrichment of tropical soil microbial communities from Luquillo Experimental Forest, Puerto Rico - flux4day.12C.oxic.44.000.170 (v2)... | ecosystem: Environmental > Terrestrial >...
GCCGGCGCGCGCATGGCGGCGCCTCCTACGTGACTATTTCCGTTTGTTGAACGGTATGAGGCTGACGATGCGGGTGCCGAGACGGATGAGCGCGGCAAGCTTTGGTTTCGGCACCGTGAGCATCTGCGTGTACCAACGATCCAGCATTTCCACGAAGCCCAGCATGTCGTCGAGCCGCTTGCGGACGACGGCGTGCAGCTTGGGATCACGTTCGGCGTCAGCCACGCAAGCCTTGAGCGTCTCGATGGCGGGGTCGATCTCGCGCTCCTTACGGATCGCCGCGATCCGCATGGCAATTTCCCAGACGTCGGTTTCGGCTTCGAAATGCTCGCGCCGATCACCCTTGACGGGCACACGCCGGATCAGATTCCACGCCGCCAACTGCCTGATCGAGGTGGAGACATTCGATCGCGCGAGCCCGAGCACCGCCGCGATCTCTTCGGCCGTACGCGGCCGTTCCGAGAGATAAAGCAATGCATGGATCTGGCTGATCGAGCGATTGACGCCCCACTGCCCGCCCATGTCGCCCCAATGCAGCACGAAGCGTTCGATTGCGGTCGGAAGTTTTTCTGTTTTTTCTATAGTTTCTGTCATAACAGAAATATCGCAAACGGCAGAAACAAAGTCAAGTTGCCTGGAGATAAAGGGAGGGCGCTACGAGAAACTCTTTGGATTGCAATGGGTTACGCTATGGCAGTCTGATCGGCTGCCATTCGGTACTCACCCGCTCAGAGATGGTCACGCCCCGGTTGGCCGCGTCCACGGCCCCAGCCGCACGCCCTTCGGCAAGGCTTCATGCAGCATCAGCATCTCGCCGACCGTTTCCGAGGTGACGAGACCGACGAGACGTCCGCTGCCGTCGACCACGGCGACGGCGGGAGCGGATTTTTCCTGCAGCATGCGGAATGCCTCGTCGAGGCAGCGGCGGTGGCCGATGGTCGGTACCGGGGTGCTCATTGCGTCGGCGACGCGGGCATTGGGACCGAGCTGCTTGAGCGCGCGAATGAGATCCCCGCGCCCGAGCAGACCGACCGGCTTGCCCGCCGCGTCCACTACGGGGAATTCGCTCTGGCTCGTGCGCAGCAGCGTCTGCACCGCGTCCTCCACGTGGGCCTCGGGCGTGAGCGTGGCGAATTGGGTCATCATCGCCGCGCTCGTAGGAACGCCGCGCGACATCGCACGGATCGCGACGAGATGGGCTTCCGAAGAGGCTGCAAGATAGACGAAGATGGCGATGAAGATCAGGAGCGGATTGAAGAACAGGCCGATGAAGCCGAGCGCAAAGGCGACGCCTTGGCCGATGAATGCGGCGATTTCGGTGGCGCGCACAAAGCCCATGCGCGTGGCGAGAAGGGCGCGCAATACCCGGCCGCCATCCATGGGAAAGGCCGGGATCAAGTTGAAGATGGCGAGGAACAGGTTCACGGCCGCGAGCCGGTCGATCATGGAAGTGTGCGGACTTTCGACCGCGTAGAGATCGCCCGCGTTCACCCGCGCGCCGGCCAGCATGATCAGGGCAACGGCGATCACGACGTTCACCAGCGGCCCCGCGACGGCGACCAGGAACTCCTCGTAGGGCTCTTCGGGAATGCGCTCGAGACGGGCGACGCCGCCGATCGGCAGCAAGATCACGTCGGGGGTCGACACGCCAAAGGCGCGGGCCGTGAAGATGTGGCCGAATTCGTGCGCCACCACGCAGGCGAACAGGAGCACCAGGAAGGCAAGGCTTTGCCAGGCCGTCTCCGGGCCACCCGCCACCCAGCTGGCGGCGAAGATCCAGCCGAGAAACAACAGGAACGTGACGTGGACGCGAACTGCCGTTCCGGCAATCCTGCCGATATTGAGCGACCAGGACATCGGGGCCTCCAGGGAAAATCCAAGGCGGCGTCATGGGGTCCGGCCGATCACTCGAGGCGGAAGATCAACTGGCCGGCTCTCGGCTAAATAGGTAAGCGCCCGGGGCGCCTTTGCGAGTGGCTGGCGAGGTGCCATTCGTGGCACAATCGCAGCAATCACGAGGTGCTGACCATGGCAGCGAAACTCACCGGTAGTGCGCGCCAGAGCGCGCTTGCCAAGCTTGATGGCTGGAGCGAGGTCAAAGGCCGCGATGCCATCACCCGACAATTCATGTTCAAGGACTTCAACGAGGCGTTCGGCTTCATGGCACGCGCGGCGCTGATCGCGGAAAAGCTCGATCATCATCCGGAATGGTTCAACGTCTACAACAAGGTCGAGGTGACGCTGGCGACCCACGATGCCGGCGGCGTGACCGAGCGGGACATGAAGCTTGCTGAGGCCATGGATCGTCTGGCCAAGGCGTCGCATTGAGGTTCGATGATGATGCCGTTCGGGTATGCCGCAGGATGGGGGCAAGACGAATTCGTGCGCGGCGCGCGCGAGGCGGAGCGCGTGCGACGCGAATTCTGGCGGAAGGCGCGGCGGGTGGCTGCAGGCTTGCCCTTCGCCGAAGACCTGCTCGCCGCCTATTACTGCGCCTTCGATCGCGCGACGCCGGTGCAGGCGAAGGCGGCGCTGGTCGGCGCGCTCGCCTATTTCGTGCTGCCCGTCGATGCGATGCCTGATGTCCTGCCGTTCGTCGGCTTCACCGACGATGCGGCGGTGCTGCTCAGGGCGTTGCGCATGGTCGGAGCGCACATGCGTCCGGAGCATCGCGACGCCGCGCGCGCTGCGCTCGCGCGGATGAAGGCGAGCATGTAAGCTTACGTGCTGGGATCTTGGCCGGGCTTATCAACGGCCGCTCGGGAATGAGCGGATCATGGCGAAGGCCGTGGGGCGGCCTCGCTCGTCTGCGTAAGCACGTCACACTTGCACCACCAGCTTGCCCATCACCTCGCGGTTGGCGAGCGCCTTGAGCGCCGCCGGTGTCTCGGCCAGCGGATAGATCTTCTGGACGTGGCACGACAGCTTGCCCTCGGCACACCAGCGGGCGAGCGTTTCGATCGCGGCTTTATACTCCTTCGTCTCGTGGCGAACCCATGCTCCCCAGAACACGCCGAGCACGGCGCAGCATTTGAGCAGCACGAGGTTGAGCGGCAGTTTCGGAATCTCGCCCGCGGCAAAGCCGACGACGAGATGACGCCCTTCCCAGGCGAGCGAGCGCAGCGCCGGCTCGCTGTAGCGGCCGCCGACCGGATCGAAAACGACGTCGATGCCGTGCTCGCCGCCGAGCCGCTTGAGTGCGGCACGCAAGTCCTCTCGCTCGTAGTTCACCGCCTCGTGCGCACCGTGGGCGCGGACAAAGGCGAGCTTGTCGTCGGTGGAGGCGCAGGCGATCACGCGCGCGCCCATGACTTTGCCGATCTCGACGGTCGCGAGACCGACGCCGCCCGAGGCCCCGAGCACGGCCAATGTCTCTCCCGGTCGCATCAGCGCGCGGTATTTGAGCGCATAATAGGCAGTGCCGTAGGTGATGGTCAGCGCCGCGGCGCGCTCGAAATCGAGATCGGCGGGAAGCTTGATGATATTGTCGGCGGCGACCGCGGTGCGTTCGCGCGCGGCATTGAAATTGGTATAGCCCATGACGCGGTCGCCGGGCTTGAACTCAGTGACACCCGCTCCGACGCTTTCGACCACGCCTGCGAATTCGCCGCCGGGCGAGAAAGGAAACGGCGGTTTGGTCTGATACTTCCCGGAAATGATCAGCGTGTCGAAGAAGTTCAGGCCCACGGCCGCCACTCTGGCCACGACCTCACCCGCCCCGGCGACGGGATCGGGGATATCGGCGAGCACGAGGTCGTCGGGAGTTCCGAAGCGCTGGCAGAGAACGGCTTTCATCAGGCGCACGCCACTCGAACTGGTCTCGGCAGGCTCATAGCATGCGGGGCGGTCATTGAAGGATAAAGGACTGGGATAATACTTGCGTCGCCTGCGGTTTAACGCCCGGCCGGCCGCGGAGCTCGATTCGCCTTCACATTGCCGAATTCCGCAAGCAGTTCATGTTCTTCGGATTTCCTGGCTTGGGCATGCTGCAGCTGTCAGGGGAGATGGGCCGATGATCGCGATTAGATCTGCCACGACCGCATTGATGTTGGCCACCTCGCTGGCCTCCGTCGCCGTTGCCCAGCAGCAGCCGCCGAAACCGGCCGCCCCGGCCGCGCCGGCACCGGCCAAGCCAACCACCACGGCGCAGCCGGCAAAACCGGCTCCGGCCCCGTCCAAACCGGCCGCGGCCGCCTCGGCGGATGCGCAGCCCACCCTCCTCGGGCAGTACGGCGATTGGGGCGCCTATACCGCTTCGCCCGGCGGCAATAAGGTCTGCTTTGCGCTCGCGAAGCCGAAAAGCACGAAATTGGAACCCGCCGGACGCCCCCGCGATCAGTCCTATATTTTCGTCTCCACCCGTCCCACCGAGAAGGTGAAGAACGAAGTGTCGGTGATCATCGGCTATCCGTTCAAAGCGAGTTCCGACGCCACCGCTGAGATCGGAACCGCCAAGTTTGCGATGTATACGGAAAAAGACGGCGCCTGGATCAAGAACGTCGCCGAGGAGGCGCGCATGGTCGACGCCATGCGCAAGGGTGCCGACTTGACGGTGAAGGGTACCTCGGGCCGCGGCACGCAATCGACCGACCAATATTCGCTCAAAGGTCTCGCGCAGGCGCTCGATAAGGTCGAGCAGGAGTGCAAGTAGCGCCGCTGCGGCTCAGGCGGGAACCCCCCGCAAAATCAAAAATTTATCCGGAACTTATGCCGCTCGATGCCCGTTATCGGGCAAAGCCCTCGTTCCAGGGGTTGGCGTTAATGGTCAGCGGTGCATACCTGCGGCGGCAGGCTGAAGTTCTGATTGCAATGTCCCGAGCCACATTCGATCTCACGATCGCCGGCCGGTTGCGGCGAATGGCAGCGGAACTTCAGGACAAGGCGGCCGAGCAGGACGAGATGGCGTTTCCCGAATCGGCGGTGACGAAGTTCAAGCGGTCGGCGCGGATGTAGCGTCTGTGCCTACACCGCATGGCGGCTTGACGGTCAGCGAAGCTTTCTCCGAACTGCTGCCCAGGACCTGCCGGGCAGCTCCTCGGTCATCACAATCTGCGTCGTCCAGCGGGGGACGGATTGCACCCTCTCGCCGTCCATGTCGAAATGGCAGCGGGAGAGGTGCGCGCATGATCCGGGTCGGCATCGGCGGCTGGGTGTTCGAGCCGTGGCGCGGCGAGTTCTATCCCAAGGGACTGCCGCAGGTGCGCGAGCTCGAGCACGCCAGCCGCAAGCTCACCAGCATCGAGATCAACAGCACCTTCTACCGCACCCAGAAGCCCGACAGCTTTCGCAAATGGGCGGCGGAGACGCCGGACGATTTCGTGTTCTCGCTCAAAGGTCCGCAATTCGCGACCAACCGCCGCGTGCTGGCCGAGGCCGGTTCCTCGATCGAGCGTTTTTTCGCGAGCGGCGTACTCGAGCTGAAATCCAAGCTCGGTCCGGTGCTGTGGCAGATGGCGCCGACCAAGAAGTTCGATCCGGTGGACTTCGCGGCTTTTCTCGCGCTGTTGCCGGCGAGCCTCGACGGTCGGGCGATCCATCATGCAGTCGAGGTGCGGCATGCGAGCTTCCTCGTGCCGGCGTTTATCGAATTGCTGCGCAAGTTCTCAGTGGCGGTGGTCGTCGTCGAGTCCGACAAGCATCCGCTGATTGCGGATGTCACCGGGGATTTCGTCTATGCCCGCTTGCAGCGCACCTCGGAAAAGGAGAAGGCCGGCTATCCGCCGCGCGGGCTCGATCTGTGGGCCAAGCGTGCGCGCAGTTGGGCCGCGGGTGGCGCGCCGGATGATCTGGCCACCATCTCGGCGCCGACAGCTGCACGCGGCGGGCGCGATGTCTTTATTTATATGATTTCGGGGGCGAAAGTGCGCGCCCCCACCGCGGCGGTGGCGCTGATCGAGCGATTGAAGGCGAAATGACCGCGCGTGCTTTGCGCGACCGGCAAGCTATCGGGATCGGCCGCGACACCCCATCTATGCTAAAAGCCGTTACGACGATGATTGTACGATGACCGAACCGCTGCAAACCACGTCTGTTCCCTCGACGATGCCCTCGGCGGCTCCCGCGGGTTTCGTGGAAAAGACGCCGCTCGAGCGCTATCTGCCGCCGGCGAAGCCTTCGCTCGTGGGATTGTCGCGCGCGCAGCTGGCCGATGCGCTTGCGACCATCGGCGTGCCGCCGGCGCAACGCAAGATGCGCGTGCAGCAGATCTGGCATTGGCTCTACGTGCGCGGCGCCCGCGACTTCGATGCGATGACCAGCGTGTCGAAGGAGCTGCGCGCGGCGCTCGCGGTACATTTCACGTTGGCGCGTCCCGAGGTGGTGGCGGAACAAACCTCGACCGACGGTACGCGCAAATGGCTCCTGCGCTTGCCCGGCGAGCATTCGCTGGAGCGGCCGCACGAGATCGAATGCGTCTATATTCCCGAGGCCGACCGCGGCACGCTTTGCCTCTCGAGCCAAGTCGGGTGCACGCTGACCTGCTCCTTCTGCCACACCGGCACGCAACGGCTCGTGCGCAACCTCACGGCCGGCGAGATCGTGGGACAGGTCATGGTGGCGCGCGATCGCCTTAACGATTGGGTGGGAGCGGCACATGCGCGCGGCAGCGCGTCCTCGCCCGCCGGCGGGGAAGAGAAGAACCGCCTCGTCTCCAACATCGTCATGATGGGCATGGGCGAGCCGCTCTACAATTTCGAGGCGGTGCGCGACGCGCTGTTGATCGCGGCGGACGGTGAAGGCATCGCCATCTCCAAACGCCGCATCACGCTCTCGACCTCGGGCGTCGTGCCGAACATCGCGCGCGCGGGCGCCGAGATCGGCTGCATGCTTGCGGTGTCGCTGCATGCGGTGCGCGATGAGCTGCGCAACGAACTCGTTCCGCTCAACCGCAAATATCCGATCGAGCAGCTGCTCGAGGCGTGCCGCAATTATCCCGGCCTTTCCAATGCGCGCCGCATCACCTTCGAATACGTCATGCTCAAGGACGTCAACGACTCGCTCGCCGATGCCAAGGCCCTGGTCAAGTTGCTCGCGGGAATTCCCGCGAAGATCAACCTCATCCCGTTCAATCCGTGGCCGGGCACCAGATACGAATGCTCGGATTGGGAGCGGATCGAGAAATTCTCGGAAATCATCTTCAACGCTGGCTATGCCTCGCCGGTGCGTACGCCGCGCGGGCGCGACATTCTCGCGGCTTGCGGCCAGCTCAAGAGCGCAAGCGAAAAGCTCTCCGCGCGCGAACGCCTGGCGCTGCGCGCCATGACGATGACCGACTGAGATGGACAGCCTCGGCCGGCTGCTGTTGCGCTTTGTCCTGGTGCCGCTCGGTTATTTCGTCGCGGTGGTGGTAGCGACGCTGGTGATCGTGTTCGGCTCCTGGAGGCTGGGCCAGGCCGCCGCTCATCCCGATACGCAGGCTTTCGCGATCTTCGGCTTCGTATTCGCGGCGCCGGTGCTGCTGGTGATGCTGCTCTCCCTGATGTGGCTTCCCGCCGCCATCGGGATTCTCATTTCCGAGACTTTCGCCATCCGCTCGTTCCTCTTCCATGCAGGCAATGGCGCGGTCTCAGCCCTGATCGGCTGGAACCTGTTCGGCTATATCGACGATACAGGCATTCCACTCAACGAGCCGCTTGCCGTGATCGCCGCCGGCCTTGCCGGCGGACTTGCCTATTGGGCGATCGCCGGGTTTAGCGCGGGCTTCTGGAAGCCGGTATTTCGCCGCCCCGCCGGCGCGGCGTTGCCGGCGGCCTCACATCCGCCGGAAATTCGTTAGGAAATCCGCCCTAGGATGTGGCGCGCAGGCCAACTGTGGCGCGCCCATTTGCAGGGGATCATGGAAGCGATCACCAAGACCGATGTCCGTATGAAGCGCAGCGGCGTTGGCCGCATCGCGTTGTTGATCGCGGTCGGCGCCATCCTCGCTGGTTGCGACAGGTGCGGCAATTTCACACTGCTGCAGGGCCAAGCCGACATCGAGGTTTGCCGCCAGCAGGCGCCGCCACCGCAGTAGCCAGTCCTGAAGCACTCCTTCCGTTTGTTGCGCGATCGATGCCCCCCACGGGGCAAGGACACCATGTCCCTTTGAACTCGCGTGGCGCCTCGGCTAGACACGCGTGGGGGATCAACCGCATGAACCGAACCGGCCTCGTGATCGCGCTTGCTGTCGCCGCTGTGGTTGGGCTCGTCTTCGCGATCTGGCCGGACCTCGATCTCAAGCTCGCCGCGTTGTTCTTCGACCCCGCGCGCGCAGGATTTTGGCGGGCGTATGATCCGCTCTATCTGCGCGCGCGCGACGTCGCCGTTTGGCTGGTTGCGCTCGTGGCCGCGCCGGCAGGGATCGCGCTCGCGCTCAAGTTCATCTGGCCGCGCCGGCCGCTCATCATTCCCGGCCGGGCGATCGTGCTGATGTTGGTGACGCTCGCGCTCGCGCCCGGCGTGGTCGCCAATCTCGTGTTCAAGGAACATTGGGGCCGGCCGCGCCCGATCGACGTGACCGAGTTCGGCGGCGACGAGCATTTCCGCCCCTGGTGGGATCCGCGCGGCGATTGCCCGAAGAATTGCTCCTTCGTGGCGGGCGAGCCTTCCGGCGCGTTCTGGACAATGGCGGGCGCGGCGGTCGTGCCGCCGCAGTGGCGCGTGCTCGCCTATGGCACGGCGGTCGCCTTCGGTGCCGCCGTCGGAGTCCTCCGCATGGCGGCCGGCGCGCATTTCTTCACCGATTGGGTCTTCGCGGGAGTGTTCAGCTTTCTGGTGATCTGGTTCGTGCACGGCTGGCTCTACCGCTGGCCGCGCACGCGGATCTCGGACGCGGCGGTGGAGCGCGCGATCGAGCGGATCGAGGCAAAGCGAGCGTAAGGCGCGCGCGAATTTCAGCTCAATATTGTCCCTTGGGCTCGAGACCGAGCATGAATTGCCCATACATGCTCCCGGTGGAATCCCAATTGAGGCTGATGTGCGAGGCGGCTGCGTGCGCGTCGCGCCAGATGCGCTGCAGCGGCTGGTCGAGGAACAGGCCCTGCCCGCCGGCCGCGAGGAACAGTGCATCGATGGCGCCGATCAAGAGCCGCACGCAAAACGCTTGGTCGCGGCGGTTGCGCAGACGCACGTCCATGCTGATGGCATCTCCGCGCGCGGCGATCTCGTAGGCCTCTGCGAGATCGCGAAACATGAGAAGCCGCGCCGCGTCGATGCAGGCGCTCGCCTCGGCCAGACGCAGTTGCACGGTGGTGAGCTCGGCCATGCGGCGGCTGCCGCCGGCGACCGCGCCGCGGGTGGTGCGCTCGCTCGCCATGGCAAGGAAGTCGGCGAGCGCGCCCTCGGCCATGCCGAGCACCGGCGCCACGATCGTGATCGGCAGCACGGCGAGGAACGACTGCCGATAAAGCTGGTTTGGGTTGTCGCGCATCCCCGGGGCGGTCGCATCGGCGAGCTCGGCGAAGGCGAGCACGCGATGGGCGGGAACGAAGGCGTCGCGAGCGACGATGTTCTTGCTGCCGGTGCCCGCGAGCCCCATCGTGTGCCAATTGTCGTCGATGGTGCAGTCGGCGGTGCGCAGCAGGAAAAATCCCGGCGTCGCAGTTCCATCCGTTTGCGGGATCATGCCGCCGAGGAGCTGCCATTGCGCGTTGTCGCAACCGCTGCAGAAGCTTCCAACGCCGGAGAGCCGATAGCCGCCATCGGCGGCGACGGCGCGGGCGACCGGCGCATAAGTGCCGGCGGCGAGCGCGGCGCGGTCCTGCCAGACCTCGTCCTGCGCCGCTTTGGAGAAGCAGGCGATGAGCCACTGGTGCGAGGCGAGGAGCCCATAGACCCAGCCGGTCGAGCCGCAGCCGCTGGCAATGGCGGCGACGATTTGCGCGAAAACATCGAAGCCGTATTCGAATCCGCCATAAGCGCGTGGCTGCATGACGCGAAAAAGGTCGGCTTGCCGCATGCGCTCGATCATGTCCTCGCCGACGCGGCGCTCGGCTTCGGTCTGTTGCGCCCGCTCGCGGGCCAGCTCGGCGATCGCGCGCGCGCGCCAGCAGATCGGGAATATTGGCGACCGAGGACTTAACGGTACCGACTGGCATCGCACGAGTAGCCCGAGTGGACGACGACGTCAGGCTAAGCTGCCGCGATCAGCCGATGCAAGCGTGGGCAGGGTTCACATCGTGGCGACGCAGTCCATCTCCACGTCGAACGGACCGTGCCAGGCCGAGACGCAGATGAAGCCGCGCGCCGGCGGGTCCGCTGGAAAGTACCGCGCATAGACCGAATTGATCGTCTGGAAATGCGCCGCATCGGTGCAATAGATATTGCACCTGATGACTCGATCGAGCGATGACCCCGCCGTGTTCAAGCAGAGCTTCATCTGGTCGAGTACGATCTCAGCCTGTCTGGCAATGGGCAAACGCTTGATCTCGCCGGTCACCGGATCATAGGGCGGGATGTTCGACACAAAGACCAGATCGCCGCAGCGCACAGCCATTGCGCTCGGCACCTTGCGGCGTTCGGCATAGGTGGACAACGGCTCGACGCGAATGACCTCTCTCTTCATGGCGGTGCCTCCTATCTGATTTTGCCGCGCGAAACCCGCGCGGAACAAATCATTGCAGCAAAGCCGCCGACTGTCGCTTCCTGTTGCTTCGGTCCGTGCCGAACCGTTGTTGCTTGCTGACAGCGCCGTCAGGGCGATAAACTCAGCCATGGTCGCGGCCGCAAATTTGGTCGAGGTTGCGGCGCTTGTGGGAGATACCGCACGCGCCACCATTCTCGCTGCCCTGATGGGCGGGCAGGCGCTGACCGGCAGCGAACTTGCTTATCTCGCTCGTGTCTCGCGTCCGACCGCGAGCGAACACCTCCTCAAGCTGGTCGAGGCGCGGCTCGTCGCCGTCACCAAACAGGGACGCTACCGCTATTACCGCATCGCCTCGCCGCTGGTCGCACGGATGCTGGAAAGCATCATCGCGGTGGCCGCCATCGAGGTGCCGTCGCGCTATCAACCGCGCTCGATTCGCGACGATACGCTGCGCTTCGCGCGCACCTGCTACGATCACTTGGCCGGCCAAGTCGGCGTTGCCGTCACCGATGCGCTCATCGCCAACGGGCACATCGTGCTTACCGATGACGGGGGCGAGGTGACGGAGGCCGGTACACGCTTCCTGACCTCCTTCGGCGCGGACCTGCGCCCGGGCGGCAAGCGAGTCTTCTGTCGACCGTGTCTTGATTGGAGCGAGCGGCGGTATCACGTCGCCGGTCTTGTGGGCGCGCAGATCTGGCGGCGCTGCTTGGATCTGGGTTGGCTGGTCCGAGAGCGCGACAGCCGCGCATTGCGGTTGACCGCGGTCGGAAAGACAGGCTTGTCCAATACTTTTGGGCTGGACCTGACGGATGCGGGGCTAGAGCGCTCCAAACAAATGGAGATCGCAAGCGTCGACGCGGCGGCTTTGAGGGCGTGAGAGGCGCGGCCATCGCCGCGGCGCCTTTTTTTCAGCGCGGCTTTACCCGATAGTAGTCGCGGCTGCCGCATCGGCGTCAGGCCGAATAACGATGTCCAAATTGCGCATTTACGGCATCGCGCGCACCCGCGCCTTTCGCGCGCTCTGGATCGCCGAGGAGCTCGGGCTCGATTACGAGCACGTTCCGGTCGAGATCGGCGCCGCCGGGGCGCGCAAGCCGGACTATCTCGCCATCAATCCCAACGGCCGCCTGCCGGCGATCGAAGACGATGGCTTTATCTTGTGGGAATCGCTGGCGATCACGCTTTACCTCGCCAAGAAGCATGGGCGGCTCTATCCGACGACGCTGGAAGGCGAGGCCAAGGCCTGGCAGTGGAGCTTGTGGGCGGTGCAGGAGGTCGACCGCGGCGTCAACATCTGGTCGCTGCATGCCGTGCGCCTGCCGGTCGAGGATCGCGATCCGCAGCGGCTTGCCGAAGCGCTCAAGGTGCTGGAGCCGCCGTTGAAGGTGCTCGACGGGGCGCTTGCCGGCCGTCCGTACCTGTTGGGCGAGGACTTTACCGTCGCCGATCTCAACGTCGCCGCGGTTATCAGCCGGGCGATCGACATGGATCTCGCCGCAACGCCGCGCCTTGCGGCATGGCTCAAGCGCTGTCTCGAACGCCCGGCGGCGCGCACGGCGCGGGCCTTGCGCGCCAAGGCCGATGCCGCGGTTCCAGTCGAGGTGACGCGGGCGATTGCCCGGCACAATCGCCTGTGAGCCGCCCGCGGTTCTGCGAGCGCGAGGACGAGAACGTGTCATGCCCAAGCGCAGCGCCGGGATTTTGATGTTCAGGCGCCGCGGCGGCGAGATCGAGGTCTTGCTGATGCATCCGGGCGGCCCATTCTGGGCCAAGAAGGATGCCGGCGCCTGGTCCATTCCGAAGGGGGAATATGCGCAAGGCGAGGACGCGCTCGCGGTGGCCAAGCGTGAATTCGAGGAGGAAACCGGCACTCGCCCGGACGGCAAGTTCCTTCCCCTCGGCGAGGTGGTGCAAGCCGGCGGCAAGATCGTGACCGCCTGGGCGCTCGAAGGCGACTTCGACCCGGCGACGCTGACCTCGAACCGTTTCGAGCTGGAATGGCCGCCGAAGAGCGGACGCCAGGTCTCCTTCCCCGAAGTCGATCGCGCAGACTGGTTTTGCCCCGCCGCGGCCCGGCAGAAGATCCTGCCCGCGCAGCGCGAGTTCATCACCCGCTTGCGCGATGCCATCGGCGGTTAGCGGCGAGCTCCCGCCGCTCGGCTGCGAGGCGGGTCTGTCCGTCAGCGAAGGAATATGCGAGCGCGTGAGAGAAGGGCGAAAGCAGCGCCGGCGGTCTTTTCAATCGCGGTCAGGGTTGCTACATAAGCCGCCGCGGGTTATTCCCGCACTTCCCGTTTTCGATGGTTTGACGCGGGGTGGAGCAGCCCGGTAGCTCGTCAGGCTCATAACCTGAAGGTCGTAGGTTCAAATCCTACCCCCGCAACCAAAAAACCCGCTAGATCAATGATCTAGCGGGTTTTTTTCGCAGCCCAATTCGCAGCCGTCATCGGTGATTTTGCAACGTCCAGTCAACCAATTTTTTGCCGGCGCGCATCATCGTGTATCCACGCCTTTTGCTAATATTCCGACGGTTTCCATCTGGCGCGCGGACGAGGAAGGAATCGAAGCTCGCAGGTCACACAACCCGCGGCCGCTGATACGCTCGCGAAAGATTCGGCGACAGCGGCCAAGAGGACTCGCAACAGAGTAGTGCGACCATGGATGCAGCCAAGAACGTGCTTGAGCAAACGAAGAAGCACGATCTGGTCTTTCCGACCGATGCGGCGGCATTGCTCCTCGGATTAGTCATATTTGCTGTTGCGATCTTTGCACTGCATTGAGGATTTCTCAGCGATCCCGATACCTATTGGCACATCACGACGGGGGAAATGGATCTTGACCGAGCGTGCGGTCCCTAGGCACGACATTTTTTCTTACACCGCCGTGGGCCGACCTTGGGTGAACATCGAATGGCTGGTGCAGATCATTCTGTTTTCGATCTATGACTGGTTCGGCTGGCGCGGTCTCGTCCTATTGTGCGCCCTGGCGATAGCTCTGACATTCGTCCTTTGTATGCGCCGCTTGCCCGTGAACTGCGCTCCTTCGGCCAAACGCCCCCGCGTTGCCATCGAATGGCTAAGCTTCTTGATCGGTGCGCTGCTCGCCGCTTGCGTCACGCCCTATGGATATCAGTCCCTTTTGCTGACGCTTGAGTTCTTCAGCCTAGGAGATTTGCTGCACTCGATGGGCGACGGAAGGCCGATGAATCCCGTCATTGGGGACGCGATGATTTATTCGATCACCTCGTTCGGCGAGTGACAGCTTGGTTGTCGGAGAACTTCGCGACCGCGCGTCACTCTATAGTCAGAAGCTATCAAGCAAAGGGCGATCATGAAATATGCCGAGGGACTCGCGTATTGACTAGCTTATTCAACCATCACCCAATGGGAGGCGGGATCGAGACGCATTGCGCAGGAGACGCACGCTGGCGATCTCTGGGGGCGGGTCATGAGAAAACTCTTGGTTGCAGGAGTTGCAGTCGCGGTGTCGGTCGCTGCACCCGCGATGGCGGCGGAGCTTCCAATCAACGCGCCACTTTATGCGCCGCTTTACAGGGCGCCCCCGATCATTGCTCTCAACTGGACCGGTTGCTATCTGGGCGGTCATATCG
>Ga0306920_100007742_pt1 | contig 14173 bp, 7 predicted proteins | sample flu12Cox44000170_FD_204666 | JGI IMG/M metagenome (GOLD analysis project Ga0306920, IMG submission 204666) | Lab enrichment of tropical soil microbial communities from Luquillo Experimental Forest, Puerto Rico - flux4day.12C.oxic.44.000.170 (v2)... | ecosystem: Environmental > Terrestrial >...
GGCTGTGGTGTGCGTCATCCTGATGCAGCTTCTGCCGTCGGAAGTGCGGCCGTTGGTTCCGGCGTTGCAGTCCACGTGGCTGCACGTTCACGTAACCCTGGCGATGTTGAGTTACGCGGCGTGCGCAGTAAGCTTCGCGCTGGCGATGATGTTCCTGATCAAAGACGGTTTCCCAACCGAGACCTTTCTTGCGCTCACCAGTGCGTTGGTCAGCGGAATTTATATCGCAATCGTCGCGACCCGCTTCGAGAAGTGGGGTGGCTTGTCGGTCACGGCGTGGGACGCCAAGGAAAAGAGCGATGTGTTCCTGGGACGCGGCGTCCGATTGTTTGTCACCGTTCCTGAGCTCGGCTGGCTGTTCGTGATGGCGGCGGTAGCTTCGCTTGTACCCCTGGTGATCTACTTCCTGGCCCGTACCCAAAAGAATGACTCGTACTACGGCTTGGCAAACAAATCGATCTTTATCGGCGTGCTATTGCAAGTGGTCGTGCTTTCAGCTTTCGTCCTGCGCGTGCGCGATGCCAGCTACGCATCACCATACCAGGAAGGTTTGTATCCGACTTCGTTGGCGGCGTCGCCATTCATACTCGGCGGATTGGTCACCGGAGTGTTCGCCTCCTTGTTATATATGATGCTGTTGTGGCGACGTTCCGATCTGGAGGCTCTGCTGCCCGGTGCCGACAGCCTCGACCGCGTTACGTACAAGACAATTTGCGTGGCGTTTCCGCTGCTGACAGGCATGATCGCCGCTGGCGCTTACTGGGCCAACCGCACCTGGGGCTCATATTGGAGCTGGGACCCGAAAGAGACCTGGGCTGCGATTACGTGGCTGGTGTATGCAGGCTACCTGCACATGCGCATCGCGCGCGGTTGGCGCGGGCGGCGCGCAGCGTATTTCGCGATTCTTGGATTTGGCGTAGTGATTTTCACTTTCCTCGGCGTAACGTATCTGCTTCCCGGCTTACACGCGTACGCATGAGGACCACCCAGGCTGAAGGACACTGAGTGCGATCACAGAATGGCCCCACGATCCGGCTCGCTGTTCCTTCAGCTTGGATTTTTGCAACCGCGAAGATTGAGGACGGCTCTAGACATTAGGTCATTTGATGAGCGTGACGAGTTCAATTCCGACGATGGAGAACGGCGGCGCACAATCCAACGATGTCGCGCCCATTGCGGTGCGGAAACGCCGGATCAACTGGGCGTTGAAGGCGGTGCTGCCGATTGCGGCCGTTCTTCTCAACGGTTTGTTGTTGTTCTTGCTAGTCTCGTCGTCCCTGGCGCCTGGACCTCGCAATGACGTAATCGCCGTGGCTGCCGGCGGCGCATTTGTGATCTGCATCGCGGTGATCATGGTGCTGGCGGTGCAGGTTCGCCGGCCCATGATGGAGCTGCAGGACAAATTTGCCCGCGTTCAGGACGGTGATATGGACGCAAGCGTCAGCTTTGCCCAACGCAATGACGAGATTGGTGACCTCGGCCACGACTTCAACGACATGGTGGCACAGCTCAAGGCAAGCCGCGAAGAGATCAACCGCCTGCACCAGACACAGATGTCGCGCGCTGAGCACTTCGCCACGCTAGGCGAGCTGGCCGCGGGACTAGCGCACGAGATTCGCAATCCGCTGGCCGGTATTGCCGGCGTGCTAGACATTGTGAGCCGCGACCTGCCGCCGACCAGCGTCGCGCGCGAAGTCATCGACGACGCGAAGCAGGAGGCGGTCGAGATCAACCGCATTTTGACCGAACTGCTCGACACGGCGAGGCCCCGGGCCCCGCAGTTCCGTGTAACCGACATTGTCGGGACGGCCGAACATGCCGTGCTGTTCGCGCGTCAGCAGGCTGTCACCAAGCGCATCCATATTGAATTCGAAGTGAAGGACGTGCTGCCTCCGGTGGAACACGACCCCAACCAGATCAATCAGGTCTTGCTTAATCTGTTATTGAACGCGATTCAATCAATGGACAAGCCGGGCACGATTCGCGTTACCCTCGAACCGGAAGACGATGCTGTCCGAATCCTGGTTGCTGATGAGGGCAAAGGCATCTCACCCGAGAACTTGCCCAGCCTCTTCCGTCCGTTCTTCACGACAAAAGGGCACGGAACCGGTCTCGGCCTGTCGTTGGCGCGACGCATGGTGGAATCGCACGGCGGGACGATCAATGTAGAGAGTAAACTGGGCGAGGGAGCGCAATTCACCATCCTGCTGCCGGCGCGGCGTGCCGAGGAAAAAGCCTCGTAGCAACGACGTCAAGCCAGGTAGGGGTGTAATAACTGTTCAATTTCCGCAGACCCAATTGACTCACCACGATTCAGTCGCTCAACAATTTCCTCGACAACCTGCTTGGCCTGGCTGCGCTCGCGGTGCAGCAGGAAACCGTCAAAGATATGCTCGCCCCGCATGGCATCGGCGATCTCAGTCTCCTTGTCGTGCTCGCCGAGTTCGGTGAAATACACCACCTTGTAGCGGCCGCTGAAATCGGCCTCGCGGTAGATCTCGAACATCACTTTCTTGGTGTCGGCTGTAAGTGGCATTTCCAGGGGCCCGGATCACACAGGTTGATTACGGCTAGTCGTCTCCTGAAGCAGATGACAGCTGCGGTTCAGTGGTGATCTGCGTGAAGGGGATTAGGTTATCTTGCTGTGCGACCGAACGGCGAGTCAACGGCATTCTCAGCATGCGTTCGTATTCTGCCAGCTGCTGCTCAAGCTCCTTCGCGGCTTCAGCTTTCTTCAGCAGGTCTTCGCGGTAGCGCTTGAGGAAATAGTCGATCGTTTCGACACGAATCCTGATGGAACCGGTCGGCTTGTTCTCGTCGAGGTCTTTGAAGGCGAAGTACGGCGTGCCCGAGTTCTCGATGATACTCTCGATCACGCTGTAGATTGGCGCATCGTGGCCACACTTGAAGTTGCTGACCTCAAGCGCGACGAGATTGGGATGCCGAGCGGTGAACTTCGCCGCCCAAATCTTCTGGTTGGTGCTGGCAGAATAGGCGTTCTTCCACACATCGCGAATGTCGAGTGCATGCGTGATTGCGCTAGAACGGACTTCTTCGCCAAACAGGCGATCGAGCAGGTCTTCGTCGTTGGGCAGGAAACTCTGCGAAAACACCGGATAGCCGAGCTTCTGGAATTCTTCCATGATCTCGTGATTGAGTCCGGGATCGTGGTGATAGATCCGTCCCAGCATGACGATGCCGAGCCGATTTTCGCGCTCCAGCGTATCGAGCACTTCACGCGAACGGGAACGCATGCTCCGGTCGAAATCCTCGGAAGCTTTGTAGGCGACGTCAACTGCGCGCTCGTTCTCTTCTTCGGAGAGGCCGAGAACCGGTCCCCAAGTCTGAAACATCTGCAGCCCGAAGAGTTTTGGGTCGTCGATGTTTAGGATCGGGTCAAGATACTGGATCCCGTTCTCCTCGAAGACGTCGCCTTCCTTGGTGAACGCAGCCTTCACCGCGTTGGGCGTCGCAGTCACCGTCGGACACGCGTTGCTGCCGCTGCAGTTTTTCAGCGGCTGATGTAGCGTGTCGATCATGGGGAAGAAGATGGTGTTCAGCGGTTTTTTCGCATGCTTCTGGAAGACCAGGTTATAAACGTGTGGAATACCGATCTTCGATGGGAAGCAAGGATCGATGGCGCCACGTCCCGCGCCGGTGCGGTAGAGTTCTTGCGTGGTGAAGTCGGAGTAGATGATGTTCTCCGGTTGTACGCCGAGCGACTCGAGATACGCGCTGAACATCGGCGCATACAGGTACATGTTGAGAACCCGGGGCATTCCCACACGATGGGTCGCGCGCGACTGCATCAGAGCGATGCGCTGTTTGACGCTCGACTTCCACGACGACTTCGGCAGTGGATCAGCGACGCTCGGCGGATTGCGTGAGCGCCACACTTCGCGCGCTGCGATGTCAACGAAATTTGGGTTGGCCGTCTTCACTGCATCGAGGCCGGCTTTGATGCCGCGCATGGAATTGACGTCCTCGACCTGTCCCTTCTCGCAAGTCGAGATAATGAGGCGGCGTTCACCTGCCTGGAGCGGTACTTTCGACTTGAATACAGGCAGCGGCGACGACTTATCGATGTCGCCGACGCTCACGTCGATGAAGGTGCGCAGGCAGTTGTTCTTGCAGAAGTAGCAGCGCGTGTCTTCGTTGCGGGTTGAGCGATAACCGATCTTCTCCACCGCATCGATTCCAATGAACGACGTTCGATGGCCGTTCTTGTAGAGACGGAGAGCTTCTACGCCGGCGCCGATCGCTCCTGACTCGCCGCAATGCTCATGCACGATGACTTCCGGCTCGTGGTCAACGCCGTGGAAGTGCGAACGAATGAAGTCGACTTCTGACTTCACGGCGGCGAGGTTCTTCTGCGTACCGCCCTGCAGAATGAAGCGCGAACCCAGCTTGGCGAGATTGGGAATGCCGGCAACGTACAGAAAGATGTTCTTCGGCAACACGGCTGCCAGTCCGGCAAGGATTTCTTCGCCGCGCCAGCCCTGTCGCTGGAAGTTGACGATGTCGGACTGCATGAACACCGCGCAGCCGTAGCCGAAGATTGGCATGGTGTTCGCCGAGAACGCAATGTCGGCGTACTGCTCGACCTTGTAGCCGAGCGACTCGGCGGTGCCTTGCAGGAAGTATCCGTTGCCGGCCGAACACTGCGTGTTGAGCTTGAAGTCTTTGACGCGGCCGTCTTTCAGGACGATGAGCTTAATGTCCTGGCCCCCTACGTCGACGATGACGTGCGGGTTCTTGTAGAACTTCATCGCCGATTCGGTGTGGGCGACGGTTTCCACCAGGGCCACGTCGGCCTTGAGAACGTCTTTGAGAACATCCTTGGCGTAGCCTGTCGTGCCGACGCCGAGAACGTCGAGCTTCGCGCCCTGCGACTCGACCTGCTGACGAATCGCCACGAACATGTCGATCGTGTCCTGGATGGGGTTGCCGTTAGAGAGCTGATAGGCCTTCGAGAGCACGTCGCCGGCTTGGGAGAGAAGCACGGCCTTGGTCGATGTTGATCCGCCGTCGATGCCGATGAACCCCTGTACCGTTTCGCCGGCCGTGAACTTCGCGCCGACAAAGCTCGGGATGGTGTACTGCTGCTTGAAGTGCGCCAGCTCCTCGTTCGATGTGCTCAGACCTGCGCTGCCGGATTTCGCTTTCTCCGCCTGGCGTCCGACGGCGATGTAATCCTCTAAGCACTCGGTGCCCAGGTAAATGCCGACTTCCGCATCCTCGTCCTTGCCGAATTCAACTGCGCCGATGGCGGCGAAGTACTGCGCGTTGTCGGGGACTTTGATGAGTTCCTCTGGCTTCGCGCCTTCGGGCAGCTCAACCTTGCGCTCTTCCCACATCTTGGGAATGTTCTGCTGCCAGGCCTCCTTCATGCCGCGAATGAAGCTGTTGGGGCCGCCGAGCAGCAGGACGTGTGGACGCAGCGTGTGTCCGCGGGTAAGTACCGTCAGGTTTTGCAGGACGATCGCGTCAAACAGCGACGCCATAAGCTGATCGGGAGGAATACCCTGCTTCTGAAGGCCATTGATGTCCGTCTCAGCAAAGACCCCGCACTTCCCTGCTACCGGATGCAACTTGATACCGCTATAGCCCTGGTTGCCTAGGTCTTCGGTAGGAATCTTCAGCTTGGCGTTGATCTTGTCGATGACGGCACCCGTGCCTCCGGCACATTTGTCGTTCATCGACGGGATTTTCTTCTTGCGGCCGGTGTTTTCGTCCTGCTTGAAGACGATGATCTTGGCATCCTGCCCGCCGAGCTCGATCACGGAGTTCACTTCGGGATGCAGCTTCTCGACCGCAAGTGACACGGCCGTGACTTCCTGAACGAATTTCGCGCCAACCAGATTGGCGAGCGCGCCGCCGCCTGAGCCAGTAATGAAGATGCGGCAGTTGTGTGGAGCGATGCCCGCTTCCTCTTGCATGCGCTTGAGGAACTCGAGCGTCTTCTCCGGCTGCTTGGTTTCGTGCCGCTGGTAGTCTCGCCAGATGATTTGATCGGTAGCAACGTCGACGATGACGGCCTTTACTGTCGTCGAGCCAACATCCATGCCGACGCTGTAAACGGCGCGATGTCCGGATTGCGCAGCCACCTCACGCGATTTGGCCACGATGCGCGCCGGAAGGGACTCTTCCGCAGGAGCCGAATTCGCAAGCGCGTCGAGCTGGATGTCGATCTTCTGCGCGCCGGTGCTACAGAATGCTTCGTGGTGATGATGATTCGAAGCCAAAATCCCTCCCGGAACTAAAACCGGTTCACTCGCCGAAATTGCCCTCGATCCGCCGGAACCCGTGCTTGGCTTGCTTCAGCATCCAGGTGATCACCCGGCGATCGTTGTAGCAAAACGCGAGAATGTGGTTCAGGGTTGAGAAGCAGCTCTTCTGGCACTCCTTCTTCATTTCTTTCAACTGCTTCGGTTCGAACTTGTGGTTCTCGATGGTGCCCCAGTCGTACCCGGCGGAGTACATCGGGAAGCAGGGCGCGAGCGTGCCATCGACCCGGACGATCAGCGAATTGTGCCCGGCGCGGCAGTTCCAATCTTCCAGATCGCCGTGGATGAAGTTCTTCATCTGCGCCAGGCGCTCGACCGAATTCACCATGTGATAGCCGGACTTCTGCTTGTCGACGAGCCAGTCGATCAGCTCCGCCGCCGCAGCATGATCCTTCTCGCGAATGAATGTCGGGTTCGAATACAGGTGCTTGAAGTGCGGCTGCTCAGTCATCGGCGACTCGCAGATGTGGTAGTCGGTCGCGATGCCGTGGTCGTGCGCGAGTTCGGTGAGCTGGCGCACGTCATCCATGTTGTTGGCGCAGATATTGATGTTCAGAAATACGGAGTAGCCGTACTTGTACTGCTTCTTCACCAGGTAGTCGAAGTGCTTCCGGATCGGCACCATCGCCTTCGGCAGACCCTTGCCCGGCACGTCGTCCCATGCATCCACCGCGAGATTGACGGTGCCCACACCAGCATCGGCGATCTTGTCGATCACCTTCGGCCACATCAGCCGGCCATTGGTCGGCAGATAGACCCAGAAGCCCTTCTTGACTGCGTAGTAGATGATCTTGTGGGCGAAGTCGGGACGCAGCAGCGGCTCGCCGCCCATCAAGGCCAGCACGCCAGCGCCGGAATCACGCAGCCAATCGATCGAACGCTTGGCTGTATCTTCGGTCATTCCACGAACGCTGTTGTCGAAAGCCCAGCAGTAATGGCAGTCGAGATTGCACTTCCACTCATTGAACAGGTAGGCGATGATGGGGTGAAACTCACCCGGTAGCAAGCGCGAACGAATGAAAGGGAAAGCCCACCCCCGCATAGCGCGGTAGATGTGTGAGGAACTCCACTTGCGCTTCCCGTTCGTAGGCAAGAAGTCTTCGTCCGGAGCCTCCATCAGTTCCGGATGCTGTGGAAAGACCGGCTCGGGCAGCGTCTGCAGTTTGCCGTCCTTAGGCGGCGGAAGCAGACGGGGCTGCTCGGGCGGCTTCATCAGCAGCTCGTGCAGTTGAACATCTAAGCGGTACGTCGGAGCTGCTTCGCTGAAAACTCGCTCCTCTACCTCGGCCATGGTCCCAATATCCTCCGTAATCTCCGCTGCACTTCAGTGCAGGCGCTCTCGTTTGCGATTACGCTGCTGCGGTAGCCAACTTGCCCGGAACCGGCGCCGGTAGACGCTTCAGCCGCGCCTTGCCATTCATCAAGTCGCTGACGTGCAGCACAAAATTGGCGGCGATGCCAGTCACGCCTTCGCGGTGTGGCACCGGATAGAACAGGTTGCGCAACTCCGGATGCTCTCGGACGTAGTCCTTGATGTCGTCGAGCCGCTTGCCGGTGGACGCCAGCACTTGGTCAAACTCCATGCGGGCCTTTACCTTGGCCTCGCCAAGCGCCATCTGCACCCGGCTGTGAGCGTTGATCTCGCCTTCGCCTGACGTTTCGATGGGTAGGAAGATCATCTCCTTGAAGTGATTGGCTACGCCCGACTGCACACCATCCGATTGCGACGAGGGCATGCATCCGAAAGGCTTGAGCGCCAGCACCATATGGCAGAGCTTGTGAGTGGTGTAATACACGTTCTTGCCGACTTCGAGGTGACCTTCGCCGCCCCGCGCGAACTCGTTGTAGAACGGGTTGGCGAGATCCGCCATTTCCTTCTGATCGATCAGGTGATGCGCGATGTTGCCCAGCGCTTCGACCACGCGATGATACTGGCGGGCGTAGATGCGCTCGCCAACCCCGATCATCCACTGCTTCTGGCGGAACTTCAGCTCATTCTTTGCCATCTTGTGCAGCTCCCACCAGCTTACGTGCTTGTAGGGAGCGTCGAGCAAGCGGCGTGCCGCGGCGCGGGCCTTCACCTGGTACATCATGTACATGATCCAAGTGGCGATAGGCTCAACCAGCACTTGCGCGCCTTCGCGCTCCAGGAACTCGAACATGTGGAAGTTGCCATCGCCCTCGGTGGTCTGTGCCCAGAATTCCCCGATGATCTTGACGACCGGCTTCACTCGCAGCCGGTCCACCTCGATCGTGGCAAGTTGATCGTGAACGGCTTCTAGGGCGTCCTTATAAGGATGTCCGTAGAGCTGCTCCCTGACCTTGAGCAGCGAGTTGACCCAGACCTCCCACTTGGCGCCCTTACGCGCCTTGATCCGCTTGGATAGAAATTCCGGCAGGTCCTCGTGATCTTCGAATGGCTTGCGCTCCTGCAGCATCGTACAGAGGGTATCAACCGCCTCGTGGAAGACCCGGTCAGTCTTCCCTTTCTCGACTTCATACGGTCTGATGCGGAAGATCATCTCGTTCATGATGTCGCCGAGGTTTAGCGCGTTGAACATGCCCATGCCGAAGTCAACCGTGAACTTCAGGCCAGCCTCGCCGGAGGCAGCCTTCACGCCGTCGTTCTGCTGGAACAGCAGCACGCGGAACCCATCGAAGCCCGCATTCTGCAGCGCCAGCCGATATTCCGACTCGTACATGCCAAACCGGCATGGTCCGCAGGATCCCGCTGTGAAAAAGACGTAGTTGTTGATGATCTCCTGCTTCGTTAGTCCGCGCGACTCGAGGCTCTGCAGGAACTTCACCAGGTTGCCGACCGTGAAGTAAGTGGGATTGCACTGCCCGTTATTGCCGTATTCCTTGCCCAGCTGAAATCCTGCAACGTCAGGATCGGGGAGGATCTCGCAGTGATAGCCGCACCCTTCGAATACAGCCTGGATGACCCGCTCGTGCTTCCAGGTAAGGCCTCCGAACAGAATCGTGACCTTATTACGTTCTTCGGCGGTAAACGGCCGCTCCACTGGCCTTTGGAAATGCCGCACTGGGCCGCTGTCGAGGCCCATCATGCTCGCCAGCCGGGCGCGCTCCTGCGCCAGCTTCTTTTGAATCTCTTCCTCGGTACGCGGACGGGTCAGTTCATCGAGAGGAAAATCAACGTGAGTCACGGGCATAGTAATTGTTCTCCGAATTGAATTTGCGAGGAGCCGAGTGGCCAGGATTTACTTGCTTGATGCGGCCGGACAGAAGACAGACATATGGCGTGGTGGTCGGTAAAGCAGCTCAGGCGGGTGAAATCACTCACAGCAGCAACAACCTGTGCAAAGGGCGCAGTTGCTCGCATTAGCAACCATTGACAACGGCTGTTGAAACCACTTATCGGAGAGACGAGAGACCAATACACCCTCTCTCGCCCCAAGAGCTACAGAGAATTATGCTCGCCAATTGGAATCGCTTCAAGCCGCGCAGGATAAATTTTTTTTTCAGCCCCAAGACGGTTACTACCAGGTGCAACGAAACCGTTCCTGTTGGGGGCTTCCGTCATTCCCTGTTGCAACAGGGTGCCGTGGATTTCTCCCACAGTTTCGCAACTTTCTTGCCGAATCGGGTCGCAACCGCTGGCGGGAGAAAGATCAAGCTCTCAAGTGGCAAACTAGATTCGCTCGCAATAGCCAATGCCGTTGTGCGCGACCACGCTATTGCGGTCGGCAATTTTTGTCCAAGCTGAGCGCGACTCTCGGGGCAAGTCTGGATGGGATTTTAGGTTACATCTACCTAAATCAATTTCGAGTCACGATTGAGTGTCCCGGGAGCATCCTTGCACTCATGCCCGCCGGTATCCGACAGTCCAAGGTCGAGCGGGAGTGAGAATTCAATTTCCTACAAGTCCGCTTCGAGCTGACTTTCCGTTTATCGAGCATACAAAATAGAAGCTCTTCACTGGCTTGCTTCCAGCACCTGTAGCGGAGCCCAATTGTGCACGCGAGGTTGCGGTCGATCGCCCTTCAACATCGTCCAGAGAATGCGATTATACATCTGATCATCCGCGCGATCGACTGAGCTGAGATCCAAGTCCTCCGACAAACGAGCAGCCGCGGTGTTCGGCGGATTCTTCTCGGTTAGGTTCTGCTTGGGTGTTATCGCCTCGAAGGGCGTGAGGTCAGGTGTCGATGCGAAGATGTCAGCCAGCGAGCGACTGAAGTAATCGAATTTCGAGAGCCGTTTCATGCCGAGGATATCTTCGATCGCCGCGATCACATCAGTCGTGTTCATGAAGCGATGCACCGTGCCCGGCCGGCTATAGGCCGAAATGGCATAGAACGGTGCGCGGTGGGAGTCAATGTGATCGGGACCGGCCTGTGAATCATCTTCAACTACGAAGATCACCGTGTCTTTCCAGTGCGGGCTATGAGAGAGCGCCTGCACGATGCGCCCGAGTGCAAGATCATTGTCGGCCATGCACGCGTTCGGCGTGCACTTACCGGGGCGCGCCGCGGTCAGGTGGTCCATTGGCAGCCACACGACCTCGAGTTGGGGCATATTGCTGTTCTGCAAGAAACCTTGAAATTCGGTGATCCAGACATCGGCCCTCTGTTGGTCCTGGGTGACAAGATCGAAAGGAACATAATCGGGACTCACGTCGGCACCAAGGCCGCGTTGTGTAACCGGCCAGCCGGGATTGCCTTTAACCATTTCCCCATAGTCGCGAAAGGTGACTCCCGAGGTCTTGGCGATAGTCCACAGGAAGCCACGCTCCGGCTCGTCGCTGTCCTCGCCGTCAGGGTCGCCTCGTTTGCCCGCATAAGCCGAAGGGATAACCTTCTCGCCATAGTCGGTCACGTACGCGGCTGTGGACCAGATGTGCCCCTGCGAGCTGCACTCGGCGTTGACAAAGAAGCGGTCGAACAATCCGAAGCGCCGCGCCAGGGCGTGATGGTTCGGAGTGATGGTGACGTCTGGGAAGTAGACAAGGCTGGCATCGCCGTCGCCCTCCTTCAAATCACCGAGTAACTGATCATAGGTGCGATTCTCCTTGATGATGTATATAACGTGCTTGAACGCGGGATAGCGACGCGGCCGGGTACTTAGCTGCCAGTTGTTCGCGACTGCGACTCGCTGGGTAAGAGTGGAGAGTTGAGTCCCAGTCATGGTCGACGGCACCAATCGCAGGCTGCCATTCAGCTGACCAAGCGTGTAGGCCAATGGCCTGCCCAATGGCCAGTTTGTAAGTGGCACCGGTCCGTCGGGATTAGCATGCGTGCCGTGTCCTTTGCCCGATACGATCAGAAGTTGCGAGCCGCTTTCTGCGATCGCAGTCGGATACCAATCGGTCGGAATGCGTCCCAGCAACCTGGCCGTGGAGAGATCGAAGACGGCGACAGCATTGTTATCGGCTTCTGCGACAAGCAGTCGCTTTTGATCGGCGCTAACTGCAAGTGCGTTAGGCGTGCTACCTTCTGGCGGGGCGCCCGGAGCAGAGTCCGCAAGATAGCCGGTCACTTTGCGGTTGCGGACGTCGACAATCGCAACGCGATCACTTCCAGCGAGCGCGACATAGAGCCGAGAGCCGGTTAGGCCCATTGCCGAAGGATGGCGGCCCATTTCGATTCGTCCCATCTCCGCGAGCTTGCCATCAGGAAGGACATGAAAGTCAGATACCGTCGTGCTGCCCCAGGCAGAGACGAACAAATGACCGTCGCTGCTGAGAATGACGCCATAGGGATAGTGATCGGTAGGCAAGCGCTGGACGAGCTCGCCTGTTGTGCTATTCACGACCGCCACACGGTCGCCAACGTTCTCCGCCACGTAAACGAATTTGCCGTTGGCGGCGACCGCAATGCCGGCTGGGTAGCTTGTGCCGGTGGCATCGCTCGTCTTCTTGTTGGCGAGCACAAATTTGTTGGTAAGCGTCGCCCTGCCGTCCCTCCACCCATAAACGAAGATCGAATCGGTATTGCCGCCGGAGACATAAAGCGTGTTGCCATCGGGTGAGAAGGCAGCACCGTAGAACGCGGCATCTTGCAGCAGCGCCTGCGTGACCTGCTGCGTCTTCAGATCGACCACCTGGATACCCTGCTCGCGCCAGCCGCTGAGCACGACCACCGCCTTGTCGCCGCCGGGTGCGGGCACGACATTGAGAGGCATACTGCCGAGATCGACCGCATTCCCCACGGCATCGAGATGGACGCCTGTCGGTAAAGGCGAACTAAAGACCGGGCTCTCTGCCAGCGCCAATGTGCAGAACAGTGCCGAGACAGAAGCAAGAATCGAACCGTAACGAAGCAATGGCATGTCTTCCTCGCAGGCTTGGTCCACTCAGGGACCTTACCGATTATCCTCTAGCATGAACTGGAGCACGACTCGCGCCCCCAAGGCTTGCTGCACTTGATTGGGTTTGGCTCAGAGCGACTGGATGCCTGACAATCCGTGAGAATGCGTCGGTTGTCCTCAAATCGGCTCAGGTGAGACCGTGGCAGCTCTGAGTGTGGGTCGGCAAACAAGAAACCGACAATGCGTTCCGATGACTTCCGGATCGCCCGTCACGATGAGCGTGCCGGAGCAATTACAGATTCATGGCATCCCACACGCCTCAGAAATAATTAAGCCAAAATCGTTGCAGTCCCATCGAGCTACCAAATGCGTGCGTCTACAGCCTGGCCTCGCAGCGCAATAGCAGTGTCGAAGTGTCCACCTTGCTCGCTCTACGGTGTTGCTCGGTGGACCGTTGTGGGTGGTGAGCGTGCCCAGATGACCGATCGGAGGCGCCCGCTATGGCGCCTTGCTGGCGACCACGCCGATGTTGGCGACGGTGTCACCTTTCTTCATCGAAGGTACGGCACAGACATACAGGACCACACCGCTCGAAGGCGCATGCGCTTCCCACACCGTCTTGCCGAACAGATCAGTGACGTAGCCGATTTTCATGCCTTGTTGCACGTACCAACCGCGCTTCACCATGGGATAGAAGACGCCGTCTTTTTCGCTACTGACGCTGGCAATGCGCTCTATCCACACTGGGTTCTGCACCGGGGGTGCATTGCCCGGCAGCATCTTCAGGTAACGCATCACGTTCAGGCAGCCGTTGGTCAGTGCCGCCACGTCTTCCGGTTCCACTGTGCCGGCGTGGCCCGCTTCCGCCGTAAGGGACGGTTTTCCCCGCAGGCTGGCGTTTGTCTCCAGATAGCGAGCAGCGTTTGGATCGCGGGGGCGATCGGTCGAGAGGATGATAGTGTCGAGTCCGAAGGCTAACACCATGGCGCGCGAGACGGCATCCTGTTGCGCGTTACCGATCGGCGCCCAATAGGAATACGGCCGCAGGCTTTCATCGAGATCGCCACCATGCAGGTCAATCAGGTAGTCGGATTTTTCCACGACCTGCTTCGTTACAGCCCAAGCAGCTCGCTCCGTCTGCGTTCCGTTCGGATTGCCCGGATAGAAGCGGTTCATGCTCTTGCCGTCGACTGGATTCACGTGTGGCACCTTCTGTTCAAACGATGCGATGTTCACTAGCGGGATGATGATGACCGTGCCGGAAACCTCGGTGGGATCGAGTTCCTGTATCAGCTTTTCAAGAGCGATAATGGATGCGTACTCAGTGCCATGTGCCCCGGCCACCAAGGCAAGTGTTGGTCCAGGCTTAGGACCGCGAATGACCACGACCGGGATATTCGTGCCTCCATCGCTCCCGGATGGCACTTCGATGAATCCTGCAACGCTCTGCCCGGCAACTGCTGTCACCGTTCCCACCGTGAGCCCTGGTTGTTGTGCTGTGGCCGCCACACACAGACAGCCACTGAGAAGAGCCAATGCCGGCCGCTTGTGCATACTCGCCTCCTTCAGACCGGCAGAGTATACCGCCATCCGTCGAAAGCGAAACAGGGCTCGTT
>Ga0306920_100007744_pt1 | contig 14172 bp, 9 predicted proteins | sample flu12Cox44000170_FD_204666 | JGI IMG/M metagenome (GOLD analysis project Ga0306920, IMG submission 204666) | Lab enrichment of tropical soil microbial communities from Luquillo Experimental Forest, Puerto Rico - flux4day.12C.oxic.44.000.170 (v2)... | ecosystem: Environmental > Terrestrial >...
GCCGGGTCGCTCCGCGCCTGCCGGATCCACGCCAGCGTCGCCAGTCCGGTGGCCAGCGGCTGGGTGTAGGCATAATTCTTGGCAAGAGGAATGCCCTCGGTGACGTGGCGCAGGGCGTCATCGAGTTCGCCGCGCTGGTAGGCCACCTCGGCCAAGCCCACACGCCCGGTGCCAGCGCCGGGCGGGGCCGGGTGCCCGGGCACGGCCGCCATCTCGATCGCTTGCTGATAGGTCTTCACCGCGGCGTCGAGCCGGCCTTGGGCACGCTGGATCTGGCCGAGGTGGTAGCAGCCCCGGACCGCCAGGGCGGATTCCCCGGCCACCCGCCACTGGGCAACGGTCGCTGACAATAGCTGCTCGGCTTCCCCGGCCCGGCCGCGCATCCAGTCGGCGATGCTGAGGTACCCGCGGGCGTGCGAGGCCAGCATCCACTCGCCCCCGCCGGCCTCGGCCAGGGCCCGCGAGGAATACCTGGTCGCCTGTTCGGCGTCGCCGCGGAGCTCGGCCAGGTAGGCACGATCGAGCGCGACCGTGGCCGGCACATTGGCCAGCAGGCTCGCACCGCTGCCGGCCGACGGGTGGAACGGCTCATCCGCCACACCAGCGGCTCCCGTGTAGGCGCGCTCGGCGGCATCGAGCAGCTCCTCGACCCCGTCCACCTGGCCGCTGAGCAGGGCCAGCCGTGACTGGGCCAGCAACAGCCGCGGCCGCGAGCCGGCCAGCCCTGTCGGCAGCGCCCCAAGCCACCGCTGCACCGTCGCCCGCTCGCCACGGAACAACCGCTCGTCGGTGTGCCGCTCGACCAGCCGCGCCGCCCAGACGGTATCCCTGGCATCCAGCGCGTGGCGGACAGCCTCATCGGCGAGCCCATGCTCCTCACACCAGGCCGCCGCCTTCCGGTGCAAAGCGGTGACCTGGCCTGGCCGTTCCTGCTGCAAGCGGGCACGGAGCAGGTCGGCAAACAGGTGGTGGTAGCGCCACCAGCCGCGGACCTCATCCAGCGGCACCAGGAACAAGCCCGCCCGTTCGATTTCCTCCAGCATCGCCTGGCTCCCGGCCCGGCCGGTGACCGCGTCGCACAGTACGCCGCTCAGCCGGTCCAGCACCGAGGTCTCCAGCAAGAACCCGCGCAGCTCCGCTTCCTGCCGGTCAAGCACCTCCTGGCCCAGGTAGTCCAGGACGTAACGATGGCTGCCGCTGAACGCCGCCACAAACCCCACCGGGTCAGCCTGCCCGCGCAGCGACAGGACAGCCAACTGCAGCCCCGCCGCCCACCCCTCGGTGCGTGCCTCCAGCGCCGTCACCGCCGCGCTGGGCAGGTCGGCGCCCATCGCTTCGTGCAGCAGCGCAGCCGCCTCCTCCGCGGTGAAGCGCAGGTCGGCAGCCCGCAGCTCGGCCAGCTGCCCGGCTGCGCGCAGCCGCGCCAGCGGCAGCGGCGGGTCGGACCGGCTGGCCACCACCAGGCGAAGGCCGGCCGGCTGGTGTTCGAGCAGGAACGTCAGCGACGCATGCACCGGCGCGGCGCCGATCAGGTGGTAGTCGTCGAGGACCAGCAGCACCGTGTCCTCCCCGGGCCGGGCGGCCAGTTCGTTGATCAGCGCCGTCACCAGCCCCTCGAACGAGGACGGTGCCGGCGGGCCCAGCAACGGCCCGACCCGCTCGCTCACCCCCGGCGCCACCCGTTCCAAGGCCGCGACCGCGTGGCGCCAAAACCGCGCCGGGTCGTTATCACCAGCATCCAGCGACAACCAGGCCACCGGATGGTTACCGGACTGCGCCCAGCCAGCCAGCAGCGCGGTCTTACCGCACCCAGCCGGGGCGCAAACCAGGACGAGCCGCCGCGCCAGGCCATCCTCCAGCGCCCGCACCAGCCGCAGGCGCGGCACGAAACCCGGCCGCAGGCCGGGCACGTGCAGCTTGGTAGCCAGCAGGACAGCCTGCTCAAAACCGGCAGCCCCGGCAGGGGCCTCCGCGGGCGGCTCCGCCATCGGCGACCTACATCCAGCGTGTCCAGCGATAGCCAGCTTCGCTGCTGGTGGGGCTCATCCTAACGGCCAGCTGGCCGCCTGGCAGATGCTGACTGTCCCGCACCACACTGGCGTGTCCACCGCCGGCTGCCTTCGTTCCATCGGCGGCCAAGCCGGGCCCCTGGGCGCAGATGCCGTCGTGCCTACCCATCCCCCGGGCGGTGACTGCCCGGGGGATTGGGCCCACGACCATGGCACTCCGGCGGCGCCCTCCTACCCCTGCGCGGCCTGGAAGATTCCCCCCGCATCGGCACCTTCGGGTGACGCCCAGGCCCAAGGATCGTTCCTAGCGTGCTGGGAGAACGAAACACGCACCAATGCGAGGGATACCAATGACCGTTCTCAGGCTCGACAGCTTCACCATCGACCCGGCCGACACCGGGGAGCTGCTCACCAGGCATGCCGCCCTGGCCGCCGTGGCCAAAGACGCCTTCCCTGGGCTCATCGACGTGCAGCTGGCCAAGATCGACGACCAGACGTGGATCGATGTGTGGCGCTGGGACTCACTCGCCAACGCACAAGCCGCCGCCGCCCAAGGGCCAACCATCCCCGAGGCCGGGGCCGCGTTCTCTCTCACCAAGAGCCTCGCCGTCGAATACGCCGAGGTCCTCGATGCCTGATCGCGCGCGACACATCCACCCTCAAGACGCGGCAGGGCCAGACAGCCAGCGCGAGCCGCGCCGCCGTGCCCCGCGAACAGGCGGCCGGGCGTGAATGGTTCAGGGTGGCCCGCTCGCTACGAGATCCGCATCGACGGCGTCCTCGGCGACGGGTGGGCGGACTGGTTCGGCGGCCTCCGGGTCACCAGCGAGGCCACCCACACCGTCATCACCGGCCAGCTGGCGGACCAGGCCGCACTCCATGGAGTCCTGGACAAGGTCCGCGACCTTGGGCTGTGCCTGATCTCGGTACGCCGGCTCGGCCCCAGCGGAGCCCAGGCCGGAGCGCAGCCATGAGACACAATCAAGATCCAGGAGCCGAAGCACCGGCCAGGGCCATTCTCCGCACCCATGCAGGTGCCGGGCGCGAAGAGACCGCGAAGGCACAGACCGATCCGTGGCCCGAAGGCGACGACGACACCCACCTCGATTACTACGACACGCCAGCAGGATGCCCTCGGCGTCTCCCGGCAGTCGATCCATGCCAAGTACGGGCAATAGGAGCAGTGATGCCGATACGGCTCACCGCCGACGCCAGGAAGCTGGTCTTCCTGCTGGCCCTGCTGTCGCTGCAGCGCCCGGATCCGGCTGCTGAGCTGCTCGATGCGCTTGGGTCGACCCGGTCGTGGTGCGTGAGCGCCCGGCCGGCCCGGCCGAAAGCGGCGAGGTGAACCGCCGGAGCGTCTGTTACGACGCCGGCCGGGTGATGTGGGGGCAGGACTGGCGCCGGAATTCTCACCTGGGAAGCGCTCCGTGAGCTGCAGATCATCCGGGATGACCTGCATTGCAACGCGGTAAGAATCTGCGGGCAGGACCCCGGCCGGCGAGCACAACGGGCCGCTCAACACCTTCCTCGCCGAGGCGACCACGGCCGGCCGCCTGCCCGGGCCTCCACTGCATGAGTTACTCCTCGCCGATGTCGGCCAGGCTCTGGCGCAGCTCGGTGATCAGTGGATCGCCATCGGGCAGGGTGCGCTCCAGGCGGCCGACCGTGTCGCGCAGCAGCGCGCGGGCGTCGCCATAGCGCCCCAGCTGGCGGTACACCTGGGCCAGCTCCGCACGGCTCCGCAGCGTATCGGGGTGACGGGGGCCGAGCACCCGCTCGAACCCGGCCCAGGCCTGCTCGCAAGCCAGCTCCGCCGCCGCCGGCTTGCCCGCCTTCTCGTAGGCGGCACCGAGGTTGTGCCGCGCCGTAAGCGTGTCTAGGTCATCGGGCCCGAGGACGCGTTCCCGGTCGGCCACTACCCGTTTGTAGGCCGCGACTGCCTCCTTGGCCTGGCCGCTGGCCAGGTAGGAGTCGGCCAGGCCCTGACGCGTAGTCATAGTCTGCGTGTCCCGGGCTCCCTGGGCGCGCTCCCGGTCGGCCAGCGTGCGCCGGTAGAGGGTGATGGCGTCGGAGTACCGGCCCGCAGCCAGGTAGGCCGCGGCGAGCTCGTCCCGCGCGCCGAGCGTGTCGGCATGCCCGGGCCCGCAGACCTGCTCGAATTGGGAAACCGCGCGTTCAAGGACGGTGATCGCAGCTGAGGTCTGGAGCGCCGCCACGAGGGCGTGGCCAAGGCGGCGCTGCGCCTCGATCACGTCACGGTGATCCGGCCCGAGTTTGTGGGTCAGGCTGTCGAGTATCCACTGGAACCACGGAATGGCGTCGTCCGCGCGTCCGGCCGCAAGGTAGGCGTCGGCCAGCCGCTGGCCGGCCAGCATCGTGTCCGGGTGGCCGCCGCCGAGCAGGCGGCCGCCGGTCGTGGCCAGGTCGCGCCAATGATCCATCGCGGCTTCGGTCAGGCGGGCGCGGTCCAGGCTGTCCCCCGCCCGTACCAGCAAGGGATGGCAGCCGCCGCCCCAGAGCATGTCTCCAGTGAGTCGCCGGAGGGTCGCCACGCAGGATCGCAGGCCAGAAGCAGGCCAGCCGGGCTGCTCCCCTTCCGGCCAGGCCTGGAGCAACGCGTCCGCGGCCGAACTCCCCGCCTGATCCGGCATGCCTTCGGGCATCGCGGCCCGCAGCGCCGCCTGCAGCACTGGGCTGATCCGGACCGTTGGCGGTGCCGCTACGGGTTCGACGGTCAGCAGGCCGACCTGTTCCAGCACCGCCAGCGCCGCGCGGGCGCGCCCTGGGCTGGGTGGGACGTCGCCGCCGCCCGCGAGGAAATCGCCTGCCGCAGGAGCGGTGAGGACGGTTTGGGGAATGCCGTGCCCGTCCAGCATCGCGGCCAGGGCCAGCAGCAACTGGGCCGACCCGCCCGGCGCCAGCTGATCCGCGCGTCCGAACGAGAACGTCCACGTCACTGCGGCTGCCGACGGACGCACGCTGGGCGACTCCGCCGACTGCTCCCGCCTGCGCACGAAATGGGCGCGGTACTCGCGGCACGACAGCGGGGAGTTGGCGATCACCGCGCCGGCCTGGGTCAGCGCGACGGGCTCCAAGTCCAGGTCCTGAGCCAATTCGATCACACCGTGCCGCTTGTCCGGGTCGGCCGACAGGCGTCCGCTCAGATAGCTAATGGCCTCACGCAGGCTGAACGGCCCGACCGGCACGACCCGCATGCCACTGGGGACGGCCGCGGCGTCGGCGGAGGTCACCAATACCCGGCCGGCCGGGCCGACGGGCCACAGACCATCCAGGTTCGCCGGGTCGGCCAGGTCATCGAGTACCACCAGCCACGAACGGCTGGTCTCGCCCAGCCAGCTGAGGAACTGGGCGGCAACCGACTCACAGCTGCTCGCCTGGTCCCGGCCGGTCGCGGCGGCCGTCGCCGCGGCGTAGCCGGACAGCACAGTGGCCCGGCTCGTGGCCTCGATCCAGACCAGCAGGTCTACACCGCTTGACTGCCACAGCGACTCGGCGAAAGCCGCGGCGAGCTGGGTCTTACCTGACGACCTCAGCCAGTCCTGCGCATCGGGAGCTGCCGCCGGGCCGGGGAAGGCAGCCGGCGCCGCCGCCCGATCCGGGACGAGCGCGACCGCGGCGCCGACCGGTAGCGCAGCCGGCAGGCCAGGGGCCGTCTCCAGCCTGGCGCTAAAACCGTCGGCCAGTGCCGGCACCGCCCCGGAGCGGATGGGCCAGGACAGTCGGCCGGGGGCTGCGCCGTTCATGGCGCGCTGCCCACGGGCCGCTGTACGCGGGCAGCGCGGCCGGGGGCGCCGACCCGGATGGCTGAGCACGTCATGTCAGGGTGCACTGTCCATGCATCCGTGGAATGGCGGCCCCAGGTCGGCCGGCGCGCGGAGCCAGATCCGGCTCGCTGGCTGCACCGACATCGGCTGGCCGAGCTGAAGATGCATTATCCTTTCCCCCTGTCCCCCGGCCGAGCCCGCCTTCGTCGGTGAAACCAGCTAGCGGCCAGACTGCACCATCGTTGCCCTAGCCTGCCAACCATCAGCGCAGATAAGCAATCCCCCAGTGACTAGGCCGTTTCGGGGTCGACGGCATCCGGACGCCGCCCGATCCGGCAAGACCCGGCCCGATCCGGGAAAGGGCGCGACCAGCGCGGCCGACCTCCCCGGGCCCCAGCCGCCGGCTCGTCAGGCCCTGGCTCGGTGTTCGCGGCGGCTGACCCAGCGCTGGCCTAGCTCACAGCGAGTCCGGGTTAAAGACGAGCACGGGACTGGTCCTGGTAAGTGTTTCCCTGCGGAAGAAGGCGGGGGCGGTGACGCGCATGAAGACAAAGCCGATCACTCCGGCCGCTGCGGCCAGCGCGGCGATGATGAAGATACCGCCGATCTGCCAGTGCAGGACCGGCACCGTGAACGAGGTGTAGCTGTTGGACGCGACCCAGTCGCTTTGCAGGCTCCAGATACCCGCCGCCCACATGATCAGCCCGCCCAGCCCGGGCAGGATGCCGCGCATCCACAGATTCCGGGCGCTGCTGGTCAGCGTGGCCCGGTAGTACCAGACACAGGAGAACGCAGTCAGCCCGTAGTAGAACGCGATGTACAGGCCAATCGCGGTGACCGCGTCAGCGATCGGGTTGCCGCCGGCGATGTAGTTCAGCGGGATATACAGGGCGATCGAGACCGCGCCCATAACGAGAGTGGACACCGTCGGGGTCAGGTACCTGGGGTGGATCTTGGCGAACGACTCGGGCAGCGCCCCGTAGGCGGCCATCGACAGCGTCGTGCGTGCGGTCGGCAAGATCGTGGTCTGGGTCGAGGCGGCGGCCGAGCTGAGCACCATGAGGAGCAGAAGCCGGGACAAGACCATGCCGAGCCCGGAGGTGCCGAAGATCGCGCCCCCGGTGACCGACAGCACGTCGAACTCGTGCGCCGGATTCGTCAGCCCGACGCCCTTGGCGCCAATGCCGGCGAACGCCTGCACGGCGATGATCACGGTCACGTAGGTGACGAGCAGCAGGACCGTCGAGATGATCCCCGCTCGGCCCGGCGTCCGGGACTTGTCCGCGGTCTCCTCATTCACCGACAAGGCGGTGTCCCAGCCCCAGTAGATGAACAGCATCAAGATGATCCCGGACACAAAAGCCGAGGCGGGCAAGTGCGACGGCGACAGCCAGCTCAAGCTCGGGTGCAGCGACCCCGGCGGCGGATGACTGCCGTACACCCGGACCAGCGCCGTGAGTGACATGACCAGAAGCAGGACGATCTCGATGGACAGCAGCACCCGCTGGAACTTGGCCGAGACCTCGATGCCGCGGTAGCAGATGTAGGTCATCGCGGCGATCCACAAGATGCCGACCAGCAGCACCCAGCCGCCGGAGGCGTTGGCCCCGATCGCGCTGTCCGGTCCCTGGATGAGGAAGAACAGATACTGCCCGGCCACCTGGGCCAGGCTGGCCATGACCAGCACGTCGGCCGCCACGACGGCCCAGCCGCCGGCCCAGCCGGTTTTCGGCCCGAACGCCCGGGCCCCCCAGATGAACGTGGTCCCGCAGTCGGGATCGGCCTTGTTCAGCTCGCTGAAGCCGATCGAGGTCAGCAGCATCGGCACGAACGCCAGCACGGCGACCAGCGGGGACTTCAGCCCGACGGCGGCCACCACGAAGAACAGCGTCGCGGCCAGGCTATAGGCCGGAGCGGTCGAGGCCACCCCCATGACCACGCTGGACACCAGGCCAAGAGCGCCGGTCTTCAGACCCTTATCCCTAGGCTCCTCCACTGGCCGCAGGCCAGGACTAAAGATGGCCATGGCTTCCCTCCCGCAAGTCCCCCAATGGTGCTGCGATTCCGCCCGATCGTGCCCGCGCCACGTTGGTGCGGGACCGCCGCCGACGACTGACCGGAGGGATAACCCTGCGATCTTCCCCGCCCTCAGCGACCATCCCCGGGGATGAGCTGGCTTTTCAGGCTACTGCGGGTCGCTGTAGGACGGAGCGTAATCGGAAAGCTCTGACCAGCACGGACCGTTTCTGGCGGGTCGGCAGCCCACGCGACACCGGGTATATCGACCAGCCGAATACCATGGATCGCCAGCAGGTCCCCGTAAGCCCCGTAGTGGCCTCGACCTGGGCAGACGCTGGCTCACACGAGCTGGTACCAGCTACGGCGAGCACACGCAAGCTGCGTTTTGCCCCCCAATCTGCCCCCCAAGATGATCTTCAGCAGTGACCTAAGCAGCCCTCCCGATGGCCCCTGCGCGTGCACAGTCAGCAACCACCTGCCATCTAGCCGTCAGCGCCGATCGCCTGGCTGCCGAAGCTCCACGCTTCAAGGGAACGCGCCCTGTCGGCGGCATGTACGCGTTCGCCGAGCGGGCGCGTACCGAGCTGCGCGCCACCGGCGCGCAGGTACTCAAACGCACCGGCGAGACACCCGACGTTCTGACCGCGCAAGAGGCGCTGATCGCCCGCCTGGCCAGCAGGGGCGCCTCCAACTCGCAGATCGCTGAGCAGCTGTTCATCAGCCCGGCCACCGTCGCCTACCACCTGAGCAAGGTCTTTACCAGGCTGGGCATCAGCTCGCGCAGCCAGCTCGCCCGCGCGCTGCCCACCCAGCCCGATACCGCGCAACCAGCTATACCCCACGGCTAGGCGGTCCGGCGGGACGGTACAGCGGCGCAGGCTCTGCTCGACAACCCGGCATTGCCGGCCCAGTGACCTCCCCGTTGGATCAGGCGGTAACGAGTCGACGAATTCCTCATGGTTCCCTGCTCTCGCTCATCGGGGCCCGCTACCCGCCTGGCCTCCCACCGCGGCCCGGCCTCGTACCGGGCCGCGGTGGGAGCGTCGGAGGGCCGCGCGGGCGCAAAAGCCGTGCCGACTTGCCTGCACACCTGCGCGCCGCGGTCCTGATGGCTTTCGTGATCCGCCTGCTCCGCGCCACACGGGTGAAGCACTTCGCTGAAGTCTCATGCCTGCCTTCACTCACCGGTGTCGGCAGATGTAGGGATCGTCTTTGCCACGGTGTTCTCGTTCGCAGGTTGGCGGCGTTTCTTTCCGGCCTCGGCGATCACCCTAAGATCGCCGAAGCGCGGGCCGCATCCGGATCGGCTTCAGCTTTCCGTGTTCGTGGGTTTGCGAACCGTCGTCGGCTCCCGCCTCACCGTAGACGGCGGCGTCCTGGCCTGACCATCCTCCGCAAGCCAACTAGTGGGGCGGCTATCAGCTCGGGGATGAGGACTAGAAGCCTCTGTGGATGCGCACGCTAACTGGGTGTACCTAGGGTGAGAATCTGCGCAATCCGTACAGATGCGGTTGCGCTTCGCTAGTGGAAGGTGTCTCAACTCCAGAAGGATGTGTGATGTCCAACGACTTCGTTCGCCTCGCGTTGCAACCGCCCTTGCCGCGGCCGCGGCTGGAATGGCTCTCGCCGGACCGGTCACGGCTTTCGCGAGTTCCAGTCGATCGTGCATGAGTCAAATCGGGCCCGGAACTACAGAAAGGTCTGCCAACGATGAGCGGCAATCGAATCACCACCCCGTTTGGCGCGCAATCGACTGCGATGGAGGTTATTGACGGCGTCGACCTCAGCGGCAAGCGTGCGATCGTGACCGGTGCTTCCTCGGGCATCGGGCTGGAAACGGCACGGGCGCTGGCGTCGGCGGGCGCCGAGGTCACGCTGGCAGTACGCGACATCGAAGCCGGCGAAAGCGCCGCGGAAGAGATCAGTAAGAGCTCCGGGAACCCGCGTGTGCTGGTCGCAGCGCTCGACCTCGCGGATCAGGGGTCGGTGACGGCGTTTCTCGGCGGCTGGGACGGGCCGGTGCACATCTTGGTCAACAACGCGGGGGTCATGGCCACTCCGGAGTTGCGGACCCGGGAGGGGTGGGAACTGCAGTTCGCGACTAACCACCTGGGTCACTTTCATCTCGCCACCGGTCTGCATCACGCCCTCGCCGCCGTTGGCGGGGCGCGCGTCGTGGTCGTGAGCTCGGTGGGGCATGTCAACGGTGAGGTGATCTTCGATGACGTCAACTTCGAGCATCACCCCTACGAGCCATGGGCTGCCTACGCGCAGTCCAAGACGGCCAACATCCTGTTCATGGTCGAAGCCAGCAGGCGCTGGGCCGCCGACCGGGTCGCGGTGAACGCGCTGAACCCAGGTCGAATCCCCGGCACCGGCCTTGCCCGCCACCGGCCGGAAGACGATCTTGCCCCCCAAAGTGACAGGCGCTGATCTCATGGATGAGGTCTTCGGAGGGTGCTAATTCTTCGCGGATCTTTGAATCTGTGCGGCTGGTTTCCCGGCTCTGGCTGCGGACGATGCGGACAAAATTGCGGATAATCTCGCCGCCGTGGATGGTGAGGATGGACTCGGGGTGAAACTGCAGGCCTTCGGCTGGGTGCCGTGCGTGCCGTAGGCCCATCGGAATTCCGCCGGGTCCGCGAGCGGTGATCACCAGACCTGGCGGCAGGGAGTGCTCTTCGACGATCAGGGAGTGGTAGCGCGCTGCGTGGAAATGCCGGGGCAGACCGGACAGGACGCCGCGACCGTCGTGGGTAATGGGTGATTCTTGGCCGTGGACGGGCTGCGGCGCGGCCGTGACCCTGGCTCCGTAGGCGGCTGCGATGGCCTGATGCCCAAGACAGATGCCGAGCAGCGGCGTCGTAGCAGCGCAGGCACGGACCGTGTCGACGCTGATGCCAGCCTCGGCCGGGAAGCCGGGGCCCGGCGAGATGACGATGCCGTCCGGAACGAATTCACAGATGTCGCGCGCCGAGACCTCGTCGTTGCGGACGACCTCGAGCTGGCATTCGTTGCTGAGCAGCAGGTGAGCCAGGTTGTAGGTGAAGGAGTCGTAGTTGTCGACCAGGACGATCGCTGGGCGGCCACCGCCAGCACGGCCGCGTGACATTGGTCCAGGGCCGCGCCGGGACACCAGTTGAGGGGCCGGGGAAGGCGCACTGCCCGGCCTGCCGGCGAGGACGCCGCGCAGGCGACTGGCGATCGGCCAGGCTTCCCACACCGCTGCCCCGTCGGCAAGGGACCAGGCAGGAACGACGCCATGGACGGAGTTGGTGACGAACACCTCACTGGCCTCCAGCAGCTGCCGCCTGCTTACCGGCGCTTCCTTGGTGGTAATGCCGTCACGTTCGGCGGCCCGCAGGACCGCCGCTCTGGTGATTCCAGCCAGCAGCCTGCTGTCCGCGGGCGGGGTGTGCAGGACGCCGTCGATCACCGCGAACACGTTCGCCCGGTCGGTTTCCAGGACATCGCCACTGCTGTCCTCGATGAGGAGATGGTCGTCCGGGCCCAGAACTGCCGCCTGAGTGAGGTCGGCGAGCAGGCGGCGGTCGGTCCATTTGTGGGCGCCCAGACCGCCGGGGATGGTGACGCAGTGCAGGGTCACCGCCACCGGGATCGGGCCCACCGGAATCACTTCCACGGTGACCCGCAGCGGGCCGCCGACCGGCCGGGCCGTGACCCGCAGCCGGCCAGATGGCCGCCTGGCCAGGCGCGCTGCCAGTTCGGCGGGCAGGTCTGGCGGCAGATGTTTACCGAACAGCTGCCAGGTGCTGTTATCCAGGCGTGCGAGATGCCTGTCGACGTCACGCCCGTCGCCGGCGGTGACACGCAGGGAGGTAAAGACTCCCAGCGCGGGCCGCGGCCGCAGCGGCGGCGGGATGGCCGCTTGGCGCGTTGCCGTCACACCGGCCGACGCGCCGGGTGCTTCGCTGAACGTGGCGTTCAGCGCGTGGATCAAGGGGGCAGCCTTCACGAGGCACTCACGGTATTCATCCGCAGGGTCCGAGCCGGCGACGATTCCACCGCCGCTGCCCAGCCACACCCGGTCGCCAGCGAACTCGAAGGTGCGGATCGCGACGTTCAGCTCTAGGCCGGCCACGGGGCTGCGGTAGCCGACCGCGCCGGTGTAGACCTCCCGCGGCGTCGCCTCCAGCTCGTGGATGACCTCAACGGCTCGGACCTTCGGGGCGCCGGTGACCGACCCCGGCGGGAATGCCGCGGCGATCAGTTGTGCGTCCCCCGCCCCGGCCGGCAAACTGCCGCGGACGTCCGAGACCAGGTGCCACACGCCGGGATGGGCCTCAGCGCGCAGCAGCGCCGGCACCTGCACGCTGCCGGGCAGGCATACCCGGCTGAGATCGTTGCGCATCAGATCGACGATCATCACGTTCTCCGCCCTGTCCTTGGCGGAGCACTCCAGCGCAGCACGCTGCCGCCGCGCGAGGAGCTCATCGATTGGCCGGGACCGCGTGCCCTTGATCGGCCGCGACAGCACGCCGGTCCCGGTGCGGCGCAGGAACAATTCCGGTGACAAGCTCGCCACGGCACCGCCTGGTGCCCGCAGGAACGCGGCATACGGCGGGTCCAGCCGGGTGACCGCACGGCAGAACGCGTCGAGCGGATCCCCGGCGAAACCTGTCTCGAGCCGAAGGCAGATGTTGGCCTGGAAAATGTCGCCGCGGCGGATGTAGCGGACCGCCTGACGGACCGCTGACCTGTGCTCATCCGCGGACGGGATCAGCCGGAAGCTGCCACACGAATACCCCCGCGGTGCGCAGCCGACGGCGTCTGGTCGGCGCGACAGCTCATGGAAGCGGCGCTCGAGCGCGTCCCCGCGGCTGGGCGTCCACAGAGCCTCGAACACCCACCTGCCGGTGATCCGGTCGCGGCGCAGCACATGGTCGTAGTAGCCGAACCACCAGGCGGGCAGCTGGCGGGGGTCACCAGGCGCCGGCGGCACCGGCAGAACCTGCTCAGCCATGCCGAATCCCAAGTAGCCAATCCAGCCTCCACCGAACCCAGCCTGCGCCGATGCACCGGCCAGGCCCGGCAGTGGCGTGTCCAGCACCTCCCTGGCCGACTCGGGCGCGTGGCATACCCGCACCGGGTCGGAGGCCACGATGTCGCTGCCACCGGCCCAGGCCCCCAGCAGCGCCACCGGGTGCGCATCGGCCCGCACCAGCCGCAGCACATCGGCCGGACTGAGTTCCCAGTCAAGGGCCCGGCACACCACCCGGCATGGTGCCTGAGACCGCATCGTTTCCTCTCTCATATCCTCGGTGTCGGCAAGCCGCCCCGGTGAACCGTACGTCATTCGTCCCCCAGCATCGCCGACTTGCCTCGCGGCGCAGCGGCACATTCCAAGCGGCGGCGAGCGCCGCGTCCCGCGCGGTCGGTTCCGTGTGTGTCTTCAGTAGTGCGCGGCCCCAGTGATTACAAACGACTTTCCCAACCGTCGCGGTGAGGCGAAGACGATGGTGTGGTTCCCGTTCCGGATCACGCGGACCTCGCTGTGCCACCGCACGGCGCGGGAGAGCACCGACCGTTCCACGTCCGCGCCGCTGATCCCGCCGCCAGGCTGCGGCCCCGCATGAGCCAGCTCATCCGGCGTTCCGCCGCCAACCCCACGGCGCTGTAGCCGGATGCTGACGGTTTCCGACGGCTGTACGGCAAGGGAAGAAGGAAAGAAGACACCGGTACGTTTTCTGACTCGCACGCATGCTCCCGTGTGTCGGTAGCGTGTCGTCATGGCCAATGGGACAGATTCACATGAGGCGCCGGCAGCCCGAATCATTGATGTGGAACAGCTGATGGCGGCGATGTCCGGCCTGACCCGGGGACAGATCGAGGCTGTGCTCCCGAGCCTGCTCGCCGCCCGGGCGCCCCTTCCCCGCATCTTCGAAGCGACGCCACCACCGTCGCGGCGCCTGCCACGTCGCACCGACGTCGTTACCTACCGTGTCCGGATCGACCTCAAAGGAACACGGCCGCCGCTTTGGCGTCGGCTCGAGCTGACCTCCGACCTGTTCCTCGACCAGGTCCACGAGATCATCCAGATAGCGTTCGGCTGGGCTGACTCCCACCTCCACCAGTTCGGCTCAGGCCCGGCGCATTACGGACCCGAAACCGAGCACTACCTGTGCCCCTTCCAGGTGGAAGACGGCGAGATGGGGGTCCCCGAGGAAGACGTGCGCCTGGACGAGGTGCTGGTCGATGCTGGTGACAGGCTCTTCTACGACTATGACTTTGGTGACGGCTGGGAGCACGTCATCAAGCTCGAAGCGGTGCTGCCCCGACGTGACTCCGGGCCGAGAGCCATATGCGTGGCTGGCCGCCGTGACGGCCCGGCCGAG
>Ga0306920_100007745_pt1 | contig 14172 bp, 12 predicted proteins | sample flu12Cox44000170_FD_204666 | JGI IMG/M metagenome (GOLD analysis project Ga0306920, IMG submission 204666) | Lab enrichment of tropical soil microbial communities from Luquillo Experimental Forest, Puerto Rico - flux4day.12C.oxic.44.000.170 (v2)... | ecosystem: Environmental > Terrestrial >...
GCGTGCGACCCCAGCGGCTCGCGCGCGCCGCGCAGGCGCGCGATGCCCGCCACCACCGCCTCGGCCGCACGCTCGGGCGTCTCGGCCACCTCGATCAAACCGTGCAGCCGCGCAGGCACGAACGCGGGCCCGCGGTGGAGCTCGAGCCATGCGTGCCACTGCGGGCCCATGAGCACGATGGGCGCCGCGTCGCGCCCGTCGACGCTCACCAGCGTCCAGACGAGGAAGAGCTCGGTGAGCGTGCCGATGCTGCCCGCCACCGCGACGAACCCGTCGGCCGTATGGACGAGATGGCGGAGGCGCTCGAACAGGTCGGGCGTGTGCACGCGCTCGCGCACCCAGGGGTTCACCGGACCGCGCTTCTCGAACAGCTCCACGGTGACGCCGATCACGTGGCCGCCCGCCTCGTGAGCGCCGCGCGAGACGGCCGCCATGGCGCCGCCGTAGCCGCCGGTCATGATCGCCGCGCCGCGCTTCGCGAGCGCCGCGCCCAGGTCGTGCGCCTCGCGCCAGCCGGCCTCGTGCTCGCGCACGGTGCTGCTGCCGAAGACGGCCACGATGGGCTGGCGGTGCGGAGGCGTGGGCACGCGTGCGGCTCCGGGATTCGGGGGAGTCGCCATCATGCCACAAGGTTAGTCGGCTCCGCCCGGCGGGCGCGGCGAGCGGGCCCCGTCAGGAGCGGCCGGTGACCAGGGCGCGAGGGACCGGGCGCCCCGGTCTGTCCGCCGAAGGATTACATTACTCGTGGCATTCTGGGGCCACCTTTGGCTACAATGCCGGGACCACTTCGGGACATTCTCTGAACTTCGAAGGGGGCCCCCGACCCATGCCCAGGCGCCACACCTTCTCGAGCTTCCGCGCGTTCTCGATCGACCCGGGCTCGAACGAACCGCTCCATCGTCAGCTCTACAACGAGTTGCGCACCGCGATCCTGGGTGGACGGCTGCCCACGGGATGCCGGCTGCCCGCGAGTCGTGAGTTGGCTCAAGTGACGGGGCTCTCCCGCAACACCGTATTGAGCGCGTACGATCAGCTGATCGCCGAAGGCTATATCGACAGCCGGGCGGGCTCGGGGACGTACGTTGCGAGCACGCTGCCGGACCAGGTCCTGGTCGGGCCGGCCATGGAGCCGGTGCCGCCCGCCGACCGCAGTGCACGACGGCTCACGCGCGAGGGCGAGCGGCTTGGCGACATGCCGTTCCGGAAGTGGCCGCCGGCGCCAAGCGGTCCGATGCTCTTCCGCGCCGGTCTGCCCGCGCTCGACCAGTTCCCCATGGACACGTGGCGGCGACTCACCGACCGGCGGATGCGGCTCGCATCGGTGAAGACGCTCGCGTACGACGAGCCGCAGGGGTATCGGCCGCTGCGCGAGGCGATCGCCGGCCACCTCGCCGCCGCGCGCGGTGCGCGCTGCTCGCCTGACCAGATCCTGATCGTCTCCGGATCGCAGCAGGCGATCGCGCTCGCCCAGCGCGTGCTCGTGGACGAGGGCGACGAGGTGCTGTTCGAGGATCCGGGCTACTTCGCCGCGCGCGGCGTGTTCGAGGCCGCGGGCGCCCGAATCGTGCCGGTTCCCGTGGACGAGGACGGGTTCGACGTTGCGGCGGCCGTCCAGTCGGCGCCGAACGCGCGGCTCGCCTACGTCACGCCCAGCCACCAGAACCCGCTCTGCGTCACCATGAGCCTGCCGCGCCGGCGCGCGCTGCTCCACTGGGCGGAGACGCACGGCGGCTGGATCCTCGAGGACGACAACGCCAGCGAGTGCCGCTATCACGGCCGTCCGCTCGCGGCGCTCCAGGGCATCGACCCGCACGGTCGCGTGCTCTACGCGGGCACGTTCAGCAAAGTGATGTTCTCGGCGCTGCGCCTCGGCTACATGGTGGTGCCGCCCGATCTCGTGGGCACGTTCGTGCGCGCGAAGGAGCTCGCGGACCGCCAGTCACCCGGCATCCAGCAGGCGGTGATGGCCGACTTCATGACCGAGGGACACTTCGCCCGCCATCTGCGTCGGATGCGGACCGTGTACGCGACGCGGCTGGGCGTGCTCATGAGAAGCGTGCGCGAACACGCCCCCGACCTTATGGAGATCGCCGAGCTGGAAGGCGGCTTGAACCGCGTCGCCTGGCTGCCGCACGGGCTCTCGGACTCGGAAGCGGTCGCTGCGCTCCGCCCGGACGGCTTCGCCTGCCTGCCCGTGTCCGAGTTCCGGTTGAGGCCCGGCGGCCGCGGCGGCCTGGTGATGGGCTTCGCCGGCATGACCGAGGACACGATCGAGAACGGCATCCGCCGCATGGCCGGGATCCTCCGCCCGATGGTGCGCGAGGAGGTCCGGGCTTAAGGCCGCCCGCGCCCGGCTCCGTCGGCCGGCGCGTTGCGGTTCACGGTGACGCCCTTGTCCGCCACGTCCAGGTAGCCGATCAACCGCGCCGAGCGGCGGATGCCGTCCGCGAGGTCGCGGGCGGCGCGGTCGCGGCGGACGGCGTCGGCGAGCGCCGCGGAGAGCGCGACCGGATGGCCGCGGTGGCCGCGATGACGAGGGACCAGGCCATACGCGAAGCCGTTCGCGCTCCTGCCCCCGAACGCGGTGAGGGCCTGGTCGAGCATCGCGCCCAGCGCCTGAACCGTGGCGGGCTTCACTTCCGGGTGGTCCACCGGCATGAGCAGCACGCCGCGTGGCTTGTGCCGGAGCGCCTCGCCGAGACCGACGCGCGCCGACGACAGCATGCCGTCGGACCAGCGCTTGTTGAACGCGAAGCGCACCTCCAGCTCGCCGCTCCGCTGCTTGGGACCGCCACGGAGGTCGGGTGCGGCGAGGCCCTTCGCCACCAGCTCCGCGAACTCGTCGTTCGCGGCTCGGCAGATGCGGTGGCCGTCGGCGCCCAGGACCACGATCACTGTGTCGCACACCGACCACAGCGCGCGCACGCCGCGGACGAGGAACGACTGCCCGCCCGTGCGGACGAGCGCCTTCGGACTTCCCATGCGCTTCGAGGCGCCGGCGGCCAGCAGCACCCCGACGATCACGAGGCGCTCTCTTCCTCGAGCGGCCGGGACTTCGCCCCCTCCGCGTGCGAGCGAACGCGCGCGGGCGGCACCCAGCCGCGCTCCGGCGTGGCGCCGCGGCGCACGGCCACGAGCTCCGCGACGATGCTCACCGCGATCTCCTCCGGCGTCTGCGCGCCGATCGCGAGCCCAACGGGTGTGCGCACGCGCGCGATTGCGTCGTCGTCGAAGCCGCGGGCCCTGAGACGCAACGCGAACTTCCGCTGCTTGGCGAAGCTGCCGATCAAGCCGGCGAAGCGCAGCGGGCGCTTGAGGAGCTCCTGCACGACCCGCTGGTCGAGGGCGTGGTCGTGCGTCGTCACCACGACCGAGTCGCTGGCGTCGAGCTTGAGCTCCCTCGCCGCGGCCTCCGGGTCGCGGAGCTCGCGCGCGGCGGCCGGGAAGCGCTCGGCGGTGAGCCACTCGGCGCGCGCGTCCACCACGGTGACGCCGAAGCCGGTCGCCGCAGCGAGCGAGGCGAGCGGCCGCGCCACGTGACCGGCGCCGAAAACGAACAATCGCGGCAGCGCTTCCAGGGTTTCCAGGTGCACCACCATCTCGCCGCCGCAGCACATCCCCAGCTCGGTCGTGAGCTGCTTCCGGAGCATGCGGGTTGTGTCGTCGCTCAGGAGAAGGCCGCGCGCCTCGCGCACGCACTCGTGCTCGATCGCGCCGCCGCCGATCGTGCCCGCGGTCTCGCCGCCGTCCGCCACGAGCATGTGCCGGCCCGGCTTCTGCGGCGTGAAGCCGCGCGACTCGACCACGGTCAGCAGCACGAACCGCCGCCCCTGCGCCCGCCAGTGGGCGATGGTCCCCCAGACGTCGAACGGCGGTTCGGGCGCGGGAGCGCCCCCGCTCACACCGCCGCCTTCATGTCGCTTCATCATTCCTCCCCCTGTCACACCCCGTCGGCGAACGCGTCGCGCAGCGCGCGCGTCACCAGTACCGGCACCATGGCGTGCCGCCAGTCGTCATCGTAGGCCACGTTGATGAGCGGCCTGCACTGCTTGTGGGCCGCGGCCGCGACCGCAGCGAACGTCTCCTCCGAAGCCGGCCGGCCCGCGACCAGCGGATCGAGCGAGCCCAGCAGCCGCGGCTTGGCGCCGAGCGCGCTCACGACCACGCGCAGCGACTCCAGCCGCGCGGCGGTCCCGCGGGCGGCCACGGCGACGGAGAGCATAGGGAAGTCGATCGCGGCGCGCGGCCGGAGCTTCCGATAGGCGCCGTGCTGGCCGCGCGAGGAGGCCGGCAGCGTCACGCGCGTGACCAGTTCGTCGGGCTTCAGGACGTTGTTGTGGATGCCGTCGCCAACGAAGAACTCGTCGCATGGGAGTGACCGGCGCCCGCGCGGCCCGGCGATCTCCACCTCGGCGCCGTAGGCGATGAGCGTGGGCGAGACGTCCGACGAGTGCGCCGCGACGCAGCGCTTCCCCTGGGGCACGACGTGGCACCGCACGCCGTCCTTCTTGAGGCAGAAGCCCAGCGCCTCGCGCCAGAAGTAGGTCTGGTTGTAGTACGTGCAGCGCGTGTCCAGGCAGAGGTTGCCGCCCAGGGTGCCCATGTTGCGGATCTGCGGCGACGCCACGAGCAAGGCCGCGCGCGCCGTGGCGGCGAAGTCGCGCAGGAGCTGCGGCAGCTGCGTGAGCGCGGCGAGCGTCACCAGCGCGCCGAGGTGGAGCCCGCCGGCATCCTCGCGCACCTGCTTCAGCTCCGTGACGCCCGCGAGCGAGACGACGCGCCTCGGATCGTGGAGGCGGTGCTTCAGGTTCGGAACCGCATCGGTGCCGCCCGCGATCAGCAGGCACTCGCCCGGGTGCTCCGCGAGCTCCCGGAGCACGTCATCGACCGTCGAGGGCCGCGCGTACGCGAAGACGGGGAGCGTCAGCATTATTTCTTGACAGCCCGGGTGCGCGAAGCGGCCGCGGGGATTCCTGTAGTCGCGTTGGCCGGGCGGGCGAGCTGAGTCCGCGCCCGCTCCCACGCCGCGTGCGCATCGCCCGCCTCGAGGAGCGCGAGCACGGCGGGCGGCGAGAACGGCAGCCGGTCGCAGCGGATGCCGAGCGCATCATGGATCGCGTTCGCGATCGCGGGGATGCTCGGGTGGAGCGGCCCCTCGCCCGCCTCCTTGGCGCCGTACGGGCCCTCCGGGTCGACCGACTCGACGATGAGCGACTCCAACTCCGGCGTGTCCATGGACGTCGGCATCCGGTAGTCGAGCAGGCTCGGGCCGTCATGGATCCCCGGGCCGTGGCCCGGGGCGGAAGCCTTGAACGTGTGCGTCTCGAACAGCGCCTCGCCGAAGCCCATGTAGGCGCTGCCCTCCATCTGCCCCTCCACCGCCACCGGCGACAGCGCACGGCCGCAGTCGTGCGCCACCCAGATCTTCTTGACCGACACCCAGCCGGTCTCAGGATCGCACTCCACCTCGGCCACGTGCGCGGTGAACGAGTAGGCGGGCGAGGCGCCGATCGTGCCGCCGCGATAGTCGCCGCCGAGCTTGGGACTCTGGTACCAGCCCACCGAGCCCAGCGTGCCGTGCCGCGCCTCGGCGGCCTGGAACGCGGTCTTTAGATCGAGCACAAGCCGCTCGGGGTCGCTGGTCGCGACCGCGAGCCCCTGTGCCAGCACGATGTCGCCCTTCACGACGCCCCAGCGCTCGGCGAGCGTCTCGGCGACCAGGTCCCGGAGCTTACGTGCCGCATCCAGGGCGGCGTTGCCGCACATGAACGTCTCGCGGCTCGAGTAGGAGCCCAGGTCCACGGGCGTCAGGTCGGTGTCGGCCGCGACGACGCGGACGTCGCGCAGGTCGAGCCCGAGCTCCTCGCAGACGATCATCGCCAGCACCGACTCGGCGCCCTGGCCGATGTCGCTGATGCCGCAGAACAGCGTGGCGCGCCCCGAGCGGTCGAGCTTCAGCTGCACCGCCGACTGCGGCATCTCGTTCGGGTAGATGCAGTAGTTCGTACCCGAGATGTACATGCTGCCCGCGACGCCGAGCCCGCGGCCGTACGGCAGCTTCCGCCACCGCGTCCTCCACTCGGACGCCTTCTCCACCGCATCCAGGCACTGGAGGAAGCCGTTCGACGTGACGCGCATGCCGTTCACCGTGGTACTGCTCTCACCGATGTAGTTTTTTCGCCGCAGCGCGATCGGGTCCATCCCGATCCGCTCCGCGAGCTTGTCCAGCTGGCACTCGAACGCGAACCGCGGCTGCACCGAGCCGTGCCCGCGCTTGGGGCCGCAGCACGGCTTGTTCGTGAACACGCGCGTGGAGTCGAAGCGGTAGGCCGGCATCGCGTACGGCGCGGTCAGGAGTTGGCCCGAGTAGTACGTGGTGACGAGGCCGAAGCTCGAATACGCGCCGCCGTCGATGTGGATCCTGGCGTCGGTGCCGGTGAGCGTGCCGTCTCTCCTGACGCCGGTGCGGTAGCGCAGGCGCATGGGATGCCGGCCGCGGTGCGCGTAGAACACCTCCTCGCGCGTGTAGAGAATCTTGACCGGCCGGCCGGTGACCATCGAGAGCTTCGCCGCGCAGAACTCGAGCGAGAACGGCTCGCTCTTCCCGCCGAACGCGCCGCCCACGACCGGCTGGATGACGCGGATCCGCTGCGTCGGGAGCCCCAGCACCTTTGCCAGGTCGCGGTGCAGGTAGTGCGCGACCTGCGTGGCGCTCCACACGGTGAGGAAGCCCGTGGCGTCGAACTCGGCGATGCAGCAGTGCGGCTCGATGGGCCCGTGCGTGCTGCCCTCGTACCAGTACTCGGCCTCCACCACCTCGTCGCTCTGCTCCAGCTGCTCGTCGACGGGGCCGAACTCAAGGTGCACGTGCTTGGAGATGTTGCCCTCGGAGGCCTTCTCGTTCACCTGGATCTCGGGGTGCTGGAGGCCCTCCTCGATCGACGTGATCGCGGGCAGCACGTCGTACGTGACCTTGATCTTCCTGAGCGCCTCCTCCGCCTGCAGCTCGGAATCCGCGGCGACCGCGGCGATCGCGTCGCCCACGTAGCGCGCCTTCGTCTCACACAGCGCCTGCTCGTCCTGCGTCCACGGGATGATGCCGTAGTACTCGGGAAGGTCCTTCCCGGTCACGACCGCGTGCACGCCCGGCATGGCGAGCGCCGCGCTCGCGTCGATGGCGACGATGCGCGCGTGCGCGTGGATCGAGCGCAGCAACTTCGCGTGAAGCATGCGCGGCAGGGAAATGTCGTCGGCATAGATCGCTCTGCCCGTGACCTTGGACAGTCCCTCGACCTTGCGGCTGCGTTGGCCGATCACGTGGAACGCGTCGCCGTTCGGCGGCGCCGCGCGCCCGCCTTCCCACGCAGGCGGCGTCAGGCGTTGCTCCTTTGGCATCTGGCGACCCTCCGGGATCGCCATCCCCGCGTTCGCCGTCCCCGGGTTCGTCACGCCAGGCCGCTTCGTCCGCTCGATCACCGCGCCGCTCCCGCGCGTGCGCCGGGCGGCGCCCGCCGCTCGCGCAGCTCGCGTGCCGCCAGCTCGACGGCTTCGAAGATCTTCGTGTAGCCCGTGCATCGGCAGAGGTTCCCCGAGAGCGCCAGCGCGATGGCCTCGCGCGACGGGCTCGGATCGCGTTCGAGAAGTGCCGCGGCGCTCATGAGGATGCCCGGCGTACAGAAGCCGCACTGGGCGCCGCCCGTGCGGTCGAGCGCGTCCTGGAGCGGGTGTGGCGTGGCGCCGTCGGCCAGGCCCTCGATCGTGCGCACGTCGCGGCCTTCGCATGCGAGCGCGAGCGTGATGCACGACAGCACGGCGTCGCCGTCCACGAGCACGGTGCAGGCGCCGCAGTCGCCCTTGTCGCAGCCCTGCTTGGAGCCGGTGAGCCCGAGCTCGTAGCGCAGCGCCTCGAGCAGCGTGGTGTGCGGCGTGACGCCGCACGAGCGCTCGTCGCCGTTCACGCGCAACCGGCAGATCTGCGTCGGGCTTGACATCGGGGACACTCCGCGGGCGGTCCGGCCACGGGACGCGGTCGTTCTCGGATGTCGATTGAAGCCGCTGGCGCGAAGGGTGTCAAAGTCGAGCGCAGCGTGTCGTGGCGTCCAATGCGGCCGCTCGCGCTTGCCCGCGCACTCCCCTCACCTCACAATGCGGCCATGTCGGACACGCTCCCGGAAGTCCCCTCGTACTGGTGGACGCAGGCCGGGCCCTCCCACCCGCCGCTCGCTGCTGACCTCGAAGCGGACGTCGCGATCGTCGGCGGCGGCATCGCCGGCGTGACGCTCGCCTGGACGCTGCTCGAGCAGGGCGCGACCGTGGTGCTGCTCGAGGCGGGACGCCTGGGATGCGAGGCGAGCGGGCGGAACGCGGGCTTCCTGCTGGCGATCCCCGCCGAGCCCTACGCGGAGCGCATCGCCATCTGGGGCCGCGAGGGCGCACGGGCGTTCCTTCAGCTCGGCCGCCGCACGCACCAGCGCATCGCGCACCTGGCGCAGACGCTGCGCCTGGACTGCGACCACCGCATCACCGGGAGCCTGCGGCTCACGCGCTCCGAGGAGGAAACCGAGGACCTCCGTGGCTCGCTCCCCGAGCTGCGCCACGACGGCTTCCCCATGCGCGAAGTGGCGCTCTCCGACGTGCTGCCGGCGCCGTCGCGCGGCCGGTTCCACGCCGCGTTCGAGGTGCCCGAGGACGGCGTCGTCCACCCCGTGCACTTCATCCACGCGCTCGCCGCCGAGGCGGTGAAGCGCGGCGCGCGTGTGCACGAGCACTCGCGCGTGACCGGCGCGCGCTGGAGCGACGGCTCGTGGGAGGCGCACGCGAACGAGCATCGCGTGCGGGCGCGCACGCTGGTGATCGCGACGAACGCGTACGCGCCGTTCCTGGTGCCGGCGCTCAAGCCCCTGATCGTGCCGCGGCGCGGGCAGATGCTGTCCACGGCGCCGGTCGAGGTGAAGCTCGATCCGCGGCCTGCCTACTGCAACTACGGCTATCAGTACTGGCGGCAGCTGGCCGACGGCCGGCTCGTGATCGGCGGCTGGCGCAACACCGCGTTCGACGCCGAGACCGGCTACGACGCGATCACCACGCCCGGGATCCAGCAGGCGATCGAGCAGGGCCTTGCCGACCTTGGGGTCACCGGGGCGAGGATCGAGCACCGTTGGGCCGGCACGATGGGGTTCGCACGCGACGGCCGGCCGCTCGTCGGCTGGCTCGACGCCTCGCACCACCTTGCGATCTGCGCGGGCTTCACCGGGCACGGCATGGGCATGGCGACGGCGTGCACCGAGGACCTGGCCGAGATCCTCGCGTTCAAGCGCGTGCCCGCCATCTCGACGCTGGATCCCCAGCGCTTCGCCGAGGTGCGCGGCGCACGCGACGGCATCGTGTCGCTGGGCGTCGCCGCGAGCTGATTCCGTCGTTTACCGCCGCCAAGCGTGGGGGCTATACTTTCGGGGACGCCGTCCCCTCATCTCTCCTCCGCGTGCTCCGGGCCGCCGGCACCGGGCTGGCGGTCTTGCGCGCGCGGGCGTGGAAGGAACCTACCGCGATGTCGACCGGACTGAAGACGCTGGATGAAGTGCGACAGGCTGTCGCGGTGCTCGCCACGGGCAACGGCGACGCGCTCGACCGGCTCGTGTGGGCGGGGGTGTTCGGCCCCTCGGGCGTCAAGGAGGCGGCCCGCCAGGGCGTGATCGACCAGTGCCGGTCGGTCGGCCTCTATCCGGCGTCGATCAACGGCCTCTACATGGCGCGCGGCCGCGGCGAGGCGCCGGCCACGTTCACGGTGCCCGCGATCAACATCCGCGGCCTCGCCTACGACACCGCCCGGGCGCTGTTCCGGGCGCGGACGAAGCTGGATGCCGGGGCCGTCATCTGCGAGATCGCCCGCTCCGAGATCTCCTACACCGGCCAGCGCCCCGCCGAGTACACGTTCGTGGTCATGGCCGCGGCCTTGCGCGAGGGCTGGAGGGGCCCGCTCTTCATCCAGGGCGACCATTTCCAGGTGAACGCCAAGAAGTACGCCACCGGCCCCACCGCCGAGGTGCAGGCCGTGCTGGAGCTCTCGGCCGAGGCGCTGAAGGCCGGCTTCTACAACATCGACGTGGACACCTCGACGCTCGTCGACCTCTCCAAGCCCACGCACGCCGAGCAGCAGGCGCTGAACGGCCGGATCTGCGCCGAGATCACGGCGTTCATCCGCAAGCACGAGCCCAAGGGTGTCACCGTCTCGGTGGGCGGCGAGATCGGCGAGGTGGGCGGCAAGAACTCCACCGCCGAGGAGCTGACCGCGTTCGTCGAGGTGTATGCGAAGGAGCTGGCGAAGCTCGCCCCAGGCAAGCCCGGCATGAGCAAGATCTCGATCCAGACCGGCACGAGCCACGGCGGCGTGCCGCTCCCCGACGGCACCATCGCCAAGGTGAAACTCGACCTCGACACGCTGCAGGCGCTCTCGAAGCTCTCGCGCGAGAAGTACGGCTTCGCCGGCGCGGTGCAGCACGGCGCCTCGACGCTGCCGACCGAGCTCTTCGGCGAGTTCGCGCGGCGCGGCGCGTGCGAGATCCACCTGGCGACCGAGTTCCAGAACATGATCTTCGACTTCCCGCTGTTCCCCGCAGAGCTCAAGAAGGCGATCTACGACGAACTGTGCGTGAGCGAGGCGGGCGACCGCAGGCCCACCGACACCGACGAGCAGTTCTACTACAAGGTGCGCAAGAAGGCGCTCGGCGCGCGGAAGCAGGAATTGTGGTTGCTGCCCGCGGAGACGCGCGCCGCGCTCGGCGAGAAGCTCGAGGAGCGGTTCACGTTCCTGCTGACGCAGCTCGCCGTGCAGGGCACGCGGGCGCTTGCCGAGAAGCACGCGCCGTTCGTGCCGGGCTCCTACCCGGTGTTCGACGAGGCGCTCGGGGCCACGAAGGGCCCCGAGGACGTGAGCGGGTTGTCGGATTGACCACGGAGACGGCCATGGGCGAGCGCGGCATCACGCTGGCGCAGTTCGTGCTGCAGCAGGAACGCCTGCACCCGGAGGCGAGCGGCCAGTTCACGAGCCTGCTGCTCGACATCGCGCTCGCGGCCAAGATGATCAACAAGGCCGTGATCCGCGCCGGGCTCGTGGACGTGCTCGGCGAGACCGGCGAGACGAACGTGCAGGGCGAGCGCGTGCAGAAGCTCGACAAGTTCGCGCACGAGACCATCATGAAGGTGCTGGGCTCGACCGGGCAGCTGGCGGTGATCGCCTCAGAGGAGGACGAGGACATCGTACAGGTGCGTGACGGCGCGCCGATCGGCCGCTACGTCGTGAACTTCGATCCGCTCGACGGCTCGTCCAACATCGACGCCAACGTCAACATCGGGACGATCTTCTCAATCCTGCCACGCCTGACGCGCTTCGGGCGCGGGACGCACGAGGACGTGCTGCAGGCGGGACGGCGGCAGCTGTGTGCCGGCTACGTGCTCTACGGCTCGTCCACGATGCTCGTCTACACCACCGGCGACGGCGTGCACGGGTTCACGTTCGAGCCCAGCATCGGCGAGTTCCTGCTCTCCCACCCGAATATCCGGACGCCGAAGCGCGGCCACATCTACAGCGTCAACGAGGGCAACTACGTGAGCTGGTCCGAGGGCGTGAAGCGCTACGTCGACTGGCTGAAGTGCGACGACAAGGCCACCGGCCGGCCCTACAGCGCCCGCTACGTCGGCTCGCTGGTCGCCGACTTCCACCGCAACCTGCTCTACGGCGGCATCTACATCTACCCGGGCGACAAGAAGAACCCGAACGGCAAGCTGCGGCTGCTCTACGAGGCGGCGCCGCTCGCGTTCGTGGCCGAGCAGGCCGGGGGCGCGGCGAGCAACGGCTGCCAGCGCATCATGGAGATGGCGCCGTCGGCGCTGCACCAGCGCACGCCGCTGTTCCTGGGAAGCCCCGAGGACGTGGCCGATGCCGAGTCCTTCGTCCAGGAGAAGCATTCGCACGTGACGAGCGAGCGGCGATTGAGGTAGCTCACACTTCCGGCCGCTCGAGGAGGTCGCCATGGCACCCGCGAACCCCGCAACAGCCCTCCGCCGCGCGGCCTTTGCCGCGGTCATCCCCGTCGTGCTCGCGGCAACAACACGTGCGGACGTGTGCCCAACGAGTACGTTCCAGCTCTCGAGCATGCCGCCCGAGGAGATCGCAGGGCCGGGCGCGAGCGGGACACGATCCGACGATTACCACGGCACCAACGGGACGTTCTACTTTCGCGGCTACGGCGACAGCGTTGCCATTTCCGCCACCACCGGGTTCGGAGGGTGGGCGAAGTTCACGGTACGTGGGCGCTATAGGTTCCTCGGTCCGCCACCGGGGACCTGGGTCTCCAACATCGTCCGGGTGCACATCACCGGCAATCTCCATGGATACCAGGGCGATGTGTGCACCAACACGTCGGTGGCCGTCGCTGCGCTCGAGGACCAGGGCGTGATGGCTTCTGGGATCTGGTTCGACGAAATCCCGCCGTTTCCCTGGGACTACTGCTTCCGCATGTTCAGCGACACGTTGTCGTTCAAGTGCGAGCATCAGGCGGGCGCCGAGTTCGGCATCGCGGAGAGCCTCCAGGTCTGGCTCGCGGCCGGCTCGGAATCCGGACAGGTCTCGGCGGCGCTCTACCCCGGCCCCCTGCCGCCAGGCGTGATCATGGTGCGCTGCAATGGCGACACCACCGTGCAGCTGGTGGTGGGCGTGGGGCCCTCGTCCGTGTCGTCGCTGCGCATCGATGCCATCCGCCCGAACCCGGCGCGCGGGAGCTTCCAGGCCTCGGTCTCGCTGCCGGCCGGCGGGCCGACCATCGTGAGGCTGCTGGACGTGAGCGGTCGCGTCGTGGAAACACGCATCGTCGACGCGCCATCCGGCGCCCGCCGCGAGCTGTCGCTCGGCGGTGCGCTCGCGCCCGGCACGTACTTCCTGCAGGCGAAACGGGGCGCGGTCACCGCGGTCGGCCAGGTCGTGATCCGGCGCTAGTTGGCGCAGCCGCTCCCGCGGTGGGAAAGGCACGGGCCGCGGATGACCGCTTCGTGACACCGGGAGCGCGCGGCGGGTCGAACATGCCCAGCATGGCGCCGATCCGCTCCGCGACGTGGCGTCGGCTGACACCTGGCGGTCTTCCCCCGCCGATGATCACGTTCATGCGCATGGGCCGCCGTCTCTCGTCCGCCCTCCTCCCGCTGGCGTTCGTTGCCGCGCTGCCGCTCGTCCAGTGGTGCCCGCTCGGCGCCGCGATCACGCTGCGCGACTGCCTGCCCGGGGACGCGCGGCAGAACCGGGCGGCCACGGCGCCGGCATCGGCCGCGTGCGCTGGCGAGCCGATGGCCTGCGGCGCGCGCGCCGCAACGTGCGCACACTGCCCGCTCCAGGGCTCGACGCCACCCACGCGCTGTATCGGCGCGCCCATCGGCGGCCCCGGGCTCCGGCCGCACTCGCCGGAGCTCCAGCCGCCGACGGTGCTGGCGGCGCTCGCCGACGCGGCGCCGCCGGTCGTGGAGGCGCCGCGCGAGCTGGGACGCGTCTTCTCGTTCGCGGACGCACGGCCATCGACTCGTTCGCCTGCTCGACGCCCGCCCGTCCGCGGCCCCCCGCTGGGCTGATCCTCTCGCGTTCACGCCGCGGGATCTCCCCGCGGCCGGATGCATCAGGAATCAAACCCAGGAGATACCATGAAGCGCATCCTTTCGTTGATGGCGCTCGCCGCCGTGATCGCGCTCGCGACGGGCTCGACCGCGCTCGCGAAGCGCCACGCGACGAAGTCGGTCGCGGCGCAGCCTGCTGCGGCCGCTCACTGCACGGATCCGGCGCATTGCCCGTTCGGCTCGTGCCCGCTGGGCTCGAAGTCGGCGGCGACCGCGACGGCCGCCTCCACTCCTGCAGCCGGGAAGGGAGCGGCGTGTTCCGATCCGTCGAAGTGCACGCCCGCCTGCAAGCCCGGTGTATCGGCCAGCACGGCGGTGGCGGTCACGAGGCAGTAGCGGTCCGTAGAACGAACGGCGCGGGGGCCAGAGCCTCCGCGCCGTTTCTTCTTGCTCGCGGCTGGCAGGTGGTACACCCGACTCAGCGAGAAATCCGCCTTGCCGCGGAGCCGGGACCGGGGACTAGAATCGTGGCGCAGGGTGGCAGGGACGCAGGGACCGCGACACCAAATCGACGGA
>Ga0306920_100007749_pt1 | contig 14171 bp, 10 predicted proteins | sample flu12Cox44000170_FD_204666 | JGI IMG/M metagenome (GOLD analysis project Ga0306920, IMG submission 204666) | Lab enrichment of tropical soil microbial communities from Luquillo Experimental Forest, Puerto Rico - flux4day.12C.oxic.44.000.170 (v2)... | ecosystem: Environmental > Terrestrial >...
CACGACACGGCCGAGATCGACGCCCGCGATCGAGCGACCGGAGCCGGTTCCTAGGCCGCCTGGGCCGAGCGCGATTGCAAAAGCTGGACGCCCGAACCTCTCCTTGAGTCTCGCCGCAACGAGGCCAACAACTCCGGGATGCCAGCCCTCGCCTGCCGTCACCACGACGGCTCCCTTCTCTTCCGCTCCCAACGCTGCCAAGGCTTCGGCCTCGGCTTGAGCCACGGTCGTCAATTCAATCGCCTGCCGTTCCCGATTGAGGCGGTCGAGCTCACCCGCAAGGCGTGTACATTCGGATGGATTGTCCTCAAGGAGCAGCTCGACCCCGAGCGTGGCGCGCCCGATCCGGCCGCCTGCATTGATGCGCGGTCCCAACAGAAAGCCGAGGTGCCAGGGCTCAGGTGCGCCGCCAAGCCGCGCCACGTCCATGAGGGAGGTGAGGCCCGGATTTTCGCGCCTGCGCAGCGCAATCATGCCCTTCGTAACGAAGGCACGGTTGAGTCCTGTGAGCGGCACGACATCGGCCACCGTCCCGAGTGCAACAAGATCGAGCATCCCAAGCAGATCCGGTTCAGGACGTTGCGCATTCCAGAAGCCGCGCATGCGCAATTCGCGGTTCAGCGCCACGATGACCATGAACACGAGGCCGACAGCGGCCAAATGGCCAAGGCCGGACATATCATCGAGGCGGTTTGGGTTGATCAGCGCCAGCGCGGCTGGAAGCTCCTCCTCCGCCTGATGGTGGTCGATGACGACGACGTCGAGGCCCAGCCCACGTGCCTCCCGTAGAGCTTCGTGACTTGTGGTGCCGCAATCGACTGTCACCAGAAGGGTCGCGCCCTGCGCCGAGAGCGCTGCAATGCCCTCTGCATTTGGGCCATAGCCTTCAAAAAGCCGGTCCGGGATATGAATGAGCGGGCGCTGCCCACAACGCATGAGATAGCGCCCTAGCACGGCCGCCGAAGTCGCCCCGTCCACGTCGTAATCGCCAAAAATTGCGACGCGCTCGCCACGCATGATGGCATCAGCGAGCCTGGTCGCAGCAACATGCATATCGGTGAGAGAATGCGGATCAGGCATTGATGCGCGCACGGTCGGGTCGAGGAAAGCCGCGACCTCATCCACATCGACCGCGCGTCCCGCGAGAATGCGAGCGAGCAGGTCGGGAACGCCGTGTCGCTGGGCGATTGCAAGCGCCCGGATTGCGCTGACCTCATCGAGCCGGTCGCGCCAGGCACGTCCGCACACGGACTGCTCGACCTCAAGAAAAAGCCGCCGGTTCGAACCGGGGGGATGTGCCAGTGCAAGATTCATGTTTTCCGAATCGCCAAGTCGACCGAAAATCATGCCACGCTATTCGCGTGGAAGCTAATCCAGATAGAATTTACCGAACTCGCGGTGTTCCGCGGTGATCCATCGCACCGTTCCAGTAATGGAGCGCATGACAACCGTCTCGGTGGTGATCACGTCCTTGCCAAAGCGCACGCCCGCAAGCAGCGCGCCGTCGGTGACCCCGGTCGCAGAGAACAGACAATCGCCTCTTACCATGTCGGCGATCTCATATTTCTTTCTCGGGTCGCTGATGCCCATCTTGGCGGCACGGCTGCGCTTTTCTTCGCTGTCGAGAACGAGCCGGCACTGCATCTGGCCGCCAATGCAGCGCAAAGCGGCCGCCGCCAGAACACCTTCGGGAGCACCGCCGATTCCCATGTAGATGTCGATGCCGGTATCGGCCGCATCGGCAGTATGAATGACCCCGGCGACATCGCCGTCGGTGATGAGGCGCACCGACGCGCCGGCTTTGCGCACGCTTGCGATCAGGTCGGCGTGGCGCGGGCGGTCGAGAATGAGAGCGGTGATCGCTTCCGGCGGCACTCCTTTCGCGTTGGCAAGATTTCGAACGTTTTGTTCCGCCGGTGCATCCAGATCGACCACACCGGCAGGATAGCCCGGTCCTATTGCGATCTTCTCCATGTACACATCAGGTGCGTTGAGCAGGGTGCCCTCCTCCGCCATGGCCATTGTCGCAATCGCGCCCGGCATGCTTTTGGCACACAGCGTCGTGCCCTCGAGAGGATCAACCGCGATATCAACCTTCGGCCCGTGCTTGTTGCCCACAGTTTCCCCAATGAAGAGCATCGGCGCTTCATCGCGTTCGCCTTCGCCGATGACCACGGTGCCGTCGATGGGAAGCTTGTTGAGCTCGCGACGCATCGCGTCGACCGCGGCCTGGTCAGCGGCGTGCTCATTGCCGCGGCCCGCCCATCGCGCCGCCGAGACTGCGGCGCGCTCGGTCACGCGCACAATTTCCAATGAGAGAACGCGCTCCAGCGCAAGATGAGGCTGAATCGTAATCGATGAGATCGTACTGCGTTCTTGGGTGTTCATGTCCTCTCCTGCGATTTGATGATTGTGCCCTGCTTGCACGAACCGTGAAAGAAATCGCTATCAGTTTTTCTCGATTCGAATGACCTGCGGCTTGCCCGAGATCACCTTGTCGCGTCCGACCGCCGCCAGCGCCTTGCGCACTGCGTCCTCGGTGGTGGCATACGTGATGAGAATGACAGGAACGGATTCGCCCGAGCGGCCCGGCGACTCGCCACCCAGGGGCGGCCCGCCGCGGTGACGCTGGACAATAGATTCCAAAGAGATGTTCTGCTGGGCGAGCCGCTTGGCAATGGCGGCAGCAGTGCCGGGCTTGTCGACCGCGCGCAGGCGGATGTAGTAGCCGCCCTCGTGCCGCTGCATGGGTGCCTTGGCCGTTGCCACCAGGCGCGCCGAAGGCCGCCCAAACGGAGCCGTGCGGACTCCCCGGGCGATGTCACCGATGTCAGAAACCACCGCCGATGCCGTCGCGACGCCGCCTGCGCCTGGACCGACAAGCGTGAGGGGTGCCATTGCGTCGGCATCAATCGTGACGGCATTCGTCACCCCCATGACCTGCGCAATGGCGGTATCCTTGCGCACCATGGTGGGATGCACGCGTTGCTCGATGCCCTTTTCGGTCTTGACCGCCACGCCGAGCAATTTGACCCGATAACCAAGCTCGTCGGCCCATGCGAGGTCGTCAGGGGCAATCGAGGAAATGCCTTCGACGTAAACCGCGCTTTCATCCACCTTGGTGCCGAAAGCGAGGCTCGCCAAGATCGCAAGCTTCTGGGCCGTATCGTGCCCTTCGACGTCGAATGTCGGATCTGCCTCCGCATAGCCGAGGCGCTGCGCCTCCCGCAGGCACTCGGCAAAATCCATTTTTTCCTGCTCCATCCGGCTCAAGATGTAGTTGCAGGTTCCGTTGAGAATGCCATAGATGCGTGACGGCGAATTGCCGGCGAGTCCCTCGCGCACCGTTTTCACAATGGGAATGGCGCCTCCCACCGCTGCTTCGAAATTGAGCGCGACGTGCTTCTTTTCCGCCAGGCCGGCAAGCTTTACGCCGTGCCGTGCAAGCAAGGCCTTGTTTGCGGTAACAACAGATTTCCCGGCGAGGAGAGCGGCCGATACGGCGCTTTTGGCGGGATCGGCCTCCCCGCCGATCAGCTCGACAAAGACGTCGATCTCGCTATCGGCAGCGAGCGCGACCGGATCAGAGCACCAACGAAACCGCCGGATATCGACATCGCGCCGCTTGCCGCGCGAGCGCGCGCTGACTGCAACCACCTCGATCGAACGCCCGCACCGGCTGGCGAGCGCCGCATGCTGGCGATCGATAAGGCCGATAACCGAGGCGCCCACCGTGCCCAAACCGGCAATCCCGATTTTCAGCGGGGCAGCCATCGCAAGCTCTGAGTTGCGCCGCGCCTGTGTACTTTAGCGCCGTTTGGCGAGCGGAAGGACGTTGTGCAACTTTTCAGGAGCGGTTTCAAGAAACCGGCGAACGTTGCGGGCGGCCTGCCGGATGCGTTGCTCGTTTTCCACCAGCGCTATGCGCACATATCCTTCGCCGTATTCCCCGAATCCGATCCCTGGAGAGACGGCGACCTCCGCCTTTTCCACCAGGAGGGTCGAGAACTCCACGCTCCCGAGGCTTTGAAATGTCTCGGGGATAGGCGCCCACGCAAACATGGAGGCACGCGGTGGCGGAATCTCCCATCCGGCACGACCAAATGACTCCACCAGCACGTCACGCCGGCGTTTGTAGGTCTCCCGCATTTCGCGGATGCAGTCATCCGGCCCATTGAGCGCCGCCGTTGCCGCGACCTGAATGGGAGTGAAGGCGCCATAGTCAAGATATGATTTCACCCGACCGAGCGCAGCAATGATCCGCTCGTTTCCGACCGCAAAACCGATGCGCCAGCCCGGCATGGAATAGGTTTTCGACAGAGAGGTAAATTCGACGGCAACATCCATTGCGCCGGAAACCTGAAGGACGGACGGGGGCGGATTGCTGTCAAAAAAAACTTCTGCATAGGCGAGGTCTGAAAGCACGAAGACGCCATGCTTCTTCGCAAACGGGATCAGGTCTTTGTAGAATTCGAGATCGGCCACATAGGCGGTGGGATTGGAAGGATAGCAGACGATCACTGCAATCGGTTTTGGAATTGAATGCACGATGGCGCGCTCCAAGGCGCCGAAAAACGCAGGCGTAGGCTCAGAGTGCACCGACCGGATTACGCCGCCCGCCATCAAGAAGCCGAAGGCGTGGATCGGATAGCTGGGGTTTGGCGCCAAGATGACATCGCCGGGCGCAGTAATCGCCTGGGCCACATTGGCAAAGCCTTCCTTTGAACCGAGGGTCCCGACGATCTGCGTCTCGGGGTCGAGCTTCACCCCAAAGCGCCGGGCATAATAGGCTGCCTGCGCGCGGCGCAGGCCCGCGATGCCGCGGGAAGAGGAATAACGGTCGGTCCGCGGCTTGCCGACTGTTTCCTTGAGCTTTTCGATTACGTGAGCGGGCGCCGGCAGATCGGGATTGCCCATCCCGAGATCAATAATATCCGCGCCGCGATTGCGTGCGATCGCCTTGGCGCGATTGACCTCTTCGAACACATAGGGCGGCAGCCGCCGTATGCGGTGGAATTCTTCCATTACCCCAGGTCCTCAACCCGCAGTGATATGCGAGCCTTTGTATCACGGGTTGCGGGCCCCGCCACTCGAATTGGCGGACCCATTGACCGCTCCTGCGGCTCGATCGCGCGCTGTGGCCAACTCATCTTGCAGCTTTTTCTGTTCCTCGCTGGTCAGCACCGTGGTTTCACGCGGTGGCGGCACATCGTTCACCGCAGGATATGCGCCTGTCGTCGCGGAGCGCGGTGGGGCTCCCGCTGGAAGCCCTCCCACAGCGGTCGGCAAATGGTCCCCCGTGCTCGACGATGCACAGCCCGCAATCAGCATCAAGCTTGCAAGCAGCAGGAGCGTGCAAACCACCGCAGCGAAAGGCGATCCTGATGGCCGGCCAGAGCTTCTGAAGTTCAAATCTGATGCTCCCGCCGATACTCGCGTGTCCTGTCCGAAACCAGAGGTAATTCAATTAATTGGATGTTGCTGGCGGTAATGTGACCAAAGCGAGGTGAATAGGCCCTTAACGCGTCGCTGGGTCTTCTTCCCCCGCGAGTGCAAAGCCCATGATGCGTCTTGCGGGGGTTCGGAGTAAAGTCCATGTGAGATGCAGGGCCGTGCCGCGTCCTTGCCAGCACATCCGCCCGAGGCGCTATCGTGAGAGCCCCATCGGAAAAAGCCCCCTCAGAACCGGGAAAAACTGGCTCCGCAGACATCGAGCAGTTCGCGCACAACATTGCGCGCATGGTCGAAGAGGGCGGCCGTGCCTTGGCAGCCTATCTCAAGCCGCGCGAGGAGGGCCGCGTCGAAGACCAATATGCGGAAATGACCGATGTGGTGAAGACGCTGGGTCAGGTGGCGGATTATTGGCTGCGCGACCCACATAGGGCGCTTGAACTACAGTCGAGCCTCGGGAAGGCTTATCTCGATCTGTGGGCAAACGCGGTCAGGCGCATGGCCGGCGAACCGGTGCAACCTGTCGCCGCACCCGATCCCAGAGACAAACGGTTTTCCGATCCGGAGTGGTCGAGCAACCAGTTCTTTGATTTTCTCAAACAAGTTTACCTGGTGAGCGTGGATTGGGCGAACCGGTTGGTAGACGAGGCCAAGGGGCTTGATCCACATACTCTTCACAAGGCGGAATTCTACGTCCGGCAAATTGCCAACGCGGTCGCACCCTCGAACTTTGTTCTGACAAATCCCGAGCTTCTCCGCGAGACGGTGAGCTCGAATGCCGAGAACCTGGTGCGTGGCATGCATATGCTCGCCGAGGACATCGCGGCCGGTCATGGCGAGCTTAAGCTGCGGCAATCCGACGCCAAGACGTTCGAAGTCGGACATAATTTGGCGCTCACGCCCGGCAAAGTGATCTTCCAGAACGACTTGATGCAGCTCATCCAGTACGCACCCTCCACAAGCACTGTGCTGAAGAAGCCGCTTCTGATCGTGCCGCCCTGGATCAACAAATTCTATATCCTCGACCTTACTCCCGAGAAATCCTTCGTCCGATGGTGCGTCGCCCAGGGTCTCACGGTCTTCGTGATTTCCTGGGTCAACCCGAATGAAAAGCTCGCCCAGAAAAGCTTCGAGGACTACATGCGCGAGGGTCCGCTCGCCGCGCTGGACATCATCGAGCAGTCAACCGGAGAGCGTGAAGTTCACGCGCTCGGCTATTGCGTCGGCGGCACGCTGCTCGCGACCACCCTCGCCTACATGGCGAGCGAAGGCGATAACCGCATCGTTTCCGCCACCCTCCTTGCTGCGCAGGTCGATTTTACCCATGCCGGCGATCTCAAAGTGTTTGTCGATGAGGAGCAGATATCCGCGCGGGAGCGCGAAATGCAGCAACGCGGCTATCTCGAAGGCAGAAAAATGGCGACCGCGTTCAACATGCTGCGCTCGAATGATCTGATCTGGCCCTATGTCATCAACAACTATCTCAAGGGCAAGGAGCCGGCGCCCTTCGATCTCCTGTATTGGAATTCGGACGCCACGCGGATGCCGGCCGCCAATCATTCGTTTTATCTGCGCAATTGCTATCTGGATAACCGGCTCAGCAACGGTGAGATGGTGATCGGCGGCAAAAAACTTGATCTGAAAGCGGTAAAAGCTCCCATCTATAATCTGGCAACGCGCGAGGATCACATTGCGCCGGCGAAATCCGTGTCGCTGGGCTGCAAATACTTCGGTGGAAGGGTTCGTTTCGTACTCGCCGGATCAGGCCACATCGCGGGCGTGATCAACCCGCCAGACAAGGCGAAATATCAGTATTGGACCGGGCCCAGGCCGGCCAGCGCCAATGTCGAGCGCTGGCTGTCGAAGGCCAAGGAGCATGCCGGCTCCTGGTGGCCGGATTGGTTGCATTGGCTCAAGGCGCAGGAGGCGACCGAGGTTGCGGCGCGTGAGCCGGGCGGCGGGCGCGTCGTCCCCATAGAAGATGCACCAGGAAGCTATGTAAAAGTCAGGGATTAACAGCTTGCTTCCGGCGACGGCCGGGGGGACAATGCAGTGCTCACAGGGAGTACCGCAATGTATCTTAAGTTGCTGCTATCGATAATGACGGCCGGAACACTTGGCGCGAATGTGGCGCTCGCGCAGGAGCTCACCGGCACGCTCAAGAAAATCAAGGACACGGGCACGATTACGCTTGGCCATCGGGAGTCCTCGGTACCGTTTTCGTATTATGACGACAAACAACAGGTCGTCGGGTACGCCATGGACCTGTGCAATCGCATCGTGGATGGGGTCAAGTCAGCGCTTAAGCTGCCCAATCTGCAGGTGAGGCTTAATCCGGTTACTTCCGCTACCCGCATTCCGCTGATTGCGAACGGCACAGTCGATCTCGAATGCGGCTCCACCACCAATAATCTCGAGCGCGAGAAGCAGGTTTCTTTCACCATTACCCATTTTGTCACGGCAAACCGTTTCGTCTCGAAGAAGTCGGCCAATCTGCGCACGGTGGAGGACCTCCGGGGCAAGACCATCGTGTCGACCTCCGGAACGACAAACATCAAGCAAATCACCGAGATCAACGCTCAAAAAGGTCTCAATCTCAACATTCTCGCCGCCAAGGACCATGCCGAGGCATTCTTGATGGTCGAAACGGGCCGGGCAGCCGCCTTCGTCATGGATGATATCCTGCTCTACAGCCTCGTCGCCGGCTCCAAGTCGCCGCAGGATTACGTGATCTCCGCCGATGCACTCTCGGTCGAGCCCTACGGAATCATGCTGCATCGGGAGGATGCCGCATTCAAAAAGGTGGTCGATCAGGCAATGATCGAGACCTATCGCGGCGGCGCCATCAAGGGGATCTATGAAAAGTGGTTCCTAAAACCCATTCCCCCGAAGGGCATCAATCTCAATGTTCCCATGAGCGCTTCATTTCAGAAAGTCATCGCGAACCCGACCGACAGCGGCGATCCGGCGGTATACTGATCAGGAATCAGAAATCAGTGGTCAGTAATCAGAGACGATGAAGTTCTCTGATTACTGATTACTGACTACTGACACGCATGAACTACAATTGGAACTGGGGCATATTTTTCGAAACGTCCCCGGACGGCGTACACAGCTATCTCACGACCTTATTGCTGGGAACCGGGTGGACGCTCGCAACCGCGCTCGCGGCCTGGTGTCTCGCGCTGGCGCTCGGCTCGCTCGTCGGCGTCATACGCACCACACCCTATCCCTGGTTTGTGCGGCTCGGGGACGCCTATGTGGAATTGTTTCGCGACATCCCACTCCTGGTGCAGATGTTCCTGTGGTATTTCGTGCTACCCGAGCTGCTGCCGGTCAGCCTCGGCGACTGGCTCAAGCAGCTTCCCGATGCTTCATTCTATACGGCGGTGGTATCGCTTGGCTTCTACACGTCGGCTCGCGTGGCCGAGCAGGTGCGCGCCGGCATCACCAGTCTCGCGCGCGGCCAGCGCTTCGCGGCGCTCGCGCTCGGGCTCACACTCCCGCAAGCCTACGGTTACGTGCTGCTGCCGATGGCCTATCGTATCATTCTGCCGCCGCTGACCTCGGAATTTCTCAACGTGATCAAGAACAGCGCGGTGGCGCTTACGATTGGACTGATGGAGCTCACTGCCCGCGCTCGTGCCATGCAGGAAATGTCATTTCAGGTTTTTGAAGCTTTTACCGCGGCAACCGTCATATACATCATCATCAATATCGCGGTGACGTTCGGGATGCGGTGGGTGGAGCGGCGCGCGGCGGTCCCCGGGCTCATCGGCGCCGCGGTTCCGGCCGCCGCGCATTGACACGCCGCCATGTTCTCCAATTTCGATTTCGACGTCATCATCCGTTCCCTGCCCTACCTGTTCCTGGACGGCATGACGTTTACGCTTATGCTGACCGCGCTCGCGACGACCGGTGGCATCGTCTTTGGCACCCTGCTTGCATTGATGCGGCTCTCGGCCTTCGCTCCGGCCTCAATCCTCGCCGCCGGATATGTCAATCTGATGCGATCGGTTCCTCTCGTGCTGATGATCTTCTGGTTTTATTTCCTGGTCCCCTATATCGGACAGTGGGTCACCGGCGCCGGGCAACCTATTCAGGTCGGCGCCTTTGTGTCTTCGCTCGTCACGTTTACCTTGTTCGAAGCCGCTTATTTCTGCGAGATCATGCGCGCCGGGATCCAATCCATCTCGCGCGGACAGATTTCGGCCGCACAGGCCCTCGGCATGACCTATCCGCAGACGATGGGGTATATCGTGCTTCCCCAGGCGTTGCGGAATATGCTGCCCGTCCTGCTCACGCAAACGATCATTCTGTTCCAGGACACTTCGCTCGTTTACGTGCTGTCGATCACGGACTTTCTTGGCGCAGCATCGAAAATAGCGCAACGCGATGGACGCCTGGTCGAAATGTACCTTTTCGCGGCGGTCGTCTATTTCATCATCTCTTTCCTTGCATCCCGCCTCGTACGCCGACTGCAGAGCCGCATCGCCATTATCCGTTGAACCTGGGAAAACGCCATGATCACGCTCAGTGACGTCAGCAAATGGTATCAGGCCTTCCAGGTTCTCAAGGACTGCTCGACCGAGGTCGCAAAGGGCGAAGTCGTCGTGGTGTGCGGTCCTTCCGGCTCGGGCAAATCCACGCTGATCAAGTGCGTCAACGGGCTCGAGCCGTTTCAGAAGGGTACGATCACCGTTTCAGGCATTTCCGTTGGCGATCGCAAGACCGACCTGCCGAAATTGCGCGCCCGCATCGGCATGGTGTTTCAGCATTTCGAGCTGTTCCCTCACCTCACCGTCATGCGCAATCTGGAGCTGGCGCAGATGAAGGTGCTCGGCCGCGGCAAAAAGGAGAGCGACCGGCGAGGCATGCAGCTCCTCGAGCGCGTGGACATGAAGGAGCATGCGCACAAATATCCCGGCCAGCTTTCAGGCGGCCAGCAGCAGCGCGTTGCCATCGCGCGCGCCCTCGCCATGGATCCGATCGCGATGCTGTTCGATGAGCCGACGTCAGCGCTGGATCCGGAGATGATCAACGAGGTTCTTGATGTGATGATATCGCTCGCCAAGGACGGGATGACCATGATGGTCGTGACGCACGAAATGGGCTTTGCGCGTAAAGTTGCCCATCGTGTGGTGTTCATGGATAAGGGCGAGATCGTCGAGGATGCGTCCACCGCCGATTTCTTCGCGAAGCCGCGCAGCGAACGAGCGCAGACTTTTCTTTCGAAGATTTTGCAGCACTGAGGGTCACAAACAATCACGGTCTAAGGCAATGAAGTTTATCAAAATCTCTGATTTCAAAGGTAAATGCCTCATGTTACTAAAAGAGGCGGAGCGCACCGGCCAGCACGTTGTGATCACCAAGCGCGATAAACCAATTGCCGAACTGGTTCCTTATCGTAAGAAGAATGCGCGTGGCCTCTTGAGGGACAGGTTGTTCATTACGGGTGATGTCATCTCGCCGATTGACGTTGAGTGGGATGCTTTGAAGTAGTTAGGTTGTTTGGCGGGTTCGCCTTGTGAAGCTCGATGGATTGCCGGGTCAAGCCCGGCAATGACGGCGAGGACGGTTAAGGAAACAGCGCGATCTGTTCGAGCCCCAGAGTCTCGGGAAGCCCCAACACCAGGTTCATGTTCTGAACCGCCTGGCCGGAAGCGCCCTTGGTGAGATTATCGAGCGCTGCACCGATTATCGCGCGGCCCGGAACGCGATCCTTCGCAACACCGATGAAGGTCAGATTGGAACCTCGCACATGTCGCGTCTGCGGCATTTCTTCAAACGGCAGCACATGCACGAACGGCTCCTTCGCGTAAGTCTCGGCGAGCGTGGCGTGGAGCCGCTGCGCAGAAATGTTGTCTCTTGCGCGCACGTAAATAGTGGACAAAATGCCGCGGTTCATCGGGACGAGGTGCGGCGTGAAGCTCACGACAACGGTGTGCCCTGCCGCCTTGGAGAATTCCTGGTCGAGCTCGGCCATGTGGCGATGGTGCCCAACGCCGTAGGCGTGAATGCCCTCGGATACTTCGGAGAACAGCATCTCATCTTTGGCCGCCCTGCCAGCACCGGTCATGCCGGACTTGGCATCGATGACGATCTCATCGGGAACAATCGCCTTTGCGCGCAGCAGCGGAATGAGCGGGAGCTGCGCGCATGTGGTATAGCACCCCGGATTGGCGACAAGACGCGCTTGTTTGATTGCTTCACGATTAAGCTCGGTCAGTCCATAAACTGCCTCCTTCTGCAGCTCCGGCGCATGATGCTCATGCCCATACCATTGCGCATAGGCGGCAGGATCCGAGAGGCGAAAATCGGCGGAAAGATCGATCACCTTTGTACCGGGCGACGACGTCAGAAGTTGCCTCACCACTTTCTGCGTCGTCGCATGGGGCAAAGCACAGAAGGCAAGATCAAGCCCTGCCGCGCTCCAATTTACATCGGCGAGGCTTACGAGCTTCGGCAGCGAGTAGGGCGAGAACTGAGGAAACACACTGCGCATCTCCTGACCGGCACGCCGCTCGGCGGTAAGCAACACAATGTCGGTCAATGGATGTGCGAGCAGCAGCCGCAGGAGCTCGGCACCGGTATAGCCGGAGGCTCCAAGCACGCCGATCTTCTTCTTTTCTGGATTTTGTTCGTGCATCGGTATCTCGTCTCGCAATGAAGCTTGTTTTCGAAGGGACTGGAAGGAGCAATGAAACAGTCCCGCCCGGTTCGGCGGGACACGACATCATCGGCGCCCGCGCGGCCGCGCGCTTGCCCCACAAGCGTGAAAAACTGTTGAATAAAAGATGTTGAACATAGGCGTGCGCTATAGCGGTCAGCTTGATACGGGTCAAGCACGAACGGCCAGGTGGGCCAGCAACACGTTGCTGCTCCTGAGCTTCACGGCCACGATCTTCGTCAGCGCCGCGCTTCTGTTCCTGGTACAGCCGATGGTGACCAAGCTGGTGCTGCCTCGGTTCGGTGGAGCGCCGTCGGTATGGTCCGTCGCTGTTGTGTTCTTCCAAACTACGCTGCTCGCCGGCTACGGCTATGCTCATTGGCTCACGCGCATGATCCCGATCCGCGCGGCCTTCGCGGTGCATGGGCTTGCCGTTCTGGCGGCTGCGCTGTTGCTGCCCCTCGCCATCGTGACGGGGCCGGGCTCACCGGTGCCCGGAACAGAGGCAATCTCACTCGTCTTGCTGCTCGCCGTCTCGATCGGCCTGCCTTTCTTTGTCCTTGCTGCGAACAGTCCCCTGTTGCAGGCCTGGTTCGCCCGCAGCGGGCATCCTGCGGCGGCTAATCCTTATTTTCTGTTTGCCGGCAGCAATCTTGGAAGTTTTCTCGCGCTTCTCTCCTATCCGCTCCTCATCGAACCATATGTGGGGCTTCGCGATCAGACACGATACTGGTCGATATTGTTTTACCTCTTGATCGGGTTGATCGCAGGCTGCGGCGTGTTGGTATGGCGCGCAGGTGAGAAAAGCACCGGCGTCGCGCTCCATCCCGGCGCGGACACGGCACCGGCCTGGCGGGACGATATTTGTTGGGCCGCTCTCGCGGCGGTCCCTTCCGGACTTCTGGTTGCGGTCACAGCACACATTTCAACCGATATTGCTGCGGTGCCGCTCCTTTGGGTCGTGCCGCTGGCACTCTATCTTTTGAGCTTTGTGATCGTCTTTGCGCGGCGCCCGTTGATTCCACATTGGATTGTCGTCGCCGTCCAGCCGGTTTTCATCATTGCCCTGGTCGCTCTGATTGTTTTTGAGCCGACAAAGACAATCGTTTGGGTCGTGCTCGCGCATGTGACGGTTTTCTTCGTCTGCGCACTGATGTGTCATGGCGAGATCGCTCGCACTCGGCCCTCTCCTCAATATCTCACGTCATTCTATCTCTGGATTTCGGCAGGCGGCGTTGTCGGAGGCCTGGGTGCCGGCTTGATCGCACCGTATGCATTCAACTGGGTTGCGGAATATCCCGCGCTGATTGCGATTGCCGCTCTTTGCCGCCCCGGTTTTCCGTTGCCGAACAATCGGCGATGGCGTTACGCCGCGCTCCTCGCACTGGCGGCAGCCGTGGCGCTGCTCATCGTTTGCAAACTCTTTCCCTTCCTCTTCGACGAGACCACCTTCAACCGCACCGCGGCCCTCATTCTGGTTGCATCAGTGGCGTTTGCCCGAGCGCCTTTGGCATTCTCGGCCCTGATCGGATCAGTCTTGTTTGCGAATCATTTGCTCTTTGAAGGGGCAGGAACAATCTCGCTGCGCAGCTTCTTCGGCGTTGCCAGGATCGTGGAGAGCCCGGACCATCAGTTTCGAATTCTCCAGCACGGAACCACCATGCATGGAGCCCAGCGCATCCGTAACGAGGATGGCGAGCCCTTCACCGGTGCGCCGGAGCCCTTGCTGTACTATTGGGATGGTTCCGCGATTGCCCAGACATTCGAGGCAGCGCGGGCGTCAGCGGAAGGGTCGGTTCGCTATGCCGTCATTGGTCTGGGCACGGGGTCGCTCGCTTGCCGCACTGGTCCCGAGGACAGCATCGACTATTACGAGATTGATCCCGCCATCGTTCGCATTGCGCAGAATCGAAACTTGTTCACTTTTCTTTGGGTATGCCGCCCGGACGTACCGATCGTGCACGGCGATGCACGGCTCACGCTCGCACAGGCACCCGCTGGAGCCTACGATTTGATCGTCGTTGATGCGTTCTCCTCCGATGCCATCCCG
>Ga0306920_100007750_pt1 | contig 14171 bp, 19 predicted proteins | sample flu12Cox44000170_FD_204666 | JGI IMG/M metagenome (GOLD analysis project Ga0306920, IMG submission 204666) | Lab enrichment of tropical soil microbial communities from Luquillo Experimental Forest, Puerto Rico - flux4day.12C.oxic.44.000.170 (v2)... | ecosystem: Environmental > Terrestrial >...
GGCGACCAGCTGCCGCGCGCGATCCAGTTCTCGGGCCCGCGCCCGCCGATTCGCCGCGACGACCGCCTTAAGGTCGTCGACGTCGTAGAGGTAGACGTCGGCGAGCCCCGCGACCCCGCGCTCGACGTTGCGCGGGACGCCGAGGTCGATGACGAAAAGCGGCCGCGGTCGGGCCGCCACCCACCCGGCGACCTGCGACGCCGTGATCAGCGCGCCGGGCGCCGTGGCCGCGCAGATCAGGATGTCGGCGCCGGCCGCGTGGCGCGGAAATTCCTCGAACGGCACGGCCTTGCCCCCGGTCTCCCGGGCGACCGCCTCGGCTCGCTCCAGCGTGCGGCTCACGACGATGAGCCGGCTCACCCCGAGCTCCGCCAGGTGGCGGGCGGCCAGGCCGCCCATCTCGCCGGCGCCCAGGAGGACGACGCTGTGGTCGCGGAGGTCCGCGAAGATCTTTCGGGCCAGCTCGACGGCGGCGTAGCTCACCGAGACGGCGCCGCGGCCGATCTCCGTCTCCCTGCGTACACGCCGCGCGATGCGGAGCGCCTGGCCGACGGCCTCGCCGAGGCACGCGCCGACGGCACCGTGCGCGGCCGCGACGGCGTGGGCGGTCTTCACCTGGCCGAGGATCTGGGGCTCGCCGACCACCATGGACTCCAGGCCGGCCGCGACCGACGCCATGTGGGCCACGGCGGCGGCCCCGCGGCGCTCGTAGAGCAGCTCGCCCAGCGCCTCGGCCGCCCTGCCGCCGTGGGCCCCGAGCCACCGAGCTACCGCGGTGCTGGCGGCGGTACCGCGCTCCACGCCCCAGACCTCCACGCGGTTACAGGTCGCCAGGAGCAACGCCTCGCTCAGCCCGGTTTCCGTCAGGAGCTGGGCCAGGGCGGCCGGGAGCCGGGAGTTCGGAATCGCGAGGCGCTCGCGCACGTCGAGCGGCGCGCGCTCGTGATTGACGCCGACCAGGACGAGGGCGCGGTTCACGGCCCGAGGAGCGCCACGTGACGTGTCGGCAGGAGCAGGCTCACGCTCACCGTCGCCACCATGCCAGCGCACCCCGCCAGCGCCAGGTACGCCGCCTGCCGGCCACCCCACCCCGCGCCGGCGCGGAGTGACAGCGCAGTCGCGTAGATCGTCCAAGTCGCGACCGCGACCACCGGCGTCGGCTGCCAAAGCCAGCCGGCGCCGTAAAGTCGGGCAGCCGACACCGTCCCGAGGACGATGCCGGGTGTCAGGAGCGAGAAGCCGACCACGAGGGCGTGGAACGAGAGGCGGTCGAGAGTGCCGAGCGGCGGCAGCCGCCGGGACAGGCCAGCCAGCGTGCCACGCTTGAGCGCACACTGCTGGAGGACGTACATGAGGCCGCCCGCGAAGTTGACGGCGAGCGCGCCGAACCCCAGCACGACGAGCAGCGCGTGCCCCGCCAGTCCGGGCCCGCCCGGGCTCCCGAACACCGCAGCTTCGGGCGCGGCCGCGGCCGCGAGCCCGAGCGCGGCCACGGGCGGCAGGCCGAACGCGGGAAGCGCCCGGAGAGCGTACCGCCGCTCGGCCCACAGGAGAGCCAGGATCGCCGCCCAGACGATCATCGACAGCGCGCCGTGCACGCCCCCGACCGGTGGCCGGCCGAGGGCGATCCAGCGCAGCCCGAGCCCCACGGTGTGGAGCAGCCAGGCGGCGCGCAGCAGCGCGCGGGTCGGGAGGAGCCCAGCGGGTCGCCGCCCGGCCAACTCGGCCAGTGCCTGAAGCGTCGCCGACAGATAGCCCGTGAGGGCGAGGTCCACGAGCCCCCGGCTCCACCAGGTCACGGGCGATTCCCCGGGCCCGCCGGCCGAAATGGGTCTCCATGGCTACGCTGGTCTGAACTCGACCGCTCCGATGCTTCTGAAGCCGCCGGCCGTGAAAGGGCTGCGACATTGTTTCTCCTACCGCTTCTCATGACCCATCTGCTCGCGCGATCAAGGGCGGCGTCGGGTCCGCCATCAGCAAGACCCTCGATCCTGTGAGATCGAGCCACAGCTGCCTCGGCGTGCGCGTGACGCGCAGAATGACTGCATCACAGGTGGGACACCGCATCACCACGCCCATGTCCCGCCCGTAGACGGGTAGGGCACCGAGCGGGCGGATGGCCCCACAGCTGGCGCACATTCCGCGAGTGGTCGTCATGTCCGGGATGAACACTTCGCTCAGGATCCCCGCCGCGAAGTTCCCATCGAGTCTCAGGGCCTGGCCAACGTGATCGTCGGCGGAGTCCTGCTCGGACGCCTGCGTCTTGTCACCGTTCATCGTCGCCTCCGTGTGCTGCCCGGCCGTGATCCAGCACGTGCTACGCCGAGCCGCCAGTGGGTCCGAAGCGTTCTGTTCTCACCAGTGCCGGATCGTGGCCGAGCTCGACGAGCGCGGTCGCCGCCGTCTCCACCAGTGCGGTAGGGCCGCACACGAAGACGTGCGGTCGCTCGCTCGGCGGCCAGGCAACCTCCGCGAGCATCATGCGGTCGATCCGGCGGCGAAATCCGGTCCAGCCCTGCGGTGGCTCGCGTGTGAACGTGAGCGCGACCTCCAGCGTCGCGTCCTCGTCGGCCAGCCGGGCGATCGCATCCCGGTAGATCATGTCGTCCCATCTCCGCGAGGAGTAGAGGAGCCGTGCTGGCACGTGGCGGCGGGCGTCGGCCGTCTCGATCACGGCGGCGCGGTGACGCAGCATCGCCATCAAGGGCACGATGCCCGAGCCGCCGGCCACGAGGAGTAACGGACCGCCGAGCGCGGCGTCCCAGACGAAGTACCCGCCGATGGGCCCACGAAGCTCGAGTCGATCGCCCTTTCTCAGCACATCGATGAGATAGGGCGAGACTTCTCCGTCGTCCAGCCGGTCGACCGTCAGCGCCACTCGCGGGTCTTCCGGGGCCGACGCTATGGAATAGCTTCGCTGCGCCCGATAGCCATCCTCCGCCGTCAGGCGCACGTCCACGTGCTGGCCCGCGCGATGGCCAGGCCATCTCGGGACATCGAGAACCAGCGTCCGCGTCCGGGGTGTCTCCATCCGCGCGTCGACGACAGTCCCGAGCCGCCACGCGATCGCACGCGGCCGCGATGGAACGGAAGCCTGCGTGCGGCTCACGGATCGCGTGACACGCCTACTGACGTCCACCACAGTCCATGATCCGGCGGCGCGCTTCGTGAAATGCGGCGCCGGATCCGCTGAGCAGTCGCACGAGGAGCACTCGGTCGTCGAGCCGGTCGGCGGCGGCCCGCACGCCGCCCAGGCGCCCGAGCTCGAGATGGAGACGCTCCACAACACGCGGCTCGATCGGTCGACCGGTCATCAAGGTCGTTCCGAGATACGAGGCATCGCCGGCCGCCCACGGTCGCGAGACGGCCAGCTCGCGAGGTTCGATGCGATAACGCTCGAGGTACTCGAGCGAGCCATCGCGGGACACTGCGAGCTCGTGCGCGAGGGAAGCGAGTCTCCAGCGCTCGCCGCGGGCGTGCCGGCCGCTCATCAACGCGTCACTCCAGTAGAGGTAGCCGCCGCCGGCGATGTCGATGTCGATGCGCTGATCGATCCCCGCACCAGCGAACGGGATCAGCGGATGCCAATGGCAATGCAGCTGAGCGCCGTCCTCGACGTGATACGAGCCCCGGAGATGGGCGGTGGCGCCGTCTGGCGATGGATGGACCTGGAGCGCCGACTGGGAGGTCAGGCGCACACGCGCCCCACTCCCGACGCGGACGATCTGCTGAAGGTGATCCTGCCCGAATGCGCCGGGGGCCGACGAGGTGAGGATCATGTGCAGGCCATCGCCCTCGGCAAACCATCGCCCGACGCGGTATGGGGGCTCGGCATAGGCGTGTGCCAGTACGGTCCGACCCTTGCGGTAGAGGAAAGCGAGATCCAGCCGCGCGTGCCGCCCCACCACCGAGGGCACTCGCTCGTCGCGATGCCGCACACGCACCTGGGCTGCGTGCAACTCCGCGGTCACGCGGGAGCCGGACACTCGAACAGCAACTCGCGCCGAATCCACGTGACGACCTCTTCCACGCCTGCGCCGCTCTTGAGGTTCGTGAAGACGAATGGCCGCTCGCCGCGCATCAGCCTGGCGTCGCGCGCCATGACGTCGAGGCTCGCGCCGACGTGCGGGGCGAGGTCCATCTTGTTGATCACGAGGAGATCCGAACGTGTCACGCCGGGACCGCCTTTGCGCGGGATCTTGTCGCCGCCCGAGACGTCGATGACGTAAATCGCCGCGTCGACCAGCTCCGGGCTGAAGCTGGCCGCGAGGTTGTCTCCGCCGGACTCCAGGAACACGATGTCCAGATCTGCGTGCCGTCTGGACAGCTCGTCGAGCGCGTCGAAGTTCATCGACGCGTCCTCGCGAATGGCGGTGTGCGGGCATCCGCCCGTCTGTACGCCGATGATGCGATCGTCGGACAACGCCTGGCTGCGGACCAAGAATTCCATGTCTTCGCGCGTGAAGATGTCGTTCGTGATGACGCCGAGCCGGTAATCCTCACGCATCGTCTTGCAGAGCGCGTCGACGAGCGCCGTCTTCCCAGAACCGACGGGTCCTCCGATGCCGATACGCACTACGCCCTTGCTCATGACCGGAACAGCCTCGAATGCAAGTATTGCTGCGTCATGGCCGACATATCCATCGCCGGTGTAAAGGATTCCGGTCGAGCGCGGGTCGCCATGGCGTCGACGACCATCGACACGCGCCCGAGAGCGCTCGCCAGCCGTGCGTGGGCGTCGGTCTGGCCGATCCGCATCAGCCGCAACGCGGCCGACGTCGTCGACGCCAGCCGGGTGTACGCGAAGGCCGCACCGGCATCTCGCATCCCGACGCCGGCCGAAGCGCACGCGCAACCGAATGCGATGGGCAGAGCCGGGCCGAGACGTTGCCGGCGAGCCAGGTCGAGCAAGTGTGCCAGTCGTCGATCGGGATACAGAGCGCTCCACGTCGTGAGCAGCCGGAGTCCGATCGCGCGGCCGGAGCGGCGTGTCGCCGACGACGGTCGCATCGCGGTGAGCTGGTCGTCGAGCTCGCAGAGCGCCGGCCAGTCGCGTCGCTCGAACGCGCACCATGCCCCAAGCATGGCGGGACCGTCCATCCGCCCCACGCCCTCGTCCAGACAGATGTCCAGCCACGCCTGCAGGTCGGCTGGCGCTTCGACGAGTCCCGCTGCCGTCGCCGCCTCGAGACCGTCGGAATAGCCAAAACCACCGATGGGAAACAGGCTGTCGCAGAGATGCAACAAGGCGAGCAGCGGTCGGGTCATCACATTCGCCTTCTGATGAGGTGGTCTACCGCCAGTGGACCGGGACCACCCAAGACAAGAGCCGCGAGACAGGCGAGGTAGAGGAGATTACATTCGTAGCCTACCGGCCCGAACTGAGCACCGGCGGGAGTCACGGCGATGAGCTTGATCGAGCTGAACCCATAGGGCAGATGCACGTTGAAGATGGCCACCAACAGAAGCGCAGCCATGGGTAAGCTGGCAAGCGTTACCAAGGCACCCAGAAGTACTGCCAGACCGCCTACCAGTTCGACCAGGATGGTCAGCCATGCCATCAAATGTGGCTCAGGCACGCCTAACGCGCCCAGGATTGTGACGAATGCGTCAGGGCCCCGGAGCAGCTTGGCGACGCCATGCTGCATGAAGCCGTAGCCGACGATCAGGCGAAGCGGAATGGGAGCCCACCGGGCGAGCGGAGATCGACTCGACGGATCAAACGCGACATCACGAAGTGTCGTCACGCTCGGTAACCTCAACTCCGCAGCGCTAATCACGATGGCCGGCCGCCGAGGTGGCGGGCGTGAACGGGAGCGTCCTGCGTGCAAACGGAATGCGCTGCTGCTCGAGAAGCTGTTCGACGCCATCGACATCGGGGCAGACGATGGCCGTCTCGGTGATCATCAGGGGCTGGTGCCGATTGCCGATGTAGTAGGCGTAGAGCCCCCACTCTTGTGGCGTGCGCGGCTCGATCACGAACACCGGCTGCGGCCGCTCCACGACCACGACGACGGTCTTCACCTCGTCGAGGACGAGGCAGTCGCCGCCACGCAACATCGCGCCGCGCGGAAGGGACAGACCAAACACAAGCCCGCCGTCGGACCGCCGTCGTCCGCGTACGTACGCTCGAGCCTCCCATCCGAGCGTGATCGTGTCGCGGGCGTAGCCGCCGACCGCCGCCGACGGCCTGTCCTCGCGATGGATCTCCTCGACGACGATCAAAACAGGAAATACCGTTGCGCGAGCGGGAGGACATCCGCCGGCTCGCTGGTGAGCAGCTGACCGTCCGCGCGGACCTCGTACGTGTCGGGGTTCACGCTGATTCTCGGCAGCGCGTCGTTGAGGACGAGGTCACGTTTGCCGATGGCTCGGCAGCCCCGGACCGGTACCAACGGGCGCGTCAGTCCGGCCAACGCGCCGGACTGGATCCCGGCCTGGCTGACAAAGTGAACCGTGCACGCCTGCCGCGCGGGGCCAAAGGCCCCGAACATCGGCCGCGCGATGACCGGCTGGGGCGTCGGAATCGACGCGTTGCCGTCGCCCATCATCGCGCCGGCCACGAGGCCGCCTTTGATCACGAGCTCCGGCTTCACGCCGAAGAAGGCCGGCTTCCAGAGCACGAGATCCGCCAGCTTGCCGACGTCGACTGAGCCGACCTCGCGCGCGATGCCGTGCGCGATCGCCGGGTTGATCGTGTACTTCGCGATGTAGCGCCGGACGCGGAGGTTGTCGCTCCCAACCATCTCGCCGGGCACGGGGCCGCGCTGCCGCTTCATCTTGTCCGCCGTCTGCCACGTGCGGCAGATCACCTCACCGATCCGTCCCATCGCCTGGGAGTCGGACGACATTATGCTGAGCGCCCCCAGATCATGGAGCACGTCCTCGGCCGCGATCGTCTCGCGACGCGTGCGGGAATCGGCGAACGCCACATCTTCCGGGACGCTCGCCGAGAGGTGATGGGTCACCATCATCATGTCGAGCACCTCGTCCAGGGTGTTCCGGGTGAACGGCATCGTCGGGTTCGTGGACGAGGGCAGCACGTTCGGCTCGCCGCACAGCCGGATGATGTCCGGCGCGTGTCCGCCTCCGGCGCCCTCGGTGTGATACGTGTGAATCGTGCGGCCCGCGATCGCCCGGATCGTGTCCTCGACGAAGCCGGCTTCGTTCAGCGTGTCGGTATGAATCGCGACCTGGACGTCGAACTCGTCGGCGACCGACAGGCATTGGTCAATCGCCGCCGGTGTCGCGCCCCAGTCTTCGTGCAGCTTCCAGCCGAGGGCGCCCGCCCGGATCTGCTCCCGGAGCGCATCGGGCCGCGAAGCGTTGCCTTTACCAAGAAAGCCGAAATTGAGTGGAAACCCCTCGGCCGCCTCGTACATGCGGCGGATGTGCCACGCCCCTGGCGTGCACGTCGTGGCTTTGGTGCCGGTTGCCGGTCCAGTGCCGCCGCCGATCACCGTGGTGATACCCGAGTAGAAGGCCTCGGGAATCTGGTTCGGCGAGATGAAGTGCACGTGCGTATCGATCGCGCCGGGCGTCAAGATGTGACCCTCGCCGGCGAGTACTTCAGTCGACGCGCCAATCACCAGCTCCGGCGACACGCCGTCCATCACCCCGGGATTGCCGGCCTTTCCGATCCCGGAGATGCGGCCGTCTCGGACGCCGACGTCGGCTTTTCGGATGCCCGAGCTATCCACGATGATCACGTTGGTGATGACCAGATCGGGCGAACCGGCCGCGCGGCTGGCGGTCGCTGATTGCCCCATGCCGTCTCGAATCGCCTTGCCGCCGCCGAACTTCGCCTCGTCCCCGTACACCGTCGCGTCGTGCTCGACGAGAATGACGAGATCGGTATCGGCAAGACGAATGCGGTCGCCGGTCGTCGGGCCGTAGTGGTTTGCGTACGTACGCCGGTCGATCTTCACGGCTGGGCACCGCCGAAGCGGTCCAGGGCGGACCGGGCGGTCTCGCGGACGGCGTCGGTATCAAGGGCGCCGTCGACGAGGTGGTTCAGGCCGATCACCTCACGGCGGCCGCCGATCGCCACCAGCTCCACCTCGCGCGTGTCGCCCGGTTCGAACCTGACGGCTGTCCCCGACGCGATGTTCAAGCGCATGCCGTACGCGGCGGCGCGGTCGAAAGCCAGGCAACGATTCACCTCGAGAAAATGGAAATGCGACCCTACCTGCACCGGGCGATCTCCCGTATTGGCCACCTCGAGGCGCCGCGTCAGTCGTCCGGCGTTGATCTCGATCGGATCGCGCGCGAGCAAGTATTCGCCGGGGATCATGGCATCACCGTATCGGTTGGTGCACGGTCACGAGCTTCGTGCCGTCGGGAAACGTGCCTTCCACTTGGATCTCGCCGATCATCTCACCCACGCCTTCCATCACGGCATCGAGCGGGAGGATTGTCGGGCCGATGCTCATGATCTCAGCGGCCGACTTGCCATCGCGGATGAGCTCGAGGAGTTCGGCGGTGATCAGCGCCACCGCCTCCGGATGATTCAACTTCAAGCCACGGGCGCGTCGCTTTCTGGCGAGCTCGCCGGCGGTGAAGATGACGAGCTTGTCGACTTCGCGTGGAGTCAGATGCACGGGACCTCCGTCACCGGTCACCGTCGTAGCGCTGCTCACGCCACGGGTCGCCGTAGTGGTGGTACCCGAGCGACTCCCAGAATCCGCGCGCATCCCGGTCCATCAGGCGGAGCTGCCGGACCCACTTCGCGCTCTTCCAAAAGTAGAGGTGCGGCACGAGAAGACGCGCCGGGCCGCCGTGCTCGGGCGCCAGCGGCGCGCGATCATATGTGACGGCCACCCATGCCTTGCCCCCAGTGACGTCGGCGAGCGGCAGGTTGGTCGTATACCCACCGTCGGACACCGCGAGCACGTACGGTGCCAACTCCACACCACGCGTGAGGGCTTCCTTGAACAGCGTGTCCACGGAGACGCCCTCCCACACGGTGTCCAGCTTGGACCACTTTGTCACGCAGTGGATGTCGGCCGTGATGGCCTCGTGCGAGAGCGCCTGGAACTCCTCCCACGTCCAGCGTGCCTCCGGCCCGCCTTGACCACGGACCGTGAAATCCCAGGTCGTGAGCGAGGTGTGCGGCGTCGGGCCGGCCGAGAGCACGGGGAAGTCCCGCGTTTCGTGCTGACCGGGCGGGAGCCGGCGGGCCGTCGCATCAGGTTGTCGTCGGCCACGAAACCCTCGGGCAACGAATGGCTCAGTCATGGTCTCATCCTGGCCCTAGTTCGCAGTCCGACGGGGGCGCTGGCTCGCGCCCCCGTCGAGCCGCATCAGAATCCCGCCAAGCCCTGCGGGCTGTTATAGGGGATCTTGACGCTGGTGACCTCCTTGAGCGAGCCGTCCGGCTGCGTCGCGTAGCCCACCAGCTTCGCGGCATTCCCGTAGATCTGGTAGAAATAGGCCCCATCCGGCGTGATCCAGCTATCGGCCGGTCCGCTGGTGACGGTGGTGTTGAGACCTCTGGCGGTGCCATCGCCCGGCACCTTCGGGCATGCGGGATCCTTGGCGAGGCTGAGGTCGATGCCGTCGATCCGGTAGCTGCTGACGTAGCTGTAACCGAAGTGCGTCGCATACACGAATCGGTCGTCCGGGGAGACGGCGAGCCAGCACAGCTCAGACGGCAGGCCCGGGCTCGTGTCGATCTTCACGAGCGGGCCCACGTTGATCTTGCCGTCTCCATCGATGGTGCCCATGGCGCACCCGTCACCGACGGCATATCCGACGACGAAGGTATCCGGCAGGCCGTTCAGGAAGGCGATGTAGAACGGAGAGCCCGCGTTCGCGTCGTGGAACGCAGCGGGGCCGAGCGTGCCGTCATCGCGCACGGGGAAGACGACGAGGCCGTCGGGATCTGGCGCATTCGAAGCGATCACCTTGAATGTGCCGTCTGGCTGCTGGACCCAGAGAATCGGTGAGCCGTCCGGATACAGGCCGGTGTGGGCGATCGGCCGATCGAAGGTGGTGCCGACGAGGAGGAACTTCCCGTCGGGTGAGAGGACGGCCATGGTGGGCACCCGGTCGGTCTTGTCTTGCGTATTCACCGTGTATCGTTCCCGACGGGCGGTGAGCTTGCCTTGGGCGTCGACAGACATCAGTCGCAGGTGGTCAGGACCGAACGAGTGCAGCACATAGAGCACGCTCTTCGAGGGCGCATAAGCCAGTGACTTGGCGGTGCCGCTTCTCCCCTCGATGGGGTTTCCCGTCCGCTTGACATCCAGCCGTGTGAGCCGGCCGTCTTTGTCGACACTGAAGCTGGAAACCGAATTGTCGCCACCGTTCGTCGTGAAGAGACGACGTCGATCCGCCGTGAGGATGACACTCCCCGCGCCCTCGAACGCGTTCGGCGCGCTCTCCTGGCCGCTGATCGGCTTGAAGGTTCCGGACCCGGCGCCGCCCGTCGGGACACGCTCCACCTCACTCAGCGTGCCGCCCGCAGACCAGTCGTAGTGCACGATGGCATTGCGGATCTCGTTCGTCTGCAGGTACAGATGGCCGCCGCGAGGGTTCGATTTCATCTGCATGTGCGGAGCGCCTGCCATCCCCTCCATGCTCTCCATCCCCTCCATGCTCTCCATCCCCTCCATGCTCTCCTCGTGCATTCCTCTCATCTCACTTCCCATGGTCGGTTCTCCTCTTCTCGTTTTGTTCGGTGATGTGGACCTTTGACTGGCTTCTACTTTGACTGGCTCCTACTTGAGGGCTGGATAGCCGGACGTGTAGACCCAATCCGTCTCCCGAGCAGGCACGTGACAGGAAAGACAGTCCTGTCTGTAGTTGGTCGACGTCGTCTTCGCCGGATTCCCCGCATCGAACCACGACCAGCCCCAGCCATCTCCCCACAGCATGTGGCCCCGGTGGCTGTTCTGGCTGTCCTTGACCATCACGAACCAGCCCTTCAGGGTCTGCGCATGACTGACGGTCCCGGTCGTCATCGGGCCGGTCGAGGTCGCATAGACCTCTTTGATCAGCACGGTGCCCTCGGGGAAATGACGGCCTCCGTGATAGGCGGCGATCGTGCCGGGTGTCGCATAGACATTGTGAATCTCGCGGGATCCCTCCCCCTTGTCGACCGCGACGGCCCACGCGCCGAGAAACTCGTAGGCCGCACGATAGCTGGATGGAATGTGTAGATTTCCGTCGCCATCCACCACGGCCTCGAGCTTCCCATCGCCGCGTGATGACATCGCTCGTCCCGTCTGACTTCCGGCGGCCGATGCCAGGAGCGCCAACCCGAGGGTCCCCAGTGCCAACAGCGCAGAGGAACCAGGACTGATTTTCATAGCGGCGACCTTTTGGCAACGTCGCTGGCAGCCATCACGAGTCAGTTGTCCAGCTCACGATAGAATTGCGTCCAGACCTCGTCCTTCTTCGCGCTGGCCTGGTGACAAAATGCGCACTCCGCCTTCGGCCGAAGCTTGGCGGTCGGGGCCTTCGGTTCGTGATGATTGAAGTTGTAATACCCCCAGCTACCGCCGGTCTGCGCGTACCGCTTGGAATCCTTGACGGTCACATCGGCGCCGTTGAACTCACCTGGGAAATAGCCCCTGCCCGAAGGTTCGATGCGCGAACCATCGGGGGATTGCTCAGGCTTGAGGACCCGCTGCAATTCCTTGAAGAAGATCGTGCCCTCCGGAAACTCGCCAGTCTTCTTATAGATCTCGTAGGATCCGGGCTCGATGTAGACGTTGTGGTACTCCGGAAAGCCCGCCTTCCCGTTGTTCAGCGCGTCGGGCGTCAATGGTGACCCTACGTATACCCATGTCCGCCAGTTCTTGGGCAGGATCAGATCGCCCTCCTTGGTGTACTCGGGCAGATACCGTTGCCTCACCAGCGCGGTGTTCGTCTGCTGTCGTTGGGCAAGGACCAGGGTCGCGATGGCACAGAGGCCGATGACCCCGACGGTGACGAGGAGATTCTTCGTCATGGTCATTCTCCTTGTGCGCCGGCCTAGACCGGCGACGTGTGCGGCGAGAGCCATGGATGGGGAGGGACCAGCGCGACCCGAGCTCCACCATGGTTCGGAACGGTTCCGGTCCCCGCCTGCGGGTGATTGGATCGACGTGCGCACCGTCTGCCTCATCACAAGCCTGGTGTGCCATCGGCGCCGCACAGCTCGCCATTACTTTGTTCGTCTTACAGAGATTCGAGACGTGGGGCGTTGCAGCCCGGCAGCCCGTGATCGGATCGACCCGCGCAGCCTCCGCTTCATGACAAGCCCGGTGTGCCACCAACGCCCCCCGCCTCGCCAGTACTTTGTTTGTCTTACAGAGATTCGAGACGTGGCACAGGCGGAGCCCAACAAGCCCCGCGAATATTCAATCGGAGAAGCGTGCGAGCTGAGAGCCCCTCGGGCATCGCCCACTGGTCCCCCCCCTGCCGACGCCTTCCAGCTGTCGACGGCCGGTCTCCAGAGCGCGTCTCCGTCGTCGAGGGGCGCATGCCAGAGTTGACCCGCGCGAGTAGCTGTCGCGGGTTCGCGGCGTCCGACCGAAGCCAGCGGGGTGACCGTCTTCGAACCGCTCGATCCGACCTTGCTACCCGTGAACTGCAGGACGGTGCCTAGATCCGAACGGTCGCGTTGCTGGTGGCCGTGATCGGGCAACTCACAGTAAGGGGCGCGTCGGCGGCCGGATGTGGCTGGGCGCTCGGGGTCGCGCTGGCGCAGGCCGAGGCGTGGGCGGCGGCCTGGCTGCAGCCAGCACGCCATCGCGTGCGCCGTCACTTCGGCTTCGGGAGGTACAGCGCGCACCACCCTCTCGGGCTGATCTTGCCCACGACGACCTTGCAGGAGTCCGGGGGCTCCCACTGCACGCAGGTGTCGCACTGCTGGTCCTCCTTCGGCTTGTCCTGGTACTGCACCAAGGTCTGCCTCACTTTGTCCTGGGCTCGGGTCACGCCGGCGGCGCCGCCCACCATGGTCGCGGCCAGCGCGCCTTGCAGAACCGCCCGGCGTGTCGGCGGGGACGCGCCGGCAGAGTTGCGATCAGCGTTCCAGGAGCTCAACATCATCACCTCCTGCGCGTCGCGCCGGCACGCCGAGCGCGCGCACCCTCGATCATTCCTGCGAACTTAGTCGCTATGATTCGCCCCCTTCTTGTTGTTCGTCGGATGTCGCAAGCGATTCTGCGGCGTTCTGGTCGTCCTCGACGCGGATTGCGGGCTTGGGACAACCCTCCCTTCGCGCCTGGATCGCCGGCATCGCGACCAGGGCGCGTGGCAGCACGGCGGGGTGCCCTCCTCCTTCATCACCCCGGGCGCGTCTCCTTCATCACCCCGGGCGAAATAGGTCTCTCGGCTTCCGGCTCATGCTCGCTGAGACAGATCCAGCCCACCGGTGGGACGGGTTCCATCGCCTGATGGCAGCGCTCACACAGCGGGTCTCCGCTCAACTGCGCCACACCGCCTTCGCCGAAGAAGACCGTCACCGCTACTCCGTCGTCGAGGGGTCAGTGGAGTTGTCGGGGGACGATCGGGCACGGCTGCGGCGTCGGGCTGTGCGTGCGTGTCCGGTCGCGTACCCCGCCAGGCGCTTCCGCAGACACAGCCGTGACCGATGAAGTCGGGACTTCACCGCCGGCAGACTGAGGCCGAGCGCCTTGGCCATCGCGGCATTCGACAGCCCCTCGATGGCGTGCAACCAGAACGCCACACGATGGTCGGTCGGGAGATCATCGATGGCGGCCGCCAGGGCACGGCGAAGCTCGCCTTGAACGACCGGCTGTTCCGCGTCAGCCGACCCGTCGGTCAACGGCCCGAGCGGTTTCCCGGACTCGGTGATCCCGGGCCGCACCTCGTCCCAGGAGAGTTCCTGGCGGGCGTGGCGGCGTCGGCGGCGAGCCCCATACGCCGCGTTGGCGCCGATGCGGTACAGCCAGCTGCGGAACGCCGACTCGTGTCGGAACGACTCGATCCGGTAGACGGCTGCGCAGAGCGCGTCCTGCACGGCCTCCTCGGCGTCCCAATTGTTCCCGGTGATCCCGACGGCAAGTCGGTATAGGAGGTCGCCGTACCGCGCGACCAGCGACTCGACGGCGCCTGGCGCCCCGCGCAGCAGCTCGGCCACCAGGTCGGCGTCCCGATCGGGACAGACCGGTTCGCTCGGCGCGTTCACCCCGGTGAGCGCGTCGCACGCGACCGGC
>Ga0306920_100007751_pt1 | contig 14170 bp, 16 predicted proteins | sample flu12Cox44000170_FD_204666 | JGI IMG/M metagenome (GOLD analysis project Ga0306920, IMG submission 204666) | Lab enrichment of tropical soil microbial communities from Luquillo Experimental Forest, Puerto Rico - flux4day.12C.oxic.44.000.170 (v2)... | ecosystem: Environmental > Terrestrial >...
TTGGGATTCATTATTGTCTCGGCGCAGCGCTCGCCCGGCTAGAGGGTCAAATTGCCATTGCAACTCTGCTACGAAGAAATCCAAATCTCAAACTTGCCATTCCATCCAACACCTTGCGCTGGAGACGAGGGCTGGTGCTCCGGGGGCTAGAGTGTCTACCAGTCACGTTTCCATCCTTGTGATCCTACGCCGCCTCCGCGCCTACCTGCAATGTGCTCCTTCGGAATCGACAAACTGCGCCAGCACTCCGCGTCCGCTGCTAGAATTTCCCTGCTATGGGAACGCAGCACTATTTCTTCAAACTGATTCCACCGCGCCCTACGTTCATGCAGGATATGACAAACGAGGAGAGGCGCTTGATGGACGAGCACGGGCGCTATTTTCAGGATCACTTCGCGGCTGGCAAGGTTCTTCTCTTTGGTCCGGTAATGGCAACCGGGGGAGCCTTCGGACTGGGCATACTTGAAATGGACAGTGAAGCTGAGGCTCGGCAGTTTGGAGAGAGCGACCCCTCAGTTAAGGCGGGGATGAACAGGTTCGAGATTCACCCCATGCGGGTATCCGCAGCACGCGCCAAGCAATCTTGGCGCTCCAAGGAGGCAATGTGATTGCAAGAGTTTGGCGTGGCTACACGAAACCCGAACACGCCGACGCCTATGAGTCGATGCTCAAGCCCGAGCTTCTGCCGGGTATCAGCAAAGTCAAAGGCTACATGGGCAGCTACTTGCTCCGCAAAAGGGCTGGAGACGAGATCGAGTTCATCACCATTATGCTGTGGGATTCCATTGACGCGATCCGTGCCGTTGCTGGGGCGGATTACGAAACCGCTGTTGTTCCAGCGGAACGCCGCAAGTACCTCTCGCACTACGAGCCAAAATCCAGCCATTACGAAGTGGTATCGACACACCAACTGCAAGTAGGGGTGAACAGCCTTGTTTTTCACAGCGAACCGATGCGCTCCCAACCACCGGGATAGGTAGTGACCAAACCAAGGTCGTCCACCACGATCTCAGCCGAGAATCCAGTGTTGCTTTCGTAGCGATAGATGTCTTTGCCAAGCCGTGTGTAGTGTTGTGACAGTGTTTGAACCGTAAGCTCAGGGAACTTGACCCAAGCAGCGATAACAGATTCGCTTCGCCCAACTTGCAGGTTGAGACGCTTGATAGGGAGGGTGTTGGTCGCGGGCGTCAACGCGAGATCAACATCGTCACAGCCATGAATGTCGTGCAACTCCTGACCCGAACTGCGCCATGTCCCGCGACTCTCAACGCTCAGTGCGAGGCTCTTAACATCGCTTCCGATTGTGCGCTCGACTTGGACTCGGTGGGTCAGCCAATTCTCATCACAATAGATTTCGTAGCTTGCTTGCATCGGTCGGTGATCTTTGAGGACACCGACGACTTTGCCCTTCAGAAGCCATCCTTCAGCGGTGTGCCAAAGACCGCAATAATCCCTGCCGTCCAGCAATAGGTTTTTCCAGACAACCGCACGCTTAAGTTCGTCCGCCACGTGGCGTCTCCGAGCTAGCGGAATTGTACAATCAGCGCTAAAGGCAACATGCTTTATGGAATCGACCGAACTTGCGCGATTGCGGCTGGTAGCCGAAAAGCAGACCACGCGGCTGACCCATTTTGGACGCAAGACCGGGAATCCCCACGAGGTCACGATCTGGTTCGTTCTGGCTCAGGATAAGCTCTTCATCGGCACCGCGAAACGTCGCTTTCGTTGAAGCGAGCCGAGCCATCTGTCATACTCTGACACCATCGGGTCGTGATTCGGAGTTGTGATGTTGGCGCACGGGAGAGCCATCACCGAGACATCCTTCGCTCGGCGGTACGCCAAGACTGTATTCTTTGCGGTGCTTGGTGTGATGACACTCTTCGTTTTCTATAAGGACGAAGGTTTCATATTCCATCCGCACTCCCCGGACTGGAATCGCTTTTACACCTTCCGTTGGCTCCTGATCCCGCATGCGTTTGCTGGTCTGATAGCGCTTGCGCTCGGACCTACGCAATTTTCCACCCGGCTTCGTCGTTGCAACCTGCGACTGCATCGCATTCTCGGCAGGTTCTATGTGGGTGCCGTCGCCGTTGCTTCGCCTTTCGCATTCGCTATCGGTGTCTATCACGAGCCGTTCGTGCTTATGTTTCCAACGTGTACTCAAAGTCTTCTGTGGGCAGTGACGACATGCGCCGCATTCGCCAACGCACGGAGTCGCCGTATCACACAGCACTGGCAATGGATGGTTCGTAGCTACTGTGTGACGTTTATATTTGTCACGTCTCGCCTAGTGCAGGCGATTCCCGCGCTTGCCGGGATGAGTCGTGCGACGTTCGCCGCGATCCTCTTCACACTCCAGCTTGTAGCTATGCTAGGACCGGATCTTGCGTTCAACTGGCGGGATGTATTCATCGCCCGCCGTGCTTCGCCGAAGGACACGCTCGGTCATGTCTGAGATGCCAAACTCGTCACGGATGACCCTGTCGGCACTGAGGATTCGTCCGTACGCCGAAAGTTCCGCCGTAGGACTTGGCTGGTGCTAGCGAGTTTCGGCACCGCCCTTTCCGCCTGCCTGTATTTCCCGCTAATCGGTGCTTCCCATCTAGTTTTGATGACTGCGCTCATCCTCGCTGGCGGTCTCATCGCTTTCTTAGTTGCAGCAGCTTGTGGTGGACTTATCGTGAAGAGGCTATCGGAATCGGCTCAGTCCAAAGCCGCCGCTTGGATCATGGCAGGGCAGTTAGGCGGCGGTGCCCTCGGTGCAACCGTCATTCTGTGGCTGGCAGCGCGTATGCCCATAGCTACTGTCGGACTGTGTGTGGCGGTTCTGGTTGCAGTGCCGGGACTCCTAGCCTTCACCATCCCTGAACCCTTGCCTGAGCCATCTGCGTGGTTCCGAGGTCGGCTTCCCCAGATCGGTAAAGAGTTGTGGGCAGTCGTCCGCTCGCCGATGCGTAGATGGAGCACGCTGCTTCTCCTCGCACCGGGAGGAACGGGCGCTGCCCAAACCTTGCTGCCAGCGGTCGCCTCGCATTACGGCGTGGGCATATCCGGTGTGATGTGGATGAATGGAGTAGGTGGGGGGGCATGCTCGCGCTGGGATCGTTGAGTGGTTCTTTGATTCCCGGTGACTGGGATCGGCGACTGACGTATGCGGCGGCAGGACTGACGAACGCACTCGCCGCAATTGTGCTCTTGGCAGCAAATCGCCCCTCCGTCTATCTGGTAGGCACGGCGTTCTATTTGGCGACGGAAGGGCTGTGCTGGGCGCGGAGCATCGCCCTGATGGTGGAGATCGTCGGCGTAGAGACCCGTGATGCCAGCACCCTGTACGGGGTGCTCAACGCAATTGTGACAATCCCTGTCCTCTATATGATCAAGCTCGATGGCTTGGGCTTCAGCAGATTCGGAACCCACGGGCTGCTCTGGACGGATGCCGGGGCTAACCTGCTGGTGTTCGGAGTTGTCGCTGTCATCTTCATGGCTTATGGTCTGAGCTTGCGCCGAGTTGCAGATTCGCACGCCGTGGCACGCGCAACTTCGATTTCGTGAAAGCTGGTCATGAGGTTTGTGGACGGCAAACCCAGCAGAATCAGTGCTGGTCAGAAAGGGTCTCGGAAAATCGACCAGAAATGCTTTCTTTTCAACGGCGGGATTTTCCTCCGAAGCTGGTTCGCCGGGTAAAGGTTCTGAGACACTGTCGAGTCTAACCATTATCCGCGCAGTTTTTATCCCACATCAGTAGGTGCCGAAACTGCTGGAGTTGACGGTGTCATCGCGACCGCTCCTGTTTCCGGCGCGGTTCTTTTCCGCAGTGCGAGAATCAGTATTGCCGCTGTGAGCAGCGAAATACCGACAAAGACAAGCCCAACGCCAAAGTTTCCGGTCTTCTTGCTGATCGCGCCTATCGCGTAAGGCCCGACAAAGCCCCCAAGGTTCCCAAAACAGTTGATTAAGGCAATTCCCGCCGCCGCTGAAAATCCGGTCAGGAACTCATTCGGCAGCGACCAGAAGGGACCCCATAGGCTAAAAATCCCCGACGCAACAAGACACCAGAGCGTGACCGAAAGGAAAACGGAATTAGACGTAGTCATACCCAGCAGCGTCAGAGAGGCAGTTGCAATCATTAGTGGAATCGCAGCGTGGAATCGCCGCTCCATCCTTCGATCCGAACTTCTGCCAACGAGAATCATTATTGGCAACCCGATGAGATACGGAGTCATTACAAGCAAACCCACCGTGGTGTTCGAGTATTGGCTGGAAAGAGATTTCATGAACTGAGGCATCCAGAAGACCATCGAGTAAAAGCCGAGCAGTTGCGCGAAGTTGATCGCAGTCAAGTGCCAAACCCGCCCGTGCAGCAATGCCCGACCAGCCGTAATTCCGCCCGTTGCCAGCTTTTCCTGTTCTTCACGCGACAATCGAGTCGTGATCCAATCTCTTTCCTCAGGTGTCAGAAATTTCGCTTCCGCAGGTCGGCTAGGGAGAAGAAAATACGTTACGATGCCGCCTACGATGGCAGGAATGCCCTCCAGAATCAGCAGCCATCTCCAACTGCCGAGACCGAACCAATGGATGTGATCCAGAATCACGCCTGAGATCGGAGCGCCGATTATATTCGCCACAGGATTCGCGGTCACGAATAGTGCAACAGTCTGCGCCAACTGCCGCTGCCGAAACCAGTACGTCAAGTAGAGGATGATTCCGGGGAAATACCCCGCCTCAGCCAGTCCCAGCAGAAACCGCGCAACATATAGCTGATGCGCCGTTCGCACGAAACCGGAAAGCATGGTGACGATACCCCATGTGATCAGTATTCTCGCAATCCAGACGCGTGCTCCGATGCGGTGCAACAGAAGATTGCTGGGAATTTCAAAGATGGAGTAGCCGAAAAAGAAGATTCCGGCGATGAATCCGTATTGCTGGCTCGTAATCGCCAGTTCCTTATTCATTGTCAGGGCGGCAAATCCGATGTTGTTTCGGTCAAGGGCAGCAATGATGAACAGAACGAAGACGAACGGAATGATGTGCGTCCGCAGCTTGCGGATTATTGTGACTTCGATTGTGCTTGGAGCAAGAGCTGGACTGGTGGTCACGTCGCACCCCCGCGACGGATTCGGCACAGTGTAGCACCGACTGATCTCGTAGGCGGTGTATAGTCTTCCCTTCGCGGTTCTTGTTACGATGTTCCGACATGGAGGTCATCATGAAGTTCGACCTCGATCAGCTTGTGCGGTCTTCTCTCATTCTCGCAATCTTCTCGCTCGCCCTTTCCGCTCCGGCTTTGCAGCACCACGGAGACGAGGTACAAAAGTTGGGCGTTGTTGTCTTTTCAACTTCCTGCTCACCCGGCATGCAGAAGGAATTTGAGCGTGGAGTTGCTCTTCTTCATTCGTTCGCTTACGAAGACGCCACAACAACCTTCCGCGAACTAGAAAGGCGCGATCCCACCTGTGGGATGGCTTATTGGGGCGAAGCGATGAGCTACTACCACCAAATCTGGGAGCCACCGGATACCGCCCACCTGAAAAAGGGCTATGACGCCAGCCGAAGAGCCTCAGTTGTCACTGCCAAGACGCCTCGTGAAAAAGCCTACGTTGACGCGATTTTCGCGTTCTACAACGATTGGGATCACACCGATCACAGAACTCGCGCTTTGCGATACCAATCGCAAATGGAAACAATTTACCGGACGTATCCCGAAGATCGGGAAGCAGCCGTCTTTTATGCGCTGTCGGTTATTTCGACTGCCCCAACTAGCGACCCCAGCTACGGGGACAAGCGGAAAGCGGGTGCAATTCTTGAGAAAGTGTTCGCCGAGCAGCCGGAGCATCCGGGCGTGGCGCACTACATCATTCACGCATACGACAATCCTGTGCTCGCTCCATTGGCACTTAATGCCGCCCGACGATATGCGAAGATCGCACCTGCTTCAGTGCATGCTTTGCACATGCCGTCCCACATCTTCATTCAAGTAGGGTCTTGGCAGGAGGCGATTGATTCAAATCTGGCTTCTATTGCTGCCGCCCGTGAATACTCAACCAAGCATCACCTGAAAGGCATCTGGGACATGGAGGCGCATGCGCAGGATTATCTGGCGTATGCGTATCTCCAGATGGCACGCGACGAGGACGCAAGGCACGTTCTTGATGAGGTCAGGGAAGCCCACGATCAGCGTGTCGGAGAGAGTCCAGTCGCAGCGTACTCAGCCTTTGCGGGAATTCCCGCACGCTACGCATTGGAACGCAGGCATTGGGACGAAGCATGTGCCCTCACAGACCACAACCTGCCGCATCCCATTTATGAGGCTGAAACCTATTTTGCTCGCGCTGTCGGCTGCGCTCGGAGCGGGCAACTGAAGGCGGCACGCGAGAGTGTGGGGCAGTTGGCGAAGCTACAAAGCAGACCCGCGCCTGCGGAAACTTCTTACACAAATGCGAATTTCATAGAGATTCAGAAACGCGAGGCTTCTGCGTGGGTTGCTTTCGCAGAAAAGAACCCGGACGATGCCATGCGGTTCATGAGAAGCGCAGTTGATCTTGAGCAATCGACGTTGGCTACGTGGGTGCCCGCGCCCATCCTTCCGGCATCTGAACAACTTGGCGATCTGTTGCTGGAGTTGAGCAAGCCGAAGCAAGCTCTCGAATCCTTGGAAGCCTCTATGACCGTCACTCCGAACCGATTCAACGGTCTTTACGAGGCGGGTCGCGCAGCCGAACTCGCGGGCGATTTGGACAAAGCAAAGATTTACTACGGAAAGCTCATTGATAACTGCAAGAATGCTGGCAGTGAACGTCCCGAAATAGTAACTGCGAAGGACTTCATGAAAAGGCACATGCTGGTTGGGGACGCTAACGTGCAAGTACATTAGCCGGGCATATAATTGCTCCCCGGTCGATCAGACAATCGCTCTCTTTAGGGGAGGGCACATGTTTCGCATAGGTTGTTGGAGCGTAATCTGCGTACTGCTCGCGGTAACCGGAACTCTCGCCCAGCACGAGCACAATGGTTCTGACGATCAGAATATCGGCTGGGTCCCCCGCGAGATTCTCCAGCGCCCCGTGCAGTTACGCGAAGGGATCGGGAAGATCAACGATCCGGTCACTACGTCTTCTCCCAAGGCACAGGCTTTCTACAATCAGGGGCTGGCGTACCTGCACTCCTATGTCTGGATAGAGGCTGCGCGTTCCTGCAATCAAGCCCTGCGCCTCGATCCGAAACTTGCCCTCGCGTACATCTGCCTCAGTCGCGCATATTCGGGCATTGAAGACCAAACAGCAGCGCAGACCGCCTTGCAGAGTGCGAAGTCTCTGGCTTCAAACGTTAGTGAGCGCGAGCAACTGCGAATCGCTCTCAGAAGCCAGCAACTTGAGGCTATCAACGACATTCAGAACGCAGGCAAGCACGCCGCATACAAGAAGGCGATTGACGAAGCGCTGACGAAGTATCCGGGCGATGCCGAACTGTGGCTACTGAGGGGAAATGCGGAGGAGCCGACTGCGGCAGGACGAGGACAGCGAGGACTCGTCGGTGCCATTGCCTACTACCAAGCCGCCCTCGCAATCTCTCCAAACAATCCAGCAGCCGAACATTATCTGGTGCATGCCTACGAAAGCATCGGGCACCCTGAAGAAGCGGTAAAGCACGGTGCAATCTACGCTGCGCTCTGTCCGTCTGTACCACATGCCCAGCACATGTACGGGCACGATTTGCGGATCGTAGGGCGCAACGACGAAGCGATTGCCCAGTTTCGCAAGGCAGACACGCTGGAGAAGGCTTACTACCAATCGGAAAACATTCCTGCTCGTTTCGATTGGCATCGCATCCACAACCTCGACCTCATGGCAGAGTCATACGAGTTCAGGGGGCAGGTTAAAGAGTCGGAAGAACTGCTTCGAGAGTTCTTTTCGCTCCCTGCGAATGACGGGCTGTGGGCGAGCTATCAAGGTGACTGGCCCCGCTTCCTGCTATCGCGGGGACGCTTTGCAGAAGCGGAGGCAGCAGCCCGTCAGATGACGCAGGGAAAGTTCGCGCTGCAGCGAACCATGGGTCACCTGTTTGTTGCCCGTGCTCTGGCTGCCAGTGACAAAACGGATCAAGCTCGGCAAGAGATCGCCCTCGCCGAAAGGGAGCTTCGGAGTGTTCCCGAATCTGACTCCGAACCTTTGATGCCCGAACCTCGAAAAGTGCCCAGTGTTCAAATGGCGATTGTGCAAGGCGAAGTTGCACTCCACGAAAAGAAGACAAATGATGCCAACACACTGCTTGGAAACGTAGTCCAGCATTTTTCGGTTGCACGAGGGTCGGCTGATGCGGTAGGTCATCTCTTCACCATGCTGTATCTCGCACAGCAGGCGCGTGCGTGCTCCGACTGGGAATTGGTCGAGAGCATAGGTAAGCAAATGTTGCTCTTCGATTCGGAGTACGCAGGCGGACACCTCGTGACCGCACTCGCGGCAGAGCACAAGGGCGACTTAGCCTCAACGAAGCGAGAATTGGTTACTGCGGAAAAACTATGGAGTCAGGCTGACCCAGACTTTGTCGAGTCAGCCGAGGTGCGAACTAAGATCGCCCAGATGCGGTGAGTTCAAATCTACGCTCTCGCCGAATCGAAATGAGTGTTCAGAAGGTATACCGGGCGAACCATCGAAATCCAAAATTCAGGGTCAATGAATTCATTCGCTTGCGGATGTTGCGGCGAAAGCCTTTTTGACCAGTCGTTGATTCGCTTGGGTTTTGACGCTGGTTCACGAATTCCGACGCCCCAACGACTCCGCTCGTTGACTTCCCCGCCGCTGTATCCCTACCATTTCAGCCCAGAGCGCCATGATCGGGCAGACGATCTCACACTACCGCATCATCGAGAAACTTGGCGGTGGCGGGATGGGTGTGGTTTACAAGGCAGAAGACACTGAGCTTGGTCGCTTCGTCGCTCTCAAGTTCCTGCCCGAAAACCTAGCCCAAGACCCACAGTCATTGGAGCGTTTCCGACGCGAGGCTCGTGCTGCTTCCGCTTTGAACCATCCCAACATCTGCACCATCCACGAGATTGGTAAGCACGACGGTCACTTCTTCATCGTGATGGAGTATCTGGACGGCATGACCGCAAAGCACAAGATCGCTGGCAAGCCGCTAGAGATCGAAACCGTGCTCGATCTGGGCATCCAGATCGCGGACGCTCTGGATGCAGCACACTCCAAGGGGATCATTCACCGGGACATCAAGCCCGCGAACATCTTTGTGACGGCTCGCGGACAGGCTAAGGTTCTGGACTTCGGTCTAGCGAAGACGACGCCTGTTACCAGCAAAGTGATTGGGGAGTCAACGAAATCCACCGTGGACGACCAACAACTAACCAGTCCCGGCTCGACTCTCGGAACGGTCGCGTACATGTCGCCGGAGCAGGTGCGGGCGAAGGAGTTAGACGGACGCACTGATCTGTTCTCGTTTGGTGCAGTGTTGTACGAGATGGCAACTGGAACCTTGCCGTTCCGTGGAGAGAGTTCAGGAGTGATCTTCAAAGCGATTTTGGATGGAGTTCCCACGTCGGCGGTACGGCTTAATCCGGATTTGCCGCCCAAGCTGGAAGAGATCATCAACAAAGCTCTTGAGAAAGACCGCAACCTCCGCTACCAGCACGCTTCAGATATTCGTACTGATCTACAACGCTTGAAGCGGGACACGGATTCCTCGCGGCTGTCAGCAGCAGCAGCAGCAGCAGCAAGTGCTGAAGCAACGAATCGCCTTGGATTAGGGTGGAAGGTCGCCCTTCTGGTTGTGCTAACAGCCGTGGCAGTCGCAGTGGGTAGCTACTTCTATCTTCACCGCCCACCGATACTTACCGACAAGGACACGATTGTCCTAGCGGACTTCACAAACACAACGGGCGACCCTGTGTTCGACGGGACGCTGCGGCAGGGCATGAGGGTGCAGCTTGAGCAATCGCCTTTTCTAAGCCTCGTCTCTGAGGAGCGCATCCACGAAGTCTTGAAAATGATGGGCCAGCCATCTGATGCACGTCTCACGCCTGACACCGCTCGGGAAATCTGCGAGCGAACCGCGAGCACCGCCGTGCTGGACGGCTCGATTGCGAGCCTCGGCAGTCAGTACGTTTTAGGGCTGCGAGCGAAGGAGTGCCGCAGTGGGGACGTTCTCGCCGAGGAGCAGGCGCAAGCGGCACGAAAGGAAGACGTGCTTAATGCTCTAAGTCAAATCGCAAGTAAATTTAGAAGTCGCGTCGGCGAATCACTCGCAACAGTTGAAAAGCACGACACTCCGCTGCGCGAGGCGACGACGCCCTCACTCGATGCTCTGAAAGCTTACAGCGCAGGCTGGAAGGTCAATTACTCGACAGGCTCCGCTGCTGCCCTGCCGTTTTTCAAGCGTGCCATTGACATCGACCCCAAGTTCGCCATGGCATACGCGACTCTCGGACGCATGTACGGCGACATCGGTGAATCCGTGCTCTCTGCGGAAAGCACCGCCAAAGCTTACGAATTGCGGGATCGCACCAGTGATCAAGAGAAGTTCTTTATCTCCGCTTCCTATGAGTCGCAGGTTACGGGAAATCTGGAAAAGGCAGAGCAGACCTGTGAATTGTGGGCGGACGCTTATCCTCGTGTATCGACGCCCCACGGATTCTTGGGTGGAATCGTTTACCCTTCTCTCGGCAAATATGACAAGTCGGTCGAAGAAGCCAAAATAAGTATCGATTTCCAGCCGGACTCACCCATCGCATACGCCATCCTAGCTGACGGCTATCTTTCTCTCGGGCGCATGAACGAAGCGGAAGACACGCTTAGGCACGCCTCTGAGCGCAAGCTCCAAAGACCTAGCCTCTCTATCTTGCGATACGAAATTGCCTTTCTAAAGGATGACAAGGAAGGCATGAAGCGGGAAGAGGCTCAGGCTCGGGGAAAACCCGGATTGGAAGACCGGATGTCCTCCTCCGAGTCCTATGCTTTGGCGTATTCCGGTCACTTGCAAGAAGCACGGAAGAAGTCACAGCAGGCTGCGGATTTGGCTCGGCAAGCAGGTCAGCTAGAAACGGCAGCACTCTACGAAACGGGAGCGGCACTGCGGGAAGCTCTGTTCGGAAATGCCTCTGCAGCACGCCAAACAGCGACGGATGCACTCGGGCTTTCAAAGAGCAGAGACGTGGAGTTTGCAGTTGCCTTTGTACAGGCTCTTGGCGGAGACTCTTCTCAGTCTCGAACCCTCACCGACGATCTGTCAAAACGCTTCTCGGAGGATACGGTCGTCCAATTCACTTACCACCCCACGCTCAGCGCACTTCTCGCCTTGAGCCGCAAGGAGCAGTCCAAAGCAGTGGAATTGTTGCAAGCTGCTGTTCCTTATGAGTTGGGAACAGGTGCCCTCTATCCCGCCTACGTGCGGGGCGAAGCCTATCTTGCGGTACACAAAGGTCAGGAAGCCGTTATCGAGTTCCAGAAAATCCTCGATCATCGCGGGATTGTCGTCAGCGAGCCGATAGGCGCACTCGCCCATCTCCAACTTGGTCGTGCCTATGCGTTGGAAGGTGACAGCGCCAACGCCCGCATAGCCTACAAAGACTTCCTCACGCTCTGGAAAGACGCCGACCCCGACATTCCTATCCTGAAGCAAGCCAAAGCCGAGTACGCGAAGCTGCAATAGCCCTCGCGCTATGATGACCTGATTGGGAGCGTTGACAAGGAGGGCACCATGAATCGAGAAAGGGTGCTCAAAGTCGTGCTTGTAGTGCTGGGATTACTCTTTTGCGCTGGCGTCTATCCGCTGGTGCTGATGGCGAAGGAAGAGCCTGCGCTCGCAATGACAGATGAGTCTTTACGTCACGCTCGGCATTTTCTTGCTGCTTGCAGCCCGAAACCCGTCCGCCAATCGGAGCCTGATCGGGTTCACGGCGTGGTCGAGCTTTGCGCACGCCACTGTGATGGGAGTGCAGGCATATCTAAATTTCATCGCTCGTCGCGAACTGCTCGGAGTGGCTATCTTCATTGTGATCGGCGTAGCTCTGATCGCTCTGGCTCCGGCAAGGCAGCCAGTCGAGCGAGCTTCTACCGTGGCGGCATAAAATTTGCACCATTGGCTTTGGATACGACCGATGCCGCGAGGGCAGCAGTCTTCTCGTCTTGCGTCCAAGGTGATCCCACGATCTTGCCAAGAGCGGCGATGTGTTGGCGCACACCTGCCGCCGCCCTCCTAAATGTCGCGTTCGCACGCTCGTCCAATTCACGCTCACGAATACCCATTACCGGAATGTGACAGCTTTCGCATGCTTCCCTAACGACTTTGCGGAAGAACTCTCCTTCGGCTGTATGAATCAGGGCATGTGAGGCTAGGATTTTCTGAAGCGATGGCAATGCACGACCAGAGGCAAGTAGAATGGCACAGCCAAGCACGTGATATTTCCGGGCTGTCACTCCATCTAACATTTCACGTATAGCTTGTACAGCGAGACGCTGCGAAACTGCTGCACACTTCTGGAGATGACGCTCTGCTTCTTCAAGTCCCAAGTTCTCCGCAAAGTGATACGGCTGCTTTGCCCCTTGCATCATCGAGTCGATGATGACAATGCGCCTTCGATCAACTATGTCTGGAGCGGCGGGGTCGCCCGACACGCATACGATCACCGCCCAGCCTGAATGCACGCGGATGCCGAACGCTGCGCGATTCATGTACGCACCGTAGGTCGTCACTGGCATTCTAAGCCTTAGCCTTCCGCTCGGTGGTGGTAGTAGAGACGCTTCTTGTACTCACGGTAGCAGTGGAACAGCAGACCCTCGTTCTTCTTCCAGCCCTTCCTGAACAGCGCAAGCAGGCGACGGTTCGCAGCCTCGGCTGCCTTGGTGAGTTCGTCGTCGCCCGGAGGAGCCATTTCCATCTTTGCGTTCGCGTTGGCGAACACGATCTGCGCCTCGGTGAACTCGGCGTCTATCCTGCGCCGAGCGATGTCCTTCCCAAGCTCGATCAAAGCCTCGCGGGCTTCCTCGATCTCCTCCGCAGTCGTTACGAACTGCTCGTCGAACATCGAATCTTGCACCAACTCGTCGTGGCGGTTCATCGGGCACCGCCCGCCGCGCTCGCTTGCTCAGACACGTTCCCTACGAGCGCGGGAGCCGTAGCATCCGGGCTGGCGCTCGACTCTTTCACGAGCCTGCACACCGACGCTCGTGAGATGCCATGCTTCTTGGCGACCTGCGTCAGGCTCATACCGGAGCGGCGATCTCGAATCACCTGATCCCGGTTTACATCAAGCCGCGCTCGCCCGATCTGCCGACCTTCCAAACGGGCACGGCGCATACCCGCCCTCACGCGCTCGATGATGATGCACCGCTCAAGCTCAGCCATGGCGCTCACTATGACGAGGATCGCCCTGCCAAGCGGCCCCTCGGTGTCGATGGCTTCACGCTGGCTCAAGAACTGGACGCCCATCCCGTTCAATTCGTCGATGGTCTGGAGCAAGTGCTTCGTCGAGCGTGCCAGCCTGTCGCACGACCAAACCAGCAGGACATCGAACCTGTGTCGGCGTGCGTCGTCCATCATGCGGTCTAGTTCCGGTCGTCGTGCCCGCACACCACAGTATCCGTGGTCGATGTACTCGCCAACCACTTGGAAGCCCTTGTTCGCGGCGAACTGGCGAAGCTCGCCAAGCTGGGTTTCCGGGTGCTGATACACAGTGCTGACACGGCAATAAAGTGCGGTTCGTTTCATCTGCTCAGTTCATCCTTTCCTTCTTCCAGTTGCTTCTCCATCCTTGGGTGCAAACGGCGCAGCCGATCCGCAGCCACGAGACAGATGGTCGCTTCGGGAGCCAGCAAGTCAAGGTTCGAAAAGACTTCGTCTTCTAGCAACTGCCCAAGCTGGCGGTCGTCCAGTCGGCGCAGACGTCTCGCCAGAAAAGCGGGAAGCAGCAGCGCCGCCGCAAGCCGCTCAGCCCTATTGCTGGAGCGCAATCGCCTACGCTGCTCCTCGATAAGTCCCTGAATTTGTCGTTGAATCGGTCGATGTCTGGAAGCTCCCACATCTTAGTAATACAGTCGGGTTGGAAGAATTGGCTAGAGCGTGTTTCAAAAACACCTCCGGAGCGTAATCCAGAAGCAGGCGAGATAGAAGAACGCGCGATAGGTGCAGAGTAGATGTTCATGACGAACCAGCAAGCGACGGAATT
>Ga0306920_100007753_pt1 | contig 14169 bp, 13 predicted proteins | sample flu12Cox44000170_FD_204666 | JGI IMG/M metagenome (GOLD analysis project Ga0306920, IMG submission 204666) | Lab enrichment of tropical soil microbial communities from Luquillo Experimental Forest, Puerto Rico - flux4day.12C.oxic.44.000.170 (v2)... | ecosystem: Environmental > Terrestrial >...
CCACCTACACTCTATGAAGCAGAGTTCTCTATGTCAAGGAGCTTTTGAGCATGCTTGGCTGTCACTTCTCAAGTCTCTCGGCGTCCGGTTGCGGCTCTCTCTCCGTGGAATCTGCGTAATATGTGGATTTACATTTGCTCTCTGTCATTTGCATTTGAAATTGTGTTCGAATACGGAATCGCGAAGCTTTCTCATTGAAAACAGAAGAAAAGCAGATCCCTCGCTTCGCCCTGCACACCATACGGTGCGGGGCTTCGCTCGGGATGACAAGATCGAAGGCTTTTTCAGCAACCTGCTAGACTAGTCTAGAGAGCTGAGAACTGACAACCAGATACACATGACACAAGAACGACAGCAACCGGCGGGACTCGTCCGACGGCTGGGACTGTTTGATGTCACGATGATCGTGATGGGTGGGATTATCGGCTCGGGAATCTTCATCAACCCGTATGTCGTTGCCCGGCAGGTCCACACCCCACTCATGATCCTAGGGGCCTGGGCCATCGGTGGACTCATCGCCCTAGCCGGAGCCTTCATCTACGCGGAACTCGCGGCTTTGCGTCCTGAAGTTGGCGGCCAATATGCCTACCTCCGCGAGGCCTACCATCCCGGGGTTGCCTTCGTTTATGGCTGGGCGCTGCTGCTGGTAACACAGACGGGTGGCATGGCTGCAGTTGCCGTCACCTTTGCGCATTACTTCATCGAGTTGACGCACACTCCACTCAGCGAAGGGATGGTGGCGACGCTCGCGCTCGGCTTGCTGACGGCTATCAATTGTCTAGGTGTGAAGCAGGGGAGCGCGGTACAAAGTATCCTAATGGTTACGAAGATTCTGGCTATCGCTGGACTCGTGGCCGGGGGATGGTTCTGGGTGAGCAGCCCGTACCCAGCCGTGCGCCCCGTGTTGGGTCGTCCCTTCTCACTCGACATGGTTACGGCCATGGGGGCAGCGATGACGCCGGTGCTCTTCGCTTACGGCGGCTGGCAGACCTCCTGCTTCATTGCCGGCGAAATCATCGAGCCGGAGAAAAACCTCCCGCGTGGCTTGGTGGCCGGCGTGCTTGGTGTGATCGCGCTCTATCTTTCCGTGAATTGGGTTTGCGTGCGCGACCTCGGGCCTATGGGCCTGGCAGCCACCACCACGCCGGCCTCAGCGGTGATGCGCGTGGCACTGGGCGAGCGGGGAGCGACGCTGATCGCAGTGGGAATCGCAGTCTCTACCCTCGGATTCCTGAGCCAGTGCATTCTTACCGCGCCGCGGGTCTATTTCGCCATGGCGAAAGACAAGGTCTTCTTTCGCGGCGTGGCTTGGCTTAGTCCGCGCACACACGTTCCGGTGGCCGCCATCGGCTTGCAAGGGGTATCGGCCACGGTCATCGCGCTCTCGGGTCGATACGAGCAGATACTGAATTACGTGGTCTCGACCGACTTCATCTTCTTTGGGCTCACTGCTACCTGCCTCTTTGTCTTTCGGCGCCGTGCACGGCGCCGCTCTTATGAAGCAACGACGCGCGAATCCCGGCGGGTGCGGATGCCCGGCCACCCGGTAACAACCGCTCTTTTTGTGACCGCCTGTTGGTTTGTGGTTGTCAACACACTTTTTAAATACCCTGGCAACAGCGCCCTGGGGCTCGGGATCGTTCTCGCAGGCATTCCGGTCTATTTTCTGTGGGTCCAGCGCTGGTAACACAGCGGGTGCGGTCACCAGGGCGTGGAAAGTGTGAAAAATCGCGAGCAAGCGACTTTTTCGCAGCTTCGCAAGCCTGGGGTGAAAGGCCAGCCCGTCTACTGAGAAGCTAAAATTAACCGGCCAACCCTAGCCGCATCTCTAGGTGATTGAGATCGGCGGGTTGGCGGTTAATTTCGGCCTAACTGGTCCAATCTGTGCGTGCGCTCGCAAGCTTCACATTCTGCCGAGGTTAGATCCAAGCGGGCATGGTGATTGCCCAGTTATGCCCCCTAATCGGGCGGCGCTGGAAGTATTTGCTTGCTCTGGTAAGAATTACACCACGAATTAACCGTCCGGCGAGCATCGCATGGCATTCCTCTGCCCCTATTCTGTTCGTTTCATGAGCCTTGCCTGGTCATGGTCGTTTGGTAGTCAGTTTGCCCTACAAGGGACTTTCTAATCGTTTAGCTGGTATATAGGAATGGAAAGAACGTGGCTTGAAAGTTCCGCGGCGACCGGGACCGACGGCCTTCAAAGCGTGGGAAGCAAGGTAGGCCTGGAAATCATCGGTTCCAGTCCGGCGTTCGACCGCATCCTTAAGCAGGTTGAAAGGGTGGCGCCGACGGATTCCACGGTTCTTATTGAGGGAGAATCAGGTACTGGAAAAGATCTCATCGCCCGAGCGATTCACAGTCTCAGCGCCCGGCGGAATGCTCCTTTCATTAGATTGAACTGCGGCACGATTCCTGCCGGGCTGGTGGAAAGAGAGCTGTTCGGTCATGAACGAGGCGTTTTTGCGGGCGCTTTCTGCTCGCAAGTCGGCCGTTTTGAGCTAGCGGACAAGGGGACGCTGTTCCTGGATGAAATCGGCGAGCTTCCTTTGGAGCTGCAGCACAAGCTTGTGCGGGTGCTCCAAAAGCAGGAGTTCGAGAGGTTAGGCAGCGGCAGGACCGTCCGCATCGACGTTCGTATACTGACGGCAACGAATCACGATCTTGCTCAGCTGGTGCGGGCTCGGCGCTTTCGCCCCGACCTCTACGATCGGTTGAACGTGTTCCCCATCAGCCTACCGCCCTTGCGAGCGCGATCCGAGGATATACCCGCGCTGGTCGATTACTTCGTTCGCAAGTTCTCCCAGCAGCTGAACAAGCCCATTGACAATACTCCCTCGAAAGCGATGAAGGTGTTGCAGCTTTATGATTGGCCGGGCAATATTCGCGAACTGCAGAACTGCATCGAACGCGCCGTAATCATGTCCTGGGGTCCCGCGCTTCGCCCGCTATTCACCGAGCTGAGACATTTGCCGAAGGAGGCGTCGGTCGAGGCCAGCCACGCGCTGGCAGAGGCCGAACGTAAACACATCCCGCAAGCCCTAAGAGAAGCGCGGCGTTCTCGGAAAGTGCAACGGCGCCGGTGCCCGGCTCGGATTACCGCGGACCACACCTTACTACAGGATGCGAAAGCTCGGGATTCCTCGAGAAGGCTTCAGCAAGGTCTCTCGGCGGCTGGTCGGTGCGTCGCCCCCAAGAACCGAATTCGGCACTGATCCGGAGGTCTCGCGCTCCGCCGGGAGCAGCTCAAGCGCGGAGGGACGCCTGGCCTTCCGACGGTCAGTCCAATCTTCTTCCAGTAAACTCCCACCTGGTCTGCCAAAGCAGATCCCTCCCCAAGAAAATCGATGATGCACTCAAAGGCTTCCGGTTCAACCCGCGGAAGCTTGGGGTGGCTTCGAAGCGCTTGGAGACTGTCGTCACCGTGGTGCCTCTAACTCGTGAAGGGCCGCCGACCTGTAACTCGGAGTGTCACGTGACCCCCTTAGCGGCGCCAACGGGTTGGGCAAAAGGGAAAAGGGGAAGGGGAAAAAGGGGAATTAAGCCATTGAGTGATCGGGTCAGTGAGTGACTGGCACGATACAGTCCGGTTGGGCCTACCAGTTTTTGGCTTCCATCACTTGTGCCGGTGGAGCTTCAGCCTGCATACTTTTCAGTGACGACAACATACCAAGGAAAGGAGCGCCGGTAGGTGTGGCCAAGCATTGCGCTGCATGGGATCGAATGAACCCGTGTACGTATAGATCGGCGTCTGGATTGCCCGCCCTCCTCTTACGCGGCAGGGCAGGGCTCGCGGTATTGTTCTTCTCTTGCTTCGCCCTGGGCGCCCTTTCCCGCGCCGCCGCCCAAAGCCACACAACTTGGAGTGACTATGGCGGCGGATCGGACTCGCCTCAGTATTCCGCACTTCATGAGATCAACCGGACTAACGTCAGCAACCTTCAGATCGCCTGGGTCTTTCCAACAGGCGATGAGAACCGATACTTCTTCAATCCGCTCGAAGCGCACGGGCTTACCTACGTCCTGGCGGAAAACAGCTCTATTGTTGCCCTGAATGCCGAGACTGGGAAAGAAGTCTGGGTCCACAAAACCGGCCCGCACACGGACATTATTACCGACCGCGGGATCAACTATTGGGAAAGCAAAGATGGCCGCGACCGCCGTCTCCTATTCGCCAGCAATCACTTCCTCCAGGCAATTGATGCCCGGACGGGAGAGTCGATTTCATCCTTCGGCGTCAATGGCCGCATTGATCTGAAACAAGGTCTGGGCCGCGATCCCAGAACCCTTTCCCTGGTCCAATCCACAACTCCAGGGCGAGTGTTCGAGAATCTACTGATCTTGGGTTCAGCCACGAATCAAGGATACGGTTCTGCTCCGGGAGATGTCCGGGCATTCGACGTGCGCACCGGTAAATTGGCATGGACTTTTCACACCATCCCGCATCCGGGCGAATTAGGATACGACACCTGGCCCCATGACGCGTGGAAACGAGTGGGCGGGGCCAATTGTTGGGGCGAGATTTCTGTGGACGCAGGGCGCGGGATTGTCTACGTGCCCACCGCCAGCCCCAAGTACAACTTCTACGGCGCTGACCGTCGCGGCGCCAACCTGTTCGGTGACTGCCTGCTTGCGCTTGACGCCCGTACCGGCGAACTCCTTTGGTATTTCCAAATGGTCCACCACGACATTTGGGATTACGACAACGCTGCCGCTCCCAAGCTTCTCACCGTGTGGCACGATGGCCGAAAAGTGGATGTGGTGGCCCAGGTCGCGAAGACCGGATTCGTTTGGGTGTTCGACCGCGTAACCGGCAAACCGCTCTGGCCCGTCGAGGAGCGGCCGGAACCGCGTTCCGAGATGCCGGGGGAAGAGACGTGGCCAACCCAACCCTTCCCGCTGAAACCGCCGCCATTCGCCCGGCAAACCTTCACTGCACGCGACCTGAGCCCATTTATCAGTGACCCGCAGGAACTCAGTCGAATCCGTCAGGAGATCGAAGCGGCCCGGAATCAGGGTCTTTTCACCCCGCCCGGGCTCGCGGACACCGTCGAGATGCCCGGCAACAGTGGCGGAGCCAACTGGGGTTCGGCAGCGGTGGATCCGGCAGACGGCACACTGTACGTCGTTTCAATGGACCTTCCCTGCGTACTCAAATTGGAGCGCGAGGAGAGGCGACGAGCTTTTCCGGGCGAGTCTATCGAACAACAAGGTCACTTTATTTTTGAGTCGAACTGCCGATCCTGCCACGGCGCTGAGCTCAAGGGGTTGCCTCCGGCCATTCCTTCTCTCCTGGGGATCGGCACGAGGCTGAATCGGGAACAGATCGAAGGCGTTGTGAGGCAGGGGCGCGGCCCTATGCCGGGATTCCCCAAGCTCCCGGAAACAGATGTGCAGTGCTTGATTGCTTTTCTTCTTAATCCCACCCGCGCCTCAGATTTAACATCGCTCCCTGCCACGCCTTCGGCCGCCGGCACAAAATCGCAGCCGGTCCGCTACCTCAGCGGGTTCGGTTTCTTGATTGCGAGCACGGGAGTTTCCCCCATCACGCCTCCGTGGTCATCGCTCACGGCTTACGACCTCAACCAAGCCACCATTAAATGGAATATTCCACTTGGTGAAGTGCCAGAGCTGGCGGCGAAGGGAATTCGAGGCACAGGGTTTCCTTTTCCGAAAACGGGCCCTGTTGTGACCGCTGGCGGATTGGTCTTTACCGCAACGCGAGATCACATGGTGCGCGCGTACGACGAGGGAACCGGAAAAACGCTCTGGGAGAAACGGCTCGACACGGCGCTCCAGGGCGTTCCCAGCGTTTACGAAGCTGGTGGCCGAGAGTACTTTGTGGTTTGCGCCGCCGCGCCGGAGGTGAGCGATACAGCTTCACAGACACCTATACACGGCTCTTATGTGGCCTTCGCCTTGCCCCGCGCTTCAGGGCAAAACGGCAGGGCGTATTTATTGCCCGAACGGCATCACCGTGAGTAGCCGTAGGTGAAAACCTACGGAAATGGAACCCCAGCCTCGTCGCGGCCCTGGCGGGCCCGGCCGGACAATGTCCCCTGGTCAACCCCTCACGGGGTGGGGACGATTGGACGTGGACGTGATTTCAGTAGGTAGCACCTACGGCTACTCACGGTTGGCCCCTGCCGGAGCCAAATCAAAGGACAGCTCACCTTAGCGCCTTGGTTCGTTGGCCTGGGCTGATAAAGGCGGCTCCCTTTTGGGGCTCAAAGAGCTCCAAAGCCCTGTACAGCGAGCAGTTTTTCTTTGTGTCTTGGTGTCCTATGTTGAATAATCTGGTGTGGTCCCGATCTCTTACTTCCCGGCTCTTGACGCTTCCCTGAACGCCACGAGCGCCTTGCTGCTGACGATTGGTTACGTCTTCATCCGCCGTGGCAACGTCCGGGCGCATAGAGCGTGCATGCTATCGGCTTTTGTTACCTCCGCGCTTTTCCTTGTTTGTTATCTCTGGTACCACGCCCACCACGGAGTCACGCGCTTTCCCGCACATGGCGTGGTGCGCACGTTCTATTTCACGCTGCTTACTTCCCACACCGTTCTCGCTGTGGTCATCGTGCCACTTGTCCTGGTTACCCTGTACCGCGCCTTACGCGAGATGTTCGATCGCCACAAGCGCATCGCCCGCTGGACTTTGCCCCTCTGGATCTACGTTTCGGTTACCGGCGTGGTGGTCTACTGGATGCTGTACCAACGTTACCGGTAGAGACTCGAATAAAGCCAAGGATTGGCGCTAACGGGTCCTGCCTCGGATGCCCAGTCGGGGGCGCGCGGCGTGAAAGTTAGTTAGGGAGCGCGGAAGGCGAACATGGCCCCGTCAGGGCCTTCCATGAGTAGCCGTAGGTGTAACCTACGGACAACAAGCGGCAAAAAAACCCAAACCCCGTAGGGGTTAACCGTGAGGTCGCCGCGTAGAGTCCGACCCCTCCAGGGCCGACAGACTTCTCGGCATACGTGTCCGTAGGTTGCACCTACGGCTATTCACGGTGTCCCGCTTCGCGCGACGGCTGCCGTCACTGGACCTAGCGTACCACCACGCAAGGATGGAAATACGAGACTCCAAGCAAAACGCTGAACCCCAACCTTTACGTCGTGCAGCCGCCAGGACTTCCATGTTGGGGCGTGTGGCATAATCTAACTGAACGGGCGGGTTCCCGTGCTGTCCAACGAACACCGGCTGACTTTCAAACAGGAGCCATTCATATGGAAAACGAATCCGACATCTCACGGCGCCAATTCCTCAAAGAAACGGTGGCGGCAGGCGCCGGTGTCGCTCTCAGCGGCGGCCTGGCTCCCGCGCGGACGCTGGGCGCCAATGACCAGATTCGGGTCGGGGTGTTGGGCTCCGGAAGTCGAGCGCAATACATCATGGAGCTCTTTAGCGGGAATCCCTCCGTCGAGTTGGTGGCGGTGTGCGACGTCTACGAGGCGCACCGCCAGAAGGCCTTGAGTAAGGCAGGTCCCAACGCCAAAGGCTACCTGGATTACCGCGAGGTGCTGGACTTGAAGGACGTTGACGCTGTCATTATCGGTAGCCCCGATCACTGGCACAAGCCCATGCTGGTGGACGCGGTCCGCGCAGGCAAGGATGTGTACCTGGAAAAGCCCATCATGCACTCGATTGAAGAAGGCGTGGAGATGGTGCGCGCCGTAGAGGAGACCAAGCGCGTTGTCCAGACGGGCACCCAGCAGCGCAGTTGGGACCACTACGTTCTGGGCAAACACCTGGTCGATTCCGGGAAGCTAGGAAAGATCACTTTCGTTTACACTTATTGGTATCAGAACTACGCCGCCTCCAGCGGATGGAACCGTCTGACCCAGATTGACGCGTCCAGGCTCGACTGGAAGAAGTTTCTGGGCAGTGCCCCCGACCAGGCGTTCACCCAGGAAAAATACGTATGGTGGAGGTTCTTTTGGGACTTCGGGGGTGGAATCCTCACCGACCTGCTCACGCACTGGATCGACGTCATCCAGTGGTACATGGGTCAAACCGCGCCTAAGACCGCCACCACGACGGGTGACGTTTACATCATGAAGTGGCAGTGTCCTGACACCATCACTGCTGCCTACGAATTCCCCGGTGAATTCAACGTTTCCTTCAATGGAGCACTCAACAACAACATTGACGACGGCGGTATCGAGTTTCGCGGTACGGAAGCTACGCTGAAGGTTGACCGTGAGCACCTCGCACTCTACCCGGAGGGCGTGAAGCCGGCTCCAGCCTCGCAAGCTCCGGAACCGGAGATCTTCGTGCGCTCCGAGCACGACGGCACGATCGATCACGTGAAGAATTTCCTGGATTGCATGCGCACCCGTAAGACACCGAATGCCTCAATTCAGGCCGGTTTTGAGGCGGCGCGGACGTCCTGGATCGGCAACATCGCATTCAAGCGCGGCATGAAAACCGCTTGGGACGCGGCCCAGGATCGGGTGAGTTCTTGATCAGTATTCATCTCAACGGCGAGGCGCGCCAAGTGCCAGAAGACATAACGTTGGCCGCCCTGGTGGACTGGCTGCAGCTCCCTGCTGATAGGGTAGCAGTCGAGCGCAATCTGGAGATTGTGCCGCGAAATCAGTGGAGCGAGACTAAGATCGGAGAAGGAGATCGACTGGAAGTCGTTCACTTTGTGGGTGGGGGTGCGAGAGTTTTGCGTCTTAGGGTCGTGTCCCTGAATTAAGCGGATTACTCCAGACTACGGACTGCAGTTCCCTGACCTCCCGAGCCCAGGGAAGCAGGACGGCGCCCCTGGATTCTAATGCCCGCCACTCGTCCAGGGTCACAACTCCGCGAACATCGCGCGCGTGTGTGTTGGGGACGGGCAAAACGGATTCCACAGCGGCTTTGGCGCTGCGGTACCGATCGGCGTCAACACGCTTCTCTTCGGCCACGACCTCGTCCAAGGCGTTGATGAGCAAGAGGGCTCGTCGGACGATTTGCTTCTCTTCAGGTGTCAGCTTCGTGGCAAAAGCGGCGCTCCTGATGCGCTTGAAGGCGGCCATCGTTCGGAGATCTTCGGGCGCAGGATTCCGCGCCCGCTCCGCCGTTGCTCGCATCACTCTCATGTAAAGGTCGAGGTTGGCTTGAGTTACGAAGGCCGGGGCGGGAGCTCGAGTCGACCGAACGGTCTGGGCGGCGTGGCTTGGCCTAAAACGCCGGCGGATTGCCTCAATCCCGCAGATGAGCGAAATCCCAATCATCAACTGGATGAGCGAAGGGCCGAGCTTGTCCAATGCCATGCGCCTCTATATCTAATTCGGCTCTTTTCCAAAGGCGCTTGACGCTGGATTAATGACAGGGGTGACTTTCGATAGACGGGAAAAAAAGCAGATCCCTCGCTGCCCCTCGGGATGACATGTCATTCTGAGTGTTGCATGGTTTGGCCCGCCAATGGACATGAAAGTCCGCGCGGGCCTGTCATTCTGAGCGAGGCGAAGAATCTGCTTTGGGTTGCGGTCTTAGGCCAGTCTTGCAGATCCGCTCTTACGGTCGGCCCTCGAAGAGCCGGTACTCTACATTTTTTTTGCCGCAGCGACAGAAGTGATGGCAAGCGAATCACCCTTCACGTCGGCCGTCACCTGGACTTCCTGACCTTCGAACCCTTTCAGCTTGTCCTGATCGTCAGTGTTATAGACCTTGCCGCCGGCGACCACAACCAATTTGGAGCCCCCGGCTTCGCACTTCTTAACACAGGCTGCTGCATCATCGCTTGCAGTGGCATGTTTGGCTCCGCACATGGAGTCGCTCACCACTCCCGTGATGGTCTTGGCCCAGGCCAGGCAGCCGAATACCAGCATAACGGCCGCCAGCATCAAGAGTTTCTTGCGCATGGATGCTCTCCTTTTTGATGGATTGGGTTGATCTATCCCTACCGACGGTTTCACCCGCCCACCCTAAACTTGCAACCCGAGCGGTGACTCTCCGGCCCCCCACCCCACGGGATATCGGGGGTTATAGTAGTGCAGAACCTCGAAGCATGGCAAGCTCTTTCTTAGATGGGGTGCTTAGCAATGGAAAAGTGGGAGTCTTTCCGCAAGTCAGAGCGGCAGAGCCGCCAAGTTTTTGTTCGCGCCTCCCCAAGAACTGTTGGGTGCCCAGCACGCGCTAGTGAAAGACAAAAGACCTTGAAGAGCCGCAGGGCTATGAACGGCCAGCCCTGCGCTACACTCTACCTCGGAACAAGCCGGGCTTCCGCTCAGGTCTCAGTAGCCCCTCTCTTTGTCCACGACGTTGAGCAAGGGCAGACCAGCCACGTATCGGCGCACGTTCTCCGAGAAGAGTTCCAATCGTCGCCCTTGGACTTTGGGCGACCAGCCTGAGGTGTGACAGGTGATGATCAAGTTCGGCGTGGTCCATAGCTCGTCGTCCGGAGGCAAAGGTTCACGGTAGGCCACGTCCAGCCCAGCGCCGGCGATCCAACCCTCCTTGAGCGCCCGAACCAGCGCCGGCGTGTTCACCACTTTGCCCCTCGACACATTGATGAAATACGCCGACTTCTTCATGGCCCGGAATACGGACTCGTTCAGCATGCCTTCGGACAGGGGGGTGTGGGGTGTAGCGCTCATCAGGACGTCGGCACGCGATGCCATCTGCGGCAGCCAGTCGAGAGAGTGCACCTCCGCCACGAAATCCGGCTTGGGAAGCGGCTTGGGATCCACCGCCAGCACTGTCATGTCAAAGCCGAAGTGGGCGCGGCGGGCGGTCTCCGTGCCGATGCCTCCCAGACCGACCAAACCCAGCGTCATGCCGCTGATTTCATTTAACCCATCGAGTGTCTGCCATTGGTGCTGCTGCGTCTGCACAGCATAGCGCGGAATGCCCCGAGCGAGCGCCAGCATCAAGCCGATGGCTGTCTCGGATATGACAGGCGCGTAGATGCGCTGCATGTTGGTGAGCACCACTGGGCTTTCCACGAGTTCTGGCCACAGGATCCCTTCGACGCCAGCCGCGCCCCACTGGATCCAGCGGAGCTGCTTGGCGCTCGAGAAATCTTCCCGTGACAACCAGCCGAAGATCACCTGTGCGTCTGCCAGCTCACCTTGGAAAGCCTTCTGCGAAAGGCCTGCCTTCAGCTCGATTCCCGGGGACACACTGCGGACGCGCTCCGCGTAGGGATCCTGCAGTTGTTCGGCGCTAACGATCTTCAGATGATCGACTGTCACTCCCTTCCCCGGCTCGACGATCGGGTAGGACTCGACAGTGCGCGGCCAAGGCGGCTCAAGACCAGTACCGACAGTACTCCGAGCAGCCGCGTGAGCGTCCGCCAGCGCGGAACCCAGTGCAGCGCCGGTTGAACCGGCGGCAATGTTGTGCAGGAAATGGCGGCGGGAAACGGGATCGTGGGGCATTGCGCTCCTCCTCTAGGGGAATGACGGCAAGTGTACCACAAGGACGTACCGGACGCGTGACATCCCTTGCGACAAAACAAAATGGTTCGATGCTTTTGAACGCCTTATGAAATCAGGCGAGGAAGGAAAGCGATGATTGAAGCTCGGGATCTGGTAAGAGCTAGCCACATCATCGCGCGGGGCCCACCTGCGTGGCATAATATTCCTGTTAGACTTGGCGACAGGCAACGGGTGATGCCTGAACTGCTTCTCACCGTGAGCTTATTTTGGATTTGCATAGATTTGCATAGGCGCAGCAAAAGTGGCTACACCTCCTGAATCCACAGGAAGCAATCCAACACCCGAGAGAAGTGTCCGCTTGATGCGGCCGTCGGTGGTCGTGCTGTGCGGGCCGGCGGCGTGCGGGAAATCCACCTTTGCGGCGCGCCACTTCCGGCCGACGCAGATTATCTCCTCCGACCATGCCCGGTCGCTAGTGTGCGACGACGAGCGTGACCAGCGCCACTCCGCCGAGGCTTTCGCACTGGTGAATTTCATCATCCAGCAGCGCTTGAGCCTCAACCGCCTCTGCGTGGTCGATTCCACGGCGCTCACACATCAGGCACGCCAGACCTTGCTCGACCTGGCCCGCAAGCATGGCGTGCCTTGTGTGGTTTTTCTCTTCGACATTCCGCTGGAGATCTGTATCGCCCGCGATGAGGCCCGCGAGCGCTCGGTGGGGCGGCCTGTGATTGAGCGCCAGTACCGCCTTTTTGAGCGGGAACGCGGCAATCTCGAGCGCGAGGGCTTTGATCAGGTCATTAAGCTGGGCGAGGACGATCTGGACACGGCCCGCATCGATGTGCTGTTCCGTCCGATACCCAGACCCTCGAGGCCCGCGGAACACGTGCAATCTCGCCAGGCCCCATCCCAGCCCGGCCGACCTGGAGCGCGCGATCAGCCACGTCGCAGTCTCCAGCACGGCCCTGTCTCGCCAAAGCCCACTCCGCGTCCCACTTCCCCGGTGTCGCAACCGCCAGCAAACTCTGCTCCGTCGCAGCCGGCGGGGGAGGAGCCTCCCTCGTCCCAGCCGGCCTCGCAAGCGCCAGAGACAGTGGTTCAGCAGACCCCGGAGCGTAGGTGACCGAACCAATATAAACAGCTTGGCCAGAGTAGTGATCTTTGCGGGATAGCTACACTGAGAGGTTGCCGCAGAAGCAGGAGAAAGCGCGGATACTCGTCTCGCCTCTGATAATCGAGGCTCTGTTAACAGTCGCCTTGCTCAATCCCGTCATAAACTGCGATTAGTTCCTCGACCGCAGCTCCTGGCACACCAGGCAATATCGCGCCCAAGGAATCGCCTTGAGCCGGCCAGGAGAGATCTCATGGCCGCATCCCTCACAACACCCGTAGCTACCGCCCGCAACGCGCCTCAGAGCACTCTCGATTTCCTTGAGCGTCCGACTCCGCAGGTCGGCCGTCCGAGCCGTGAGGTCCTGTTCAGCGGTCTTGACCGCGAACTCCACCGCATCAGGCGTCTGGAGGCTGGCACTCAGCCCCTCCGGCCTAACCGAACCCAGCAATTCTTGCCGCTTCTTAAGCAAAAGAGCCCGGTATGGCCCTTTTCGAGATTTAACCATCGTTGGCATTCCATTCCGTCCTTGAAACCCTAATTCTCGATCCTCTTGCGTGGAATCAGATTCATCGGCAGATAATTAGGTTGCATGAATTTAACACAATTTACAAACCCATGCAACAAACCCCATCCGATCCATCCGAGCCGTAGGCGTTATCTCAGCGCAAAAACAGCTAGATCGCATTCTGCCCCTGACAAGGTGTGAAAAAATCGTGGCTTTGCCGCCTGCTGTGCGGGAGGGTCCCAGCCTTTCCGGACCACGCCAAGAAAGGAAAAAAATAAAGTCTTTAGTTTCAGGTGCTTCCCGGAAAGCCGAAGGCTTTTCCGCACAGTCCCTGCCGGCCTGACGGCCGGTCCATAGTGCCGGAAAATAGCCTTTCGTTCTACGCAGAACCAACAACTCACGGCTAGTTTCTGGAGAGCGGGCGGCAAAGCCGCGCAACCCATCGCCAGACTGCGGTTTTCTCACACCTTCCGACAGGCTGGGCCCAAAACAAAAACCCCCGGGGTTGACGCCGGGGGTCTTGACGTGATCTGAAACTCGCGAGTTGCAGAAGTTACGAAGCTTACTGCGACATCTTTGAGGTGTCGCTACTCTTCGACGACTTCGATTTCTTCGACTTCGACTTATGAGTCTTCTCCTTCTTCGTCGTCTCTTGCGAACCGGTGTCCTGAGCGAAAACCGGCATCGCTAGCGAGAAAGCCAGAGCGGCCGTGAACAACAGCGTGAACAGCTTCTTCATGACTTGCGTCCTCCTGGTACTGTAAGTTTTGGATTTTAACTTCGCCAACAATAAAGCACGCTCGTCTCCAAACCGGAATAGCAAGAGGCCGCGAACCTAAGACCTGTGTTTTCTGAGGGATACGAAAGTTCTTCGGCTTCTTGTGCGAGGAGCTGGCACGCGCCTGCAGGGGCAAGCTTACACGACTTGGTGTGGGCCGTACACCAAGTCGTCAATTATGATCTTTTTCCCCAGCCGAATACTTGGGACTTAGCTTATGCCAAGGCCCGAAGATGGGCGCCGAACTCAGCCACTAGCTTCCACAGTCCTGCCTACCAGCAAATCAACCTGGGCGCCGACTGAACCCTGGGCGAATCGGGATTCAAGATAGGTCACCGGAATGTCGTATAGCAGAACTTTGGGAGAATGGCGCAAACTGTCGTGGATGAAACAGATGTGTGTGCACCA
>Ga0306920_100007754_pt1 | contig 14168 bp, 8 predicted proteins | sample flu12Cox44000170_FD_204666 | JGI IMG/M metagenome (GOLD analysis project Ga0306920, IMG submission 204666) | Lab enrichment of tropical soil microbial communities from Luquillo Experimental Forest, Puerto Rico - flux4day.12C.oxic.44.000.170 (v2)... | ecosystem: Environmental > Terrestrial >...
GTCGGCGGCCTCCCGACGGGCCCGCGAACCGGAACAGGCGATGGTCACGAGCATCGCCATCGCGGCGGCAAACCGGCAGGCTCTGCCCGCAAACGGATCACGATTCATGGACTTGAAGGGCGGCCAGTGTAGACCATCGCCGGGGACAAAAAATTTAGGAATCGCCATTGCACTGGCGGTTCCGACAGTGTAGGGTTCACGCTATTGTTACGTACCGAATAAGGTAGCCCGGCTTCATATTCGACGCGATCCCTCGGCGCCATCATCGTTTAGCACTCACTCAGTTCGGGTATGGAGGGAGTTCTATGAGGCGGCTCGCGACCTGGGTTCTGTTCGGGGTTTTCGTCCTCACCGCCGGCGCGGCATTCGCGCAATCGGTCGGCGCGACCAACGGCGCGATCAACGGTAAGGTGACGGATGCGTCGTCGGGTGTGATGCCCGGCGTCACCGTCACGATCTCCAGCCCGTCCATGCAGGGCACACGGACGGCGTTGACCAACGAGGAAGGCACCTATCGCTTCCCCGCCATCCCGCCGGGTGACTACAAGATCACGTACGAGCTGGCCGGCTTCTCGACGGTCATTCGAGAGGGCATCCGGGTCGGCCTCGGCTTTACGGCCACGGTCAACATCGAGCTGAAAATCGCCTCGCTCGCGGAAAGCGTCACGGTGAGCGGCCAGTCGCCGGTCGTCGACGTCGCCACCACCAAGACATCGACGAACTTCGATTCGCAGCAGCTCGCGGCCCTGCCCAACGCCCGCGACTTCTGGTCCATCCTCGCCGCCGCGCCCGCGATCCAGATGCAGCGCATCGACGTGGGCGGCAGTGCGGCCGGCACCCAGACCGGTTATTCCACCTATGACACGAAGTCGGATCAGCACCGGCCGATGGTGGAAGGCATCGTCAACACGGAGGGCACCAACGCGGCCGGGTTCTACTACGACTACGGATCAGTCGAAGAAGTGTCGGTGACGACAGGCGCCAACGCCGCGGATATGCCGTGGGCCGGCGTGATGTCGCAGTTCATTGCCAAGTCGGGCGGCAACACGTACCACGGCAAGCTCTACGCGGACTACGAGAACGAGAACATCCAGTCGCGAAACATCGATGCGGCCCAGATTGCGCTCGGCGTGAAGGGCGGCGGCGGCCTCGACGCGACGGATCTGAACCGCCTCCACAGCTACCACGACGTCAACGGCGACGTCGGCGGCTTCATCAAGAAGGACAAGATCTGGTGGTACAGCTCGCTGCGCGACCAGGATGCCCAGAGCCTGCTGCCGAATTTCCCCGTGAAACCGTTCGAGACGCGCCTCAGGAACATCACCGGGAAAGGCACGTTTGCCTTGAACACCAACAACAAGGTGGTGGCGTTCGCGCAGTGGGGGCAGAAGCAGCAGCCGAACCGGCTCGACACGTTCCTGATTGGCCCGACGGTCGCGATTCACAACAGCGCCGACTCGACCTGGAACCAGTCGTACTGGGCGCACACGTACAAAGTCGGCTGGGATAGCGTTGCCAGCGATAAGATGTTCTTCGAGATCCACGGCGGCCAGTTCCACTACCTGTGGCCGAACACGCGGAATTCGAATGCGCCGGCCTACGAGGACCTCACCACCAACATCGTGAGCGGCGGCAACCAGGACGGCTGGTTCCGCGACATCACGCGCAACCAGATCCTCGGCTCCCTCAACTACTTCAAGGAAGGCTGGGGAGGCAGTCACAACTTCAAGTTCGGCGGCGAGTTCTTCAACGAGCGCTACGACGACCTCCGGGGACAAGACGGCAAGGGGCAGGTCCCGGGCGACGTCTTGATGGTGCTGCGAAACGGCAACCCGTCAGAAGTCCTCCTCTTCCAGTCGCCCTCCACGTCGCTGAACGGTTTGTGGACGACCGGACTGTACGCGTCGGACACCTGGCGTGCCACGTCCCGGTTGACCTTCAATCTCGGTGTCGTCTTCGACCGCTACCGATCATATCTGCCGGCGCAGACCGGTCCACCGGTCGGTCCATTCAACCCGACGCAGGTGAGCTTCCCGGCCGTCGACAACCTGATCACCTGGAACGTGACGGCGCCGCGGCTCGGCCTCACCTACGATCTGTCAGGCAACGGCAAGACCGTGGTGAAAGCCAACTACGCGTTGTACTGGTGGAACCCGGGGACGACGGCGATCGATTCGCTCGTCAATCCGAATTCTCCCGATTGGTATAAGCGGTACAACTGGACGGACACCAACAAAGACGGGATCTGGGAAAACGGCGAACAGGGCGCCCAGCCCACAAGCTCCTTCGGCGGCGTCGGAAGCACCCAGCTCGATCCGAACCTGCAGGACCAGCGGACGCGCGAGGTTGCCTTCTGGCTCGAACGCGAGGTGGCCCAGAATTTCGGCGTGCATGCCGGCTTCGTCTGGCGGCGGATCGATCAGCTGTACCAGAGCGACAACCTGAATCGTCCGGTCAGCGCGTTCAACGTGCCGGTGACGGTTCACGATCCGGGACCGGACGGAACGCAGACGGCGACGGGAACGCCGGTTCAGGCGTGGAACCTGAATCCAGCCAACCTTGCGCTGCCGATCGTGAATTTCCTGCACAACACGCCCGGGAAGGACGATTTCTACAACATCGAGCTCAGTGCCACGAAGCGCATGAGCAACAAGTGGTCGCTCAACGCGTCCTATGCCTATCGCTGGAATCGTGACAACTCCACCGCATATTTTGGCAACACGCTGCGCGTCAGGCAGGATGTGGCGAACCCGAACGATGCCATCAACACCGACAACGGCCAATTCGTATTCGGCCTGTGGTCGGCCAAAATCAACGGCAGCTACGACGCGCCCTGGGGCCTGAAGGTGACGCCGGCGCTCCGGCTGCAGTCCGGTCAGCCGTTCGCCAGGACCTTCCAGGTCACGATGAACTACGGCACGCAGCGCTTCCTCGCCGAACCGATCGGCTCGCGTCAACAGGACAACATCATCCTCGTCGACACGCGAGTCGAGAAGGTTTTCAGACTCGGCAGGGGCACGACGCTGTCGCCGTTCATCGACGGCTACAACCTGACGAACTCCAACGCGGCCCAGAACATCAATTGGGGTTCGGCTTCGAATTTCCTGCAGCCGACGACGATCATCCCGCCGAGGCTCTGGCGCTTCGGCGCGAAGTTCGACTGGTAAGCATCCATGGAGCGGCTCGGAGACGGCGGGGTGAACCGCCGCTCCGGGCCGCACGCACCGGTTCCCCTCAGGTTTCGTGCCCCGGACTCGCCGCCCACCACCGACTCGCCCCCAGCCACAGCCGCGAAGCTCGTATCGCCGCTTCGTTGTGATTGGACTTGTCGCCGCCGCACTGGTTGGCAGCGGCGGGATCGCGATGCACCGCACGATGCGAAGCCGCGCGCCGGTTCCACCGACCCGCGCCGAGCTCGGCACGCTCGCCCCGGAAATCGAAGACATCGTCCGGCAGGCGCGCGAGAGCGTCGTGCGGGATCCACATGACGCCGCCCGTTGGGGACGGTTCGGCATGGTGTGCGAAGCCAACGGTTTGTCGGGCGCGGCGCGCGATGGTTACGTCAACGCCACGGTACTGCAGCCATCCGAAGCGAAGTGGTGGTTTCATCTTGCGGCCGTCGAAGCACGCCTTGGCAAGGTCGACGATGCGATAAGCGACATGCGCAAGGTGATCTCGCTCAATCCAACCTACGCGCCAGCTGAGTGGCGTCTCGGTCTGTGGCTTCTCGATCAGAATCAGCTCGAGGGCGCCGAGCGCGCATTCGGCCGGGCGACGGACATCGACGCGTCCGATCGGGCAGGCTGGGTCGGCCTGGCGCGTGTGTACCTGCAGCGCAACGAGACAGCGAGGGCGGCGGGACTGCTCGAGCGCCTTGTCGCCAGCGGTACGGGCGATCCGTACACGATGCAGCTCCTTGGCACCGCGTATCGGCGTCTCGGGCGCGCCGACGAGGCGGCGTCAGCATCGGGAGTCGGTGCGCGCGGAGAGGCGCAGTGGAGCGATCCGTGGACCGACGAGATGCTCGGTTTTCGGCGGGGCTATGCGGCCCTGCTGCGCGACGCCACCGCTTATGTCGTCGCGGGCCAGTTTCCAGCGGCGATTCGCATCCTGGAACAACTTCGGCGCGACAAGCCGGACGATCTGGTTTTGATGGCGCACCTCGGGCAGGTGTATGTGGCGGCCGGGCGTGACGCCGACGCTGTGCCTCTGCTCGAACAGGTCATCGAGCGCGAACCCGATCGCTTCGAAGCCTACGTCGATCTGGCCACCGCCTACATGCATCAGGACAACCTCGCGAAGGCAAAGGCGAATGCGGAGCGCGCGGTGTCTATCAACCCGGCCTACGCCCCGGCGTACGAGACGTTGGGCTTGATCCTTTGGCGAGGCGGCAGTGCGCCGGCTGCAATCGTCTCGTTCGACAACGCCCTGCAGCGCGATCCACGCAACGTCCGGGCGATGATATGGATGGGGATGGTATTCACAAATCTCGACCGCACATCCGACGCGCTCGCCGTGTTTCGACGCGCGGCGCAGACCGATCCGACCAGCGTTGACGCCTGGATCGGCATCGCCAACGCCGAGATGAACCTCCACGATCTCAAGGCCGCTGACGCCGCGTTGCAAAACGCCCAGCGCTTCCAGCCCGATCGCCCTGTCGTCACGACGACGGCGCAGCGGCTGCAATCGCTTCAGGCGGCCGCAGGCAAGCAGACTCACCAGAATCGATGACCCGACGCGGGACTTGGACAATCATCGCGTGCATGACGGTCATGCTCGGCTGCGCGGCCGGGTGCCGTCGTCCGTCAGAGTCGACGAACAGCGCGAGCTCCGCGAAGCCCTGGTTCGAAGAGATTGCGGCCCGGGCCGGCATCGACTTCGTGCACCACTCAGGGCACAAGGATCGTCATTACCTGCCGGAGATCATGGGTGGCGGCGCGGCGTTGTTCGATATGGACAACGACGGTTTCCTCGATCTCTACCTGATTCAGAGCGGAGATCTGTTCGACGCGTCGGCCGGAACCGGCAATCGGCTGTATCGCAATCGCGGCAACGGCACGTTCGAGGATGTGACGGAGGCGAGCGGCGCCGGCGTGCACGGGTACGGAATGGGTGTCGCCGCCGGCGATTTCGACAATGACGGCTACACGGATCTGTACGTCACCAACTTCGGACACAACGTGCTGTTGAAGAATGACGGCCACGGGCATTTCGTCGACGTGACCGCGAAGGCCGGCGTGGCGAGCGCCGGGTGGAGCACGGGCGCGGCGTTCGTCGACTACGACGGTGACGGCGCACTCGATCTGTTCGTTGTCCACTACCTGAATTGGCAGCGGTCCGCGGAAGTGGAGTGTTTCAGCCTGACCGGAGTCCCCGACTACTGCAGTCCCGCGAGCTACGATCTGCCGTCAGCCGCCACGCTTTATCACAACAACGGCGACGGCACGTTCACCGATGTATCGGTGAAGTCGGGGATCACCGCCGCCGTCGGCAACGGCCTGGGCGTCGTCGCTGCCGACTTCGACCGCGATGGCCGCATCGACCTGATGGTGAGCAACGACCGGACGCCCAATCATCTGTGGCTGAACCAGGGCGGCGGTCGCTTTCGCGAGGCGGCGCTGGCGATGGGGTGCGCGCTCGATCAGGACGGCGTCGCGAAGTCAGGAATGGGTGTCGATGCGGTTGATGTCGACGATGATGGCGATGACGATCTGCTCGTCGTGAACCTGGACGGTGAGTCCGACTCGTTCTTCCGGAACCAGGGAAAGTTCTTCGTCGACGAGACGGTGTCGGTGGGACTGCGGACGCCGAGCCGGCCGTTCACGCGGTTCGGCATGGCGCTCCGCGACTTCGACAACGACGGCTTCCTCGATCTGTATGAAGCGAACGGCCGTGTCGGCCTTCAGTCGGAAACCTATTCGTCGGATCCGTACGCGGAACCAAGCCTGCTGTTTCGTGGGCTGGCCGGCCCGCGGTTCGAGGAAGTGGCGCCGCGCGGCGGCACCGCGTCGCTGCTCGTTGCGTCGAGCCGCGCTGCCGCGTTTGGCGACATCGACAACGACGGCGGAGTGGACGTCGTGGTCGTGAATCGCGACAGCCGGCCGTTTGTTCTGCGCAACGTGGTGCCATCTCGCGGACACTGGCTGCTGTTGCGCGTGCTCGAAGAGCATCAGCGGGATGCGCTGGGCGCGGAAGTCACGATGACGGTCGGGTCGCGCACGATTCACCGCGACGTGCGGGCAGCGTCGAGTTACCTGGCCAGCAACGATCCCCGCGTGCACGTGGGCCTTGCCGCGGAGACGATCGCGCGAAACGTCACGGTCAAGTGGCCCGATGGCGCACGCGAGCAATTCGGCGATGTTCAAGCCGATCGCATCGCGGTCCTTCGACGGGGTTCTGGGAAATAAAGCAGCTTCAATCAGCTCTATCCGCGGATGACGCGGATGACGCGGATGATCTCGTCGTGGCGCCCTCTACTCCTTGATCCGCTGAAACATCTCCAGCGATGCTCGTTCGGCTCCTTCAGCGTTGCCTTGAGCGACCATGTTCGATCGGAATCGCGCTTCCGCCTGCAAGCGCGAGCTGGCGTCAGACCCATCGCGCGAACGTTTGACCGACGCGTCCGCCTTGCGAATTGCCTCGGCCCGAAGCCGCCAGCTCTTGCATCGCAACTTGATGAACTCTCGAGTGTCGACGACCAGTGATTGATACTCTGGCGGAATGTTGTGGAGCGCCTCCAGACGCGCGTCGACCGCCTGCAGCGCCGGCACGTTCTTCTGCTCGGCCACGGCCGCGAGCGCATCGGCGCTCAAGCGTCCTTTCTTGAACGCGTCCAGCGACGATTGATAGGCGGCGGCCGTGCGCTCTTCCGTCGCGATCGCGCGGGCGATTTCCGGTTTCACGTCGGCAATGTTGCGGAGCGGCACCGCGCACACAACCGCGACGATCGCGGCAACTCCCGATACTGCGGCGACGAGACGGATGCCGGGCTGCCGATCGACAGCCGACCATCCAAGTGCGAGCCCGTACGCCAGGCCAACGATCAGCGCGCCGATTTCAGCGGCTCCCACGAACCCGCCCAACGTCGAGTACACGAAGAACAGGATGAAGCCAAAGCCCAGTTTCTTGATGACGACCGGGGGAATCGTGACTCGGGCTGGCGCGAGTGAATCGGGTTCCTGTTCGGGTGCCGAGTGCTCGCCCTGATCGGGTTGCTCAACCTGTTCGAGCTGCGCACCTGATTCGGAGTAACGCTGTTCGGGATACTCGCTCTGTTCCGGATTCCGATCGCCGGCCCGCTGCAGGAACTGCGACCACGCCAGCGTCGCAATCAAGAGACCGTAGAGACCAAGAACCGCGGCAGACGAACTCACGCTCACTGCGATCGGGTACAAAGAGAGCCCGATCAGGCCGGCAAACACGCCGGCGGAGACGTAGACCGCGGCGACCGACAGCCGGCCTGTGAGACGCTCCTGCACGGCGCCCAGCTGAAAAAGAATCAGGATGTTGACGAGCAGATGAAAGAGGCCGGTGTGCAGGAACGCCGACGTCAGCAGGCGCCACCACTCGCCGTTGGTCGTCAACGGCCCGAGGCTGGCGCCCCATCGGAGCAGCGTCTCGCGATCGCCGAACGGCGTCGCCCCGAACAGCATGCCGACGGCCACAGCGATGCAAATCCCGGCAATCGCCGGCGTGACGACGAGACGCGGTGTTCGCTCCCGCAGCCTGCTCCTGAATTCGTCGGCTTCGGGGCGCGGCTGCTTGGCCGCCGCCATCAGCCGCCGAACGATTTCGAGCCCGTCATCGAGATATCGCTTCCTCTGCTCCGCCGTCGTCAGGCGGTACGCAAGAGTGCCGAGGACCGCAAGGAGGATCGTGCCGGCCATCCTTCAGCGAAGGGCAAGAACTGCGCCACCCGGCGGTGAAATTCCCAGCCGTTTATCGAGGATCAGGCCGGCCGGCCGCCAGCTCCGGTAACGTTTCTCGCAATCTTGCTGCTATAAGTGTCGGTGCAACCGGAAGCCCCTCGGCTACGCAGGAAGGTCCTGGTGAGCACGAACGTCAAACGAAAGGATCCGCTCACGCAGCCGGAGCGGACCGTGGCGGTGATTCGACGCGCACGAGCCATCGATCGAAACGCGATCTGGGCCGTCCTGAAGCCGGTGATCCGCGCCGGCGAGACCTATGCGCTGCCGGAAAACATGCACAAGCGCGATGCGCTGGAGTTCTGGCACCGCAAAGGCCACGAGGTCTTCGTCGCTGAAGATTCGAAGCGGATTCTCGGCACGTACTTTCTCCATGCGAACCAGATGGGCGGCGGTGGTCACGTGGCCAACTGCGGCTACGTGACCTCAGCGGATGCCCAGGGAAAAGGCGTCGGCCGGACGATGCTCGAACACTCGCTCGAACTTGCACGAGCACGTGGCTTTCTCGCCATGCAGTTCAATTTCGTGGTGAGCACAAACCATCGCGCCGTCGAGACGTGGCAGGCCTACGGCTTCGAGATCGTCGGAACGCTTCCGGCGGCCTTCGAACATCCGCGGTTGGGCTTTGTCGACGCCCTGGTGATGTACAAGCGGCTGACGCCGAATCGAATCAGTGGTTGACAGCCGTCGGCGCCTTGCGCAATCGACCCGGGCTCACCTCGACGCCCTGCATGTAGACCGTCGAAATCCGTCGCGTATTCCCGATGGCTTGCAGCGGATTGGCGTCGAGGACGAGAAAGTCGGCCGACTTGCCCGGCGCGATCGAACCGAGGCTGTCGAGCCCGAGGATCTCCGCGGACGTGCGCGTGGCCGCGACGATCGCCTGAGCCGGTGTCAGGCCGGCTCTGACCATCAGCTCGATCTCGACGTGTGACGCGAGCCCGAACGCGCCGCCGCCGGTAACCCCGCCGGTGTCGGTGCCGAGCCCGATCCTGACGCCGGCTTTGTAGAGTGCGGCGACGTTGCGCAGCAGGCGATCGGCATCCTCGCTCGCGCGTTGCAGTGTCGCGGGCGCGGCCGCCGGCAGGAAGCCGTCGCGCAGCTGCTGAATTTCCTCCGCCGACAGGGTGTCGCGCACGATGGGCTCATCGAGCCATTCGGGCAGGCCGCTGTAAATCGCGTTGCGTTCACCCCACATCGTGACGAGGAAGAACACGTTCGGCCGTTCCTTGAGCATCGAGATCAACTCGGCGTCGATGTCGCGATCGCGTACGCAATGGCCGAAGCCGTCCACCCCCGCGCGCAGCAGGTCCTTGGCATCGTCGAGTGCGGCGATGTGCGCCATCACCCGGATACGGTGCGTATGCGCTTCGTCGATGATGGCGCGATAGAGATTCGGCTTCAGCTTCTCGACAGTGCCGTTGCGGTCGTCGACCCAGATCTTGATGAGGTCCGGTTTATGGGCCGCGAGCTCGCGAACCTTCTCGCGCGCGTCGGTCTCGGTGATGACGCCGTAGGCCGCGTCGCGCATCGGGCCGCCCGGGCCCGCATTCGGCATCGCGAAGCCGCGGCCCGCGGTCAAGTACCGAGTCCCGGCGCGATGCTCGTCGCGGACCTGAAACGGCAGATCCCCGCGGCCGGTCCCGGCCTCGAGCACCGCGGCGACGCCGTAATACGACAGCCGATCGAGAATCGCGGTGAGATTCTCGCGCGTGTAATTCGCGGCCGTGAATGTCGTACCTCGCCGATAGCCGAGGTGCACATGCGCATCGACCAGCGCAGGCATCACGGTCTTCCCGGTCAGGTCGACGCGCCGCGCGCCGGCCGTGTCGAGGGAGCCTTTCGTTCCCACCTGAGTGATGCGATCACCCGAGACGATGAAGGCGGCGTTGTCGATCGGCGGGCGGCCGTCGCCGGGGATCAGCCGCGCGCCCTCGAAAATGACTTTCCCCGTTGATGTGTCAGAAGGAACCGCGGAGACCGCCGAGTTCGCGGAGTGAGATTTTTCAAGATTGATCTCTGCGGTCTTTGCGGTGTCTGCGGTTCCTTCCAGCCCGAGCCTTGCCGCAGCTGCGACGGTCGACGCGGGCTGGGCGTCGAGCGGCTCGAGCCTGACGATCGAGGCGCCATGGTTGTTCCCCACCCAGAAGCTCACGGGCGTCGTCCGGTTGTCGACGAAGACGCGCCGCACGTTCGTCGCGCGCGGGAGCGCGTATTCGATGAAGCGGCCGGTTGACGGATCGAGCCTGAGAATGCGGTCGTTGTACTCGCCGCCGCTCCAGACGTTGCCGTTCCGATCGGCGGTGACGTCGTAGGGATACGCGCCAGGCGTCGGCACCGGCCACTCCTGGAACCGCTGGGTCTTCGTATCGAACATCCCGATCCGATCGCCGTTGTTCTCGCCGAACCACAGGCGATCCTGCGCGTCCATCATGCCGCGGCGCGGCCCGGAGCGCGGCGTCGGCGTCTTGAAGATCGTGATGTCGCCGCTTTTCGCATCGATGCGACCGACGTCCTCGGCGCCGAGCACGAGGAAGTATCCGTTGTTCTTCGAATCAGGAATGACGTCGTACACGTTGGGCCGCGGGATGGCGTACGGCTCGAACACCTCGAACTTCCCTGCCGACGGATCGAGCCGCAGCACCGTATACGTGCCGGCATCCTGCAGCCAGATCCGGTTGTCGACGTAGGCCCGATCCGGACTGACCTGGTTGATCTGGACGTGCGGGCCGTTCAGCGCCGGCGGCAGGCTCCAGCTCTCGAAGGTCTCGGTTTTTCTGTCGAACTTGGTGACGCCGCCCTGGAACTGCATGCCGAGCCACAGATTCTCGTCACGATCGAAGCGGACGCCGAGCACGCCGGTCGGCGCCGTGTCCTTCAGCGTCGGAATCTCCCACTCGACCACCTGTCCAGTACGCGGATCCAGCTTGCCCAGGATCTGCTCGCCGAAGCTCGCGTACCACGCCGCCCCGGTCGAATCCACGATCACGTCGTGCGGCTGCCGCGTTCGCTGCGGCAGGTCGTACTCGGTGTAGATGACCTGCGTGGCCGCGCCGGTGGGGCGCGGAAGCATCTTGAACGGATAGCTCCACTGTGGCGCCGCGCTGAGATTGATCGAAGCCAGGTATTCGGCCTGCCGCCGCCATGCCGCGCGCTGTTGTTCCGCTGAAATCGTGCCGCCGCCAATGCGTGGCGCGACCAGCTTCTGAATCTTCAGCGGAAACGACAGTTGCGGATAGGTCGACATGCGCTCGATCACACCCATCATCTGGTCCGCGGTGTACTTCGTCCGCGCGATGCGTTCGAGGGTGTGGCAGTGCGTGCAGCCGCGAATGGATGACTTCTGCTCGTCGGTGCCCGGAAAGCTCGCGAGCCATTCGGCGTTCGAGAGTTGCGCGGCGACGTCGCGTGTCTTCCGAAGTTTCAGGTCGGCGGTCGTTGTCTTCGCCGCGGCGACTGTGGGCGTCATCGGCGCATCGAGGTCGTAGCCGGTCGCCTTGATGCGGATGGCGTATTGGCCCGGTTCGAGCCGCGCCCTCGGGAAGCGATAGCGTCCGGCTTGATCGGTGACGACGGTCGTCGTGATCGTCGAGCCGGTCTTTCTCGCGCCGACGAGCACGCCCTCCAGCGGTCCTTCGTCCACCGCGCTGACCAGGCCGGTGAGCGAGATTTCGTCCGGGCGCGACTGCGCATGAAGGGGGCGGTCGATCGAGAGCGGTGGGCGCGCGAAGAGTCCGGTGATGACCGCGGCGGCGAGCAGAAGCCGTGATTTCATGGCGACCTCCGGACACATTCTGCCACGTCCGTCGCGTGGCATGTCACATGAGCCGGCGGTCGCCGTTCCGAACTATCGCCCCAGGAACTTGTAGATCACCGAGAACTCCAGGCGGGTCGGCGTCGCCGAGAGATCGCCGAAGTACTGGGTCCGCCAAAGTGCCAGCTCACCGGCGATCGAAAGCGCCGGCGTCAGGTCGTAAAACACGTTGGCGTAAAGCGCGGTGTTCTGCCTCCGGCTCGTGACCACGGTGACGTCCTGTTCGTCGACGTTGTCGACGCCGTAGCCGATGTGGACGCGATACGCCTCCCCGAACTTCTGTTCCACTTCGGCCCATCCGCCCTTGGCGGCCACCGAATTGCCCGTGTTCGGATTGAACGACTGGAACACCCCGCCCATGTAGTCACCCAGCAGCTGGCCGAAGAAGAACTCCCCCTGCACCTTGGTGGTCGACCCGATCGCCGCTTTGCCGTCGAAGCCGATCGAATACGTGTTGCGGAAGTGCTCGGTGAGATCGGTATACGTCAGGTCGCGGCGGCCGAAGTGGCTCCAGACGCCGAATTCCGTGGGCCGGCTGCCCATGTCGTTCGGTTGACCGACACCGTATGCGACGCGGAGCTGACCGTCCGGCCAGCCGGACTGACGGGCGAACGCCTCGTTGGGGATTCGGAATGTCTGAATGGCTGAAGCCAGCGCCGCCTGCACCGTCAGCTGCGCGTCGTTCCTCATCGGAAGGTACGTCTCGGCCCTGATCATGGGACGAAAGAATCCAAGGCTGCCCGGCGCGTAGCTCAACGGGTAGAAGTTCAGCGTGGTCGGCGACAGCGGCGAGATCACATCTGCCGTCTGCCCCATCAGAAAACGGAAGTCCTCGCTCTTGAATTCGAGATAGACGTCGCCGAACAACGGCTCGAAAAGGTTCTGATTGCTGATCGGCGTCGAGCCGCGCAGATTGAGATCGATCTTCGCGTTGACCTGGTAGTTGCCGACCTTCGGTCCCTTCAGGTCGGCGCCGAAGAACGTGTTGGCGCCGGAGACGTTGAACTGTCCGGTGTTCAGATCGGCATCCGGTGCGGCGAAATAGGCGACGCTGCCCGGAACCAGCGTCTTGGCGTTGAAGGTCGCGTTGGCCACGACGATCGCGAAGGGTTGAAACCAGGATTCCTGGGCCGGCTGCGGCGTCTGTTCGGCCGGTGGAGTCGACGGAGCAGGCGGCGCCCCAGCCGTACCGGGCTCCAAGGTCTGCGCGATCGAACTCGTCGAGCAGAACGCCGCAAGAAGACACGCTGAGATGAATGTACGCATGTGATTGAGGCTCTGGGAGGCGCGTGCATGCGCCTATGCAGTTTCGGAGCTTGAACGTCACTCGATCGTAAAGGACAGATACATCAACCGGCCCTCGCGCTGAATCTGCAGCGTCGCAGGCGCTCCCGGCTTGACCCCGTGCACCGCGTCTCTGAGCGCCTGCAGCGTGGCGGTCGGCTGGTTGTTCAGACTTCGGATCACATCTCTCGGCAGAATCGGCACCTCGCTCGTCGCGCCGGCGGCACGAGCGACGACGATGATGCCTTGGGGATCTCTGAGCCCCGTCGCGGCAGCGGCGATCCGTTGATCGATTTCAACGCCGAGGATGCCGAGCTCGGGCACCAGGCTCTTCTGCGGATCGGCCAGCGACGCCACTGAATCGAATTCGCTGCGCTCCTCGACCGGCGCCACACTGAGCTTCTGCTCGGTCCCTCCACGCAGGACGACCAGCTGCACTTTTTCAGCAGAGTCTCTGAGACGGAAGAAGTAGCTCACCGTCGGCAGATTGTCGGCGGGTTGACCGTCGACGGACTCCAGGATGTCGCCGACCTTCAGGCCGGCGGCCTCCGCCGGACCCTTCGGCCAGACGTCGGACACAATGACCCCGTAGTTTCTGACCAGGCCGAGGCTTTCCGCCATGCCGGGCGTGATGCTCTGCATGCTCATGCCGACTTCCTGCCGCCGGACCAGGCCATACTTCTTCAACTGGTTGAAGACCGTTCGCGTGGTCGCGCTGGGGATCGCGAACCCCAGTCCCTCGTTGCCTCCCGATTGCGACATGATGAACGTGTTGACGCCAACGACTTCACCGCGGATGTTGACCAGCGGGCCGCCGGAGTTTCCCGGGTTGATCGGCGCATCCGTCTGCACGTAAATCAGCGGCGAATCGGGATCCACTTGTCGCGCCACGGCCGACACCAGCCCGTGGGTCAGGCTGTTGCGCAAGCCGATCGGGCTTCCGAATGCAAACACGGTCTCACCCTGGCGGACTTGTGAATACGTGGCCAACGGCAGCGCCGGCAGCTTCATGCCGTCGATCTTCAGGAGTGCCAGGTCCAGCTCGCTCGCGATGCCGACGATCCGCGCGGCGACCAGGTACGACTTCCCCGACAGCGCCGTCGTCAACGTTCCGTCCGCGTTGTCCGCCGGCAGCACGATCTGGA
>Ga0306920_100007755_pt1 | contig 14167 bp, 13 predicted proteins | sample flu12Cox44000170_FD_204666 | JGI IMG/M metagenome (GOLD analysis project Ga0306920, IMG submission 204666) | Lab enrichment of tropical soil microbial communities from Luquillo Experimental Forest, Puerto Rico - flux4day.12C.oxic.44.000.170 (v2)... | ecosystem: Environmental > Terrestrial >...
GAAGGCGCGACGCGTTTGCGCGCGCGGAGGGAATGCCAACGAGGAGGATAAGGATGCAATGTCAATGCGTCGATTGATCGGTATTTCCCTCGCGTGTTTAGTGACATCGGCCTGCGCCGTCAGCAAAATGCCAGAGGAGAGTACATCCCACGACCCTGGCGACCCCGCCTGCTTCCCCGAGGCAGACGGAGAAGCGCCGAGCGATAAACCTTGCAGTTTCAATCAGGACGGTGGGTCCGCAGGCTATGGCTCTGAGCCGGTGGGGTCGCGGTTCGCAACTTTCGAGCCCGCAGCATGCGGCGGCATCCCAGACCCTCGTTGTAGCTCGTTGCGCACGACTGGAATGAGTCTGTTCGGGAAAGCTGCTTGGTACAACCTCGTGGGCCGGCAGACCGCCAGCGGCGAGATCCTCGATACGGTAACTGCCACCGCAGCGCATCGCTCGCTTCCGCTGGCCTCTTACGCGAAAGTGACGAACCTCGACAACGGACGCTCGGTCGTCGTCAAAATCAATGACCGCGGCCCATTCACTCGCGGACGCATCCTCGACCTCTCGCCGCATGCTGCCGACGCACTCGATATGAAACGCGCCGGGGTGGCGGCCGTCGCCGTTGAGCCCTTGGTCAATCAGGCGGGTCTGAAGGTCGCCTCGTTCCAGACCTCTGGGACCGCAGTCCCGCAGTAGGCTGTCGTGCCATAGCGGAGCGCTTCCGCCGAGGACTCATCCCCGAACAGCAGACCACCTCTGTCTACGGATTCTGAGATCTTTTACCCGCCGTTCAGCAGATACGAGCAGAACAGTCTTCGCACCGCTGTACTTTCGCAATCTCGCCGGTCGTGCGGTTGAGCGTGCCGCTGACCATCAGGAACATTCGCTGGGCGTCGAGCCGCCGGACTTCCTCGGCGATGGCGTCGGCCGCGGGCTGGCCAAACGCGACCGCCTCCATTTCGGCAAACGTGACGCGTCCCGATTGCACCATCACGTCACCTCCCGGACCGGCCGCCGCAGGAGTTTAGCGCGCCGCCGCAGCTTGTGTCACAGTGTCAGAGACCGGAGGAGGGAGCCGATGGCAGCAAAACCCACCATCATTGCGCTCGAAGAGCACTACCTCGATCCCGAGGTGAAGCCGCTAGGCAGCCCCGGCGCGGGGTCGGAAATCGTCCGGCGGCTCGACGATCTCGGCGCATTACGCCTGAAAGAGATGGACGAAGCGGGCATCGACTTTCAGGTGTTGTCGCACACGATCCCGGGATTGCAGGGCGTTGATGCCGCGACAGGCGTGCCGCTTGCGCGCCGCGTCAACGACCGCCTGCATGAAGCGGTGCAGCGTCATCCCGACCGCTTCGCCGCGTTCGCCGCGCTGCCAACCGCCGATCCGCGCGCCGCGGCCAACGAACTCGAACGCACGGTCACCAGGCTCGGCTTCAAGGGTGCGATGGTCAACGGTATGAGCGCCGGCATCTTTCACGACGACGAGCGCTTCTGGCCGATCTACGAACGGGCGCAGGCGCTCGATGTACCGATCTACATCCACCCGACCTTGCCCCATTCGGCGGTCATCGAGGCCTATTACAAGGACTACGTGCAGAAGCACCCTGGCATCTTGCGTGCTGCCTGGGGCTTTACCGTCGAGACCGCAACGCAGGGCATCCGCTTCGTGCTGTCGGGCGTGTTCGACGCCTACCCCGGCCTCAAGATCATCCTCGGCCATATGGGCGAGGGGCTGCCGTTCTATCTCTGGCGCATCAGCCATGGGCTGGGCGGCAGCATGAGCGAAACAAGCTTCCGCGACATCTTTTGCGAGCATTTCTGGATCACGACGAGCGGCTTCTTCTCCGATCCGGCGCTGCTCTGCTGCATGATGGAGATGGGGATCGACCGGGTCCTGTTTTCTGTCGACTACCCGTTCGCGGAAAACCTGCCCGGCGCCGAGTGGACAAAGACGCTGCCGTTGTGCGCGGAAGACAAGGAGAAGTTGCTTAGCGGCAACGCCCGGCGCCTGCTCAAGCTCTAGAGACGAGCGTCTTCTCCGGCGGACATGCATCGAGAAACCGGGCGATCTCCTCCGCCGCGTGGGCCAGCGGCACACGGGCGACCGCCACCCCGTCGGGAAAGGCGGGCAGCAGGCGTGATGGAAGGGCGCGGTCGAGCATGACAAAGACGCCGCGATCGCCTGCGCGGCGGATCAGCCGGCCATAGGCTTGGCGCAGCCGCAACCGGGCAATGCGATCGGCGTATTCGGCGCCGCCAAAGACCGGTTTGCGGGCGCGGTGGAGAACATCGGGGCGCGGCCACGGTACGCGATCGAACACAATCAGGCGCAGCGCCCGTCCTGGGATGTCGACGCCATCGCGCACCGCGTCGGTGCCGAGCAGACAGGAATTCTCCTCGGCGCGAAAGATGTCGACGAGCGTTGCAGTCGACATCGCATCGATATGCTGGGCGAGCAGCAATAGGCCGCGCGCCTCCAGAGCGGGGGCGACGCGCTGGTGCACGGCACGCAGTCGTGCGATTGCGGTGAACAGGCCGAGAGCCCCGCCACGCGCGGCGACAAACAACGTCGCGTAAGCCGCCGCGACTTGGCCGATGTCGTCGCGCGGAATGTCGGTGATCGTAAAGATGCGGGTCTGCGCCCGATAGTCGAACGGAGAGGCGATCCGGGCGGCGCTTGGACTCGCCGGCAGATGCCGCAGACCGGTCCCGGCCTCCGCGCCGCGCCAGGCGAGCTCGGGATCGGCCACACCGTCGGTCAAAGTCGCGGAGGTGACGACGAGCCCATGGGCCGGCTGCGCTACCAGCTTGACGAAAGGGATACCGGGATCGATCCAGTTGCGATTAACCCCGATATCGGTCTCCTGGCCCTCGATACGATCGAGGAAAAGCCATTCGACGGTATCCGATCGGGGCGGCTCGCCGAGATCGCCGAGCAGCCGTACCCAGGCCAGGAGCTGGAGTTCGGCGCGCCGGTCGAGGCTGCGCATCGTCGCATCGAGGCGCTGCCTTAGCCCCGGCTCGGGCGGGTCGTCGGGATCCTCGAGCCAAGCCCGCAGCCTTGCCGACAGCCGCTTTACAGCGGCGGCGAGCCGGTCGAGACTCTCGACCAGCGAGGTCGCCGCATCGATGAGCCCTTCGATCGGCGGCCATGCCTCGGCCTGGAGGCCATAACCGCTGTCGGCCGGCACCGCCCGGGCCAACAGCTGCTGGCGAACCAGCACCAGGAATCTCTCGAACGCCTGATGCCCCCTTCCCTCGGCGATACGCTGTGCCCATGCGTCGCCGGGCAGGACGCGAGCAGCAGCAAGGACATCGAGCAGTGCCTTGGCGCCTTCGTCATCGCTTTCGACGAGATCACCGATCCGCCGCCGGAGACCCCGGGCGCGCGATCGCCCGCCGGTTTCGGCGCCGACGATCCAGCGCCGCAATTCACGCCCTTCCTGCCCGGACAGCCGGATCGAAAAGGCTCCGTCGGCCGCCTCCAGCAAATGATGACCTTCGTCGAAGACATAACGGGTCGGAACGGTTGCGTCATCGAGCCCGCCGAGAGCTGCCTGTGCCATCACCAGGGCGTGGTTGGCGACAACAATCCGAGCCTGCCTTGCCTTGCGAATGTTCTTTTCGACAAAGCAGCGCCGAAAATGCGGACAGGCCGAGTGCACGCACTCGCCGCGGCGATCGGCCAGCCAGCCGACCCGTCCACGTCCGATGAGCTCGGCGAGCCAGCCGGGAAAGTCGCCGGCCACCAAGTCACCCGCCTCGGTCGCCGCGACCCAGCGGGCTATCAGCCCGAGGTGGCCGGGCGTTCTTGCCGGGCGGCCCATTGGCGCACCGACCGCGTCCTCATAGTTTAATAGGCAGATGAAATTCTCGCGCCCCTTACGGATGGCGACGCGGCGGCGTTTGACGTCAGGATCGGGGTAGAGCCGGTCGAGCTCGGCGGCGATCTGGGCCTGCAGGTTGCGGGTATACGTCGAGATCCACACCGAGCCCCGGTTCTTCTCGGCCCACAGGCTCGCGGCGGCGATGTAGCCGAGCGTCTTTCCGACGCCCGTCCCCGCTTCGGCGAGAACCGCACGCGGTCGGCCGGGTTCGTCGCGCGGCGCAAATGCGCCGGTCACTGCCACGGCGTAGTCGCTCTGTTGTGGCCGCGGCTCGGCGGCAACCCCGAGCAACGCGGCCAGCCGGGCGCGGGCTTCGGCAGGCGCAATCGGCTCGTTGCCGGGCGGCGGAGCGGGAGCCGGCTCCGACCACTCTTCGAGGCGCGTCCATATCCTCAGACCGGCAGCCTGGCGCAGAGCGCTGGGCTCGCACGCAGGCAAGGCTGCGAACACCGCCGGACCCCAGAGCCATCCGCCTCGGTTCATCGCATCGGCGATCGCCCGGACCTCGGGGTCGATCTCCTCGGGGAGCTTTTCGAGCAGGCTGCGCGCCGCGGTGGCAAGGGTCACGCAGGCCTCGGGCGGGCTGCGCGGCGTCGGAAGCCCTAGCGCCGCGGCAAGGCCGCGCGGGGTCGGTACGCAGAACCGCGCCGGGTAGACAAACGCGAAGAGCTCAAGCAGATCAAGAGCCGGGAATGCGGGCATATCGAGCCGCCGCGCCGTGGCGGGTCCGTGGCAGAGCATCGGGGATTCGCCTTCCACCCGAGCACGCGCCTCGGCAGCGGACAACGCCTCGATGTCGCCGTCGGGACCGAGCCACAGCACTTCCCGGAAACCGGCGAGCAGTACCGGGGCTCGCGGTACGAGAACGCCGCGGGGCACTTGATCGAGATGGTGGCGATCGCCTCCCGACATGACCCAATGATCTATCACATCCGCCGCGAAGAGGAGTGGCCTGCGCCTAGCGTACGGTCGGCCTACGGTGTACATAGCCCTCAGACTGCGATGCCCAATCTCTATCCGCTGATCCGGCCGGCGCTGCGGCTCATTTCTCCCGAAACGGCGCATGATTTGACAATTTCGGCGCTCGCAGTCGGATGGGGCCGGCTAATGATCGATCGCGCGGCGCGCGAGCCTGATCCGCCGATTTTGGCGCAGCGTCTATGGGGTCTCGACTTCCCGAATCCGGTCGGCCTGGCGGCCGGCTTCGACAAAGACGCACGCGTCACCGATGCGATGGACGCCTTTGGCTTTGGTTTTGTCGAGATCGGCACCGTCACCCCCCGGCCGCAGCCGGGAAATCCGAAGCCTCGAATTTTTCGTCTCGAACAGAACCAGGCGATCATCAATCGCATGGGCTTCAACAGCATGGGGCTCGATGCGGTGACCTCGCGGCTGTCTCGACGACCCCACGCCGGAGTTATTGGCGTCAATTTAGGCAAAAACCGCGATTCCGCCGATGCGGCGGCGGATTACGGCGAGGGCATCCGGCGCGCGGCAAGCCTGGCCGATTACATCGTCATCAATATTTCGTCGCCAAACACCCCGGGGCTGCGGCAATTGCAACGCCGGGACAGCCTCGAATCGCTGCTGGAACGGCTCCTGCGAGCGCGCGACAAGAGCGGGCGCCGCGTGCCGTTACTGGTCAAAGTTGCGCCTGACCTCACCACGGCGGAACGGGAAGACATCGCTTCGGTCACACTGGCAGCAGAAATAGATGGCATCATCGTTTCGAACACGACGGTGGAGCGACCGGCAGGTCTCGTTAGCCCTCATGCGCTGGAAACCGGCGGACTCAGCGGTCGCCCGCTATTCTCGCCGTCGACCGCTTTGCTCGCGGACTTCTTTGGGCTGACGCGGGGGGGTTTGCCGTTGATCGGAGTTGGCGGCATCGCCAGCGCCGCCGACGCTTATGAAAAGATTCGAGCGGGCGCTTGTCTGATACAATTGTATACTGCTCTGGTCTTTGCCGGTCCCGGCCTCGTCGTCGAGATAAAGAGGGGACTGGCCGATCTCTTGCGCGCCGATGGGTTTGCCTCTATCTCGCAGGCGGTCGGAACCGGGCACGATCGTGTGGCAACCGGCCCGCCGGTATGTGCTGCCACGCGAGACCCGCCAAGCTAGCATTCATCGCCGTGCTGAGGCAGGTTCGCATTACCGTTGCGCACCGATTCGATCGCGCCGTCGAACTCGCTCAGTGTTTCACACATTCTGATATGGCAACGGGGATCGCGCTCCGATTCGGCGATCAGGGCGCGTTGGTCGTATCGGGCCTCTTCGAGGCGACGGTAACGAAAGGAACTCCGCAGTCCGTCGGCCAAGGTGAAGGTGTCGTAGCTGTATCCGCCCTTGCGTTCCAGTATCGGCCCAACCAGCAATCCCATCTCGCTCACGTGCTCCTCGCTTGGCAGAGCAAGCCCAGCAATATCCATGCCGCGCGCTCCTGCTCCAACGCTTACCAAAACAGGCGTCCGTTTCGCGACCCGCCACCGGGGCTCGTCCTCGCCACTGCTGCGTGGTTCAGATGGGCCGGCGTTCTATGAAATCGCTGCCGACAAAACGGGTGCACCGGAGGGATGTTCCGTTAAGTTCGGAAACATTTAGTAAACGCCGGGTTTTGAAGAAATTCGTAAGGTTACTAATGATGATTTATTCGCCAGGGCAGCCTTCATTTGCGCAGTGGTTTGAGGCGTCGGCTGGCCGATTGCCTAGGGCTGCCCAATGGCAATGAGGTGTGAGCGACATGGAATTTCGGTTGATCGTCGGCATGCGCGAATTGGCGCCGCAGTATGACGGATTTATCGTCGATCTTTGGGGGGTTATCCACGACGGCGTCGCGCCGATGCCTGGTGCCCTCGAATGCCTGCGCGTGCTGAAGGGGCGAAGCAAGCGAATCGTTTTGCTGTCGAATGCGCCAAGACGCAGTGACGACGTCATCCGCCGCATCACTGCGCTCGGCGTGCCGCACGGGCTTTACGATGATGTGATGTCATCGGGAGAGGAGGCTTGGCAGCATCTCCGCCGACGCGACGATCCTTTCTATGCCGCCCTCGGCCGGCGTTGCCTCCATATCGGTTCCGAGCGCGATATGGAAATCCGCGACGGGCTCGGGCTCGATTTCGTCGACACCGTTGAGAGCGCGCAGTTCATCCTCAATACCGGCCCGGCGGGCTGGGACGACCGCATCCAGGATTACGAGCCGGTGTTGCGCGCGGGTTTGCGCCGCGCTCTTCCGATGATTTGCGCCAACCCCGATATCGTCGTCATGCATGGCGATCGGCTCGCGCTCTGCGCCGGCGCGTTGGCGAAGTGGTACGAGGAGGGCGGCGGCCGCGTGCGCTGGCACGGCAAGCCGTTCGGTTCAGTCTACGATACCTGCCTCGGGCTTCTCGGCATCGCCGACCGCACACGGGTCCTCGCGGTCGGCGACAGTCTGCGCACCGACATCGCCGGCGCTGATGGGGCCGGGATCGATAGCGTGCTGATCGCCGGCGGCATCCACGCCGAAGAGTTAGGGACGCCTGGCGCGCAAAGACCCGACTTGGCGCGAATCCAAACCGCGCTGCGCGAGGGCTCGTATAATCCGGTAGGGGTCGCCTGGACCTTGCGCTGGTGAGGGCTCTTTGGTTTTAGTGCGCCGCCCGGTGCAGAATTACTTCGCGCAGCCCCGTCTCGTAACCGAGCCCGAGTGGCGTGACCAGCGCGCCATTCGGAAACATCGACCGGATCAGGCCCTTTCGGTCCAATGCGATCCATACCGCGGCGTTTCGCAGCCCGGTCGCATCACGGGCGGCGACAATGGCCTCTCCAAGATGGAAATGATCGCCGTGCCGCTCGGGCGGGCGGACGAGAATGCTGCCCGGTTCTTCGCCCGGCCGTGAAAATTCGGGCAATTGCGCGAGTACCTGCAGCAGCGTCAAGGTCTTCAGCTGCAACGCGTTGAGATTGAGCGGATTTCGTTTCGGCGGCATCCCGTTTGATCGGCTTCGGCCCGCGTTTCGCTCAAAGGCCGCGTGCGACCGATCCGGCCGCCGATCTGCGTCTGCGCCGCGGCAATCGCCGCCGGTCACGGCGCCACACGCCGTGCCCGTCCCAAAACAACGTGCCCATCAGCGGCAGGTGATCGGAAGCAAGGCGGGCGAGAGGGCTGCGATAGACTGAAACCCCGTGCAGCATCGCCGGTCCGCCGGCATAGATCCGGTCCAACGCCAACACCGGCATCCAGGACGGAAACGTGCGTTCTGCGACGCTCGGTCCGAGCCGGCGATCGAACGCGCGGATTGCGCCGCTGCGGCCCCGCCATTCGTTCAAATCGCCCATCAACAGGACAGCATCTGCCTCGCGCCGGCTTGCCGTCCAGGCTTCGCCGAGGAGCGTCATCAGCCGGTTCGCCTGCAACCGCCGCTCGGCGGCGCGCAGGCCGAAATGGGTCGCGATCACGCGCAGCACACGATCCCCGACCATCAGATCAGCATCGATCGCGCCCCGCGGTTCGTGGCCTGCGACGGTGAGATCGATCGACCGCGCGGCCATGATCGAGAAGCGCGTGAGAATGGCGTTCCCGAAACGTCCGCGATGATCGTGGATTCCGGCGCCGAGTATGACCCGGCACCCGGTTGCCTCACCCAAGTAAGTCCACTGATCGGAATGGCGTCCGATCCCGCGGCGGGCACCGACTTCCTGCAGGCAGGCAATATCCGCGTCGATTTCGCGCAACACCGAGACCACTCTGCCGGGGTCATAACGTCCGTCGACGCCAACGCATTTGTGGATGTTGTAGGTGACTACCCGAATTGGCGGGGTCGCGCCGGCCCCGGAGAGAAGTGGCGGCACACCGATGCGGTTGTCCGGAAACCGGCGCCAACGCCGCGGCGTATCCCAAATTGATTGAAGCACGTCCTAAAGGTCCATCGTCAATAATACCGTTGCCGCAAATCGCAGCGGCGCGAGGGTGGCGAGAAGGTCGCGAATGCTATCGCAATTTCGCCGTCCAAAAACTGACCCCGACATGGCGCTCCTCACCCGGCGCGACCCGCGATCACGGCCAAGCCGCGGAGCACGTCTGCCGCCTCACTCAGCTGCTCATCGGTCGCGGAGCCGATTTCGGCGGTTGCCAGGGAGGCGGCGCTTTCGCGGCCGGCGCCGGCTTTCGTTCCGATGACCGCTGCTTTGACGTCCGCGTCCTTGTTGCCCGGGTTCGCCGGATCGGTGTTCTTCAACGCACCGCGCAGATTTGCCTCGCGAAAGTTCTCCCGTTGCGGAAATCTTGCGAGCTTCGGCGGTATTACCGTCAGATCGGGATCGAGACCCTTCCCTTGAATCTTGCGGCCGCTTGGTGTCACGAAGCGAGCAGTCGTGAGCCGGATCGCGCCGTTGCCCGCTAACGGGATCAGGCTTTCGATCGCGCTCTCGCCAAAAGTCTTCGTCCCGAGCAGCACAGCCCGACGATTGTCCTGTAACCCGCCCGCCACCAGCTCTGCCTCGCGTGCGGTTCCCCCATTCACCAGCGCGACGATCGGCACGCCTTGCGCGACATCGCCGGGAGTGGCACTGATCCGCCTCAGGCTGGAGGGCTTGCGGCCCTTCACGACGACAATGTCACCCTTGTCGATAAAGGCGTCGGCCACCGCAACGGCCGCGTCGAAGTTGCCGCCAGGATTGTTGCGCAGATCGAGGATGAAGCCGATCAGCTTGCCGCCAATCTTCTGCCGCAAATCCTCTACCGCAGCGGTAACCGCCGCTGCGGTTTTGCTGTCAAAACCGGCGACCCGAAGATAGCCGATGTTTTCTGCTTCGACGCGCGCGGTCACCGTCTGGAGCGTGTAAGGCTCGCGTTTGACCTTGATTTTGATCGGCTCTCCGTTGCCGCGCCTCAAGGTGAGCTCGACTTCACTGCCTGGGGGGCCGCGGAGTTTCTGCTCGGCCTCGCCGAGGGTCAGATCGTATGTCGGATCTTTGTCGATCGTGAAGATCAGGTCACCCGGCTGGATCCCGGACTTTGCGGCCGGCGAGCCGTCCTGTGGCGAGATGATTTTCAGCTGTCCATTGTCGATCGTCACGACCAGCCCGGGGCTAACTTCGTTGTCATTGGCTGGACTCCGCATCGCCCGGAAGGTGGCTTCATCGATATAGGCCGAGCGGCCGTCCAGACCCGACAGCATACCGGCAATAGCTGCGCCCACGAGTTTCGCATCGCCCGCTGGTTCGACCGCATCCTGGCGGATCCGATCGAAGGCCTCGCCGAACAGGTTCAGCTGGTCGTAGCCGCCCTTGGCGCTTTTCGGCTGCGCCAGAGCGGAGCCCGACGCCAGCAAGCTACTCACCAGCAACGCGGCAACCAATCTCCACATACTGCGGCATCTCCACGAAACGGGTCGCACCCTAACCGAGATTACAAGCGGTTGTAATCCTCTCGCCGGCGCGCGACCTTAGGGCCTTCGGCGAGGGATTGAACACTGACCGCCATGCTCGACAAGAAGCACATTGCCTTATCGGGGCGTCTCGTGATCGTCGGCTTTGGCAGCATCGGGCAGGGCGTCCTGCCACTGCTGCTCCGGCATCTCGAGATTGCGCCCGATCAGATCACGATCATCACCGCCGAACCGCGCGGACACGATGTCGCAGCCGAGTACGGAATCCGTTTCCTGGAAACGCCGCTCACACAGACCAACTATCGCGCGATATTGGAGCCGCATCTCGGTGACGGCGATTTTCTCCTCAATGTTTCGGTCGACGTATCGAGCGTCGCGCTGATCGCGCTCTGTCAGCAGAAGGGTGCGCTTTACCTCGACACGTGCATTGAGCCGTGGCCGGGCGGTTATACCGACCGCGGCCTCTCGCCGTCGGCGCGATCGAATTACGGCTTGCGCGAGAGTGCGCTGGCACTGCGCTCCCACTATCCTGGCGGCCCAACCGCGGTGCTAACGCATGGCGCCAACCCGGGGCTCGTCTCGCATTTCGTCAAGCAGGCGCTCATCGATCTCGCGGACGATTCCGGTCTCGACGCCCGCATCCCGGTCGGCCGCGCCGGCTGGGCGGGCCTAGCCGAGCGCCTCGGCGTCAAGGTGATCCACATTGCCGAGCGCGATACGCAGGTCGCGACCATTGCCAAGGAGCCGGGCGAGTTTGTCAACACCTGGTCGATCGACGGCTTTGTCAGCGAAGGCTCGCAACCGGCGGAACTCGGCTGGGGAACACACGAACGGCACTTTCCGGTGGACGGGCGCCGCCACGACTTTGGCTCGGGTGCAGCGATCTATCTGATGCGGCCGGGCGCGGCCACGCGCGTGCGCAGCTGGACGCCGTTCGAAGGGCCCTATCACGGTTTTCTGATCACGCATGGCGAATCGATCTCGATTGCGGATTATCTGACGCTGAAGGAGGGGGATCGGGTGCTGAGCCGCCCGACTTGCCATTATGCCTATCACCCCTGCGACGACGCGGTGCTGAGCCTGCATGAGTTCGGCGGAAAAAACTTTCAGCTGCAAGCGCGCAAACGGCTGATGATGGACGAGATTTCCCGGGGGATCGACGAACTCGGGGTGCTTCTGATGGGGCCGACCAAGGGCGTCTACTGGTACGGCTCGCGCCTGTCGATCGGCGAGGCGCGGCGCGTGGCGCCGCACAACAACGCGACCTCGCTTCAGGTCACCGCGGCGGTGCTGGCCGGAACGGTGTGGGCGCTCGAGCACCCGCGCCAGGGCGTCGTCGAACCGGAGGAGATGGATTTCGCGCGCGCTCTCGATATTGCCCGCCCGTATCTCGGCGAAATGGTGGGCGTTTATGGCGACTGGACGCCGCTCCAGAACCGCGAAAGCCTGTTTCCAGAAGATCTCGACCGCGATGATCCCTGGCAGTTCAAGAATATCCGTGTCGTCTGACACACGAGATATGCATCGCCGGGTCTGGTTGGCGGCGCTCTTACTTTACGGTGCCGCTGCAATCGGCGATTTCGCCTATCATCTGATCGACGATCTCCACGCCGGCGATCAGGCGATCGAATACGCCGATGTCGCGGTCGCCTTCTCCGCTGCGCTGTTTTGGCCGCTCGACCTCATCGCGATGGCGCTCTTGGCCGAGCGGTAAACGGAAGTGGAACGCGTTATCCCCTCCTCCAGCCGCGAAGGTTTGAAAGTCCGGAGCCGTCACGAGATCGCAGCATCCGATTACCTCGAGGGTACCTCAGCGCACGGCAAGGTCTCCACTCCCGGCGAGCCCGAGGGTCCGGTCACGCCGGGCGGTGCGCCGCCCGATCGCGATCAGCGCGATGAGGCTGAGCAGCGCGGTGAATATCAGATAATAGCTCGGCGACAACGGATCGCCGGTCTGCGCGATGAGCCACGTCGCGACGAGTGGCGCGAGACCGCCAAAGACCGATACCGAGATCGAGTAGCCGAACGCGATGCCGACCGCTCGTGTGTCGACCGGGAACTGGTCCGACATCAGGGACGGCAAGACACCGCTGTAGCCGGCCTTGACCAGCTGGAGCCAGGCGACGGCGATGATGCAGGTCGCGAGCGAGGGCCAGGTGGCCATCAGGTAGAATGCCGGGTACGGGGTGACCACAAACAGCACGCAGGTAATGACCATCAACAGCGGCCGCGGCAGCTTGTCGGACCAGTGGCCAGCAAATGGGCAGCCAATCGCCAGGATCACCCCGCCGATCAGGGTCGCGGTAAACCCGGTCGCTTGCGGCAGATGCAGCGTCTTGACGCCATAGGTCGGGATGTAGGTCAGGATGTAGAACGAGGCGTTTGAGATGATCGAAATGCCGAGCGCCAGCAGCGATTCCAGCGGATAACGGCGCAACAGGTCGGCGATCGGCATCGTCTCGGGCTTTTCGGCCTTGATGAACTCTGGAGTGTCGGCGATCTTGGCGCGAAGGTAGAGCCCGGCCGGCCCGACCAGCATCCCGAAGATGTAGGGGATCCGCCAGCCCCAATCGACCAGCTGCTGGTGGGTTAAGAGTGTTGTCAGGGTGACGCCGAACAGCGAGGCGAGGACGGTGATCATGCCGCCGGTGGCGAACATCCAGCTGGCGCTGAAGCCGCGCCGCACGCCGGCATGTTCGGCCAGAAAACTGACGACGCTGCCGAACTCGCCACCGACCGAAAATCCCTGCAGCAGCCGCGCCAGCGTGATCAGGATCGGCGCGGCGATGCCGATCGTCGCGTAGCTCGGGGTCAGCGCCATCAACGTCGTGCCGATCATCATCTGCGAAATCGACAAGAGGAGCCCGGCCTTGCGTCCGGCGCGGTCGGTATAGCTGCCGACGACAATCGCCCCCAATGGCCGGACAAAATAGGCAAGCCCAAAGGCGCCCCACGTGACCAACAGCGACACCGTCGGATCGTGCGTGGGGAAAAATACCTCGGCAATCGTCACGGCAAAGAAGCCGTAAACGACAAAGTCGAACCACTCCAACACATTGCCGATCGTAGCGGCGACGATCATGCGACGCATCGAGGGTGGTTTGGGGAGCACAGCGGCGGGCAACGTGTCGGCGGTCATGTCGAGCCTCCCGGGCGTATTTCTCAGGTGTGCAACGTCGCATTCATTATTTGATCAGCCCACCCCGACGAAATGTGGGCTCAAACCAAAATTCCGCCGGTTCCGGGCGGTTGCCGGGCAGCTTCGTCCATTTCGGGTCTCAGGCAAAGATAAATCGCGCAGGGGTAGGCGCCCGCAGCGCCGCTGTCTGGTGTGTTCACCGCCGCAGCTTTCCGGCTTTTTTACGAATATGATAATCATAAAATCGCCGTATTCACATTGCATACTCCGATGTGGCAGCGGGTTCCTGAGTGGGCGCCGATTAGGCGAGGAAAGGAACGGGGGAATTTGCGTTCTCAGAGCTTACAACCACAAGGTGAATCCCGCTGCTGATTCGCCGCAGATTGAACACGGCTTAACGATTAGCTCAACGCATGATTGTCAGAAGAAACAAGCGAGCGGCGTTTCCTCAGAGCTTCTTGGTCATCAGCATACGTGTCGCGCCGGGCGGGGTGCACTCCAGCTGCGCGGCGACCTCGTAGCCCTGCTTGAGATAAAAGCCCGGCGCTTGAAAGGTCAGCGTGAACAAGGCGGCGCGCGTGCAGCCGCGCCGTCTCGCCTCCGCTTCCGCCAGGGCAATGAGGCGGCTGCCAAGCCCGCTGCCGCGAAGGTTGTCGGGCAGGAAAAACCGCTCGACAAAGAGCAGGCCGAACGACGTCCGCCCCGGACAGCCCGCCGATCACGTTACCGCGAGAGGTGCGCGAGCATTCTGCCTCGAATATCCCTTCGCTGGCCGCGAGCG
>Ga0306920_100007756_pt1 | contig 14167 bp, 11 predicted proteins | sample flu12Cox44000170_FD_204666 | JGI IMG/M metagenome (GOLD analysis project Ga0306920, IMG submission 204666) | Lab enrichment of tropical soil microbial communities from Luquillo Experimental Forest, Puerto Rico - flux4day.12C.oxic.44.000.170 (v2)... | ecosystem: Environmental > Terrestrial >...
GGTGGTAACCCCGTACTCACCGCCGGCCTTGCGCAGCCACTCGCCCCGGTCGCCGTCCAGTTCGGTGGGGAAGGGACCGGCGCCCACCCGTGTCGTGTACGCCTTGACGATGCCGATGACCGTGGTGATCCGGGTCGGCCCGATGCCCGAGCCCGCGCTGGCGCCGCCCGCGGTCGGGGAGGAGGAGGTCACGAACGGGTAGGTGCCGTGGTCCACGTCGAGCAGGGTCGCCTGGGCCCCTTCGAGCAGCACGGTTTTGCCCTCGTCAAGCGCGCGGTTGAGCACAAGCACCGTGTCCGCCACATAGCGGCGCAGCTTCTCCCCGTACTCCACATACTCCGCGGCGACCGCGCCCGCGTCGATGCCCCGGCGGTTGTAGACCTTGGCGAGCACCTGGTTCTTCTCCATGAGCACCAGGTCGAGCTTCTGCCGGAGGATGCCGGGGTCGAGCAGGTCCTGGACGCGGATGCCGGTCCTGGCCACCTTGTCGCCGTAGGCCGGGCCGATGCCGCGCCCGGTGGTGCCGATCCGCGCTTTGCCGAGATAGCGTTCGGTCACCCGGTCGAGCGCCCGGTGGTGCGGCATGATCAGGTGCGCATTCGCCGAGATCAGCAGGTGATCGCAGGAGACACCGCGGGCTGCCAGGCCTTCGATCTCGCCGAACAGCACCTCGGGGTCGATCACCACGCCGTTGCCGATCACCGGCGTCACGCCGGGGGACAGCACGCCCGAGGGCAGCAGGTGCAGCGCGTAGCTCTCCTCGCCGATGACCACGGTGTGCCCGGCGTTGTTGCCGCCCTGGTACCTGACCACGAAATCCACGCGGTCGCCGAGCAGGTCGGTCGCCTTGCCCTTGCCCTCATCACCCCACTGGGCGCCCACCAGCACGATGGCCGGCATGTGACCAGCCCCTTCCCGGCTTGAGCCTTGGCTTCGCGATCCCACCCGCGGGCAGTGAGGGTACCTCAGCGGCCTGCGTGGCGGTCAGGTGCCGCTCAGTTCCGCGGCCGCCTGGGGGCTGGAGTCCTGCAGGAAGGTCCGGCAGCGCTCGGCCTCGTCCTGCTCGCCGAGGGCGGCGGCCGCCCGGCCCAGCGCATGCAGGGACCGCAGGAAGCCCCGGTTCGGCTCGTGCTCCCAGGGGATCGGCCCCTGGCCGCGCCACCCGGCCCGGCGCAACTGGTCCAGGCCACGGTGGTAGCCGGTCCGGGCGAACGCGTAGGACGTCACGTGCTCGCCGCGTTCCATCGCCCCGTCGGCGAGCGCCGCCCAGGCGGCCAGGCAGGCGGGATGCGCGGCGGCCACGGCGATGGGGTCGGCGCCCGCCTGGAGTTCGGCGGCCGCCGGATCCTCGGGCAGGTAGGTGGCTGGCGGCCCGGACAGCAGATTCCGATGTTCCATGCCACCCATCCTGCCTGCCGCCGTGGGCGCCCGGCCGCCCGGCGCGCGGATGTCGGGTCAGGCCGCCGCGCGGGCGTGCCGCCGCGCGGGTGTGCCGCTCTGCGGGTGTCAGGTCAGGCGCTTGCCAGCGGACAGGAGGTCCTCGCAGGCGTGCTGTACCCGGGCCGCCATGCTGGCCTCTCCGGCCTTGCCCCAGGAGCGCGGGTCGTAGGCCTTCTTGCTGCCCACGTCGCCGTCCACCTTGAGCACGCCGTCGTAGTTGGTGAACATGTGCGCCGCGACCGGCCTGGTGAACGCGTACTGGGTGTCGGTGTCCACGTTCATCTTCACCACGCCGTAGCCGATCGCCTCGCGGATCTCCTCCAGCGCCGACCCGGATCCGCCGTGGAACACCAGGTCGAACGGCTTTTCCTTGCCGTACTTCGCGCCGACCTGCTCCTGGATCTCCTTCAGCACGGTGGGCCGCAGCGTGACGTGCCCCGGCTTGTAGACCCCATGGACGTTGCCGAACGTGGCGGCCAGGATGTACCGGCCCCGCTCGCCGAGGCCGAGTGCCTCCGCCGTGGCGAGCGCGTCCGCGGGCGTGCTGTACAGCTTCTCGTTGATCTCCCCGACGACGCCGTCCTCCTCGCCGCCGACCACGCCGATCTCCATCTCCATGACCACGTGGGCCTTGGCGCACTCGTCGAGCAGTTCCGAGGCGATGGAGAGGTTCTCGGCCAGCGGCACCGCCGAGCCGTCCCACATGTGCGAGCCGAACAGCGGGTCCTCGCCGCGTGCCACCCGCTCCTGGGACAGCTTCACCAGCGGGCGCATGAAGCCGTCGAGCTTGTCCTTGGGGCAGTGGTCTGTGTGCAGCGCCACGTGCATCGGGTACTTGTCCGCCACGGACCGGGCGAAGTGCGCGAGGGCGACCGAGCCGGTGACCATGTTCTTGACGGCCGCGCCGGACAGGTAATCGGCGCCACCGGTGGAAACCTGGATGATCCCGTCGCTTTCCGCATCGGCGAAGCCCTGCAGCGCGGCGTTGAGGGTCTGGCTCGAGGTCACGTTGATCGCCGGGTAGGCGAAGCCGTGCTCCTTGGCCCGGTCGAGCATCTGGGCGTAGATCTCCGGCGTCGCGATAGGCATGACGATCAGCTCCCATCTGGTGACCAGATTCCAGTATCTACCGCGTGGCGCGGCAGGCCAGAGGCTGGTCTCGAACTAGCGTTTATCCCACGAAGACGGCACCAGACGGCAATGGCGGCCATACCACGCCCCGGTACCTGGTACAAATTTGCCCATGGAGAGCTTTATCATCCACGCCGGCTACGCGGCGGTCTTCCTCTTCGGCTTCCTCGAGGCCTGCTGCGTGCCGATCCCGTCGGAGATCACCTTCGGTTTCGCGGGCGTGCTGGCCGGCGAGGGCCGGCTCAACGTCGTCGCGATCATCATCATCGGGACGATCGCGGAACTGCTGGGCTCGCTGGTCTCCTACGGTATCGGCCGGGTGGGTGAACGCCCCCTGGTGGCCAGGTTCGGCCGCTACCTGCTGATCACGGAGGCGGACATCGACCGCGCGGAACGGTTCCTGGCCGGCCGCGGGGCGTGGGCGATCCCGGTGGGCCGTGCGATGCCGGTGGTGCGCACGTTCATCTCCATCGTGGCGGGCTTCGTCAAGGTGCCGTTTACGATGTTCGCCCTGCTGAGCCTGCTCGGCACGGCCGTCTGGGTCACCGCGATCACGCTGATCGGGTACGCGGTGGGCACCCAGTGGCAGAAGGTGGCGCACGGATTCGCGCTCGCCGGGTACGTCATCGTGGTGGTCGCCGTGATCGGCATCGCCGCCTTTGTCTGGCACCGGCTACGTGAGGTCCGCCGTCATGGTGGCGGGCCGCCCGCCGGAGAGGCCGGTCAACGCGGCGCCCATCAGCCCAAGCACAGGTCGCCGACGGCGTAGGCGGCGCGGTACTCCAGCCCGCGCGCGGTCACCGCGGCCCGCGCTCCGCGGTCCACGAGCACCGCCACGCCCGCTACCACGGCGCCCGCGTCCCGCAGTGCGTCCACGGCGGTCAGCACCGAGGTGCCGGTGGTCGAGGTGTCCTCCACCGCGAGCACCCGGCGGCCGGCAACGTCGGGGCCTTCGATCCGCCGTTGCAGCCCGTGCGCCTTTTCTGACTTGCGCACCACGAACGCATCGAGATTTCTCCCCAATACGACGGCCGCATGCATCATCGCCGTAGCAACCGGGTCTGCCCCCAGGGTCAGGCCACCGACGGCGTCGTAGTCGAGGTCAGCCGTTGCGGCGAGCATCACCCGGCCTGCCAGCGCGGCGCTCGCGCCGCTGAGCAGCACCCGGCGCAGATCGATGTACCAGTCCGCATGCTGCCCGGAGGACAGCACGAAGTCACCGCGGACCACGGCCCTGTCGTTGATCACCTGCAGCAGTTCATCGCGGTCGGTCACGATCCGCAGCGTAGCCGGGGTCCCGGCGTCCGGGGTCCCCGGGCGAACGCGCGATGGGGCCTGCCGCCTTGCCGGCCAGGCGCCATCGGCGCCCCGGGGGTTCCAGGGAGGTCGCCCCCGGGCTAGCGTGCGATGGGGCCTGTCGGCTTGTCGGCCAGGCGCCATCGGCGCCCCGGGGGTTCCAGGGGGGTCGCTCCCCCGGGCTAGCGGAGCGCAGCGAGGACCGCGCGCTCCTCATCCGGGTCGATGCCGAGTTCCGCTTGGCCGTGCGGGGCGTGCTCGTGGTCCGCGGTGTCGTGCTTCAGCCAGAGCCAGGTGTCGTGCACGGTGTCGCTGAGTGGCCGGTACCGCATCCCGGTGCGCAGCGCCCGGTCGCCGGGCACATCCCAGACGTGGGCAAACTCGGGAAGGTCCGGCGCCCACATCGGCAGCCCGGTCCACGGGGTCACCCCGGCCTCGAGCAGGTCGTGGTCGGGCACCCACCGCGGTTCCGCGTGGGCTAGGACGTCCGCGCTGGTTAGCCGCGCGCAGTCGGCGAGCAGCGCACCGAACGTGGTGCCCTGCGGCCCCGGCACGTTGACGGTGGCGGGCAGGCCGCGCCGGGTGTTGTCCACCACCCAGGCCGCCAGGTCCCTGACGTCGGTCATCCGGACCGGCTTACCCGGCCCGCCGGGCGCGAGCACGGTGCCGCCCCGGGCGAGCCGTTGCAGCCACCACGACAGCCACCGGACCTTCTCGTGCGGCCCGACGATCAGGCCGGGCCGGACGATGAGGCACCGGCGTGGGAACGCGGCGCTGGCCGCGCGCTCGGAGCCGGCCTTGAGCGGGCCGTAACCGAGGCTGTCCACGGTGCCGGTGGCATCGGCCGGGCAGTCGAACACGGGGGACTTCTCGGTGGTCGGCTCCTGCGGGTACTCGGCGTACACCGACACGGTGGAGATGTAGGTGCAGTGCCCGGCGCGGCCGGACAGGATCTGCGCCGACGCGGTCACGTGCGCGGGTGCCAGCACGGAGGTGTCGATCACCGCGTCCCATTCACCACGCGCCAACTGCCGCAGGTCGTCGGGATTGGTGCGGTCCCCGGTCAGTGTCTCGGTGCCCGGCCGGTGATGGCCGGACCGCCCCCGGGAGAACGTCGTCACGTCGTAACCCCGGCTGCATGCCTCGTCCACGATCGCGCGGCCGAGAAACCGTGATCCGCCGAGCACAAGCAGTCGCATAATCACCAATCCTGCCCGCTGGCCGGTCCCGGCCGCGATGCCTTCGCAAGCACAAGGCCGTAGCTCCGGATGCCGTACCCAGCAACGGACCTGGCATACCGCGTGCTGGGCAGGTCCGCGTTCTGTGCGCGATCCATCACGGAGTCGGCTGTCCGCTGGTAACGTCTCGCCTGGACCGGAAGGGCGGTGTCGGGTGGATCGCTGCGCGTTGTTCGTGGACGCGGGCTACGTGCTAGGCGATGGCGCGATGGCCGTTCACGGCACCCGCAACCGGGAGTCCGTTTCCTGGGACTATGCCGGGGTAATCGAAGTCCTCCAGAACGTGGCGCGCAATCACACCGGCCTGCCGCTGCTGCGGTGCTACTGGTATGAGGCCACGGTCGAGGGCCGCCGCAGTTCCGAGCATGAGATCCTCGCCGACCTGCCGGGCGTGAAGCTGCGGCTCGGCAAGATGAAGCACGGCCGTCGCGACGGCGTTGAAAGCGATATCCGCCGCGACCTGACCACACTGGCCAGGAACCGGGCGATCAGCGACGCGCTGGTGGTCAGCGCGGAGGACGACCTCGCCCAGGTAATCGCCGAGGTGCAGGATCTCGGCCTGCGAGTGATCCTGGTGCACATCGCCGTGCCGGGCTGGACCGCTGCTGCCGCGCTCCGCCAGGAGTGCGACGAAATCGTCGAGATCAGCGACGCGCATCTGCGGCCATCGGTGGAGCTTGTGGTCGGCGCGGAACCGGTTACCGAGGAAGACCGCCAGGCGGTCCCCGCCTACGCGAGCCGCGCGCCCGCCAACGGCCACGGCACCCCTGGAGTGATCGGGCAGCCAGCGCCGCCCGTGGGCCCGCACGCCGCCTCGCTGGGGCTCTACACCGGGCCGGTGATCGCCGAGTACCAGCGGGCCGCGCAGCCCGCGAACAGCCACCGCCCGCCGCTGGCCGATGCGGGCAGCGGGGCGGCGACGGGCAACCATGGCCTGACCTCCCCACCTGGGCCGCGCCCGGGGACGGTGCCGCCAGGTGCGGTGGCCCAGCCCGGCACAGGGCATGGTGGCACGCCCACCCCGCGCGACATCTCCGCCCGGCAGGGCCCGCCTGCGGCGCGGCCGGCTCAGGCAAACCCGGCGGGCAAGCCGGGGCCGGTGGCTCAGGCGCCTTCGCCGTCCGCGCTGGCCGGCGCCCCGACGCTGCCCGGCGTTCCGGCAGTGCCCGGCGCTCCGGCGCTCCCAGGCCGGGAGGCACCGCCCGGCCATCATGCGGCCCCGCCAGGGCACCACGCGGCGCCGGGACACCGTGCCGCCGGGCCACCGCAGCACGCGGCCCCGGGCCAGCCGATGATCCCGCCTGGCCAGCCGGCGCCGGGTCACCCAGCCCAGCCGGCCCTCGGCCACGCAGCGGCGCACAACTCCGGGCCGCTCATCGCCCCGCCTCCGGCCGCGCGGCCGCAGCACACTCAGCCGCTGCCGCGTGGCGGGCACCACGCGGGCCCGCCGTCACAGCATGCAGCGTCCGGGCCCGTGGTCGGCCAGCATGCCCAGCACGGGCTGCCGGCCCAGCAGTTCCCGCCGGGCCAGCCGATGGCCGGTCCGGTCATGCCCGGACAGCCCGTGCCGCCGCAGCCGGGAGCCCCGGACGTGGCGCCAGGATTTCAGCCGCCCGCCGGCCTGCCCGGCTCCCCGGCCATGCAGGCGCGCCCGGGCATGCCCGCCTATCAGGCGGCCCCACCACCCCCACCGCCTCCGCCTCCTCCTCCACCACCAGCGGCGGCGCCTCCTGCTGCGGCGCCGGTTCCCCCGGCGGCGCTGGCCCCGTCCGCTGCACCGTCCGGGTACCCCGGCCAGGCTGCGGATATGGCGTCCGGGCAGGCTCCGGCCGTGCCGAGGCCGCCCACGGCCGGTGCTCCGCCAGGCCCGTCCCTGGCCCCGCCGCCGGGTACGGCTCCGGAGGCCCAGCCCGGTCAGCAGCGCGGTGTGTCTGTTGGGTACCCGGCGGCACGGCCCAGTCGGCCGCCCGCCGTGCCGGGTGATCAGCGCGCGAGGCAGTACCCGGTAGCGCCGGGCCAGCCCGACATGGCGATGCCCGCGCCCTACGTCCCGCCGCAGGGGCCGCACAGTGGCCCGCAGCCTGCCGCTCAGCAGGCCCTGGTGCCGCAGCCCGTGGCGGTTTCCCTGGCCGACGCGGTGCAGGCGGGGCACGGCGAGGGCTTCAACTTCGGCCAGGCCGTCGCCAGGGATGCGCCGGCACTCTGGCTGGAGGCCGTCCTCGCCCGCAAGCCGCGGATGCCGTCCGACCTCGAAGCCAAGCTGTTGCAGGATTCGTCGTTGCCCATTGATTCACTGCTGCACGATGAGGTGCGGCACGCATTGCGGCGCGGTTTCTGGGACGCGCTGGAAAGGGTCCGTCATTGATCCGGCCCCCCGTGACCCCGGCGATGAGGCCTTCGCCGGGCTTGCAATCGACCTTGCGGGATGCGATATACGCGGGCAGGAGGGCAGATGCCCGTGAATAACCGTCAATGGGCCGGCCCAGCAAGTTGCTGGGGTCTTCAGATGGGTACGTCCCTACCGTGGTTGCCCTGACACCAGAGACGTTCGACGCGATCGAGTTCGACGCTGCCTGCAGTGGGGAGCACCGGGCTGCGGCGCAGGAAATGACCAGGCTCGCCGATACCGGCACACAGACGGCGGCGATGCCGAGGTCCGAGGCCTATATCCGGGCCGGCGAACAGTGGCTGCTCGCTGATGACCCGGCCGCGGCGGTGAATGGCTTCATGCGCGCGATCGCCGACGGCGGCTCCGCCTCGGTGGATCCCCGGATCCCGCTGGCCCGTGCCCTGTTCCAGCTAGGCCGCACCGCGGAGGCGGAGGCCTACGTCAGCGCGCTTGCCGCCGAGGCACCGCGTGACGCGCGCATGTGCGACCTGCTTGCCGAATTGCTTGTCGAGCAGTCCGACCTGGTGGGTGCGCTCGGCTGGGCCAACGCCGGTGTCGAACTGTGCCTCGGCCGTACCCCGGGCCCGGTCGGGCAGGGCAACGAGGTGGCTCCGGCCGGCCCTGTCACCCAGGTGTCCGGTGACGTGAACGAATTCCGCCTGCTGCTGAGCCTGCGGTTCCGGATCCGCAACGACCTCGGCCTGCCCGAGGACGACTACGACCGGCTGCTCGACACCCATTCCGGCGGGTAGCCGGACCGTCCTTCGCCGGCGCTTTGCCCGCCGAGGGCCGCCAGGCTTGGCGGCCCTCGGCGCTGTCGTGTATCAGCCGCTGGCCGTTGCGGCGGGCAGGCGTTCCGCCGTGACCGTGAGCGCGTCGGCGCCGGTGTCGGTGTCGGTGTCCACCAGAACCGTGTCGCCGTCCACGATCTCGCCGGCGAGCAGTGCCCGGGCAAGCTGGTCGCCGATGGCGGACTGCACCAGCCTGCGCAGCGGACGCGCCCCGTAGACGGGGTCGAACCCGGTCAGGGCCAGCCACTCCCGTGCCGCCGGGGTGACGTGCAGCGTGAGCCGCCGCTCGGCAAGCCGCTTGGCCAGCGCGGCCACCTGCAGGTCCACGATCTCCGCGAGTTCCTCGGTGGTCAGCGGGGCGAACAGGATGATGTCGTCAAGACGGTTCAGGAACTCCGGCTTGAAGGTCGCCCGGACCACGGCCATCACGGTTTCCCGCTTCGCGTCCTCGTCCATGGACTGGTTCGCGATATCCGCCGACCCGAGGTTCGAGGTGAGGATCAGGATCGTGTTCCTGAAGTCCACGGTCCGGCCCTGCCCGTCGGTGAGCCTGCCGTCGTCGAGGACCTGCAGGAGGATGTCGAACACCTCCTGGTGTGCCTTTTCCACCTCGTCAAGCAGGATCACGCTGTACGGGCGACGGCGGACGGCCTCGGTGAGCTGGCCGCCGGCCTCATAACCGATGTAGCCGGGCGGGGCGCCGACGAGCCGGGCCACCGAGTGCTTCTCGCTGTACTCGCTCATGTCGATGCGGACCACGGCCCGCTCGTCATCGAAAAGGAAGTCGGCAAGGGCCTTGGCCAGTTCCGTCTTGCCGACCCCGGTGGGGCCGAGGAACAGGAACGAGCCGGTCGGCCGGTCCGGGTCGGAGATGCCCGCCCGGGACCTGCGCACCGCATCGGACACGGCCTGAACCGCCCTGGCCTGGCCCACCAGGCGCTTGCCAAGTTCGGCCTCCATCCGCAGCAGCTTGCCCGTCTCCCCTTCGAGCAGCCTGCCCGCCGGGATGCCGGTCCACGACGACACCACATCCGCAACGTCGTCCGGACCGACCTCCTCCTTGACCATGGCCGGGCTGTCCTGCTCGGCTTCGCTCTCAGCGGCCGCCCTGGCAGCCTCGAGCTCCTTCTCCATGGCCGGGATGTCGTCATGCTTCAGCCTGGATGCGGTCTCCAGGTCATGGTCCCGCTCCGCGCGCTCGAGCTGCCCGCGCAGGTCATCGAGCTGCTTCTTCAGCTCACCAACCCGGTTGAGGCCCGCCTTCTCCCGCTCCCAGCGGGCCAGCAGCGCGGTGAGCTGCTCCTGCCGGTCGGCGAGCTCGGCGCGGAGCCGCTCCAGCCGCTCCTTGCTGGCCGGATCGGCCTCGCGCTCCAGCGCCATCTCCTGCATCTTCATCCGGTCCACGGTGCGCTGCAGTTCGTCGATCTCCACCGGCCGGGAGTCGATCTCCATGCGCAGCCGCGAGGCCGACTCGTCGACCAGGTCGATGGCCTTGTCCGGCAGAAAGCGCCCGGTGATGTAGCGGTCGGACAGGGCCGCCGCGGCGACCAGTGCGGCGTCGGAGATCTGCACCTGGTGATGCGCCTCGTAGCGGCTCTTGAGCCCGCGCAGGATCGCGATCGTGTCCTCGGCCGATGGCTCGCCCACGAACACCTGCTGGAACCGGCGCTCCAGCGCGGGGTCCTTCTCGATCCGCTCCCGGTACTCGTCCAGGGTGGTCGCGCCGACCATCCGCAGCTCACCGCGGGCCAGCATCGGCTTGAGCATGTTGCCTGCGTCCATTGCGCCTTCGGCCGCGCCCGCACCAACGACGGTGTGCAGTTCGTCGATGAACGTGATCACCTGGCCCTCGCTGGCCTTGATCTCGTTCAGCACGGCCTTGAGCCGCTCCTCGAACTCGCCGCGGTACTTCGCGCCCGCCACCATCGCGCCCAGGTCCAGGGCGACCAGGCGCTTGCCACGCAGCGACTCGGGCACGTCACCGGCCACGACCCGCTGCGCCAGGCCCTCGACCACGGCGGTCTTGCCGACCCCCGGCTCGCCGATCAGGACCGGGTTGTTCTTGGTGCGGCGGGCCAGCACCTGGATCACCCGTCTGATCTCCGAGTCCCGGCCGATCACCGGGTCCAGCTGGCCGTCGCGGGCCAGCTGGGTGAGGTCGACCCCGTACTTCTCCAGGGCCTGATAGGTCCCTTCCGGGTCCTCGGAGGTGACGCGTGCGCTCCCGCGCACCTTCTCGAACGCTTCGAGCAGCGCGTCGGGTGTGGCCCCGTGCTTGCGCAGCACAGTCGCTGCCTGGCCGCCGTCCGTGGCCAGCCCGACGAGTAGGTGCTCGGTGGAAATGTACTCGTCGTTCAGCTTCTCGGCCCGCTCCCCGGCCGTGGTCAGCACCTTCAGCAGGGCCCGCGAGTTCTCCGGGGCACTGACGGTCGTCCCGGCGATCTTGGGCAGCCGGGCGAGCTGCGTCCTGGTGTCGGCGAGCACCGCGCCGGGGTCGGCGCCGACGGCACGCAGCAGCGGGGCTGCGGTGCCGCCGTCCTGCTCGATCAGGGCCGCCAGCAGGTGCAGCGCGTCAACGTGCGGATTCCCGTCGGCCGTTGCCTGCTGCCGCGCTGCGGCGAACGCCTCACTGCTGCGACGAGTGAGCTTGTCTATCATTTAGTTCTTGTCCTCAGGAGTTGCGCCGCTGTTTGCGGCACTGCTGTTGGCTGCAGTTGTACTGCTTGCGGCGGGCGGGGCCTGCTGCGGCGCCGGTGCGGCACTGCCGCTCAGATTCCGCACCGGGACAAGCTGGGCTCCCGCGGCGCGGTTGCGCACCAGCCCGGCCAGCCGGGCGGCCACCGCACGGGTCGACTCCAGCTCCGCCCGGAGCTGAGCGATCTCCGCGGTCATCTCGGCGAGCATGCGGCGCGCCCGGTCAAGTTCGGCGCCGAGTTCGAGGATCTGCTTGATGCCCGAGAGGTTGACGCCGTCCTCCTGGGACAGCCGCTGCACCTCGCGCAGCATCAGGACGTCGCGCAGCGAGTACCGGCGGCCGCGCCCGGACGACCGGCCGGGGGACACCAGCCCGAGCCGGTCATAGGCGCGCAGCGTCTGCGGGTGCAGCCCGGAAAGCTCGGCCGCCACCGAGATCACATACACCGGACTGTCGTCCGCTACCTCGAACGGGTTCCCGTTCATCTTCATTGCCTTCCTTGCGGGCGGTCGTACTCGGAAGGCGCGCGCCCGCACCGTTGCGGGCGCCGCCTCCCTGTCCTGGCGGCCAGGCCGCCAGAGGTGCCGTATGTCATGTCTGCCTTGCCCGTCGCAGCAGGTCCTCGCGCGGATCCTCGCCAGCGGTCGCGTCACGGAAGGACTCAAGCGCCTGCCGGGCCGCGCCGTTCAGGTTCTGCGGCACCTGGACGTTCACGGTGACCAGCAGGTCCCCGTTCGTCCCGTCCTTGCGCCGGGCGCCCTTGCCCCGCGCACGGAAGGTGCGCCCGCTCGGCGTCCCCGCGGGGATCCGGACGCTGACCGGCACCCCTCGCAGCGACGGGACCTTGACCTCGGCGCCAAGCGCCGCCTCGGTGAACGTGACCGGCACGTTCACCGTGAGGTTGTCGCCGCTGCGGCCGAAGATCGCGTGCGGCGTGACGTGCACCCGCACGTACAGGTCGCCCGCTGGGCCGCCCCGCTCACCCGGGGCACCCTTGCCCCGGAGCCGGATCCGCTGCCCATCGGCCACGCCCGCGGGGATGCGGGCCTGGATCGTGCGGCTGCTCATCGCGCGCCCGCTGCCCGAACACGTCGGGCAGGGGTCGTCGACCACCAAGCCGCGGCCGCGGCACTCGCGGCACGGCTCGGACAGCGCGTAGCTGCCCAGGTTCCGGCTGGTCTGGCCGGTGCCCTGGCAGTTCGGGCAGACCTTGGGCACCGTGCCCGACTTCGCCCCGGTGCCGTGGCAGGTCGGGCAGGCTCCCTCACCCGTCAGCCGCAACGCCACCGTGGTGCCGTCGATGGCATCGTTGAACGAGAGCGTGGCCTCGGTCTCCACATCCGCGCCGCGGCGCGGCCGGGTTTGGGTACCGGACCGGCCGCCGCCACCGAACATCCCGCCGAGCAGGTCGCCGAGCCGGCCGCCGGAATTGGTGGTCGTGCCCGTGCCGCCGCCGAACAGGTCGCCCAGGTCGAACGGGAACCCGCCGGCGCCGCCCTGCCCCGGCGGCCGGTAGCCGCCGCCGAACAGGGAGCGCGCGTCGTCGTACTCCTTGCGCCGCTTGGGATCCGACAAGGTGTTGTACGCCTCGGAGATCTCCTTGAACCGCTCCTCGGCTTTGGGGTCACCCTTGTTGGCGTCGGGGTGGTACTTGCGGGCGAGCTTCCGGTACGACTTCTTGATCTCGTCCGCACTCGCAGTCTTGGAGACGTTAAGAGCCTTGTAGTAGTCCTTCTCGAGGAAGTCCCTCGTGCTCACTGGCATCTCCAGGCGTCAGTCTTCGTCCTCACGGCTCTCCTGCGATCCCGCCCCGTTGGGCCGGCCGTCCTCGTCCGGCGCGGCCGTGCCCTCCTCGGGCTCGGCCACGGCCACCCGGGCAGGCCGGACGATTCGCTCGCCGACCTTGTAGCCGGGCTGCAGGATCTGGACACAGGTCGGCTCGGTCACCGCGGTGGAATAGGAGTGCGTCAGGGCCTCGTGCACGTTCGGGTCGAACGGCTCGCCCTCGGTGCCGAAGCTCACCAGGCCGAGCTTGGTCACGGTTGACTCCAGCGACTCCGCGACGGACTTGAAGCCGCCGGACAGTTCGCCGTGCTCCCGTGCCCGGCCGATGTCGTCGAGCACCGGCAGCAGCGCGACCAGCACATTGGCCAGCGCCTGCTCCCGTACCACCAGGCGGTCCCGATCCACCCGCTTGCGGTAGTTGGCATACTCCGCGCTCACGCGCTGCAGGTCAGCGGTGCGCTCGGCCAGCTTGGCGGCAAGCTCCCGCTCGCTCTCAGGCACGCCGCCCGGCTCGGCCGCCCCGCCACCGGCGGGACGGTCACCGGCGCCGGCCGGGCCCGCTGCCGCGGGCCCGCCGTCGGCCGCCGGTCCCGCCGTGGCCTCGGAGCCGGTACCGGGGGCAGCCCCCGGCTTGGACACCGAGTGCTTGCCCGGCCTGGCCGGCTTGCCGGGACCGCGACCCGCGGTGCCCGGCGCGTCTGCCCCGGGGTTTCTTACCTGCCCCGTGCGTGGGTCGATGCGCCTGAGGTCGCGGATCACCGGTCCTGCGTTGGTCTCCTCAGGTGAGTTCATCAGGCGGCGCCACCTTCTTCGCCGGGCTTGTCCTCGTCGACAATCTCAGCCTCGACGACCTCGTCGTTGTCCTCTTCCGCGCTGGCCTCACCGGCCGCCTGCTCGCCCGCGGCGGCACTGGCCGCCTGGGACTGGGCGTAGATGGCGGTGCCCATCTTCTGGCTGACCTGGGCCGCCTTCTCGGTGGCCTCCTTGATGGCGTCGATGTCGGTGCCTTCGAGCGCCTTCTTGAGGTCCGCCACCGCCGACTCGACCTCGGCCTTGATGTCCTCGGGAACCTTCTCGGAGTTCTCGGCGAGGAACTTCTCGGTCTGGTAGGCCAGCGTGTCGGCCCGGTTGCGGGTCTCCGCCTCGTCGCGGCGCCGCGCGTCCTCCTCGGCGAACTTCTCCGCCTCGGCCATCATCCGGTTGATCTCGTCCTTGCCAAGGGCAGAGCCGCCGCTGATGGTGACCCGCTGCTCCTTGCCGGTGCCGAGGTCCTTGGCCGAGACGTTCACGATGCCGTTGGCGTCGATGTCGAAGGCCACCTCGATCTGCGGGATACCGCGCGGGGCGGGAGCGATCCCGGCCAGCTCGAACATGCCGAGCTTCTTGTTGTACGCGGCGATCT